>Ga0163155_10001022_pt1 | contig 34455 bp, 25 predicted proteins | sample OliLakLV19SP4G1_FD_148611 | JGI IMG/M metagenome (GOLD analysis project Ga0163155, IMG submission 148611) | Freshwater microbial mat bacterial communities from Lake Vanda, McMurdo Dry Valleys, Antarctica - Oligotrophic Lake LV.19.SP4.G1 | ecosystem: Environmental > Aquatic > Freshwater > Lake >... | reverse complement strand
GCGGTTCATGATCTGCAATTACATCAACGCAGTCATTCATTGTAACGATGAAATAGTGGACAACACCTTTGGGGGGGAACATACCACATGCCTCGTCTACTAACTCTTCCACCATATCTGAGTGTGATATAACGTACATTGTTTCCTCCATTGGATGAGGAAGATGCTGTAGTTGGGGTTTGAGGTCGAGTAGAGAGGCTCCTTCGATGTTTTAGGCATAGTTTGTTTTCTCTGTTTCTCTCGCCTTTCGGTATCGAGAGTGCCACATGATTCAGCCAGACATCGTTGAGAGCCTCACCCTCACAGAAGCCCGCCTGCGGCTTGCCCGCACGAGCCTCTTCATTCGGTCATTGACCAGACGGCATGAAGTGATATCAAGCGCTTTGGCTTTGGGAGAGGATACCTTGTTAAGTATCTTTTGAAGGTCTCCCAGGTGAAGCTGCGTCGCTGACTACGGCGATTCAGCCATTTAAACAGCTGCCGATGGACTGCTCGTTCAAACCTGTGGAGCGCCTGAGTGTTGGCCGTCACTCCGAAGTAGTTGAAGTGTCCGCGCCTTTTCGTCCCAATTTGTTGCCAGAGCACTGGCAGTTGATGGGCGTTTCGTTCCTGCCGCAACCATTGGTTGATTGTGACCAGGGCGCGTCGATATCGTTGCTTCGAGGTTTTACGCTTCAGTCGAGTTTTCCCATTCCGGCTCTTTCCCCAGTAGTGGGTAAGACCAAGGAAGTCAAGTGTGGGGAGGCGTTCTCCGTGCTTGAATGCCTGCCATGCTTGGCGCTTGCCAAAGGCTAGCAGTTGGGTCTTTGACTGATTGAGGCGTAGTCCGAACTTTGCCAGTCGTTTTGGAAGGACTTGCATGAATCGCTGTGCATCGTCTTCAAACTCAAACACAGCCATGCAATCATCCGCATAGCTCAGGATGGCACAGTAGCCTCGGCAGTGCTGAGTGGCCACTTGGGTAAACCATTGGTCAAGCACATGGTCGAGAAACACGTTTGCAATCACTGGGGAGACGATGGAGCCTTGGGGACTCCCCAGTTCATCTTGGACGATACCGCCTGGGGTTTGTACTCCAGCTTTGAGCATTCGCGCCATCAGGTGTAGAAATTTCTGATCCTTAAGCCGCTCTTGCCTCACAGCCAGTAGCTCCTGGTGTGGCATCGTGTCGAAGAACTGTGCCAGATCGATGTCTGCAATCCAGTTGACGGGTTTGGTCATCACCTCGCTGTTCAGTTGTCTCAAGGCATCGTGACAACTCCGCTTTGGGCGGAATCCATAGGCGGTTTCGATAAACACTGGCTCGTAGATTGCTTCCAATCTCTGACGTGTCATCTCCTGGATGATTTTGTCCTCCAGGCAACTGATCCCAAGAGGACGGCACGTGCCATCCTCTTGGGGTATCTCCACTCGTCGTACTGCTTTGGGGCGGTACGACATCTGAAGCAGTTTCCGGTGCAATGCCTGTAGGTTTTCCTCTAGGTTTTGACCGTACTCTGCTTTCGTCACTCCATCGACTCCGGGCGCTTTCCTTCCGTCCAGCACCTCGAAGCAGGCTCGCAGGTTCTCCACTGTATAGTGGTGCATCAGCGTTGTGAATGCCGATGCCGGTTGGCTGCTTGCCCGTCTCGCTATCCGCTCGATTCCAGTGACCGCCATTGTTCCACCTCTGGGTATGGTTGACGTTGCCATCGAGTGTGCGACCGAATGTGTCCCCCTTCGCTCCATGGGCGTTACCCCACTTCATCACTACTATGAGGACATCCGACTTCCCATGGCTTATTGGGCTGCCTCCTGGTTGACCAGTTGAGCCACCCTACCCGGCTGGGCGGGGAGTCCATGGGATCTCCCGAGTTCCCGACTCTGCCAGAGTGACGTGCCACGGTCTAGAACCCCGGTGGACGCTCGGCAGTCATGGCTATGGACTGCTTTGATATTGCCTGCCGCGCTGCACAAGGCGTCGGCATCCACAGTTTTACGTTCATATCGGGGCTGAATCCCTTCACGCTTTCGCATTGTGGCCCATCACCTCCTTGTGGACGCTTCGCCGTCCTCATTGCCGAGACCGACGCAACACTCAGTACCTGGTGCTTTGCCAGGGCTTCCAGGATGGGGACTTGCACCCCATAGACAAAGCCAAGCTTTGCTCGGCGCACGTGCAGTGGAACGAAAAACAGCGTTAAGAGGACAATTTGCATAGCCAAATGAAAATTGGACAAGCTGGCGCGCCAATGTTCGCGTCTAAGTAGAGTCTTGAAAGCTCTGTAGGGATGAGCTTTCAAGACTTGCCGTTCTTCATAACAGCTTTGCTTCCATGACTTCAGGTCGAAGCGAGCAATATTTTTGGAGCGTTGGTCAAAAGGGGTCTACCCTAAGGCACCCATCCTAGCAGCGTTAGTCAAGAGCAATAAAGCCGATGTCAATGGGCTGTAGCCAATTTGGCTATGTAAAAGAGCCACTTAACCCGGTTTTTCGTTCCACTGCACCTCAAACCCCGACGACCTCTGGGCCGAGCATCCCAATCCCGGCGATCGCCCCGAGTGGCAAACCGAAAGCCGTCATCCCCTGTCAGATCGCCTGCTGCAACAGGGTACGTCACTCTATGGCGTCCGCTTTGGTACCACCACTCGCTACTGTGTCCTCGATGTAGACAAGGGCAGTACCTACCACCCCAACCGTGATCGCTTCGCCTGGCGACGGTTGGTCGCCGCGTTAGACGACTTAGGACTGGTGCAAGCGGTCGTCTGCACGTCCAGCTACAGCGGTGGTCTGCATCTGTACTTCCCCTTTGACACCGAACAGAAGACATGGGCGATCGCCCTGGCGGTCTCCACCCTGCTGGAAAACGCTGGATTCAAACTGGCTCCTGGACAACTGGAAGTCTTTCCCAACTGCAAAGCCTATGTCACCAGTGGTGAGCACAGCCTCTACAACGGGCATCGTCTCCCCATGCAAGCGCAGGGCTGATCTATCAGCCGTAGAAAATAGAACATAGCGGTGTTATTTCGCCGAACCTGTGATCGCATGAGTCTGATTGAGCCTCTGCAACCGATTCGGGCTTGCCGTCCGCAGCCTGAGTCCCCATTGTGGGTCGTTTTGCTGCTTGTCCTGATGGGCACGATGAGTGGCTGTACGGGGTATCGTCCGCTCGCCGCTTTTGGGGCTCGACATCAAGTGGAACTGTGGTCCCTGCTGCCGTTACCACAGCAACGACTGCCGAGTCTATCGACACTGCGCCGCATCATGGTACGGGTCGATTTGGAGTCGTTTACGCAAGCGTTCAATGCTTGGGCAAAAGAGCGCTTTGCTCCGGCACCCGGTGAGCCACTGGCAACCGATGGCAAAAGCATCAAAGCCAGTGTGCGCGACTATGACCAGTCGTACCAAGCTTTTGTCAGTGTGGTGTCCGCGTTTAGTGTGCGGCAAGGTCTCGTCGTTGGGTTAGAGATCATGCCGCACCAGCAAACGAGTGACATTAAAACCGTTGCGGTGTTGTTGGAAACACTCCAACTCAAGGGCGTGTGCTTTAGTCTGGATGCCTTGCACACCCCAAAAAACAGTGGCGCAAATCATTCATAGTGGCAATGACGAGCTGATTACCGTCAAGGGCAATCAACCCAAGTTATTTGAGCAGTTGCAGACTCAGTTTGAGCAAGCTCCAGCCCAAAGTGTAGACAGTCAAACGGAGCAGACCCGTGATCGACAAACGCAACGCACGGTGAGTGTTTTAGACCATGTCGCTGGTCTTGATCCGCAAGGGGTGGGTGTGCAACGGCTCGTTCGAGTGGAACGAGTCGGCACCAGAGCCAACCGACCCTTCAGCGAAACCATGGTTTACATCAGTGCGCTGACGCTGGATGCTGCGGAGTTGGCGCAACGCCTTCGCCAACACTGGCACCTTGAAAATCGTCTGCATTGGGTTAAAGATGTGGTGCTTCAAGAGGATCTGTCTCCCTTAGGTGATGGTAACGCCCCAGCGAATTTCGCCCTTGTCCGCACGATGGCGCTCAATCTCTTTCGGCACCATGGCTTTGACTCCATCACCCAAGGGTTACGTCGTCTCGCCCATGCTATCCCGACGCTCTTTTCCTTTTTTCAATAGATCAGCCCTGCTTTGAGCAGGGCAGATTGGGCATGAGCTTTACTCCCCATGTTGATGACATAGAGGCTGCTAGCGTAGGCGATCGCATCACCCAACATGTCAAGCGAGTCACCCGTGAGTGCAAGTGAGTGTGACCAAAGCCCTGAAGCCAATTCGACAGCAACCATCACAGCATTGATGCCAAGCACAGTCCACAAAACTTTACTTTGCCGCTTACTTAGCGTTTCTAGTACCTGTGATTTCTTTTGACAGCAGTGGTCAGACATCAGCCTGCCTCCAAAACTCTACTTGTCATTATTATATTCAAATGAGTGTTTGAATGAGAAAGCAAAAAAATTAGATTCTTAGGATCGTGGATTAAATAAAACCGACAAATTGTTCGTAGGTAGGGGCGCACAGCCGCGCGCCCCTACGGAAAACGCCGAGGTGATTAAATTCTTGTTCCTTAGCCTAACCATCCGTTGCAAACACATGGTTCAAGACTTGACTGACTGACTGGTCTCGTAGGGAATAGTAGACCAACTTGCCGTCATTCCTGTATTTCAGGAGTTTCAGATCGCGCAGCTTCCGCAGATGATGAGAGGCTGCTGCTGTTTGCACACCCAAGACAGCCGCGACATCACACACGCAGAGTTCGTGCGTCTCTTTAAGGGCGTGAAGAATCTTCAGCCTGGATTTGTCTGCGAGGGCAGCAAAAAGGATCTTAGCGCTTTCAAGCACCTCGTCATCAGGAAGCGCGTCACGCACTTGAGACACGAGGTTTGTGTTAAAACAGCGAACTTGGCAAGTATCGGTAAGCGTGGTTTTGGACAAGCGCGTTGCTCTCTGTTGTTAATTCCCCACTCAATCTTAGGATCGTGGATTAAATAAAACCGACAAAGTGTTCGTAGGTAGGGGCGCACGGCTGTGCGCCCCTACGGAAAACGCCGAAGTTATTAAATTCTTGTTCCTTAGCAACCGTGCTGCCGGCACCTTCGGACACAGTCTTGAAGCAAGGTGCAGAGCAGCAATCGATCGTGAGTGGTGTAATCAACGCTTTGGTCGTCCCTTTACCGCTCAGCCGCAGCCCGCTATGGAGCTTGAGTGATGGCTGTCGCCGTTGGCATACTAATGGAGCCAGCACTAGCAGAAACATCGTTGCCAGCTCTAGGTCGTGACTGCTCAGCAGGTGTTGCAGGGCTTGAGGTTGGGTAACTTTGCGCGGTTGGAACGCGGTTGAGGTATTGATAAACAGTGCGGGACACTTTTTGCACTAAATCGTACGCCTCATCGTCGTTGAACGATCGCTTGACCAGCACGGTAAGAGCATAGCGTTTGCCACTGGGCATATCGATCAAGCCGACATCCCCAATCAGTCCACCAATGTCGCCTGTCTTGTGAGCAATTGTTGCCCCTTTGCCCAAGCCTTGAGGCAGTTGGCTCCGGTTTACCGTACGCTGCATGATGTCTAACACGCGATCGCGCGATCGCATGGAGACAAGCTCTCCCTGACTAATACGCGTCATCAGAAGAGCCATATCTTTGGGGCTGGTCGTATTCGTTCCACTCAAGTCAGGCAGCAGATTATTAACGGCTGTCGCAACCAATCCCCAGGAGCGAAACCGTTGGTCTAGAGCTGCCATGCCGCCCAGTCGAGCAATCACCATATTGGTCGCGGTGTTGTCGCTAATGGTAATCATTTTGGTTACCGTTTCCAGCGCCGTGAACTGCGTACCAATGGGGAACCCCTGCATTTCGCCCGATCCACCTCCCACCAACTCTTTCTGGATGGTTAGCGGTTCGTCCAGGCGAATTTTGCCCGCATCAACATCCTGAAAAAAGGCGATCAAAATCGGCACTTTAATCGTACTGGCAGCAGCAAAAGAAGCACCACCGTTGAGGTCTAGATAAGAACTGGTATCAAGGTCAAACAGAAAAATTCCTGGCGTAAGCTGAGGATTTTGCAAGGCAAGGGTTTGGAGGGCTGCTTTGAGTGACGTTAACTCCTGCCCCATTGTGGGCATTTGTACGGCTGAAGCACTTTCTATAGGGAGACCGCTCTGCGAAATGGCGGTTGCCTGGGTTGCCTTTGTGCTTTCAGTCGCATCAGCCTTCTTCGTCGCCTGTTGTGATGCTCCTGCGGACGATCGAGCCGCAGGATCTAGCATTGATAGCATCGTGCCGACTAAAACGCCGATGCCAACGCTCAGGATTAACATCCGGGCAGCATAGATTCCCGCTGAAAGACTGCGCGATCGCGGCTGGGATGTTTGCTGCCTGGACGTTGAGGCGTTGGGGCGTGCCTTTAGTCGCTCAACTGCTTGTGTCCGCTCAGAAGCGTCTAAACCGTGGTTTCGGCTCATCGAGGCACCCCGGTGCGATCGCTCCCGCGCTTCTCGCTTCAATGTCAGCGCCTTCGCCCGCTCCCGCCCGTCAGCCTGAGCTAAAGACTGAAACGCCGGAATGGCACGTGAAGCGGAGTCTTTCGGTAGAGAGGGGTGCGTGCCGTCACGAGAAATCTGCTTCTGTCGGGTTGACAGTCCCTTCGGATGGGCAGCGCTGGCATTGGCAGCAGGTGAGCGCCCGTTCAATTGACGCGACCGCCCGTAAATTGCCTGACGCACCTGATTCTCAACCAGTTTTGAGGCAGTTTGATCGCTTGATGCTTGCTTAGGACTGCCCGTTAGCCGCTGCAAAAAGTGACGCGGCGGAGCACCATTCGCTGCTTTAAAGTCCTTTTGCTTCGCCTGCTGTAGCGCCGATCGTCGAGCCGTGCGCTTACTTCCCTTGCCAAAGAAAATTTGCCAGAGCGTAAGGCGCTGCCGCTTTGCCGTCTCACTAGAACCGCTGCCAGGTGCTAGAGCTGCGTCTCTCATGTCAGACTGCTGGACAGATCCTAACCAGTCTTGAGCCGAGGGCGGCTGCCGATCAGGGCTTGAGTAGCCCCGCAGCACCCGACCCGAACCAGGAATCCGAGTGGAGGTTGATGAGTTGTGACTGCGTGACCTGCGTGGCAGACCGCCTGGTTCTGACATAATACACTCCAACAAAAGCTGAGGTAGAAAAGCAACACCTACGTAGCCACACTCACAATTTATACACGCTTTGGCATTGGGCGTAAACTAAGCCCACAGTAAACGGCGACCAATTGCTTACGTAAGCCTTAAAGCTATCAGAATTGTAAACTAAGCATTCCCAAAAAACTGAGGTTTTTTTAGTTGTCAGTATAAATCTCTAAACAAGCGTGCCGTTATCTTTCAGCTACCGTTCGCTGGATCCTGCGCCTTTTTAACGACAGTCGTTCTGGCGCTGGACGCTTGAGTTGCCCATCCAACCTGGCTCAGAATACCGCGCAGCATGGTCACGTCTTCGCTGGATGGTAGTGCCCGATTAAACAAACGCCGAAACTTTTGCATGCGGCTAGCGGCAGTGTGTGGATGAAGATAGCCGATCGCCAGCAACACTGCCTCTAAATGCTGGTAATAGCCTTCTAGGGCATCTAGAGAAGCGGGAGGGGAGAGGGGAGAGGGGAGAGGAGAAGCGGTGGTAGGAGGACGATTTAAGTGTTGAGAGGCAACTGCTAATAGGTCTGTTGGCTGCTTCCCCTCTGCCGCCTGCCGCCTGCCTTCTGCTTCCTGCTCCCTTTCCCATTGGTAGAGTTCGTAGCAGCAAATGCCGACCGCTTGTGCCAGGTTTAGGGACGCATAAGCTGGGTTAGACGGAATCGCTACAAACCTTTGAGCATAGTTGAGTTCTTCGTTACTTAACCCCCGCTCTTCAGGACCAAAGACGATCGCCCCGTTTTCCTGTGACGGTGATGCGAGTAACCACGGCAAGGCAGTTCTAGGAGGCTCCAGCACTGTAGCAACTCTGGGTCGGGCAGTTGTGGCGATCGCCCGGTGACAGCCCCGCAGCGCCGTCGGAAGCGTCGGAACCACTGTAGCCGCTTCTAGCACATCAGCCGCATGAACCGCCATGAGCCGTGCCTCTTCCCCGACGGGATCGCACTTCGGGTTTACCAGTACTAGATGATGCAAGCCCATGTTTTTCATCACACGAGCGATCGCGCCTACATTCAGCGCCCCAGCAGGCTCGACTAAAACGATGCGGATCTTCGCCAATCCCGACTCAGCCATAATGTTAGAAGGTAGAAAGAAGTTGAGCGACACAGAAACGCAGAAAGCTCAACCTCCAATCTACAACTCTAGTCGCCAATGTTTGCTTTCCTCACCCCACCGCGAAGCGAAAGCAAGCTACACCCCTCACTCCTCACCCCTCACTCCTCACTCCTTACCTCTCACTCCTCACTCCTCACCCCTCACCAATATGGGACGCGCGCGCTCCAAAGCCGATTTGCCAACCAAGATCTGCCCCGTGTGCGATCGACCTTTTACCTGGCGCAAAAAATGGGAAGATTGCTGGGATGAGGTGAAATATTGCTCCGAACGCTGCCGCCGTCGCCGTTCTCAGAGTAGCTAGTGGTTAGTTTTAAGTCTTTAGTGGTTAACCATTAGCAGTTTATGTCTTCTCACTGTTGCTTAATAGTGTTTGAAGAGTGCTTAAGGAGTGGGCTGGAGAGGGGTTTGAGCAGGCTGTCATAATGGAGCCTTTTAAGCTTATGGCTACAGGGAATGCTAAGTTTGTTTCCTCAAGCGTTTTGGCTTAGGATCGTGGATTAAATAAAACCGACAAATTGTTCGTAGGTAGGGGCGCACGGCTGTGCGCCCCTACGGAAAACGCCGAGGTGATTAAATTCTTGTTCCTTAGGCAGGCTAAGGTCTCTTAGTTGTGCAACCTCTCTGCCTCCAACAACCAACGACTAACAACATTTAGAGCACAGAGGTTTCAGTCATGTCAGCAGAACGGGTGCAGCCCAAACTGATTATTCACGGTGGAGCCGGAAGCTCCTTAAAAGGAAAGGGCGGCGTTGAGTCTGTGCGCAAGTCTCTTTACCGCGTTATCGATGAAGTCTATGCGTTACTACTGGCGGGAGCAGAGGCTCAAGTCGCCGTGATTCATGGCTGTCAAATGCTTGAGGATGATCCCCGCTTCAATGCTGGCACTGGCTCTGTTTTGCAGTCGGATGGGCAGATTCGCATGAGTGCTGCTCTCATGGATGGAGCCAGTCAGCGCTTTAGCGGTGTGATCAACGTTTCGCGGGTGCAGAACCCCATCAACTTAGCCAGAGCGTTACAGGCTTCCCACGATCGCGTCCTCTCGGATATTGGAGCCGCTGAACTGCTGCGCGAGCTGGAGTTGCCTGCTTACGATCCCCTGACCGAAATCCGCTTACAGGAGTGGATACAAGAACGTCAGGGCAATTTTTCTAGGGAGATGGCAGGCGTGGTTGCCGAGCGAGAATTGGTTGACGATCCGGCTGGACGCGGCACGATCGGGGTGGTTGTTCTAGACGGTCAAGGACGCATTGCGGTTGGCACCTCCACGGGTGGCAAAGGGTTTGAACGCATCGGTCGTGTCAGTGACTCTGCTATGCCTGCTGGCAACTATGCCACTGCTCATGCTGCCGTAAGCTGTACCGGCATTGGCGAAGACATCATTGACGAATGCTTGGCGGCTCGCATTGTGGTGCGGGTGGACGACGGACAGCCACTTGTTGCCGCCTTTGAACGCTCGTTCCGAGAGTCACACCAGCATCAACGCGATCTGGGCGCGATCGGGTTGGATGCCACTGGGGCGATCGCCTGGGGCAAAACCAGCGAAGTGCTTCTGGCTGCTTACCATAACGGCGAAGAGGTGGGTGACACGCTGGAATGGAACGATGAGACCTTAGTGGGCTGCGTCTAGTTCCGATGGTTGTTGCTGTAATGGACTCTTGCACCTGCCCATTGCAGCTTTTCCCGTAGCGTCTGGTAGTAAGAATAATCTTCCCGAAGAATAATAAATTTTGCCTGACAGTCCGCAGCACGAATATCCACGCGTTGACCGGGCCAAATCGACGTTGCCAGCACGCCATCCATCCAGAGTTTAGTGTTTAGCTCGTGGTCAGCCAGGGGCCAAATGCTGACGACTGAACCAGGTGGTATCACGATCGCGCGGCTCGAGAGGCTCAGAGGGCAAATGGGCGTGACGGCGATCGCATCCATGCCTGGATGAATAATGGGACCATTTGCCGCTATGGTGTAGCACGTCGAACCCGTCGGCGTTGCCACAATCAAGCCGTCACCCTGGTACTGATCGACGACTTCGCCATCGATTTCCATTTCTAAAATCGACGTGATCATGCGGTCAGCGGACGCGGGCTTAATGCACATCTCGTTCAGTGCCAGGTAGCGATCGCTCACAAGCTCTAGATTCGTACGACTGCCCTCAAAGATGCCCGCTTGCAGCATCATGCGTTGCTGTACCGCAAAGCGATCCTCCAGCAGACGCTCCCACACCTGTTCAGAGCGTTCAAAGTCATCTGAAGACTCCGTTAAAAAGCCCAGATGCCCACCCACATTCACCGCCAAAATCGGAATGTTGTCGGCTGCTAAATTTCGGGCAGCCGTTAGCGCTGTACCATCACCACCCAGCACGATCGCCAGATCGATGGGGTACGCCACAGAAGCAAGAAAGACAGGATAAGGGTTGTCTTTCGGTCCACTTGGTCCCATCAAAACCCGGCAGTGTAGGCTTTCTAACTGCTTAGCGCACTTTTCCGCCCAGCGCTGGCTCATTAAATCGCCAGCTTTGTGAGCAATAATGACCTGCTTCAGTTGCACGTTGAACAGTTTTTAGATGTTAGTTGTTGGCGGTTAGCCGTTCAGTCGCTTCACAATTAACGACTAACCACCTAAAGCTACCACTTCAGCAGATTGAATTGTTCCATATCAACCGTGTCGCGATTGCGGTAAATGGCAAGCACGATAGCCAACCCAACAGCAGCTTCAGCCGCAGCGATCGCAATCACAAACGTTGTAAACACCTGTCCTTTGATATCCTGAGCATCCAAATAGTTTGAGAATGCCATCAGGTTGAGATTAACCGCATTCAGCATCAATTCGATCGACATCAGCACACGTACCGCATTCCGACTGGTGATCAAACCAAAAATACCGATGCAAAATAGTGCTGCTGCCAAGATCAGAAAGTATTGAAGTTGCATGGCTACCTATCCAGTGATTCTGGCTACCTAGTTATTCTGGTCAGAAAGCGATTGTGCGATCGTTCGTTCTGGAGCACCTGCCCCAACCGCAATCAACTCGCGTGGACGCTCCGGCAATGTCAGCGCAGGCTGCTGGAGTTCTGCCACTGAGTCGTCTGGCAGTAGTTCACGTCGCGCCAGAATGATGGCTCCAATCAGCGCCATTAGCAATAGCACCGATGCCAGCTCAAACGGCAGCAGAAAATCAGTAAAGAAATGTTTGCCAATGGTGACGATCGAGCTATTACCCGCTGCAATCCCGGTTGAAAACGACCAAGGTGTAGACACAACCATGATACTCAACAGCGCAAACAGTCCCGAACAGACCAGAGCGGTTGCACCGCGCCGAATCCAGGCTCGTGGAATGGCCACAAAGTCTTGCCGCTTGTTCACCAGCATGATGGCAAACAGAATCAGCACGTTGACTGCGCCCACGTAAATCAAGACCTGAGCCGTTGCCACAAAATCAGCATTCAGCAACAGGTACAGTCCGGCGATGCTAATAAACACACCGCCCAGCAAAAACGCTGAATACACAATGTTTGGCAGCAAGACAACGCCTAGTGCCGCCCCGATCGCCATCAGAGACAGTAGACCAAACGAAACAATCTGAACGCCTTCGGCTAAATTCACAGTGATTAGTCTCCTTAAGTAGGAACGAGCAGCATCCAGCGCTCAGTGCTTAGGCGAGGATGGTTCCCCAACTAAGCGCTGATGGCTGACGGCTGACCGCTATTTCTCCGTCTCTACCATGTCTTCGGGGCGCGAACCTGCCCGCTTCGCACCCGCTGGCAGACCATGTGGTTCAATTACGCCCTTTGGCAAGTAAGCAAACTCTCGTAATGGTGTCACCATTGGATCTTCCGTGACTTTGTAGGGCAAGCGACCGAGCGCTACGCTGTCGTAGTTGAGTTCGTGGCGATCGTACGCTGCAAGCTCGTATTCTTCAGTCATCGACAAACAGTTAGTGGGGCAATATTCCACGCAGTTGCCGCAGAAAATGCACACGCCAAAATCAATACTGTAGTGGTTGAGCTTCTTCTTCTTCGTCTCAGGATTAAACTCCCAGTCCACAACGGGCAGGTTGATCGGGCAAACCCGAACGCAGACCTCACACGAAATGCACTTGTCAAATTCAAAGTGAATGCGTCCCCGAAAGCGTTCTGAAGGAATCAGCTTTTCGTAAGGATACTGCACCGTTACCGGGCGGCGCTGCATGTGATCAAAAGTGACTGCTAGCCCCTGACCAATGTACTTTGCGGCCTGAACCGTTTCTTTGGTATAGTCACTGACTTGCTTGAGGAACTTCAGCATAAGAACTCTTCTTGAAAGGATAAAGGATGAACGGTAAAGAATGAAGGGCACGACTCATGTTTTAGCCTTGAGCCTTAATCCTTAATCCTTTTGGACTCAGCCACCAAAAGCGAACGGGAATGCAAGTTTGAGCGCCGCCGTCAACAGTAGGTTAACCAACGAAATGGGCAACAGAAACTTCCAACCCAAATCGAGCAACTGGTCAATGCGAACACGGGGGACTGTCCAGCGCAGCAAAATTGCCAGAAATACCAGCAAGTAAGCCTTGAGCACGGTCATCGTAATGCCCAGCGAAGCCGTAATAATCTGAAAAACCGGATTGAACTCATCAATGCCCAGCACATCTGCAACCAGCGTCAATGGGATCGGGAAGTCCCAGCCGCCCAGATAAAGCACAGCCACCAGCAGCGCAGACAGCACCAGGTTGACGTAAGAGCCTAGGTAAAACAGTGCAAACTTCATCCCAGAATATTCTGTTTGATAGCCTGCTACTAGCTCCTCCTCAGCTTCTGGCAAGTCAAACGGCATCCGCTCACATTCCGCCAAGGCCGCAATCCAAAAAATGACAAACCCGACTGGCTGCCGCCAAATGTTCCAGCCCAAAATGCCGTAGCCAGACTGCTGCTGCACAATATCGATCGTACTAAGCGAATTCGACATCATCGCGATCGCCAGCACCGAGAGCGCCAGCGGTATTTCGTAGCTGATCGATTGAGCCGCTGCCCGCAGACCACCCAGCAAGGAATACTTGTTGTTTGAGGCATAGCCCGACATCAACAGACCGATCGGTGCCACGCTTGACAACGCAATCCACAAGAACACGCCCATCCCCACATCCGTCACCACCAGATTTTGACCAAACGGCACAATCAGGTACGACAGAAAAACGGGAATGACCACAATGACGGGTCCCAGCGTAAACAGCAACGCATCCGAGTTCGCTGGCACCACATCTTCTTTGAAAACCAGCTTCAAGCCATCTGCCACTGGTGCCAGTACGCCCAGTGGTCCAATGTATTCAGGACCAATCCGTTGCTGTGCCGCTGCCGAAATCTTCCGCTCTAACCACACAACCACCAGTACGCCCACTGTGGCACTCACTAGCATCAGCAGCATCGGTAGGGGCATCCAGATCGCTTTCGCAGCGCCTGTAGGGAGTCCCAGATCGGTCAGGGACTGGATAAAAACGTCCTGTAAGTCTATGCCTGAGTTCATCGCTTACCTGATTTGAGTCGTCACTCAGTAAATTGTTGTTGACAATCAACCCAACGTTACAAGCGGCTTCCGATGAAGCTAGAGCGATCGCGCCAACTTGAAACATCACGTCAGCCTGTCTCTTAGTAACAGGGTTGTTACATTGCTGTGCGTCCTTAGTATATCGCTGGATTGCTGCCGCACGATCGAAAAAAGCTATAGATAAATACGGTATTAGAGCATAAAGAAACCAGTTAGCTAACAGCTATACATGTGCTTGTCTAGCACTAAAGCCACCTCGAATTGTCCCATGCGCCTTACCTGATCTCGCTTGACCAATAAAGAAGCCCTCAAAACCAAAGTCTTGAGGGCTGGAGTTCCTGAAAATCGTCACTTGCATCATGTTGACAAGAGTCTCGCTAGAAGGCAAGAGGGGTGCCGCCCATCACGCACACGCACAAAAATATGCTTTACCTACAAAAAAGCGCGATCGCCCCTCTAACGCTTTGCGATCGGTACATATGTCGCTTCATGCAGCCCAGTATAAATTTGGGTTGGGCGAAAAATTCGGTTCTCATTGAGCTGCTCTTTCCAGTGTGCCAGCCACCCAGCCGTACGGGAAATGGCAAAAACAGGCGTGAACAAGTCAGCCGGAATCCCTAACTTGCGATAAACCAGACCAGAATAGAAATCCACATTGGGATAAATACCCTTGTGCCCCAGATTCTCCTCCACTGCTTGCTCAAGCTCAACCGCCACATCGTAGTACTCATCGCGCCCGTACTTCTCAAACAGTTGCTCTGCAAGCTGCTGCAAAATTGTCGCACGCGGATCTTTTACCTTATAGACACGATGACCAAAGCCCATGATTTTACCTTTTTGGGCGAGCTGCTTCTCCAGCCAGGGACGCACATTCTCAACGGTGCCAATCTCCTCCAGCATCAAAATCACTTCCTCATTGGCTCCACCATGTAGCGGACCAGCCAGGGTGCCAACAGCAGAAGCCACTACTGCATAAGGATCGGTCAATGTAGAAGCCGTTACCAAAGCTGAAAAGGTAGACGCATTAATCGTATGCTCTGCGTGCAGCATCAAGCACACGTCAAAAATGCTTGCCGGAAAGGGGTCTGGCTCTCGTTCATTCAGCATGTAGAGGAAATTTGCCGCATAGCCCAAATCATCACGGGGTTGCACTGGGTCATTCCCCTTGCGCATCAGTTGAAACGCAGCCACCATCGTTGGAATCTTTGCTAAAAGCCTGACCACAGCCGCCCGAATATACGTTGGATCATCAAGCGCACGACGAGAGTAAAATAACCCTAACGCGGCTGCACAAGCTTGCAGGGCATCCATCGGATGCCCGCTTTCAGGAAAGCACTTCATCATGTCGCGAATCCGGTATTTGAGTCGCCGATGATAGGTAATTTCGTGCTCAAACAACTCCAGTTCTTCTTCTGTTGGCAAATCGCCCCAGATCAGAAGATATGCCGTCTCCAGAAAATTTCCCTTAGCAGCTAATTCTTCAATGGCAATGCCGCGATACTCTAAAACTCCTCGCTGTCCATCAACAAAACTGATGCTGGACTGAGTTGCGGGAATACCTTCTAGACCTGCCCTATATTCGCAGACAGTCATAGTGCTACCGTTCACTTACAAAAATGGGATTACTCAAGCTAACTGATCAGAAACCAAAAAACTGTATCCTTCTAAGCTGACTCATGGCTGAGCCGCTTTGAGGGCAATGCCAAGTGTGTACCCTACAGAGTTTTGCTTACAATAGTTAACAAAGTTTGGGTGTTCATGCGTCTTAGCTAGTCAAGCGGTGAGTGCAACTGACTTGCAAGAGCGACATGGGAGACGTTAACTTTGCAACCACTTGCTGTTGATACCACAAATTAAGCTTCGTTGGCTCAGAAAATTGCCGCCTAAGTAAAAAATAGTTACTATCTAGGTAAGCAGATTGCTCATAGAGCGAATAGCTTCGTTAAGCTTTGTCAACCAGTTAATCCTCCTCATACACTCTGCAAATTGAAAGGGAGGAAAAGCTCGGTTGCTTTAATCCATTCAAAATTAGGAGTTTTATGACCCAGAGACGAGTTCGTCGCCAGCCTAACACTGACTTAGATCAGGCATACAGTGCATCCACAGCACAGCGCGAGATGACAAGAACGCTACGAGAGCGCGTTAGCCGAGAAGACACTGAAGTGAGGATGGCAAGTCAATCCCGTTCAGCGCACCCAAGTTTGACCAGCTTAATTGAACGCGATGCCCCTCTGCAAGCGCATAGCATGTTGGTTTTAATGTACGGTCCCTTTCAAGCCGAGATGGTACCTGAAGAAGGTCAAGGCGTTGCATCCTGGTTGAAGGAATGCGTTCGCAAGCATGGCATCCCTAGCTTACTTCGGTTCGACTACCGCCGCCGAGCACAAGTCTTCCGCCGCGACCAGTTTCAGCCTTGGCTAGAGTCGCTGATGACTCAGGTGCCTGGTTAAGGCTTGTTGTCGTAAAGTAGCAGTTGCTCTCTAGAGTGACTGCTAGACATGCTGTTCATCTCTTGTAGGGATATTTTTTGCAGGGACGTTACATGTGATGTCCCTACAGCGTGCAGCCCAGACATTTGAAGCACAGCTCTCTCTGAACGTGCTGGTAGCGGTTGCAGAACAGAGGCTATCTCACTCAAACGCGCCTTCGGTGACACTTCGCATGGGGTGACTCATCGTCTTACAGCCAATGGCTGTTTCAGAACCACACGATTTCTCTCACGCACTTTAGCTGATGAGATTGACGTAGCGATTCCGCCCGCGGTTAACATTTCAAGGTGTGTAGAGCCGTTTAGGTGAATTTTCGTAGCTCACGAGGCAGCTTTACTATAAATCTAAGAACAAGCTGGAATGGCTACGGATGATGATGAGTCGTTGAAACTGTTACTAATGATGAAGGACTCCCCCTGAGTCATCATCAGGCAGTTTTTGACACTCTGAAGCTTTCATAACCTATGCTGGGCAGAATCCTTGGGGGACGTTACCGGATTATCAGTCACTTAGGTGGCGGCGGGTTTGGGCAGACGTATTTGGCTAGTGATTTACATCTCCCTGGCAAGCCCCAATGCGTTGTCAAGCAGCTCAAGCCTAGAATGAGCGATCCGGAAGCGCTGCAAGCGGCAGGGCGACTGTTTGATACAGAAGCAGAAGTACTGTACGCGCTGGGTAGTCATGAGCAAATTCCCAGGCTGTTCGCTCACTTTGAGGAAGCGCAAGACTTCTACCTAGTGCAGGAGTTTATTGAAGGGCAGGTGCTGAGTCAAGCACTCAAGCTCCAACCCCAATTCAGTGAAATGGATGTCATTCACCTGCTACAGGATCTTTTGGCTGTCCTGGAGTTTGTGCATCAGCAGCAGGTGGTGCATCGCGACATTAAGCCTTCCAATTTAATCCGGCAAAAGAGTGACCAACGTCTGTTTTTGATCGATTTTGGAGCGGTCAAACAAATTGGGGCACAGGTACTCGATCCGCATGAAGCCAGTATCACGATCGCGGTCGGCTCTTCTGGCTACATGCCAAACGAACAGCTAGCAGGCAAACCGCGCTTTAGCAGTGATGTCTACGCGGTTGGCATGATGGGCATTCAGTGCTTGACCGGAATCTACCCTAAAAAGCTGAGGGAAGACCCGAAGACCAGCGAAATTATCTGGCGTGATCAGGTGCAGGTCAGTCCAGACTTTGCCAACATTCTCGATACAATGGTGCGCTACGACTTTCGCCAGCGCTATGAGTCTGCGACAGAAGCGCTAGAAGCACTGCGATCGCTCACACGGACTGCAACCGTTGCCTCTGTACTTGCCGAACCGACCATCATCAGTTTTGATGGGCATCTTGCCTGGTTAGAGCGGGGTGATGATTTATTTCAACGTCAGCGCTACAAGGAAGCAATTGTTGCCTACGATCGAGTGATTCAAGCAAAGCCTGACGATGACGTAGCGTGGTTTAAGCGAGGGCTGGCGCTGGAAAATCTGAAGCGTTTTGAGGATGCCGCTGCGTCGTACGAGCGTGTGGTGCAGCTCCACCCGGATGATTATCTGGCGTGGTACAAACACGGTTCCGTTTTTGTGCAGCTACAGCAGTATCAGGAAGCATTTGCATCCTTTGAGCGTGTCGTGCAACTCCAGCCAGAAAATTACTGGGCATGGCACGATCGAGGGCAGGTGCTCGAACATTTACAGCAGGCTGATGCAGCCATTTCCTCTTATGATCGAGCGGTACAGCTAAAGCCCGACTTTCAACTGGCGCTCGAAAGCCGAAAGCAGCTTTTGAGCCAATTGCGGCGGGTTGACACCCTCTATCACCTTCAGCATTATGATGAGGCGTTGTCAGCCTGTGATCGCGCGATTGCACTGCATCCTGATGACGTATTGGCGTGGTTTATGCGTGGCATGGCGCTGGACAATTTGCACCGCCATGAAGAAGCCGTGATCGCCTATGACCGGGTGGTCGAAATTCAGCCCGATGACCATGTTGTGTGGTTCAAGCGGGGCAACATCCTGGAAAAGTTACGCCGCTATGAAGAAGCGGTTGCTTCATACTATAAGGTCGTCCAGCTTCAGCCAGAGAATTACTGGGCGTGGTACGACCGGGGACGACTGCTAGAAAGCCTGCATCAGCAAGAAGCCGCGATCGCCTCTTACGATCGAGCGATGCAGTTAAAGCCTGATTTTCAAGAGGCGGTGGAGGGGCGCAGGCGAGTGATGCAACAGCTCAAGTCTGGTGACTCAGGGCTGTCAGGCGACGACGATGCAACTATTGCGTCTAGAGATGAGTCTGAAGTCTCCGCCATTGACCTCAAAGCGCACCATCTTCAAGGAGTGCTTGAAGACTACAAGCGTCGCCTTCATCTGGAACCAGAGCCGATCGCCGCTGTAGCATCGCGACAACCAGAAGCAACCGTCATCAGTAAACCTAAATTGACGGCAACGGCTGCTGTTGTTCTGACCGACACACCGGAAGCAACGATCGTCAGTGTTCCAAAAACAGAGAGACGTGATGAGGAGACCATAATCATGGTGCCACACGCCGAGCTTGGTGCAACTGCTGTGTCCAGTAGCGATGATTACGATCGCTTACTACAGGAAGGGCGCACTCTGGAAAAGCAGAAGCGTCATGCAGACGCGTTAAGCGTCTATGACCGGGCACGGTTGTTGCGATCAGATGATGCCAACCTTTGGCGCTGGCGAGGCAATGTTCTGTATGGGTTAGAGCGACACGAGGAAGCCATTTCGTCCTACCAACAGGCATTTCAATTAAGACCAGATGATGTTGACATCTGCTGCTGCTTGGGGGGAGCGTTTGTCGGGTTGAAGCGCTATCAAGACGCGATTACTTGCTTTGAGCGAGCCATTCAGATTCAGCCCGATAGCCATACTGCTTGGTACTGGCGGGGTCGATCGCTCTACGAGTTGAAGCAGTATGCTGATGCTGTCCAATCGCTAGAGCGAGCGCTAGCCATCAAGCCCGATTTTCAACCGGCAGTGAGCGACCGCGATCGCATTCAAAACCAGCTTAGAGCGCTAGAACTACAGACATAACCGCTAGCGTACAGCTTCAGCGGTAGGGTCTGAAACGTTTCCAGCGCTGTCTGGCTCCACTACTTTTGTAGGGTCAGACATAAAGTTGGCAGTCGATTTAGAGGGTGTCGGTTCTGCGTGTACGGCAGCGCTATCAACTGCCTGTGAAGATGCAGGTTCTGACGTAGCAGTTGGTTCGGCAAGCGTGGTCTTGGCTTCTGGCTTCACCGTTGCCTTTGACGGAGGCGTGGCAGAAGCGTCTTGCGTAGGAAGGTTCGCGATCGCACTTGGCTGTAGAGCAGGATCAACGCCATCCAACAGCTTGTAGCCGTCATGAGCGTTTCTGTCCTTCTTGTCGCCATAGATTGCAGCGAGTGCCTCGCGCATTTCTTGCAGCCAGCCTTCATTTTCTACTTGCAAAACGGCTTCTGTGCTGATGACCAGGGTTTCGATGCTTCCTTTCTCAGTTCTCGCTTCGGGCGAGAGGGTGTGCCACCAAACTCGAATATCATACAAATCAGCCGCTGAGATATTGCACAAAACGACATTTATTTCAACTCGCCTAAACTCCAGGTAGGCTGTTACCGAGGCTGCAAGGGCACTACTGACTGCGATCCAAACATCAAAGCCCAGACCAGCGAACAAGGTTCCCACCGCGCTAAGGAGAAAGATCATGAGTTGGAAGCGACGTACATCCTTGCCCAGTCGAGCGGCTTTTTTCTGGTAGTAGTTAAACTGGTCTTCAACTCGCAAGACTAGGTACTCTTCAGCAGTCAGGTCGCTAAACCCATTGTCACCATCGGGCGTACCATATTTGGGTGGAAGACTCCCTTCATAGGCTAGAAGGTCTGTTTGGTTGACTGCGGTTCCCATCAGCCGCTTGCTGACTAGCTTCAGAGTTCTTGCCAGATGGACATCGCGTGATTCGGCTGGAGTGCTTTTCTCGGGGCTATACTCCCCAACCTGCATCCGGTAGCGATAGATCTCCTTTTTGATGGCTTCAGCACTGCTCCGCAGCATGACCCAACTGATGCCCATATTAAATTTGACTGAAATCGCCACCAGCACACCCAGCAGAATGGGCACGGCTAGAACTGGGACATGCAGAAGGCTCAGAAATTTATCTTGTGCTACGCCTTCTGGTAACACCCACTGGCGAGACTCCAAGTTTTTCTCAATGACAGAATAAGCAACGCCCAGTGTTGTGGCTGCAACACCTAAGATCAGAATCCAGCATCGTTGTCGAATGAAGCGCTTTTGAGCAATGGACGCATTTTTGTCGTACTTTGCAAAGCGAAACCAGGCATCTTCGAGCATTTGGTTGCGGCTGGAAGACGATGGGCTTGATGCAGTATCCGGCATGTCTGAATTCCTGAAGACGATCGCGATGCTTGAAGCATATTAGCTTTTAGCAGCAAAAATGTCCTCAATCATTGCGGCAAGGGTGTCGGCTCCAGTTTCTAGATCGATCGCGCGTACCAAGCCAGAAGCAGCTAGCGCCGCTGCCCGCTCGTCTTTAGAGTCACCCTGAAGCGCAGCCGCCAAGATATCGGCAGTGCGTCCAGTACCAGCAATCACAATAATCGAGCGGTCTGCCTTCACACTTTGTGACGCATCTTTCCAGGTAATCTCGCCGCCATTGATTAATACGGTGACGGAAGCAGAATCGGCAATAGCACTGGCAACTTTGGCAATCCAACCGGATTCATCGCCCCAATTTGAACCAGGCACAAGAATAAAGTGAGTATGATGCGGCTCTAACGGTGCAGCATCCGGCATCGTAGCAATCTCAGTCGGCAACGTCGCCAGACCACATGGCGCTACCCCAATCAGCGGAAAGTTTGCACTAATGGCTGACCGAGCCTGCCCCATGAGGCGCATCACTCCAGTGTCGGTGCCCCCATCAATCACTACAGCTTGCCATTTTTGCGCTAGAGGGGCTAACACCTCGACAAACAGCTTCTGCAACCGATGAAAATCTGCTTCGCTCAGCTTGCTGGCACCACCAATGACCACAAGTGCGGGCTGCCGTCCCTCAAAGCCCAGTCGATGTAGCTCAGAAGTCAAATCTGCTGGTGTTTCAAGCCGAGTTAACTCTGCAACCAAACCGTTTGAGAAGCTAATTTTAGAGGGTTTTTCCATAGGAGGGGCTTGCCTGATAAAGAGATCGGTCGATTAATGAAGCAGTTTTACTTGACTCCGTACAGATGCGCTTACCTGTAGCCCTTTTCCGGCATTGCGGTTGGCAATGGTTTAAGAGGGATGAGTGGTTGACGGAGTAACGCAGCGAGATAGTTTATTAGTGGTGATGAAGCATCTTTGTAGAACTATAAAGCAAGCAAGCGCTCTGTTATGATCGTAGATTAAATAAAACCGACAAATTGTTCGTAGGTAGGGGCGCACAGCCGTGCGCCCCTACGGAAAACGCCGAGGTGATTAAATTCTTGTTCCTTAGGAGTACAGGCAGCTAACCTAACAGATTCCTACGACAGCACTCTACTAATTGATAGCGACCATCAATTGCACTTAATATACCCGACACCTCCTGTTCTAGCTCATTTAAGGTTGTCGTCTTTAAGGAACACAACCAATAGGTCATGGATGTTGCCCTAGCACAGCCATTTGAAACTAGGAATGCGCTGCACTACAGGTTGCAATTTAACTAACGTCGATTGTGCAAGGAGCACGATCGCGCCTTATTTTTGAGGCGACACCTTCTGCAACGCTGGAATTAGGTACTGCGCTAGCGTAAAAGCATCAACGCCCAAGATTGTGCGCTCCTGCATGGCTAGTATGGCTGCCTGTGCGTGCCACCAAACCCCTGCCTGAACGCTTTCAAAAATAGAGCGAGTGGGAGAAGGTGTGGCGATCGTTTGTGCCAGTAGCCCACCGAGCAGTCCTGTCAGGACATCACCACTACCGCCACGGGCAAGAGCGGCGGTACTGTCGGGATTGATCCAGACGCTGCCTTCGGGACTGGCGATCGCAACCCGTGCGCCCTTTAACAGCACAATGGCACCAACGGTTGCAGCGGCAGCTTGAGCAGCGGTAATTCGACACGGCATAGGGGCTGCCAGATCGGGAAAGAGGCGCTTAAATTCGCCCAGGTGTGGTGTAATCACCGTTGGCGCTTGTCGAGCCTGAAGGGTGGGCACCGTACCTATCTGAGCAAGAATGTTCAAACCGTCAGCATCCAGGACGATCGCCTGCTTTTGATTTAAGACTTGCTGCACCACAGCACTCGCATCCATCGTTAAACCAGGACCACACGCGATCGCATCATAGGCACTTAGATCAAGTTCGTCAGGCAATTGAGCGATCGCGCCCGTTTCTGACTCGGCACAGCCCCACACCAGCGCTTCTGGCAACTGTGTCGTAAGGATTGCTTTTAAGGCGTTGGGTGCCGCGATCGAGAGCATTCCAACGCCACTGGCGCGGGCACCGAGAGCAGTAAGCGCCGCGCCGCCCGCGTAGTGGCGCGAGCCGCAGATCAGCAAGACGTGTCCCATTTTGTATTTATGAGTCGCAGCAGGACGCACCAGTGGCAAATGGGCGATCGCCTGCTCTGGCGTTACACGTCGTATCGGTGGTGAAGTGCCCAATACTGCCCACACATCTGCTAAAGGCACACCAAAATCGATCAATTCAACGCTGCCTGCATAATCAAGCGCCTGATCTTGTAGGAGTCCTTGCTTCCACAAGCCGAGGCAAAGAGTGTAAGTGGCGCGTACTGCCGTTCCTAAAATTGCTCCGGTATCGGTATGCAGCCCTGAAGGAAGGTCAATGCTGACTACAGGCTGAGACCACTGGTTGATTTGGTTGACTGTAGTGGTGATGTCATCGCTGAGCGATCGCTCCAACCCAAACCCAAACAAGCCATCAATCAAAACGTCACAGTTTTGTAGTGCTTCTACCTGTTCCAAAAAGGGAATGCCTAGACTTTGGCAGTAGCGACTATGCTGGGCAGGCAGATCTTTGAGTTTGGAGCACGGGCAGTAAAGCGAAACAGAATAGCCTTTGAGGTGTAGTTCACGGGCTACAACCAGCGCATCACCGCCGTTGTGCCCAGGTCCAACCAATACACCAAAATGCTGGCGTTGGTTAAAATAGAGCGCCTCAACTCGACGAACAATTAGTCCTGCAACCTTCTCCATCAACGCTTCAACAGGCATACCTGCGGCAAAGAGACGCGCTTCAATCTGCCGCATTTGAGCAGCCGTCACCACAATTTGCTGAAGAGTTTGGGTTCTTGTGGACGCTGCCAAAGCTGTAATCCTCGCATATGCAGCACTCATGCACGGTGAGTGTGCAGCTAAACGAGACTATACAACTTAACTCTGATGAAGTGGCAACGCCTAAAGATAGAGGTGTCGATCGCTGACTTACAGAACCTAGCGGCTGTAGTAAACCAGAGAATCAAGCCCACCACCGTTCAGGAATTGACTAATCTTCTTAGCGTCGCTTTGTTGCGCGAAGGGGCCAATTTCCAGGTGCGGACCCAACGGTGCGCTTTTCTCTTGAATAGCTTCCTGGCGAATGCCCATGCGAACGGCTCGATCGGTTAGTCTAGCAAGCTCGCTTTGACTACCTGGGACAATAACAACGTAACGGCTGGTTGTGGCTGTCGGTGGCGTTGCATTGACCGGTGCATTGGTCGTCGCTAGCTCAGCCATAAGCCCTTGAGCGTTAAGAGCAGCAATTTGCCGTCGAGCGCTTGCTTCATTATCGAACGTCCCAGCTTGAATGACTGCTTGCCCTTGATAGCGCTGCACAGATGCCGTTGGCTCGATCGATCGCACTTGCTGTAACAGGTAAGGGCTGTCGCCATTGACGTGAACGGTGTACTGACCGATCGTTGTGCCTTGCCGATTAACGGGTGCCAAAAAAACGGTTTCACCACCGGGTAACGGCGTTGAATTGGTGAGAGGAGCAGCTAGTCCTGGTACTGAAACGGTCGGCGGTGGCGGCAATGGCACAATCTGTTGCGCTTGGCTTACGGTGGCTGTGGTCAGTGACACGATCGCCCAACTGCCTGCAAGCCCCGAACAAAGAAGCGCGCGGTAGTGTGAGTAGGCGACGAGCGATCGCAACCTGATGCCACCTAAAGCCTGCCCAGATTTTCCCCATTGACACGGCTGATCAGTTGCCATTGTACAAGTCCCTCACAGCATGATTTGATGTCAGCCATGTTATACGCAGAATGCATTGCTGGCACAAAAAAACGGTACAGGACACCTGTACCGTTTCTTAATCATGAGAACCCTAGTGAGAGTTGAGAGGCTCTATGCGATTTGCTGTAGCTCACGCTCAAGCAAGGCGATTAAGCTTTGGTTTCCGCTCTCACGTGCCACTTGAAGGCGACGCTGTACGTTATCGTGGAGATTGCTGCGATGAACCGTTGCAATCTCTGCGTTGCCAGAGGTTTTCTTGTTTGAGCGAGAGTTGTTTGAGATAACACTGAGCGCACTTTGGACATTGGTTGATTCTGTCCAACCATTCAAGGCGTAGGTAGAGCCTCTGTAGACTAGCTGTGCAACTGGCTGTAGCACTGGCAAGCTCGGTTCTGCATTAGGGTCAACAGTATAAACAGAGCCGCGATAGTGCAGGTTGAAAGCGGGTCGAATGGCGTGAAAAACGTTTGATTCTCGAACGGTTTCGGCGCTGCGGGGAGTATATTCGTAATGAGCGCCACGGTAAGTAAGTTGCATGGTCTTCGCCTCTTGGTTAAATGCGTTGTGTATGGTGTTTGAGGCGCGTTCCTTCGGGACTTCTCCCTACTTCCGTCTACCGAGCTAATTATCGGTTAGATGAACGATTCATTTATATCTGTATTATAAGCTACAGAAATTAGCGAAAACAGTGTTTTAGCGAAACTTTATACTCCCCAGGTGATAGATCTATCTTTGGGCTGACTTGCTGCTGTCAGTTGATCAAGCCCCGAACTGCTAACTTAACTTCGGCAACAGACCTTTTGTCGCTAGCCAGTCGCGATTGAAAAGCTTAGATTGATAGCGGCTGCCACCATCACACAGAATCGTGACGATCGTATGTCCCGCTCCCATCTGTTTTGCCAGGGCGATCGCTGCTCCCACGTTAATCCCGACTGAACCACCCATAAACAGTCCGTCTTTTTCCAGCAGTTGATACACTACTCGCACCGCTTCGGTGTCGTCAATTTGAATGGCATCATCGGCTGGAGCACCTTCCATGTTGGCAGTCACGCGGCTGTTGCCAATGCCCTCGGTGATGGAACTGCCCTGTATCTTCGGTTCGCCTGTCTTGACATAGCTATAAAGTCCGCTGCCCATTGGGTCTGCAAGAACACATCGAATCTGTGGGTTCTTTTCCTTCAAAAACATGGAGACTCCAGCATAGGTGCCGCCTGTACCTGTAGCGGCAACCCAGGCGTCGATCGTGCCATCGGTTTGCGCCCAGATTTCAGGACCCGTAGTGGCGTAATGGGCATGGCGGTTTGCCAGATTGTCGAACTGGTTTGCCCAGATCGCGTTTTCCATTTCAGCGGCAATGCTGCCAGAAAGTCTGACATAGTTATTCGGATCTTTATAGGGCACGGCAGGTACAGTGCGGACTTCGGCTCCTAGCGTCCGCAACAGATCAATCTTTTCCTGCGACTGCGTTTCGGGGATAACGATCAGGCACTTGTAGCCTTTGGCGTTGCAGATATGTGCCAGTCCAATGCCTGTATTGCCTGCGGTGCCTTCAACAACGGTGCCTCCGGGCTTGAGCAGCCCTTTGGCTTCGGCATCTTGAATGATGAAGAGCGCTGCCCGATCTTTGACAGAGCCACCGGGGTTAAGAAATTCTGCCTTGCCCAAAATTTCACAGCCTGTTTCGTCGCTGAAGCTGTTCAGCCGAATCAACGGGGTGTTGCCGATCGCATCAATAAAGCCATTCTTGATATCCATGCTGAAAATTACCTAGTGAATCCCTATAAAGATTCTGGCGTATCGCAGCTAGATTGATGCTCTCCTTTTAGGCGCAGAGCGATCGCCACCTGTCTCGTAGCAAAAGCGGACGTGTAGTAAGCCAAAAGGCAGAAGGCAAAAGCCGGAGGGTTCGATCAGGTTGACTCTTGCCGCCTTGAGTAAAATTTACGGAGGGTTGAGAACCGTTAGACGCATCCCATTGATCGTTTCATCCAAAAACGGATGCTACACAATCATTGCATAGCATCCGTTGCCTTTAAGCGAGGTCGATTCAGCCTACGAATAGCTGAAGTTGATGTAGAAGAACGCATTGGAGAGCGTGCCGCCGACTCCACCATCCGACACCGTGAACTGGAAGGTTTCGCCACTGCCGTTGCCAATGTAATCGAAGCTGAGGTTGCCAGAGTCAATGTCTGCCTGGGTAAAGGATTGACCCGCGCTAATTTGACTGCCATTCAGCTTCAAGAGACCAACGGTTGGGTTGGGAACAGATGTGAGCGTGTAGGTCAACTGGGCGGTTGGAGTGTCAACGTCTGTCACCTGTAGCAGATCACTGCCGATGACCGTCAGCGAGGGCGCATCGCCAGCTAGAAGTAACCCTGTGTTACTCACCAGCACTGGTGGGTCGTTGACCGGATTGACGTTGATGTTGAAGACACGGCTACCTAAGGTCGTTGTACCATCCGACACCTGGAAGACGAAGATATCGTTCCCACTTGGCTCACTGCCGTTGTGTCTGTAAGTCAGTGCGCCCTGGTCGATCTGCTGTTGCGTCACGGTCGCACCCGCAGCCAGCGCTGTCCCGTTCAGGAAGAGGGTTCCTGAGACGGGTACGGTTGGTAAGGTGTAAACCAGCTCTGAGGTAAGGTTATCGGGATCGGAGGTTCTCAGCAGAGTGTTAGTGATGTTAAGCGTTGCGCCTTCGTTGACGGTTGCAGGACCCGAAGAGACGATCGTCGGGGCATCGTTCGTGTTGGTGATGCCAATATTGAAGGTTCTGCTACCCGTTGTGCCGCCCGCGCCATCATTCACCGCAAAGATGAAGCTGTCGCTGGTGGTTTCGCTACCATTGTGGCGATAGGAGATGCGATTGCTTTCGATATCGGCTTGCGTGAAGGTTTGCCCCGTGGTGAGAGCACTGCCATTTAACCGCACACTTCCGCTGTTGGGAGCGCTGCTCAGGGTGTATCTCAGTTGAGCCGTTGTGTTGTCAGGATCGCTCACGCTGAGTAAGGTGCTGGAAATCGTGCTTGTTGCCCCTTCGCTCAGGTTCAGTCTGTTGTTGTTGACGATCGTGGGCGCATCATTCACCGGGTTGATCACGATATTGAACGTCGCGTTGCCCGTGCCTGGAATCGTGATGCTACCAGGCGTGTTGTCAGAAACCCTGAAGGTAAAGCTATCGCTCGTTGTCTCGCTGCCATTTTGGAGGTAGGAGAGGAAGCCGCTGTTGACATCTGCCTGCGTGAAGGTGCCGCCTGCCGCAAGGGTTGCCGTTGTGCCGCCACCATTGGAAAGCCTTAGACTGCCACTGGTGAGAGGATTCGGCGCAGTGAACAGGGTGTAGACGAGCAGAGCAGGTGTATTGTCTGCATCTGTCGTGCGAAGTTGGGAGTTAGTGATGACGCTAGAGGTGCCTTCGCTTAACGTCAGCGCCCGGTTTGTCAGCAGCACAGGTGCATCGTTGACGGAGCTAACCGTGAGGGCGACAGAGCCAGTGACAATGCCGGGTGAACCAGAACCCGTGTTGCCCTGGTCGTTGACGGTCACATTAAGGGTGTCGGCACCGAAATAGTCCTGCCTGCCGCGATAGGTCAGAGTGTTAAGGACGGGTGTCAGGGCTGCTAATGTGCCAATGTAGGTGACAGCACCAGTGCCATTACCCGTGAGTGCACCGCCGCTACTAACTGCACCCAGCGTCAAGGTGCCATTGCTGACGGCGAAGTTCACCTGAATGGGATTTGCCCCAGAGTCTACATCGGTCAGAATGATGGCTCTACCTGCGTTGAAGACCAGGTTAGTGTCTTCGTTGACGGTTTGGGCACCAGGGACAGCCAGGGTCGGCGCATCGTTGACGGCGTTGACCGTCACACTAATGGTCTTGAGGTCGGTGAGAGAGCCACCAAAGCCCGTATTGCCCTGATCGTTCGCCCTGATTGTGATTGTGTCGGCACCGTTGTAGTTGAGATTGCCTCGGTAGGTGAGGTTGGCGATCGCGGTATTGATGGCATCCAGCGTATTGGTCAGCGTCAAAGTGCTGCTGCCTGCAACCAATGGATCAAGGGTTAGCGTACCGTTGGTTGCCGACACGATGACCGTGATCGGGTTGGGATTCGAGTCGGCATCCGTGACACTGATGCCAGAAAGCAGCAGATTGGTGTCTTCGTCTACCGTTTGGCTACCAGGAATAGTGATTACAGGAGCATCGTTGACCGCAGTAACTGTGATGCCAAGTACCCTGCTGTCGATGCCGATCGCGCCAGCACCTGTTGCACCCTGATCATTGGCAGTGAGTGTCAGCGTGTCAGCCCCGTTAAAGTTCAGGTTGCCACGGTAGCTGAGTCCAGACAAGGCCGCGTTGATGTCGTTGAGATTGCCGCTGAAGGCAACGCTGCTGCTGTTGTTGGAGCCAGCGGTGATGGTGAGTCCAGCGGTGTTGCCCAGTTGAAGGGTGCCGCTAACCACAGAGAGCGCGACCACGAGTGGACTGCTGCCTGAATCAACGTCGGCAAGACTAATGCCCGCGATCGCCAGCGTTGTATCTTCACTGACCGTGGGTGGATTCGGCAGGGTGAAGATGGGTGCATCGTTAACCGCAGTGACGTTAATGGTGAAGGTCTGAAGTGCGGAGCGATCAACGCCACCCAAATCAGTCCCGCCATTATCTCTAAGCTGTACGGTCACGATCGCCGTGCCGTTGGCGTTGGGCGCGGCTGTGTAAGTCAAAGTACCTGTTGCAGGGTCGATCGTGGGCGCGGCTGAGAACAAGGATGGATTATCGGTATTGACCAGGAAGTTCAGGGTTTGAGCCGCTTCATCGGCTGGACCGGCTGTAATGGCGGTTGCCCAGCCTGTTACCGTTTGTGCACCTGCATCTTCATTGATGGTCTGGTTGGCACCCCTTGTAAACGACGGTACATCGTTGACGGGGTTCACTGTAATGGTGAAGATGCTGGTGGGTGACGTATCAACACCACCGTTAGCAGTCCCGCCATTGTCTCTGAGGTTGACCGTTACGGTTGCCGTACCATTGGCGTTGGGAGCAAGGGTATAGGTCAGTCTGCCGCTGGGGTCGATCGTGGGTGCAGCGGTGAACAAGCTGGCGTTGCTATTAGACGTGATGAAGTTGAGCGTTTGGCTCGACTCATTCGCTGGACCCGTAGCAATGCCCGTCGCCCAATTTACGGTCTGTGGTGTGGCATCCTCATTCACAACGAGATCAGTGCCAGCCGTAAAGGTCGGCACATCGTTAACGGGAATGACACCCACCGCAATAGTTTTCTGGATGCTGAGTGCGCCCGAAGCGCCAACGGCACCCTGATCATCCACCCTAATGGTGATGGTATCAGCACCAAAGTAGTTGGCATTGCCCTGGTAGCTAAGGGTTGCTAACGCTGCCCGGACGCTATCGATCGTGCCTGTCAGGGCGATCGTGCCGCTGCCGTTCGTGGTGGTGTCCGTAAAGGTGAGTCCACCCGTTGTGCCCAGTGTCAGCGCACCATTGACGGCTGTCAGGTTCACCCTTACTGGGTTGGTACCCGAATCGACATCGGTTGTATCGATGAGGTTCGCTAGCGATAGCACCGTATCTTCTAGAACGGTCTGTGCGCCAGGAACGGTCAGGGTTGGCGCATCATTGATGGGGTTGACAATCAGGTCGATCGTCTTCGTGTCGGTTCTCACGCCGCCTGCCCCTGTGCTGCCCTGATCAGTCACACCAATGCTAATCGTGTCTGGACCGTTGAAATTCGATAGTCCCCTGTAGACCAGGCTACTCAGCGCATTGTTGACTGAGGTTAGCTGTCCGGTGAGCGTGACCTGGCTGGTGCCGTTATTATTGACAGTCAGGCTACCAGGGTTGAGGCTGAGCGTGCCCCCAGATGCCGAAAGCGTTACCACCAGCGGATTTCCGCCGATATCCGCATCGCTGACGGTAACAAGCCTCGTGCCTGTAAACGCCAAAGGCAGATCTTCATCCACTGCCTGGAAGCCCGGTACGGTAAGCACCGGAGCATCATTGACAGGGGTGACGTTAATGCTAAAAGTGGTCAGCGCGATCGTGCCCGTCGAGTTGTCGGAAGCAGTAAAGCTAAAGCTATCTGCCGTCGTTTCCGTCCCATCGTGGGTATAGGAAAGGCGACTGCTGTCGATGTCTGCCTGGGTAAAGGTTTGACCTGCCAACAAGGTTGCTGTGCCGAGCCTCAGGCTACCTCTGGTCGTTCCAGCGCCCACCGTGTAGGTTAAAGGACCGGGACCATCGTTATCGGTGATTGCAAGTGCGGTACTGGCGATCGTGCTCGTCGCCCCTTCCGCCAACGTCAAGCCAGCATTGTTAGAAAGTCCGGGCGCATCATTGACGGGTGTCACCGCAATATTGAAGACGCTTGGACCCACGGGCGTTGTCACTACACCATCCGTCACCGTAAAGGTAAAGCTATCGGACAGCGATTCACTGCCATTGTGCTGATAGACCAGTTGCCCACTGTTCAGGTTTGCCTGCGTAAAGCTGGTGACGGTACTGCCACCTAGCAGCAAAGCACCGTTCGCGGGAGCACTGGTCACGTTATAAACCAGGCTTGTCAACGGCGGACTATCGCCATCGCTGACTTGCAGCACACTGCTACTGATGGTTGTGAGAGCACCTTCCAGCAGGGTGATGCCGCCATTAGAAATCAGAATCGGTGCGTCATTGACAGGCGTAACGGCGATGTTAAAGGTCGTGAGAGCCAGCGTTCCCGTAGAGCCATCGGAGGCTGTAAAAGTAAAGCTATCCGCCAGCGTTTCGGAACCGTCATGGGTATACGAGAGGCGGTTGCCTGTAATATCTGACTGAGTGAAGGTTTGCCCCGCCGCAAGGGTAGCCGCGCCCAGTCTCAGCGTGCCTCTAGTTGTGCCAGCACCGATCGTATAGGTCAAAGGACCCGGACCATCGTTGTCTGTAATGGCGAGCGCCGTGCTGGCGATCGTACTCGTTGCCCCTTCAGCCAATGTCAGCCCTGCATTATTAGAAAGTCCAGGTAAATCGTTGACCGGAATGACAGAGACGTTGAAGGTTCTCGCTGCAATGGTTGCAGTACCGTCACTGAGGGTGAAGCTAAAACTATCCGAAATCGACTCGCTCCCGTCATGCACGTACTTAAGCTGCCCACTTGCCAAATCAGCCTGCGTGAAACTGGTGACGGCTGCTGTCCCTAAAAGCAAGCTGCCGCGAGCGGGTGTCGAGACAGTGTAGGTAAGCTGCGAGTCCAGGTTGTCTACATCAGTCGCGTTGAGCAACGTGGTTGTGATACTGCTAGCCGCGCCCTCTGAAAGCGTGAGTCCAACATTAGATAACAGCGTTGGCGCATCATTGACGGGCGTGACTGCGATCGTGAATGTTGTGCTTGGCACGGCTGCCCCAAAGGGATCAGAGGCTGTGAAGCTAAAGCTGTCACTGGTGGTTTCGCTCCCGTTGTGCTGATATGTCAGGCGGTTGAGCGTGTTGATATCCTGCTGCGTAAAGGTTTGCCCAGCAGTCAGAACAGTACCGTTCAGCTTCAAGTCGCCATTGAGTGGTCTCTGACCCAGCGTATATCTCACCTGCGGCGGCGGGTTGTCTGGATCAGTCACTTGGAGTAGCGTGCTGCCAATATTCGCGGTTGCACCTTCGCTAACCGCTAAACCTGCATTTAAGCTCAGTACTGGAGGCGAATTGACTGGAGAAATAATGATGTTGAAGGTCGAGTCGGTGGTGACATTACTACCATCAGAGGTGCGGAAGACGAAGCTGTCGCTGTTGGTCTTGCTACCGTTGTGATTGTAGAGAATGCGATTGTTGTTCAGGTCTGCTTGCGTAAACGTTCCATTAGCAGCCAGCGCGTTTGTGCCAACGAAGAGCGTCCCATTGATGGGCAACGTGCCTACTGTGTAAATAATTCGGTCTGGAAGCTGTGGCGCGATCGCGGCTCCCGTAAATTCAGCATCGCTAGTTTGCAGCAGCGCCGACGTGATGATGGGGGCAGCCCCTTCTGTGACGGTCAACCCTCGATTGGCAATCAGGACAGGTACATCGTTGACAGGTGTAACGGCAAGGCTAAACGTTTGCGGTGACAACGCCACCGTCCCGCCTGCCCCGTCAGTGACGGTAAACGTAAAGCTATCGCTTGTGGTTTCTGTCCCATTGTGGCTGTAGCTCAGCCGGGTGCCGCTGCTGATATCGGCTTGCGTGAACGTACTGCTTGCTGCGATCGCCGTGCCATTTAACAAGAGACTGCCATTAGTTGGCGCACTGTTGAGGCTATAGATCAACTGCGCTGGCGTTTGCTCTACGTCTGTCACCAGCAGATTGAGGCTTGAAAGGCTAACGGCAGTGCCCTCACTTAGCGTCAACGCGGTGTTGATCGACAACGTGGGTGGATCGTTAACGGGGATCGTATTGATGGTGAAGGTGGTATTGCTGATCGCGCCACCCACGCCGTCAGACACGCTGAAGGCAAAGCTATCGGTGAGTGTTTCACTCCCGTTCTGGCGGTAGCTCAGCCTACCAGCGTCGATATCAGCCTGGGTAAAGATGCTGTTCTGGGCGATCGCTGCCCCATTCAAGCTTAGATTTCCTCTAGAGCTATCTGGTGGTATCAGCAGCGTGTATGCCAGTTGAGCAGGCGTATTATTCTCGTCTGTGACGCGCAGTAATGTGTTGCTAATCGTTAACGCAGCACCTTCACTCACGGTGAGTGCATTATTACTCACCAGAACAGGCAGATTGTTTGCGTTAATCCCCAGCTCATAAGCACTGCTGCCAGAGCTGGCGACGACCTGGATGTAATAGGTTCCTGCAACCAAGCCGCTAACCGTCAGCGTTTCGATCGCGTTGCCACCCGTTACGGCACTCGCCGCCACGCCACCAAACGCATCGTACAACCGTAAATCCAGGTCACCATTGGGCGCACCACCACCGGAGCCAGTTAACGCCAGATTGAGCTGAGTAACGCTGCCAAGTGAGAACTGGTAGTAATCATTCGTATCGGTACTACTATCAACCGCATCACGATATACGCCGTTGCCGTTGACTGGACCGATCGCAAAGGCGGTTGTCGTCGTGTTACCAGCAGCATCTGCACGAACGACAGGGAGCGATCGACTAAAGGGTGGTGTTGCTCGCCAGTTCGTATCCGTCGTGATAATCAGCTCTGTTGATGAGACAAAGGTTGTGCCATTGAGAAACCAGACATCATTTCGTCCTGTGGCGAAATTTCGCCAGAGAAGGTCTGCCTTACCGTCATTGTTTAAGTCAACAGCTCCCTGTATTTGCCAATTGAGATCTGCAACAGGGGGGATAGAGACCGTGCCAATTCTCGTTGTGCCATTCATCAACCAAATGAAGTTGTTAGTATTCGATGGCTGATTGTCACGCCAGACAATATCGGGACTACCGTCATTGTTAAAGTCAGCAACCGCTTGAATGCGATAAGTGGTACCCGCTAATGAATCGGTGAAGACACTCGAAGCAAATGTTAATCCTTTGATGAACCATACGGAGTTTTGCCCCGTTGCATAGTTACGCCAAATGAGATCGCTAGTACCATCCCCGTTGAAGTCACCCGATCCCTGGATATTCCAGTTAAGGTCTGCAACAGGAGGGATTGTGACACTTGACACACGCGTTGTCCCATTCATCGCCCAGATGACATTTTGCCCTGTTGCATAATTTCGCCAAGCAATGTCGGTATTTCCATCGCTATTAAAGTCTCCTGTTGCCTGAATGACCCAATTGGGATCTCCAACTCCCTGGATATTCAAACTGGAGACACGGGTTGTGCCATCCATGACCCAAACCGTGTTTTCTCCAGTTTGGTAGTTGCGCCAGAGGATGTCTGTCTTCGTGTTACTATCTGCCGCAACGTTCAGGTTGTAGTTTGTACTGGGCGTTGTAGTTAGCGGGTTCAGCGGATCGGTGGCAGGTCCAGGCAGGACGCGAATGTAATAAGTCCCTGGATTGAGAATGCTATTGATCGACTCA
>Ga0163155_10001020_pt1 | contig 34498 bp, 23 predicted proteins | sample OliLakLV19SP4G1_FD_148611 | JGI IMG/M metagenome (GOLD analysis project Ga0163155, IMG submission 148611) | Freshwater microbial mat bacterial communities from Lake Vanda, McMurdo Dry Valleys, Antarctica - Oligotrophic Lake LV.19.SP4.G1 | ecosystem: Environmental > Aquatic > Freshwater > Lake >... | reverse complement strand
TTTCGGTCACTCAGAGCGAGGCTTTAGAGTTCGTCTACCTTGGTGACACTGCTCGCTGCCCTTACGGCAACCGCGCTCAGGGCGAGATTGCTTTATTCGTCGAAGAAATTGTTAGCTGGCTAACATCTTTCCAGCTTGATTCTATTGTTATGGCCTGCAATACCAGTGCTGCCATCGCCAAAGGTGCTGCGGTGAAGGCTGCTGCACGAGTGGCGGGAGTGACTGTTTTTGACCTGATCGAGCCAACTGCCGACTGGTTGATTGCTAACCCGCCTGAGTCTCTGGGTGTAATGGCGACAATCAACACAGCCAAAAGCAAAGCATTTTCGCGCGCCCTAACTGCTCGTGGTTACGCAGGCAAGGTGGTTGAGATTGGTTGTCCGAAACTAGTACCGCTGATTGAAAGTGGTCGCCTCGGTCAAGCCAGTTGCGAAGCTGAACTCGAGGCCGCATTGATTGAATATTTGAGCGCGCTGACCGGCGTTGATGGGCTTGTACTTGGTTGTACGCATTTCCCATTTGTAGCTGATCGCATTGAAAAATTGGTGAGCGGAAAGCTGAAAGCGCTCTATCCACTGGGGCTTAAACTGGTTGATCCATCCCACGCACTCGCACTTCAGCTGCTTGGTTTGGATGCACCACCGGTAGTAGCAACGGCCCCCAATGATTACCAGACATCGGCCTTTAAGATTTACACCACCGGTAGTGCCGTAGACTTTGCTCTTGCTGCCGCATCTTGTTTAGGACAAGACCTGGGTGTTGTATCGCAGCTTGATGTAGCTGAGCTTGTAGCTGCTCCTCGTGAATTGTCTAAGAAGGTGGCACGCAGCTCAACAGCGTCGCTCATACCTCAGAGTGTTTCAATAGACGTTACAACCTCGCCTTCTTTTGCTTAATAAGTTCTTAGAGGCTTTTTGATGTCTGAACAACTTCATCTGGCAGTCCTTTTAAGTTGGAAGAGCCTGGCAGAGGTGGAGTCTGCGGCTAAAGTCTGTGTAGATTGCGCCCTTTGCCAGAGTCGCAAGCAAGTTGCCTTTGCCCGAGGAAATCCTCAAGCCAAGCTGATGATAATCGGTGATTCGCCTGGTCGAAACGACGATGAGAGCGGCATTCCCTTTGATGGTAGAGCCGGAAAATTGCTGGATAAAATTCTCGGCGCGGCAAATATTGATGCGCAAAAAGATATATACATTTGCAATGTCGTAAAGTGTCGTCCACCCAACAATCGGCCCCCCGAAAAAGCGGAGCGATTGGCATGTCGCAAGTATCTAAAGGCACAGCTGGAGCTGGTTAAGCCTGCACTGATTTTACTTGCCGGTGCTACTGCGGTCGAGGCAATTTTAGAAGTTAAGCATCCTATAAGCCGTATAAGAGGTATTTGGTTCGATGGTGAGTTCGGTGCTAAAGTTATGCCTGTATTCCACCCGTCTTACTTGCTGCGAAACGATTCAAAAGAAGTCGGCTCACCCAAGTGGTTGATGTGGAAGGACATCCAAGAAGTACGCAAGCAACTAGATCTAGTGACCTTAGTGTGAACTCATGGGGGCTCTGAATGGCAGTTAAAGCCGAATCGTTCTACGCCGATCTTCTCACCGCGCAAATAGCCGACGCTGTTACCAACGATTTTGGTAAGGCCATTTTGAAGTTGCCGAACCAGGGCCGCGGACATGTTCACGATGATGTTGACGTTTACTTTTCAGCCGTAGCCATGGAACAGGTCAATGCTATATCTGATAAGCATGGCATTACTGATGCTGCTGCTCTGCACGAGATTTTTCAATTCACCCGGCACAACTTGATTCAAGGTTTCCGCATCGGGCAAAATTTGAAGGGCAACTTCAAGGCGAACTAGATTGCATGCGGAATTGTGGATGGTGTTTGTTCGCCAATTTCGCTCTAAATGGCCAATAAATAATGTATAAGCCTGCGCTCTAACTTTGTATAACCGTGGTGTCAGCCAAATTTAAGACTGGCTAGAACATTCCTGTTTTTGCACAAAACTAGAATTTCAGCGCCCATTTCAAATAAGCCAGGTTATCGCGAATGGTCCAATCGGGTTTGCCGCCGCCGTGACCTTGCTTGTATTTGACGTTCAACATCACATCAGCGCCCAGCTCATTTTGCAATGCTGCGGCAAATTTATAAGAGTGCCAGGGCACCACGCGGTCATCGCAGGTGGAGGCGTTGATCATCACCTTTGGAAAATGCTCCGCTTTTTTCACTTTATTGAGCTGATGATAAGGCGAATATTTTTCTAGAGTCTTAAGCTCTTCTGCTTTGTTGATTGAACCGTATTCGGCCTGCCAGGCCCAACCGAGACCATGCAAGCTAAATTTAAGCATATCGTATAAGCCATTGTCGGCAATAGCTGCGCCATAGAGTTCAGGGTGCTGGGTGATGGCCACGCCGACGGTTAATCCACCATTGCTGGCGCCGTTAATAGCCAGTTTGTCAGGCCTGGTATATTTGTTTTCAATTAACCAGCGCGCACTGGCAGCGGTATCATCATAAGTCTTCTGCTTGCTTAGCTTGGTAGCAGATTCGTGCCAATCTGATCCAAGTTCGTCTCCGCCGCGCAAGTAAGGCTGAGCCCAGATGCCGCCCACAGCGAGCCAACTGGCAATCTGGTAAGAAAAATATGGAAACATGCCGATGCTGAAGCCGCCATAAACATAGAGCAGTGTGGGATTTTTTCCGTCCAGCGTAATTCCTTTTAAATGGGCAATGTTCATCGGTATCATGGTGCCGTCTTTGCTTTTGACTTGCACTAGATGTTGTTCCACACGCTTTGACATCGAGTAAGTCGGTGCCTGAAACAGCGTCGTTTCGCCGCATTCCAGATCGTGATGATAGATGGTGCTGGGGGTTGCAAAGTTTTGCAGGGTGAAAAATATGTTTTTGTCTCTGAAGCTTGTAGAGAGCGCGCTTAATGTGCCGCTGAAAGGTAAGCCTATTTCCGCAATTTGCTCACCGGCGAAGTTGTATTGCAACAGGCGTGTGCGCCCCTCTCCATCGAGGGCATGCACGATCATGCCATCGTCTTGAAGTCGTATATCTTGCAGTGTGAAAGCGCTCTGCGCCAATATCTCGTCTGTGGAGACGACTTTATGTTTTTTCCAATTAATTGATACTGCCAGAACGCGTCCACGACTGGCACGGTGATCTGTGCGGAAAAATAATTTGTCATTCGCCTTGCCCAGATAGGCATAAGAGCCGATGGAGCGATCAAAGAGCCGCACCATTTTTCCGGTATCCAGCGATTTGACATAAATGCGGTTGTGAAAAGACTGCGACGGTACTTCTGAAACGATGACAAAATCACTCTTAATCAGCGGGTAGATGTCGACCCAGTCTGCATCTTTGCCATGAGGTGCGTGCACAAGTGTATCGCGTTTGGCACTCTGGCCTAGATGGTGATAGTAAATTGCTGCTCGTTTGTTGTACTCAGCGTCATTGCCTTTTGAAGATTTGCTGACATTTTTGCGATAGTACAATCCACGTTTGGTGGGGTGAAAAAATATCGAACCCGATGGCACATTGTCGATTACGTCTTTCAGTTCTCTGCTTGTGTTCAGGTCAATGATTCTCCAACTTTGAAAATCTGAACCGTGCTTTGACAGGCCGTATGCAAGCAAATTGCCGTTTCGATGCACTCTCGTGCCGGCCAGCCAGGTGCCCACCGGGCAATGTTTCTTTGCTGAAAATATGGTCTTGGCTTTTTTACCGATGGTTAGCGAGCGTTTGATGGTTTTATAAGAACTGCGATCGGTATTGGTATAAAAATAGTAATCGCCGGCCTTGTACGGAACCTGGTGCATTTGCGCGTAACCAGCCTTATAAAACTCTTTGGGCCGTTTGTAGTTGAGGATGATTGGCAGCAAACGCAGACGAGATAACAGTGCTTGTTTTTGCAACCAGTCTGTGGCATCGCTGCGTTTTTTGACACTGTCTGGATCTTGAAAGTCAGCCAGTTCTTCAAGTGTGGCAAAGCAATCGGCCACTCTTTTCTTGTGCAGCAAATAACTTTTAGGCTTCGCTTGCGGCGCGCCACAGTTCAACCATGCGGCGTATCGGCGTGTGAGCTGCTGCGCTACTGTTTTGACAATTTTCCTTTGTGGGTCAGTGTTGATATACGTGGTCATGTCGATCAAGTATTCGATGATATAAGTCAACATTGCCATGAAAAGTTTGCCGCTCTGCAAATGATTTGCCGACTTTTCAAAATCGCGCAAAGAAGTTATATATTTACCCTGACAGCGAGCGGCGTTGCCTGCGCCTGCATAGAGAGCGCAAAGATAATTCTCTTTGTCGCTTTTGGCGTCGATATTTTTAACGCCCTTCAGATATTCGGCGCGCGACTCTGCATAATTTTTGGACGCTAGTTCTCTGTCGGCGTCTTTTCTAGCCTGATAGTAAATTCGGGCCTGTTCTTTCAGTTTGCCGGTATGAGAGTCCAGAGGCTTGCGGTCTGCCATTACCAGCTGCCACCAGCGTCAGACCCTCCACCAGAATCTCCGCCAGAATCTGAGCTACTGGAACCACCCGAGTCGCCCCAGCCACTGTCATTGCTGCTGCTGTCGCTACTCGAGCTACCCCAACTGCCTCCGGCGTCGGATATACCAGGATTGTCGTAGCTTTGATTGCGGTACATTTGATGGTTCATCTGCCAATCCATCTGGTCGACTCCGTTGTTCATATTCATTTGATTGAGTAAAAACATGACGTTCATCAGGCTGCTGCCGTTGTTGTAAACGGGAGGTGCATATTGGGGCTCGTTAGACCAGGTCGGTCGATAATATCTACTGTTGGCCTGCGATACAGGTACCTTTTCTTGCATCTTGAGATTGTTTTCTAAGGCTTCTTTCTTTTTCAACCAAAGCCGTTCGTTTTCGCCAGTGTTGTCGACACCGCCGGTGATGGCATTGACCGCCGGCAAAAGTTCGTCCATTTCTAATGTCAATTGGTCTGCTAATTTGAGACAATTTACTAAACCGTTATTGGCGCGGCCAAAATTATTGGCTTTGGTCAGCTCCTCCACTTCGTCTTCAGCTTTATTGAGAGCGGTCAATTTTTCAAAGTATGCCGTGATTTTAAGAGCCAGGTCTTTGTTTCTCGCGGGGGCCATATATTCTGAAGCCTGGCCCAACTGGTCGGCGCGCTGATAGAGATCGCCCAGTCGATCATTGAGAGATTGCCTGAGCCGCTTGGTTTTGCCCTTGTAGAAATTGACCATCGTCAGCACCAGCACCAATAGAATGCTGCCAAAGAAGAGCACTGTTCCCCATAATCCCAGACCATTGATTTGTGGCTCGGCGTGAGTCGGCGCTGATTGATACTGCCCATTTGAAGTCTGGCCGGCACTGGCCGTGGTGCCCATACGGCTCGTCACTGCCACTTTGTCTTGCACAGCTTGCATCAAATTTTCAATGGCACCAGGCAGATCTCCCTTGCGCATACTGGGATAAAAATTATTCGGCAACAAAGTGTTTTGCACGAACTCGCTGGTGATGCCTTTTGATTTGAGCCCTTCTCCACCAATTGTGCGAATTTGTTTGTGTGGTAAATCAATGACGATGAGAAAACGATTGCCTTGCACCGACCAGGCATCGGCGATGCTTCTGGCCAGGTCGTGCAGGTCATTTGAGGGCGTAGGTTTGTAGTCACCGGGTACGAGAACTACTTTTGCCTTATAGGAAAGTTTGGCGGCTGTTTGCTCAATTCTTGCCAGAGCTGAGCTATCGAGCCGACCGCTCAAGTCGAGCACCGCCGCTTTTGGTGCCGTCTGGGGAATGTAATTGGGCAGATTGCTCATCTATGTTAGCCCTCGATTATTTTTTAAACGAAGCAACTGTGCGTTTCATGGTTTTGATGAACTCGGGATTTTTCATCGCCACTGAACCGGCGTAGAGACAGGCGCCCACCAGGCCAATCATGAGAAACTTAGTGACCATCGGATAACCCTGGCGATTCATCGACGACTTGGCGCGATTGCTGAAGCCAGGTCGAGCGTGCCTGCCGGTATTCATTTGCGCCTGTTGTTTGGTGGCAACAAGTTTGCCGCCGGCACCACTAAGGCGCATTTTTGCGTATTCGGCACCAGATGGTAACTGCCTCTGGCAAGAAATACAAAACCTGATCATGGACCGCACAGGAGCCTGACAGTAAGGGCAATTGGCGTAGGGCAGTAGCGATTCGTCAACTTCTTCTTCCTCAACCACCTTGGGGCGAGGACCGAGAACAGCGCTCATTATTCGTGAAATCCAGCTGCGTTCAGCAGCCTTATGGCCGTTTTGATTCTGATTAGCAGAGTAACCAGGAGGATTAGCAAAATTGATGACTTCGTTCGGCCCGGTGACCCGGTTTGCGTACATAGGATCAAGTTGCGTATTGGTAGCAATCTCCATGGCGGTTTGATTTGAGACCGCGTTCACTGCATTCAGATGCCCTTCAGCTGCCAGTCCAAGGGTCGGATAAGAGCCTGTCATCAGCGCTTCGGCTTCACTCTCCATATCTTTGAACGAAGCAATTTCCATGCGGTGTTTGTATGACTTTAGCTTGATGCCGTCGCGAGCGAGGGCTTCATGCAATTCTTTGCCGAATGTTTGAATGTCTTCTTGTCTTTGCTCTGGCTCTTTCGACAGTGCCTTGTTTAGTACATTGGTCAGCTCGGTGCAGACTTTGAAATCGGGAGAGCATTGTGAAAAGGGAATGGGCGTGCCGTAAAGGTGGCAGTCCATCATTTCGATTGCCGACTTGGCATTGTATGGAAGGAAACCGGAAAGAGATTCGTAAACGACGATCGCTAGAGAATAAGTATCTGAGCGAGGATCAACGGCAGACGCGGCGAGACACTGCTCGGGGCTCATGTAGGGTGGGCTGCCGCAAACGTCGCCGGTTTTAGTAATTTGATATTGATCTTGGGTCTTTGGTTCTTTCAATTTGGAAAGGCCAAAGTCGACCAGGGTGACCCAGTCGCCGGTAGGCGCGTTAGTTGACAGCACAATGTTTTCTGGTTTGAGGTCCCTGTGCACAACATCGAGCGAATGAGCTGCTGCCAGACCATCGACAATCTGTCCAAAAATACGATCGGCTCTTTCGAATGAAAGCGGTCCGTTGACTTTCAGTTCGTCTTTAAGGCTAACACCCTGCAAAAAGTCCATGACCAAGAATGGCTGGCCTTGCGAGCTCATGCCAAAATCGTAAAGGGTGACGATGTGGTGGTGTTTTACTTGCGATACTGTTTTGGCTTCGCGAAAAAAGCGCTTGACCGCTTCTGAATCTGACACCATATGTGAGTGCAACATTTTAATCGCCATGAGCTTATCCATTTGCTCCTGGCGGGCTTTATAGACCACTCCCATACCGCCGCGGCCGATTACCGAAACGATTTCATAGCGGTCGCCCAGTCGTGTACCGACTAACGGATCGCGGTCACCGGATTTGAGCGGGCTATTGTCAGCCGGGCAACGCTCAAGACTATCTTGGTATTCCGAGTAGCACTCAGGACAAGACTTCAAAGCCAAAACTCCAACACGCCTGGTAAATATGGCCATTCGTCAAATTTGACCATCTATAATCTGGTATTCCCTTATAGCGAAGAAAATCCTCAAATTAATCTTGCAATTATCGAGTTGCTGATAGGGATGCCCTGGCGCGTGATTTTAAGCTTGTTGTCTGATAAATCGAGCAATTTTTCGCGACACAAAAATTCAATTTCGCTTCGCTGCGTCTCTAGCAGATCTACGCCGTAACTCGCCTGAAAGGCTTGCAGGTCAATGCCTTCCAACAAGCGCAGCCCGAGCATTATGCCCTCTTTGATAAACATCGCCTGGTCGATATTTTCACTCACTTCGTCGGCCAGCGGCGTGCGCATGTATTTCTTCAGTGAGCGCAAATTAGCGCTGCGAACGCTGTCGACATACCGGTGGGCGCCTACCCCGAAGGCAAAATAGGGGGCGTTGCGCCAGTAGGTCAAATTGTGCTCCGAGCGAAATCCTGGTCTCGCAAAATTCGAGACTTCATACTGCTGATAATTGTTCTCTTCCAGTTTGGCTACCAGTAGCTCATACATTTGAACGCACAAATCGTCAGACGGATAGCTGGCTGAATCTCGCGGAAAGCGGCTCAGGAGCGGCGAATTCTTGGCGATTTCCAGGCCGTAAGCTGAGACGTGCTCAATAGCGGGACACTCTTTTGCCAGGCTGAGAGCGGCATCGAGTGTGCGCTCCCAGCTCGTTATGGTTTGGGTGGGCAAGCCGTACATAAAATCGATACTGATGTTTTTGAACCCTGCTTGCTGAGCAAGTTTAACCCCGGTCAGCGCTTCAGCGACGGTGTGGTCGCGACCGATAGCCGTCAGTTCGTCATCGCATAGTGACTCAATGCCTATCGAGAGACGGTTTATGCCGATGGCGAGCCAGGCTTGCGCTTTCTCCATTGTGATAGCGTGAGGCGTAGTTTCCATGGCGATTTCTGGCTGCCCGTCGCTTTTGATCTCGGCAAATTTGAGCAGCTGACTGTGAATCAGGGCGATATTTTCGGGCTTGATCAAACCGGGTGTGCCACCACCATAGAAAATGGTGCGCAAGCTGATTGGCTCTGGGCGAGGAGCTAAACGCGACTCAATTTCAGAGCAGAGAATTTTGCAATATTCGTCTTCGAGTTCAATCAAACCGGCAAAGGCGGCGAAATCGCAAAACTCGCACTTGTGTGTGCAAAACGGAATGTGTATATACGCGCCCTCGGGTGAGGCCGCTTTTTTACTGATCTGATTGGCTGGTGTTGCTATCATTTGGCATGATTGTAGCGAGAAACAGGGCTAATCACCGCATGACACTTTTGCCCCGCCGCCCCACAGGCTTTTCATTGAAGATTTTCAGACCGGTCGTCCGCATTGCTAGAGTCTTTTTCGTCTCTACTGGCGCTTTTGCCCTCATTGCCGTAGTCGCCCTGATGGGGCAGCCATGCTTCGCCGAGAGTAAGGATGAGGCCAAAGCCGACTCGAAAATTGAGGACAAAGCCGAGGCCAAACCAGAGGCTAAACCCGAAACGAGAAGTGACTCTAAGGCTCAGTTGACGGCGGTTCAGGCATCGCTGGTTAAACTAATGAATAGCAAACCGGCCAGCGTCGACCTGCGTTCGCTGGGCGATTTAATGATTCAGCTGCGCCGCAAAATCACTGACAATCCTTATGATGAAAATTTAAGATTGCGACTGGCCGGTTATCTTTACCTGGCAGGCGATCTTGAAGGTGCAGCCGCTGAGATGAAACGGGCCGTGGCGATCAACCCTGAAGGCTTTTTCGCCCATGCCATGCTCGGCAAAATCTTTGACCATGCAGGCGACGAAGCAAGCGCTGAACTGGAATTCAAAAGAGCGCTGCAGTTGCAGGGCGAGTCGGCAGAAGTCCATGAGTACTATGCTGACAGTCTTTTTAAGCGAGCAGAGGTGTCTCAGGCTGTTGATGAGTTTCGCCGCTCTACCTCTATAAAAGCTAGTGCCAGCAACTTTTCGGGCCTTTCTGAGGCACAACTGGCCACTCACGACATCAACGGGGCAATTAAATCGGCCCGTCAGGCTGTATCTGTAGAGCCCAGCTCTGCAAGGGCTCACGTCGTTTTGACCAGGGCTTTGCTGGTAGCCGGCGATTATCATCCGGCTTTGAGAACCGCCAGACAGGCGACATTGCTTGAGCCGGCGTGGGTTGAAAGCCATCTGGCTCTAGGGCGCGCCCTCTATGCCAACAAAGACAAAACTGGCGCCGTAGAAGAATTTCGCCAGGCCGTTCACCTGGATCCGCTCAACGCACAAGCGCGCAACGATCTTGGCTATGCGTTGTACGGTCGAGGAGATGTAGCTTCGGCAGTGTCTGAACTACGCCTGGCTTTGCGGCTTAATCCTCATCTGGGGGAAGCCCGAAATAATCTCGAAATCGCCATATATGGCTTAACTGGCAATAAGCGACCATAAGTTTAAGGAAACCCAGAGGTATTCAAGTTAGAATGGCGCTGCTTTTGCTCAACCCCAAGGTGACTGAAAAGCGCTAGCGAAGGAAACAAAAAAACGTGCAAGCAAATAGCCAAAAGCCTGCTAAACGATTAGTGATATCGCATGTGGTGTCACTATCAGTTGCTCTTTCGATTGGTTTAAATTCTCTGGTGGCACTGCCGACTTTTGCATTGCCTACCAACAGTAGCTCTAACCCACTTTCAAGCGCTGACACACCGGCTGAACTAATTTCAGATCCTTCGGTCAATCCAACTTCAAGTGGCGCTGATGCAAGCTCTATTGATGCCAGTGGACCAGCCAAGTTATCTGATATTGATGCTGGAAATGTCAGTGCCATCAAACCCGACAGTGCCAAGTCGGCAGCCGATTCAGACGCAGATGGTCGCAAGATTGCCCAGGGCTCAATGCGCTCAGTGACACGCAACAGCTTGCCCGGCGTCACCGGCGAAGTCAAAATACGCCGACCATTCAAACTATTTCTGCAAAATCAAAATGGTCTAATTCATCACCTCAGTTTTAGAGACACGCCGGTTAAAGATGTAATTGCTGAAATTGCCAGACGCGGCAACGTCAACATCATTATTGATAAATCGTGCAGTGGAAAAATTACCGGTGACTTGCGTGATGTTTCACTGAACGAAGCCATGGATAACGTTTTAGCTGCCGCCGGTTTGCAAAGCCGCGTGCTCGATAACAGCACTATCGTGGTGGGATCGACTCAGGCAATGGTGCAATTGGGCTTGAACAGGCCCATGGCCAGAGCGTTTAAGTTGAGCTACTCGCACCCATATGATGTGGCCGCTTTGCTTTCAGCCTCAATTTTCAACAAAGGCTATCTGCCTGATTTTAAGACCACCACTAAACGTCAGTTGGCCAGTGAGAGCACCGAAGATAGTGCCAGTGAAAAACAAGGCTCTGGTCAGGGAAGTGATTTAAGCGGTCCTTCAGTTGAAAAGTTTGGCGAAAAGAGCAGCGATCGCGAAGGCACAAAAAGCGATACTGATAGCACGCAAAGCTATTCGCTCGAAACTCAAGCACGCACTCTGCGCGGCACCAGCCGCTCGCAAACCCAGGAAGGCGTGGGCTTCAACAATGCTGCTACCGACCCCGGCACGCAGCAGATCAGAGCTAATTTAGAAATTGCCGCCGACTTTAGCGTTGACCCTAATGGTGGTGGCGCCATAGTCATACCTGACGTTAAAGGTCGCCAGGTAATTGTGGTGGGCACCGTCGACGACGTCAACATTGCCGAAGACGCTATTAGACTGATAGACCGTCGTCCGAAGCAGGTGCACATTCAAGCCTCGCTTATCGAACTAAATAATCAGGGCATCAGACAACTGGGCGCCACCCTCAACTTGCAGGGTGAAGGTCTGTCTACTTCAATTATGGGTAATTCGCAGGCGCCTTTGAAAACGTTCCTGCCTGGCTTAGGTTCACCCGCCAATTCCACACCCAACCCGACAATTCCGGCCATTCCCTTTACCGGATCGAACGTCACCAATGGTGCCGTGCTTGGTGCAGGTCAACCGGGCACTGCCTATAGCGGTTTAATCGGATCACTGGTGCCGATTCTGGCTCCCAGTATTGCCGGGGTTAACGCTCTATCGACAGCCCAGAGTGCTTTCAATTTTATTACTGCTGACGGACGTGCCGGCGGCCGTGCCAACATTGCCACTATTCCTCACGCTTTAAACTTATCGCTCAATTTACTTTTGCAAACCAACAAAGCAAAGTTGATTGCCAACCCTTCTGTTGTAGTGGTAGACAATTCTGAAGCACTGATCACCATCGCTTCGGAAGTTGTGCATAAAGTGACATCTACGGTCAGTTTGGGCGTGGTCACAACTAACGTTGAGTTGACTAAGGCCGGCATCTTCTTAAACGTACTGCCTAAAGTTACGCAAGATGGATTCATCACCATGCGCCTGCGGCCGCAAGTTTCAACTCCACTGGGGCCGCCTCTGCTCTTCGGGCCGGCGACCGCACCAACTGTAGTTGTCACTCTTTTGAACTATAGAGATATCATGGCGCAGGAAGTGCGTATTAAAGACGGACAGACACTTGTACTGGGCGGTATTTTCACCGAACAGGAATCGGCTCAATTGGCTAAGACACCTTATTTAGCAGAAGCTCCCGTGCTTGGTGCGCTTTTCAGAAATACTTTGAAAGGCAGAAACCGTACAGAGCTTATGCTTTTAATTACGCCAAAGATTGTTGAAGAAGAACCAGGAACATCGCTTGCCGATAAGCGCAATTCGACTTCGATGTAGCATGTAACTGACAATGAGCGAACAAATAGCAATTCGCATTGCCGGCGATCTTGGCTCGCCTGATTTAGTCGAGACGTTGGCCTATAAAGTTTCAGGTGCAGACTTGCACTCGCTTATGCTGGCAATTTTAAAGCGTCGAGTGGCTGCCATGAATTCATCGCAGTGAAACGGCAAGCGATTTCGAAGCGCGCGAGTTATCGCCACTGATGCCGCTCGGAGCCGTGTCTGTGCTAACCGGCCTCGATCAGGGAAATGTTCTCAGTACGGTGAGAGCTTTTGAATGTGCTGCTGATCCAACTGTTAGCCTCGCGCTCGAGTGCTCAAGGCGGCGCAAAAGTATTATCGATCGAAAAGAAACGGTTCGGATGTGCACAAATCAGTGCTATCGGTACAGAACTGATTTGCAGAGCTTTTCGACGAAAGTAATCAAACTTTTAGGTTTTTGCGTGACGTGTGGTTGGACTTCAATTGCGTCTTCAATAGGGTCTTCAATAGCGTCTCAGCACCCCAATTTCAAAACCATGTACTTTTCCGTTTTTATCAAACAACGGATCAATATCTAGGCCCTGGTGGTTCTTGTCGTACTTATTTACTAAAGTGACAAATTTTGCGAACTGGTCTTTGCCATATTTTTGAGACAGGCTCTTGAGCTCGTCGTTGGCTTCGTAGACTAGTCGTTCGGAAGCTCGGTCTCCTGAATCAGAATTGTCGAAGCATGGAACGTTGTCTAATCTTCGGGCCATCTGTTTTGCGTCACGCACCATGTTGCTTTCAGAATTACGATCAGGCATATAGTCACTCCTATTGGTGTTCCACGATAGGATTGAATCTACAGTCAGTTTGTTGCTGAGTTGTTAATTTTACAAACAAAAAGACCACCCAGATAAATCTGCGGTGGTCTTTTTACTATCGTCTGACTGCCTATTGCGTAGGCTCGATATTTCTTGCTGCTTCAAGTCAGAATCCACAGCTAGCGGGTGTCGTTACGGTTTCTGGTCTGCGCCGACCTGATGTTTCCACTTAACCCCTCGGCTCAAAGCACACAACTTATTGATTGGTGTGTGCTCACCGCTTATGTAATAAGTATAGCCAGATCGAATGAGATAGGAAGTCCCCCGTAGAAGATATTTTGCATATCTGATGACAATTCGAAAAGCGACTTTAGTGGCGGCTTTCGATATCCTACAGGCAAGCCAAGCGCGTGGCCCACGGCGCCTGTTACTCAAAATTCACTCGTATATCGAGTTATGAACAGCCAACTTTTTTTTATGCTTTTTTCTTGAGGAGAAATTTTCGCAAGAGGAAAGCAAACAGAAGAAGGGCCGCAGCGGCACCCATTATCCATCGCCAGTCAAAACGTTCGTCGTAAACAGCTAATTGTCCAACTTCGTTAGATTGACCATAGCGAGGATTTACAGGTGCACCAACAAGGCCATTGGTTGGAAGGCTAGGCTGTCTGACTGTGCCATTTGTGGCACCCTGCAATGTCAAATTTTCGCTCGGCGCTGCAGCTGCGGGCTGCCCGGGTTCTTGTTTGTAAACCTGGTCTGCGTCTGCGCCACCAGCGGCAGTGAAATTGGCTCGGTCTGCTTTAAAGTCTGATTCCTTAGCCTTGAACTCAGTATTTTCACCGTTATACAACACTGCGCTGCGCGGCTCTGAGAACCAGCCGGCGGTTGCAGCTGCCCTTGAGTGACTATTTAGCTGGGTTGTCACTTTTTCCATTGCGTCAATTCTAATTTGGTCTAGTCCTGATAGTGGGTTCCAGAGTTTAGGCAGTGCGACTTTTGTCGGCGCAGGGTGAGTGGCCGGAGCAATGTTGAAATCGACTACAACCGCGCTCGATACTGGAGTGACAATCTGAAACTGCGACGCCAGTCCCAGCGCGCGACTTTGCTCGGCAGCAGGGTCTAAGGTATTCTGAAGGCCGGCTAACACTTGCTCGTAACCGTAAAGTTGAGCCACACAATCTGGTGCCGCAGCCGTGTTAGCAGGCACAATATTTTCTGCCGGCCACAATTCGAATTGATTTGTAGTGGTGGCAGTGGGCTGCCATTGCGAAAATAATCGTTCCAGATCAGATTTGACTGTGCCCAATCGAGCGACGCGCACAAAGTTAGGACTATAATTTAAGTCATTCAAGATCTCATTTGGCCCAGCAGTTATCTGCAGATCGTAAAGCCGGGGCGCATCTGAGGGAACATTTAAAAGTTGGTGGAAAGCAGTTTTGTTTTCGGTGCTGATTGGTTGAGAGCCGTGAATCCAGAGCACGGAAATATTGGGTGTTTTTAAATAATTGACCAGAGCTTTGTCGTCTGATTGGCCGCCAGCCGGTTTGTTGTCTAGCAGCGCGGTGGGGTCGTGGAGAATTGAGCTGTTATCGCCGACAAACATTATTTGTGTTTGCATTGCTGTCTGCAAACTTTTAAGTGCGGTCGATATGTCGGCCATGTAATTTTTCATAGACGCTGAGCCGTCTACCAAAATAACCAGTGCCTTTGGGGTTTTGTAGGCGGGCAAAGAAACATGGCGAGCTATTCTTGCGCCCGAATGTTCTACCACCGCCATTGTGCAATTGGGATCACGATCACACCAGATTACCCCAGCGAATCTTGATAATTGTGCTGAAGAGAGCTTGCCGGAAATCTGATAATCACCAGGGGCGGTGCTGGCAGTCAAAAGCGAGCTTGAAGCCGTGAGCGGTTTATTGGCGTGAATGTTTACAAAATTGTCTACGTCAAACTGAAAATTGCGTTCTTGCAGAGTAGGCAAGGTCAGCGCCGCTCGGCCTTTATCTTGACTCAGTACCAGTGGAGCGGCAATTTTCAGTTTCACCTTCATTGAGCTGTTTGGTTGCACGGGGAAGCACTGAATTAAAATCTGGTCGACTCCGCAAGTGCTCACCAGAAGCGGTGCTTTTTGTTCAACCAGCGATTGGCGATAATAATTGCGTGCTGCGCTGCGCAGCTGAATGGTTGCGTCGCGCTCGATACCATTGACTATCACTGTTGCTTTAGTGACAACTCCGCCCGGCGGTAACAATAGTTTGGCCCTGGCTTCACGATCATATTTAGAGACGTTGGCGAACTGCATCGACCATTCCAGATCTGCCACTGCCGCGTCAGTGCTTACTGTTCCAATGGTATTTGCTTCCGCCACAGTTAAGCCGCGCGCCAGTCCACTGACGTTTTCACCGGCAATGTCGGCGTCAAGGTCAAATTCGTCTTCGACTTTAGCATTCACCAAAGCGGGATCGTCTATCAAACCGGCGTGCTGAATCGTGGCCCGGGCCGAACTTGGAATTGGCACCGAATTAAATGGTTTGCCGGTGACTTGATAAAAAATCGCGCGCGCCTTCTCAATACTTAATGGATGGCCGCTTTCGTACATAGAGCCAAGAATATCCGTGGCCCGACCAGAGCGTTCGTAGCAGGCTCGGAGCATCACTTCTTCACTGCCGAACTGTCTCAACCAGGCTATGGCCGGGGCATTTCCTTCTGCTGCTTTGCTCAAATTCATGCGGGTGGCGGTGGAGGGAAATTCGATGGCAATGACCATGCAGAGCACGATCAGATGGCCGATGTGTTCGACCTGGTGTGAGTCGAAGAATGTTTTTCTTTTCGTGGCCAACCGACAAACGGTCTTTCCGCCCAGCCAGGTGCACGGAATAGACAAAAGGGGCGCAAGGCCAAGCAGGCCAAAGCCAAAGTACAGTGTGTACATCGCGGACGTCGCGGTCATCGGCAGGAACATTAGAGCGTACAAACAGCCGATGCCCATGGCCATGCCGCTGATGAGAGACATAAAGCCGAAATGGGCCGACATATCTTTTCTGCCGGAAAGCCAAGCCAGATAGTTGCTCAAGGGTATGAGCATGAATAAGACAACGTGATTGGCCGAGGGGAATGGATCAAAATAATGCTGAGCGCAAAAGTGGGTGATCAGCTCGAAAACTGCGGCGGCCAGTGGTAGAAGCACGCCGAAAGCGAGGAAAAAAGGACCATGTTTAACTGGTCTAAGTAATTGTTTGATTAGTAAGGGTTTTGACTGCGGCTTGCTTAGTGCGCGTTCAAGCGTCAGGCTCTGTCTGTTGACCATGCTTTGCCCTCGGACTACTTATTCATCGTAGCTCAGAAGCGCAATATGTATAGTAGGGATTTTACTGAATCAGGCTTTTCCCGGTTCTCATATTGCGCCGCGGGCACTAGAATGAATACAGCCTGCATTAGGAGAGACGATGTTCGAAATATTAGGCGGCGTGTTCGTACTCTCAATAATGATAATTCTCTCGGGCATCAAAGTCGTTAAAGAATATGACCGCCTGGTAGTTTTTCGGCATGGCAAAGTCGTTGCTGACAAGGGACCCGGCCTTCAATTGGTAGTGCCGATGATGGACAAGGCACAAGTGGTCGACACTCGCATTGTCACTTTGTCGATTCCGGCAGTGCAGGTTTTGACCTCAGACAATATATCGGTCAAAGTTTCAGCGCTGTGTCTGTATCAGATCGTTGATGCTAAAAAAGCAGTGACAAAGGTGGTAAATCTAGCGAGCGCCACCAAAGAACTAGCTGAAAGTGCAGTGCGCACCGCAGTAGGCAATAACGATCTGGCGCATTTGCTTTCAGATCGCAATCGCGTCAATTTCAATCTCAAGAATATTCTCGACAGACAAACAAAAGATTTTGGCATTCGCATTACCAAAATCGAAGTCAAAGAAGTGCGGCTTTCACGAGAAATGCGCAAGGCCGTGGCAAATCGCGGCAGGCAAATCAGCCGCGCGGCAAAGGAAAGCGTTGCCACGCCTCAGCCCGCGCCAGTGCAGCCTTATGCTCACCTTCTGATGCATGCAGAGAGAAGCGACAATTGACGGTTGCGGACAAACTGGTGGTGTGAAAATGGGGCACCGTACATGGTGCGCTAGCGCCCAGACGTTATAGATGCCACTGGATTCGGTGCTTTGCACCAGGCGCAACCTTTATGATCGGGCGTTGCACCATTGGCGCACTGGCATGTACACTATGCGGTGTACGGTTAAAAAGGGCGCCCAGATGATGCCGCAGAGCACTCCTGGAATTGCCTTCAGACCTGCGAATGAAATGCAAAAAGAGTACTTAAAACTGATGCTATCAAGTGCAAATGTGCCGACCGGGTTTAAATGCCCGAGACCTTACCGCCCTTCAATAATAATTTTCGCCTTGATTTTGGCATGTACCTTATGTGGCTTCAGCGATTGCGGCCTCGTCGAGCCGGTCTTAGCCCAAAAGGCAAACAAAGCTGTATTACCTGGAGGCTTTTTCACAATCAAATTTCCGCTCAAGGGTAAGATCGGCGAAATTGGCATTACATCCGACACTGCTGACTATTGCGGTAAACACGCTCCTGGCAAAAAACTAGGAGAAGCAAACGGCCCCATCAGTGTTCCAATTGGATCTCACATTTCCTTTCGCTCTACAGACTTCATGGGATTGGGAAATACCATGAAAGTGCTCGACGCTATTCCAAGCGAAGCCCTGACAAGCCTTACGTTGAGCAATACTATTTTTGATGAGAAAGACTTGCAGATGCTTGCGCGCTTTTCTAATCTCAGAAGGCTGGAATTAACGGGCACAGAAGTGAGCGATGATAGCTTAAAAAAACTGGCCGGATTGAAGCAGCTCGAAACACTCATTCTTGACCACACTCGAGTGCGTGGCCGCTTCTTGTTTGAATTAAATAAAAGCATTAAACATCTGAATTTTGGCTACAACGACATTGATTTAAAATGTTTGGTGGCGCTTAAAAACTATCCCAAACTTTCGGTTCTTAAAATGGCAAACACGCATCTTCTTGATGGCGACATGAAGACGGTGAAGGAATCTTCTTCTCTAATACAGCTGGACATCACCGACAATCCAAATCTCAGCGACAAATGCGTGACTGAATTGAAGCAGCTCAAGAAACTCAATATGCTTCTTGTGCCCTTTACTAAAATCACTGCTAAAACCCTTATGTCGCTGAAGGGCTTGCCTTTGACGTATTTGCGCTTGCAGCATCGACAGGGCAGTGCTAAAGACATTGACGCGCTGAAGAGACAATTTCGAGGCCTAACTGTGGTTTGGGAGAATCTCCAAGAAGAGTCTGTTGACATTTATAAAGAAGTCTTTCAATGAAAACTTGATGTGGATTAACATACAAAAAGACCACCTGAACGCGCAAATATTTCTACGAATAAAAACTCCAAACGGTGCTCTGGCTAAGAGATTTTTGGAAGACAGTCAGGCTGCGATCGCCAATATATTTACTATAGATGGCGAGTTCTTTGGCTAACGATTCAACTTCTGTAGACTTTGGTGCTTCGCTCAATTGCAACTCGAAAAACGTAGTATCTATACTCGCGACTTCAGCGCCGTAACGATCATGCATGCGTTTGATGAAGGCCGTATTGACCACTGGTGACGGGCAGTTGACAGTGCCACCGTATCTGAAGAAAGCCGGAATTTGCCAGGAATAATGCACTGGTACAAAGCAAATGATGATTTCTTTTAGATCCCATTGCGCTCGTTCTTCAACCTGTTGTTTAAACATTTCGTCTGGCCCAAGAATCTCTAAATATTTGGCTGCGGTGCTGCGGCCATCTAAAGAGTATGTTCTGTCCGCTAGCGCACCGAGCTTTTCTCTTGAACGAAGCCAGAGTTCTAAATCACAATTTTCTCCGGCTTCAATGATTTGTGTTGTTGAAGCTGCAGCTTTCAGGCCACTTTTCTCGATTGTGCAAAGGCGCTGCTGTTCGGGCGCTTTGTCGCGTGCCTTTTGTATCGGTATGCGCTCCGTCTGCGCAATCTGTACGGCAATTTCTTCAACGGACGGTATGGGAGCATCTAGAAACGAACAGGAATTTGAGGCCAACCTGATTAAACGATCTTTGTCCTCGGCGAGCACCGGGCACCAATGTGAGCCAGAGGCCTTCATCCTCAACTCTTGAAGTAATTTTTCTGCTTGCCCAATTTTGATTGGAAGATAGTAGACCGGCTCCCCATCCTGGGTCGGCAAGGATAGTAAATCTGTGGGAGAGAATTTTGCTTGTTTTAGTAGCTCTTGCACGAAAACCTTCCAGATACTCGTTCACCATGTTCGATTCGGTAAACAAAAAGACCACCCAGATAAATCTGCGGTGGTCTAATTACTATCGTCTGACAGCCTATTGCGTAGGCTCGATATCTCTTGCTGCTTCAAGTCAGAATCCACAGCTAGCGGGTGTCGTTACAGTTTCTGGTCTACGCAGACCTGGTGTTTCCACTTAACCCCTCGGCTCAAAGCACACAACTTATTTATTGGTGTGTGCTCACCGCTTATGTAATAAGTATAGCCAGATCGAATGAGATAGGAAGTCCCCCATTGAAGATATCTCACATATCTGATGACAATTCTAAAAGCGGCTTCAGGGTGCGTTCTGCATATCTAGCAGTCTAGCCAAGCGCGTGACCCATAGCGCCAGGCCTTTCAAATTCGTTTGTATATGCGATTTTGAACAGGGCTTTGGCGCAGACGATCATCAAATCTAAAACCGGATCGATATCGATCCGGTTTTTAAAAAGGCTTCGAACGCTGCTTCACTGCCAGATCGACAAGCGCTTTTGCGTATTTTTTTGCTTCCGCCGGTTTACCTTTTTTGTCGTACATCATCGACAAGCACATGTAATCTGTTATCAAGTTGTTGGCCACGGCAGCGGTAAGGTTTGCCTCTAGTTGGTTTTTGGAGTCGAGCAACATAGGCTCGGCCTTGGCATAGTTCTTCTCATAGAAATAGACCAACCCCATGTCTCCTTCTATCAGAGCCTGATAGGTGTCGGTGGGCCCAAGAATGGTTTTAGCGTTGGCTTTAAATTGGTTGTAGAGTTTCTCACCTTTAACTTTATCGCCGGCGAAGAAAAATCCTTCAGACAAGCCGCCATAGTTTTTTAAGTTGGTTTTGTCTTTGGTGGCAATTACTTTCGCCATAGTTGGCAGCGTTTTCTCATAGGCGGCGGGGTTTGGCAATAATGCGTGAATTGCTGCCGAGGCGCTGTCCATTAGTTTGGGCAACATTGGCTCCATGTTCTTTACGCGTGCAAGACACTCATCAGGTGTTGGCGATTGTGACCAGGCAGAACCCACTGTGCAGAGCAAACATATAAGTAGAGTGGCAGCCAGCTTTTTCATACGAATTTTCCCCAAACTAAAGTGCTCAGTTTATCAGCTGGGCGCTGACTGCAAACAAAAAGACCACCCAGATAAATCTGCGGTGGTCTAATTACTATCGTCTGACTGCCTATTGCGTAGGCTCGATATTTCTTGCTGCTTCAAGTCAGAATCCACAGCTAGCGGGTTATCACTACAGTTTCCGGTCTGCGCAGACCTGATGTTTCCACTTAACCCCTCGGCTCAAAGCACACAACTTATTTATTGGTGTGTGCTCACCGCTTATGTAAATAAGTATAGCCGGATCGAATCTGATGAGAAGTCCCCCGATGAAAATATATTGGATATCTGCTGACAATTCTGGAGGTGGCTTGCAGGGCTGTTTGCGATATGCACTCAAGTAGGCAAGCGCGTGAACCAGGCTGCCTGTTGCCGCAAATTGATTTGTATATGCAGTTTCGAACAGGGGACGGTGCTGCAAAATCGATCACCTCGCCATAACCGATCCGATCTACGCTGAGAATATAAAAGAAGTAAATTAACGCCGAAACGGCAAAAGAGTGAGCTGTATTTATTTTCTGATATTTACAAAGATCCAGCCTACAAAGATCAATTGGTGGAATTGCAGTCATCGGCAGATATTCTGGTGCGTTGGCAGGGCACACCCATTGAGCAAGTGATTCAAGCGCAGAATTTTGGTTATCCGCTGCACCCTCAACCCACCCCGCAAGTTGTAATTGTCACTTGTATGGAATATCGCTACTCCATGCCGGTGCCATCTAATTACGCCTATGTTATCTGCGCTCCCGGCGGGAGGCTGATTGGCTCAGAGCTGGCATGAGGTTATGTACTCGCCCGTGGAGTAAAAAACATTCTTCTCATGGCTCACAATGATTGCGGCATGGCGCATTTATTTGAGCATTCTGAAAAGATTGTCGCTGCATTAGAAAATCAAGGTTGGAGCAGAGGTCGCGCTGAACAATTTGTTAAAGTACAGAGTGCAAAACTGGCCGTGAAAAGCGAACTTGATGCCCTTGAGCAAGAATATCATCGGCTCAAATCTCTCTTTAAAAACGTGCACGTCGCACCGTTCTTTTTGACACTGGCAGATAAGCGACTCTACATTCCGCGCTGGTATCAGCTGTTTTAGATTTTGTTGCGCGAAGACCCACCAATGTCTTCGATTTGTTGGGCGATGCAGTCGTGTGGTGCTACCAATGGTGAAGGGTGAATTTAACTCTGGCCAAGACCATCAAAATCGAAAACTGACGACCTGCTAAAATTGCCCCTTGAGCCACGCTTGGGGAAGTCATGTTTAGCAAATTTCGCAAATATTCAGTCGCACTTCTGGCCCTGTCGCTATGCGGCAGCTTTTGCGCAACTGCCATAGCCAAAGAGGCAGAGAAAGAACCATGGTGGAAACAAGCCGTGGTTTACGAAATTTATCCCCGCAGCTTTGCCGACGCAGATAACAACGGCGTTGGTGAGATCAAAGGCATAACGTCAAAGCTAGATTACTTAAAAGATCTAGGTGTGGATGCGCTGTGGATCACTCCTTGCTACCCGTCACCGCAAGTAGACTTTGGCTATGATATTTCCGACTACAAAGCCATTGCGCCAGAATACGGAACCATGGCTGATTTCGATGAGCTTCTGGCCGAAGCTAAAAAACGCGATATCAAAATTATTATGGACTTTGTCATGAACCACAGTTCTGATAAACATCCCTGGTTTGTCGAATCGGCCAGTTCCAAAGATAATGCAAAAAGAGACTGGTACATCTGGCGAGACGGTGTGAACGGTGCTCCGCCTAACAACTGGATTTCTCTCTTTGGGCATTCAGCATGGAAATTGTATCCAGAGACTGGTCAATATAATTATCACTTCTTCTATCCGGAACAGCCAGATTTAAATTGGCGCAATAGTGAAATGCGCAAGGCAATGTACGATGCCGCTCGCTTCTGGCTCGATAAAGGCGTTGCTGGCTTCAGGCTTGACGCCGTGCAGGCGCTTTTCGAAGATCCAAAATTGCCGGATAATCCAGTTAAAGAAGGCAAAAATCAATACGGCGATCCAAATACCGAATATCTGCACAACGACCGACTTCCTGAAGTGCACGACGTGTTGCGTGAGCTGCGAGCGGTGCTCGATATGTATCCGGGCGATCGAGTTCTGATCGGCGAAACAACCGGCTCTGACATCGCTGAAATTTCTAAGTCATACGGAAAAAATCTTGATGAAGTTCAGCTGCCAATGAATTTCATTATGGCCTATATCAATAAATTGTCGGCCCCAGAGTTTCGCAAACGCATCAGCGAATGGGATAAGAACCCTGCCGGCGGCTGGCCTCTGTATTTCTTCAGTAACCACGACCAGGTGCGGCACTTCGTTCGATATGGCGACAAAATTCATAACGAAGATATTGCTAAATTGACGGCAGCCGTATTGATGACCGTGCGTGGCACGCCGATGATGTATTACGGCGAAGAATTGGGAATGCAAAATAACGATCCGAAAACAAAAGAAGATGTGCAAGATCCAATTGGAAAGATTGGTTGGCCTGCGGAGATTGGTCGAGATGGCGAACGCACACCGATGCAATGGAACAGTGAGATAAATGCCGGTTTCAGCAAAGCCAAGCCGTGGCTGCCGGTTTCGCCCGACTATAAAAAAGTGAATGTGGCCAGCGAGGATGCTGATAAAAATTCGGTGCTCAACTTCTACAAGCAGCTGATTCATTTGCGTAAAACTGAAGACGCTTTAAAAAATGGTAGCTATGAAACTCTAGACGATCATAACCCGGATGTTCTTTCTTATTTGCGGAAGAGTAAGGACGAAATTGTCGTAGTGGCACTAAATATGACACCAGCTCCTAAATTCGTTCAGCTTGACTTGAGTGCCAACGGCATTTCAGCTGACACTGCCGAACCTCTGCTGGCCTCATTTGACGCGGGGTCAGAAAGTCTGCACCTTAAGTCACTGAAGCTACCGGCTTATGGCGTTCTCATCGGGAAAGTTAATTAGAAATCGGCATGGGTGCCAGCGAAATTAGAAGAGTATGGCTTGAGACACTGGCCACCGCGAAATTGCTGTAAAAAAAAGACCACCCAGATAAATCTGCGGCGGTCTAAATTCTATCGTCTGACAGTCTATTGCGTAGACTCGATATTTCTTACTGCTTCAAGTCAGAATCCACAGTTAGCGGGTTATCGCTACAGTTTCCGGTCTGCGCAGACCTGAAGTTTCCACTTAACCCCTCGGCTCAAAGTACCCAACTTATTTATTGGTGGGTGCTCACCGGTTATGCAATTAAGTATAGCGAGGTCGACCGAAATAAGAAGTCCCCCGATGAAAGTATCTTGTATATCTGCTGACAATTCGAAAGGTGCACCTGAGGGCCGTTCTTTATATGGCAGCAAGTAGCCAAGCTCGTGAACCATATGCTCACCTTGAGTATATTCATTCGTATATGTAGTTATGCACAGTGCCAGGCATTGACCTTGTGCCAATTGCTGAGCTTTTGGGTGAAGTCGCGTTCTGAGCGGTAAATTATCCTAAGATAAGTCGCAATACAGAGCCGAGGGATTTATGTTTCCACGAAGAGGGCCGTTTGCCGCGGTCTCCAGAGCGCTTACGCTTCTATTGGTTATGCTCCTTATAATGACCGTCCCCGGTTCGTCTTTGCTACCGGTGGCCTATGCCGTCAGCCAGGACGTTCCCGCTCTGCAATACACGCTGACTGAAATCAGTAGCGCCGGCCAGTCCCGCGACTCAGCCGCACCCGTGGCAGCGACGACCCCCTTGTCAGAAGAGCGGGTGCAGGCAATTTTAAGCAAATTAAGCCCTCTTGCTGCACCGCCTGAGCAAAAAATGATTTTGCCTGGAGATTCGTTAGTAAAGCCACCGATTCCTGGCAATCAAATAATTGAAGTCTTTCCACCAAAAATTGATCGCAGCCAATCTAAGCCTGTTGCCAAACCAGAAATTAAATCTATGGCACCGCTGCTGGTGTCACGCATCAGCCACAGTGGTAATGTCGACAATTTGACTCAGCTGGCTATCACGTTTTCGCAGCCGTTAAAAGCTATGTCGCAAGTGGCCGCGGTGGACCCGTCAAAATTTGTCAACCTCTCACCCCAACCGAAAGGTGCGTGGAAATGGGCCGGCAGTCAAACTCTATTGTTTAATCCAGAAGGCGGTCGCTTTCCTAAAGCAACCAAGTATGTTGTTACCGTACCCAGTACCGCTACTTCAGTGAGCGGAAACAAAATTGCAAGTGCTCGTAATTGGACCATCACCACTCCAGTAGTGAAAGTGACGAGCTTCTATGCCGTGTCTTCGCGAGTCCAGCCTAAGGTTGGTGCTAAACAGCAAGGGGCATTTGATGGCAGGTTTTATCCACGCCCACCGACAGATGCCGATGCGCCGCAAAGCACCGCCCCGGTCTTCTTTGCCCAATTTAATCAGGCAGTAGATGCCAATCAGATTCTAGCGAAAACGCGTGTGCGTTCCGGCAAACAAAATTACTCTATTCGTTTGTTGTCTAAAGAACAGTTGCTTGGCCGGTCGGCCGAAGTCAAAGAGAGCATCCCCAGCTCTGACATTAAGAACTGGATTGCGTTTGAATCGGTCACTCCGTTTAGCAAAGGTTCGCGGGTGAGCATTGTTTTTGAACAATCTCTGCCTTCTGCCGAAGGGCCGCTTTTAAGCCACGTCGCCGACAATCACAGTGTTCAAATTCACGGGCCGTTTAAATTAAGTGGTGCCGCTCCAACCGTTGAAGCTGGCGAGAACGGCTACATTGAGCTCGAATTTACCAACCCTATCGATACGAATAATGATCCTAATTCGCTGATTTCTGTCAGTCCCTCGATTGAGCTTCTAACTAAATCAATAAACGGTAATCGCTTGACCTTGCAAGGCAATATCAAAGCTGTGACTGGTTATCAGATAAAGGTAAAGAAAGAACTGTCCGATGACTTTGGCCAGAAATTAGCTGAAGATTGTATTGCTCAGGTGCAAAGCGGTCGACTAGAAAAATCGATCAATTCTGATAGCACTCTCAAAGCGTACTCCGCCAGTGGTTTACCCATGTTTACAGCATGGGTTCAAGGAGCTAAGGGTGTGCGTGTGCAAATTCGCAAAGTAGAGCCTAAAGATTATGTGCGTTTTCGGCAATCTGCACATAATTCCGATGAGGACATTATCGGAAAACTATTGCACAACGAGAATTATGATATCGGCACCAATGGTCGCCAGTTAGACGTAGATTTGAAAAAGTATTTGCCTGGTAAGTACGGTCATTTGATGGTGCGAGCCGATTTGCTGCCTATCGACAAAGACAGTCCAGTTTTGACGAAATCTTGGGTTGAAGTAACTGACATAGGCCTTGATGTTTTTAATAGCAAAGAGCTTGAAGTTCTCGCTACCAACATAAGCGATGCGTCGCCTTTGCCTGGCGTGGAGTTGCAACTGTCAGGCCAGCCGTTGAAAGTGGTGACCGATAGCACAGGGAAAGCTAACGTAGCAAGGCCCGGTAATATTGATGAGCAAGTTCTGATTGCGAGGAGAGGCTCTGACACCGCCTTGTTAGGCCCGCAAGAACATAATAATTGGCCGACTAACATACCAACACATTACACCTGGTCTGTTAATGAACTTAGCCCGGGCCAGAAATGGTATGCGGTTTCCGATCGCAATCTTTACAAGCCAGGTGAATTGGTCAATGTAAAAGGATGGCTGCGTCAGCTGTCGTACAATAATACCGGTGGTATAAATCTGGATTTTCCGAAGACTAACAAAGTTACCTATAAGGTGTTCGACAGCACAGGCACGGAAATTCTTTCAGGCCTCGCCGACAGCGATGGAAATGGTGGTTTCAACTACGAGATCAATCTGCCGGACAAATTGCCTTTAGGCTCGGCGCAGATACAGATGATGGCTGGCCAGCTGACTCAGGACAAAAAACGGGAGGGAAGCTGGGATCCAGAGAATACACTGTCGATTGTGGTTCAAGATTTCCGCAAGCCTGAGTTTGAAATGAAGCTCACAGCAGTTAAGAAGAGTGCACTGGTAGTTGGTGATAGCGTTGATTTGACTGCAAGTGCGCAATATCTTGTTGGTGGATCTCTCGCTTCTTCAAATGTTGATTGGTCAGTAAGTCCTTCTGAGGCTGGTTTCACTCCTCCTGGCTGGACAGACTTCAGCTTTGCCCGTGGCTTCGATTATTATCAATGGATTCAAGACAACCAGCATCTACCCAACTTCAATCAGGGCCAAAAAACTCTTAAGGGTGTAACAGATTCTGCCGGGAAAGATTCTGTGCAAATCAAATTTAATTCAATGCCACCAGTGGCAATGAATTATCTCTGCCAGGCAACCGTGGTAGATGTTAATCGGCAGAGCTGGTCTGATTCGATGAACCTGCTTGTTCACCCGGCCGATTTATATGTTGGTATCAAGAAAGATAAACCAGACTATCATTTAGGCGATGCAGTAAATCTTGAAGTGCTCGCCTGCGATCTCGATGGCAAGGTCAAAGATGGCGCGAAAGTAGATTTGACAATCAATGAGCTCGATACTGATGACAAAGAGTCTTCGAAGACCCATGCTCTGGTAATGGCCAGCAAACCAGTTAAACTGCAGTTCCAACTAGGCAAAAACACAAAATCTTTCACCTGTACAGCGACAGTTGTGGACGGCAATGGCAGAAAAAATTCTTGCGTAGAACGCTCGACCATTTCTATGCCTGAAAAGAAAACCACTAAGCTCGCCACTGCTCAATCGATCGAATTAGTAGCAGATAAAAAAGAGTATAAACCTGGTGATGTAGCTGAGATCGCGATTAAGAGCCCATTCAAGCCGGCGCGTGGACTAGTGATTGTCACAAGAAATAGAAACATTTCCAGCACACCGCTAGCGATGAATGACATCCAGAGCACTATCAAAATTCCGATTACTGATAATCACTATCCGATTGTGCGTGTGGAGATATTTTTAGCAGGCTCAAGCACCGCATTTGGTTCAGCGAGCCTTGATTTATCAGTGCCGCCTGAGGCTCGTAAATTGAAGTTGACTGCCAGGGCTTCGCAAAACATGGTGGCTCCAGGTCATGAAGCTACTATTGATGTTGAGCTCAAAGATGCAGCTGGCAACCCGGTTGCAGACAATCAGGTAGCACTTGCTGTTGTGGATGAATCAGTTCTTGCGCTGTCAAATTACAAATGGCAAGACCCGATCGATTTCTTCTATCCCAAAGATTTACCGCCATTATCCGAGAGCCATTCGCGCGCATATTCGGTGATTCCAGATGCGGTACTACCGAGAGACCGGCCCTTTAAGGCAACTTACATGCTTCGCCAAGGTGGCTCGCAACGATATATGAAAGATGGCGGCGGCATGGTTGGCGGCGTACTTCCTCAAGAAGCTCCTAGAAGCGATCTCAGCTCGCTCCCGCCACCGTCAGCGGTGGCGCCACCACCGCTTCCCGGCGGTGCACTTCAAGATTCGCGTGAGATGGAAGAAATGGACGACTCTATCAGTGCTGGTAAGGCCGCCGGTGCCTCTGGCCCTGTTCCCGAGATGATGCTACGTAAGAATTTTTCGGCCCTAGCAATCTTTAAACCGATGCTCACTACTGATGTCAGCGGCAAGGCACAAGTTGTCTTCAGGCTGCCAGACAATGTCACTCGTTATCGAATCATGGCTGTGGCAGTTGGTAACACCAATCTGTTCGGTTCAAGTGAATCTGTTTTGACAGCGCAAATGCCGATGATGGTTAAGCCATCTCCGCCGAGATTTATGCAGTTGAGCGATCGTTGCGAACTGCCCGTTGTCATTCAGAATCAAACAGATCATGAATTACAAGCCGAAGTTGCTATTCGCGCTGAAAATGCGCAGATTCAAAATGGTGGCAAACTGGTGATTGTGCCTGCCAATGACAGAGTTGAAGTGCGTTTTGAAACTGTTGCTACCGGGCAAGGTCAGGCACAATTCCAGTGCGCTGCAGTTTCAGGCCAGCTGTCTGACGCCGCTGAATTCAATTTTCCTGTACTGGTGCCCGCCAGTTCAGAAAGCTTTGCCGCGTACGGTGTGGTTGATAATGGTGTGGCCCTACAAAAGATTGAGACACCGCATGATGTCTACGAAAAACGCGGTGGACTTTCCATTGAAACCAGCAGTACAGCTGTGCAGTCGTTGACCGATGCTTACATTTTCCTGCGCGATTATCCGTATTTGTGCTCTGAACAACTTTCTTCTCGCCTTCTGGCCATGCTTTCTTTAGAAGATTCACTGACCGCCTTTAGCATTCTCAAAGGCGACGAGAAGGTGAAATATCACAACATCATTCAGAACGATATTCAAGTTTTGGAGAAACGCCAGTGCGCCAATGGTGGCTTCGGATTGTGGGTACCCAATGAGGCAAAAGCATGGCCCTATGTGTCGATACAAGTGACCCGCGCGCTCTGTCTGGCGAAGGAAAAGCATTATGTTGTAAATGAAAGTGCTCTCAATTTTGCCTTGAATCATCTAAAAAATATTGAGAAATTTATTCCATCTGATTATGCCGAATCTGTGAGAGTTGCGGTAATCGCGCGTGCCCTCAATGTAAGACATCTACAAAAAGATGACGACATATCTGGCGCCAAACGCTTGCTTGACCGTGTTTTGATTGTCAAAGAAAGAAATAAGTCAAAACCCCTGAACGTCAAAGAAGTACCGATAGATCAATTGAAGTATTACGTTTCGGTGGAAATGGCATCGTGGCTTCTGGTGATTTTGGATAAAAACCAGACCTATAGCAGCGATGCTAAATTATTGCGGTCGCTGATAGAAAGCCAGATCAAAGAGACTGCATCTACTGCTTCGGCCAATGAAGGAGGCTATGGCCGCGATTGGGACTACTGCATTTTCGCCAGCCCGCGCCGCACAGATGCTGCTGTTCTTGAAGCGCTAATGGAAGACCAGCCAAAGAGCGAACTGATTCCCAAGCTGGTTAAAGGGCTACTTGCTCATCGCAAAAACGGTGTCTGGGACGGCACCCAAGAGAATGGTTATATTTTGCAAGCGCTTGATCGCTATTTCAGAATCTACGAAAAACAAACTCCTGATTTTGTTGCCCAGACCTGGTTGGGTAATACGCTTGTGGCCAATCACAAATTTGCCGGCCGCACTGTCGATAGCAAATTGACTCAAATTCCTATGAGTTTTTTGTTGCAACAGCAAGCGAGCGAAATCTTGATCAATAAAGAAGGCCCTGGTCGTTTGTACTATAGATTGGGGCTCGACTATGTGCCGAAAAACTTGAATTTGCAGCCGCTAGAGCAAGGCTTCATTGTGAGCCGCAATTATTCAGCCGTTGATGCCAAAGATGATGTGCAAAAAGACAATAACGGAGTCTGGCATTTTAAAGCCGGATCATCGGTGAAAGTTAAAGTGCATTTCGAAGCACCTGGAGCGAGATATCACGTGGCCATGGCCGACCCAATTCCCGCTGGTGCCGAGCCGGTGAACTCTGCTTTGCTGGGCAATCGCACCGACAGTGTCGACCAGCCGTGGCAAAATGAAGATGCGCCAGGTGAAATAGCCGCCCCCAGAATGTGGTGGTATGGCCAATGGTATGAGCACGACAATTTGCGCGATCATCAGGCTGAGGCGTTTACATCGCTTTTAACTGCCGGTGTCTATGATTACACATACACAATTCGTGCCACTACTCCGGGTCACTTCACCGTGCCACCGCCTAAAGTGGAAGAGATGTATATGAGCGAAACATTTGGTCGCGGTCAGACTGAGACGGTGATTATTGAGTGAATTCAATAGAATGAATAGCGCCTAATTCGTTGTTTGGAAAGAACGGGGCTTTGCACAAGCTTGACCTTTGTCACAAGTCAGTAATAACTAAAAGATAAATTGGCTTCACTTACCAAATCCCCACACCGGTGTAGTTAATCATGAGCAATCCATTCAACATAGAACTGAGCAACAACTTCCCAGCTGGTGATAAGGCCAGGGCAAACGCTGAGCTGCAAATATTCAGCCAAGTAATCAGCGCCGACGAGAATTTCTTCAAAAAAGCCTGGTCTGGTTGGCCGTCCGATCACACGGCTCCTAAAGCTGGCCGCGATGATGCCTCGTCTCAAGCGCTTTTGGATGCTGGATTGAAGTACGCTTTTGGCGATTTGTGGAAGGGCCACAATAACCGCTGACTCATAGCCCTGAGATTATGCTTTGATGCCGAGTCGGCCAGCACGAGTAAACAAAAAGACCACCCAGATAAATCTGCGGTGGTCTTTTTACTATCGTCTGACAGTCTATTGCGTAGACTCGATATCTCTTACTGCTTCAAGTCAGAATCCACAGTTAGCGGGTATTGCTACGGTTTCCGGTTTGCGCAACCTGATGTTTCCACGTAACCCCTCGGCTCAAAGCACTCAACTTATTGATTGGTGAGTGCTCACCGTTTATGCCTGTAATTATAGCGAAACGCCGCGCGCTGAGAAGTCCCCCGATGAAAATACTTTGCATATCTGCTGACAATTATGTAGATGCACTCAATGGCTGCTCTCGATATCGGAGCCGGTAGTCAAGCTCGTGAACCATGTGCGCACCTTCGGTATATTCATTTGTATATAGAGTTATCTACAGTCAGGCGTTTTTAGTCGATGATAGAATTCTCTGATTCACGCTAAGACTTCAAAATCGCGCAGTGGGGCAAATATGAATCAACTTCCGCCCGTACCGGCTATCGGATTGACTTTGGCCCAACCCAAAGAAAAGGTAGAGCAAGCGATCGAACAGACCATTGCCGGGGGTCGCAGCATGCTGCAGACCAAAGCTAACTCGCGCGAAATGATGGAGCAAGTAAAGCGGCAAAATTGGGCATGGGTGCTTGAGACTTCGGACGTGCTTCGAGGATGCTTTTACTCTGAGTCGGTGCCTTTGTTCTTTGCATCGAACGTCTATTTTGTGCCGAGTTTGAAAGCCGATGATTTTGAAAGAGACCTCGATGAATTTCCCTATATCGTAGGCGGCCGGCTCGAGCGCCTGGCAAGCTTTCGAAAAATGGCGGCGGTAATTCCTGAACCACCCTGCGGTGACTATATCGGTGCGCTGCAACATCCTGCCATTTTTCATTCCACCTGGCGGCCTTTTGGCCTGGGCCAATATGGCATGACTATTGTGCTTGCAGTGAAGGAAGTAGAAGACGCTGTGCGGCTTTCAACCAGCGGCAATATAAATGAGTCTGGGGCAGAGCTGGTTCGCCACGCCTTCAGCTCTGAAGGAGGGCCGCTATTCAGTGCCGAGAGCACGGCTTTGGAGAATGATGGCATCTCCGACTTGCTCGCCGGATTTTTTAAACGCTACAAAGGAATACCGGAGTCTGCGCCGATAACATGCCAGCAGGCATCGCGGGTGATGGCGCTGGCCAGTTATCTGATGCACACGCTCGACGGCATTCACATTGCCGTTCCCGAAGGCGAAGCGGCTGCCGCAGAGCCTTATCAGTTCGACTTTTTGAGTGATTAATTATGCGTCGACGCTTTCATCAGTAAATAGCTGACACAGCACGGGGCGCCAGCTGGCGTTAGTTTTCATGTCAGTGCTGTCTGAAAATTGATCGATGCTGCCTATGAGCGGGCGCTGAGCAATGGCTTTTATTTCTGCATTTGTAATTTTTGCCATTATCGTTTTAGAGAATAATCCCATGCTAATTACCGAAAAGGTGCGCTCGTGAAATTGGCTTACTGTCTGCACGAGCGGCTCTGTAATTGCCAGCTGATTATGCATTTTGGCAAGATATTCATAAGCGTTTGATAAATGCGATTCGCGGTTTTGCCAAGTTTCTGCCGCTAAAACCTTTTGCAAAATGGCATATAAATCGGGCCCGGCGCGCAGGTTTTTGAAAGCGCTGCCAAACCACTTTGGATATGGTGCATAGCTCTTTTCCATCAAGAAACATAGTCGCATTATGTTGTCTACCTGGCGGGCAGCGATTACGGCAGAACCCAATTCATCGCCGGTAATTCCTGCTCGGCCCATTAAATGTTCTTCTTGTTCAATGCGTGTCCAACCAGACGCCAGCAAGTAAAGCCAGACATCATGCGGATAGTAAGCGAACTTTGCACGAATATCCTGCAGACCTACTTTATCTTCAAAGACCTGCCCGGCAGTGACGGCTAGTAATTTTTGCTCGGGAATGGTCAGCCAATCAGCCGGCCTCATCTCGTTCTCGATATTGAATCTCATGTATTGATCGAAAAATCCGGCGATGGAATCTACAGTTACGTTGTGATCGATTGGTCTAGCTGTTGTGGCGTATTCTGTGGCATAGCCGCGAAAACGTCGTGGTAACTTTTCGCTTAGCGTTCGACTGATGGCCGGGGCATATTTATTTAGATCTGAAGCACCAACAAATAACATCACTCTAGGGCCCCAGTCATGGTCGGAAGACATCTCCGAATCGAAACCCAAGACTTCTGATCCATTGCCGATCAGAGCGGCGCTGTAGAGTATTTGCGGAAAATCATTGCGCAGAATTGGTTCGACCGCTTCTGTATAAAATGCCTGGCAGAGCTCAAGACCGGGAATGAAGTTGGAGTCTGATTGTGGCAAGGTCTCTCCTGAGGCAAAGAAAAAAAAGACCACCCAGATAAATCTGCGGCGGTCTAAATTCTATCGTCTGACAGTCTATTGCGTAGACTCGATATTTCTTACTGCTTCAAGTCAGAATCCACAGTTAGCGGGTTATCGCTGCAGTTTCCGGTCTGCGCAGACCTGAAGTTTCCACTTAACCCCTCGGCTCAAAGTACCCAACTTATTTATTGGTGGGTGCTCACCGGTTATGCAATTAAGTATAGCGATAATATAGACGCTGAGAAGTCCCCCGATGAAAATACTTTGCATATCTGCTGACAATTGCAAAGATGAGCATGAGGGCTGTTTTCGATATAAACTGTAGTAGCCAAGCTCGTGAACCATGGGCCCACCTTTGGTATATTCATTTGCATATAGAGTTATCTACAGTTAGGCACAAATGCACACTGGTGGTGAATGATGCGCCATAGAAGGCTTTTAAAGGCTTTATGCCTGGCTTGCCTATTCATGTGTACCGTTGCTTCATTGGCGGCGGAAAAGTCTAACGGTAACGCGCCTGAACGGGTCAGCGTCAAGCTTGGCTCAGTGGAAAGTATCGAGGTGCCAGCTTCATGGCACTTAGAAAAAACAGACCAATCAGGGAGCTGCAGCTTTTTAAAAGGCAGGAGCAGCTGGTGGGATTGCCTTATCAATGTGCGAATCAAAAGCCCGGTACAAGTTTCGCCAGACCTGGCAATAGCACTGCAGAGAGCTTTAAAATTGATATTCGTGACAAAAACACAGATGGCTGATTTGAAAAACCTTCCAGACGTCGGCACTACAGACGGTGACAATGATAAATTGAAAGGCACTATTTGCAGTATTGGTGGAAAGCGAATTTTGCTTTTAGAGCATTCTGGCAAATTTACGGGGCCTTGTGAACCTACGGCTGGAGGCCGCACTCGCCGCACACTTCTGAGTTATGTACGAGGCACCCCCTACTTGCTTACTGGAGTCGATACTGTGCATACCATAAGCTTTGACAGCGACGTGATGGGTGATATTTCACCCTGTCGAAAACAATTTGGTGCGATTCTAAGTTCTATTAACTGGCTGATAAGCAAATAGAAACGCGACCTTTTTTCAGCATGTTTGTAGAAGTCGAAACAGGCGCTTTTGGTGGCAAAGCCTTCTGTCTATAAAATCCGAACATCGGCTAGTGGGATAAGCAGTTGAGTAACTTCTGTTAGTTCGGAGTCCTTGCGCGGTTCCCATTCCTTGTTGTCACCACTGGTGATGCCGAGCAAGTCTAGAAATGCGTCTGTAATACGAGACATGTGAGACCGGAGCCGTTCGATTGTTGACGGCGGTCAATTAGCGCGTAAATGTGGCGGCGAGATTTTTGCATAGAAGAAAAAGAAAGGCTGTCGTCATCGACAGCCTTTCTTTTTCTCTCTTTTGGTTTGACGTTAATTCAGTATTCC
>Ga0163155_10001016_pt1 | contig 34552 bp, 25 predicted proteins | sample OliLakLV19SP4G1_FD_148611 | JGI IMG/M metagenome (GOLD analysis project Ga0163155, IMG submission 148611) | Freshwater microbial mat bacterial communities from Lake Vanda, McMurdo Dry Valleys, Antarctica - Oligotrophic Lake LV.19.SP4.G1 | ecosystem: Environmental > Aquatic > Freshwater > Lake >... | reverse complement strand
TGCACTCGACGGTACGCACGTTGATCTCGCAAGCCTTAACGATCTGCTCATCCGTAAACGCCGGCCCGTGCGATCCGGCATCCGCTTTCAACAGCACGCGCGCATGAGTCAGCTTGCGCGCGGCCGACTTTCCCACGGAAAGCATAGGCATCAACTCTTCCCGCTCCTGCTTCGTCAACGTCACAATGTATTTCTATGCCACCGCGCCTCCCTTTCTTGGCTCGTCGCCCAAGAGAGGATCGGCATTTCACATCACCCGGTGAATCTGTTTTGACGAACTACTAGGCGGTCAGCTAGTGTTCAAAAAAGTGGAGTGTGCATCAAGGGCTGAAAACAGGAGAAGCACATGAGTTACGTCGATGGCTACGTGGTGCCGGTACCGAAGAAGAAGCTGGATGCTTATTTTAAGATGGCCAAGAAGGCCGGAAAAATCTGGCGCGAGCATGGCGCGCTTCAGTATTGCGAGGCCGCCGGCGAGGACCTTGGCGTTAAATTCGGCATGCCTTTCCCGAAACAGATGAAGTCCAAGCCGGGCGAGACCGTGGTCTTCGCGTGGATCGTTTTCAAGTCGCGCGCCCATCGCGACAGCGTCAACGCAAAGGTGATGAAAGATAAGCGTCTGACAGAAATGGCGGATTCCAAAGACATGCCGTTCGATTGCAAACGCATGGTTTACGGCGGATTCAAGATTTACGTCGATGCGTGAAATCGTGTCACTTCTTCGGATGCTGCTTGAAGAATTCCCAAGCCAAGTCCGTCGCCGAAATAGTCTCCGTGGGCTGGGCGCGAACTTTTCGCGGCATCTTTTTGCCGCCCGGCCACGAATGTCCGCCATGAACCATGCTGTAGAGCACCACGTCCGCGGCGGCGCCGGCATAAGACTCTTTAATGACGCTGCCGTTCGCCATTTCTTCCTTCTTCGCCATCGCGTCACAGCCATTGGCGCGGACCCAAAAGGCCACGGCATCTTTCACCGAGAGATCGAAGCGGTTTCGTTCAACGCCCGCTTGGGTCTGGCCGCCGCCGTAGGGCACGTGTTGATCTTCTTTGCCGTGAAAAATAATGATCGCGACCGGATTGGCCGGGGCGGGAATTCGCTTTTCTGTCGCGCCCGCATTTTCTTTTCCGCCGATGGCGCCCGCAACCGGCGCTACGGCAGCGAATGTGTCCGCCATTTCCGCGGCGAGCCGATAACTGAACATCGCACCGTTTGACATGCCTGTCGCGTAGATGCGCTTGGCATCGATTTTAACTTTCGCGTTCAGGTCTTGTAGCATCGCTTTGACGAAACCGAGGTCATCCACATTATTCTTGTGCGCTGGTCCGCAGCCGTGAATGGCGTTCCACGTCCGCCCCGTGCCGTTGGCATAAACGACTAGAAAACCCTCGGCGTCCGCCTTCTCGCTCCAGCCATAGGATTTTTCACCGTGCTCGGCGGTGCCCATGCCTCCATGAAAAAACATCACCAGCGGCAGCGGCGTGGCGCCTTCGTACTTCGGCGGGATGTGCAGGAGGTAAGTCCGTTCGCGCCCGTCGTGCTTGAGACTGTACTCGTGGTTGCCAGCTTCAGGCACTGGCGGCGCGGTGTCCGCCGCGTGAATAAACGCCGTCAAACTGAGCAGCGCCGGAATAGCCCACAGGGTTCGGGGACTAGTCATCACGACCCTATGATTCAAGTGACGCATCGCCGTAAATCTCCTCACTTCAGCCTGGCACTTAATGGATATGCAAAGAGACTGCCAAGCCACCAGTGGCATCCGTCATTTAGCGGGCGATCGACCGGTCCTTTGTTGAGCGATTTTACTTTTGCTCTTTGCGTGCTTTCTTAAAACGCTCGAGCGCGTCTTTGATGGCCTTCTGCTGTTCGTCCGGCGGCAGTTTGCTGATGCGATCGATATTTTCGCCGATTCCTTTTGCAATGGACTGCCCAAACATGGTCTGAGCCAGCTTCATTCCGTCTTCACGGTTCGCCACGGCGGCATTCATAAAGAGCAATGCCATCTCGTCGTTGGTCTGCTCGCCAAGACGTACACGCTTCGGCGGGTTGCTGGGATTGCGTTCGTTGTCGGCCGAATTGTCGTAGGTGAACTCCATCTCGATCTGCGTGCCCTTCGGCAACTTCAGCGGCGTCTTGAACTGGTATTGATCCTGCCAATTGAAGTCCCAATCCTTAATCCAGATCAGCGGCTTCTTTTCGCCGCCAGGCAGGATGTAATCGGCCTTGATTTCCTTGCAGAGCAGATGCGCGTGCGGCGTGACGCTCACCCATTCGGTGTCCACGGGCAGCGTGACGGACGTCGCCGCCTTGTAGTTTTTCTCGCCGGCGGGGATATCGATGTTGATCGAGGTCAAGCCGCTGCCGACGAGAATTCGGGTCGTCGGTTTCTTGGCGAAATAAAGCGCGACGCTGGACTTTTCAGTTTCCACTTTGCCGCTGGGATGAAAATGAGTCTGAATGACCAGATCTGAATTTTTTTGAATCACCGCGGCCACACCCTCAGGATAGGGCTGCGGAAACAAGCCGGGCGCCCAGCCGCCGAGTCCGCCCGACGGCACGAAGCCGGGGCCGCCGCCGCTGCTGTAACCAGGCTTGGGATCGGCCGCATCGCGCTTGCGGGCGTTGCCGGCGGTATCCAGGAACAGCAGCGCGTGATGGACGACAGCGCGATTGCCCGGCCGGTATTCGATGGCGGAGACGTACTTGTCTTCAGTGTTATTGATGGGAATGACGAAGCAGCGGTAGATGTCCTTGCCTTCGGTCGGCACCGTGTAGGCTTCGGCCATTTCAATGACCAGGTCGGGTGTGCCGAGGTGCCAGTCGGAGGTGAATTTGGGAGCGGTCGGGAGGTCGGACGGATTGCCTTCCAGTGCTCCGGCATCGGCCCATTTCTTGATGGTCGAAATCTGTTCGGAACTGAGCACGCGGGCGCCCGCGAATTCGCCATGGCCGGGTTCGGCCTTCCAGGGCGGCATGATTTTTTCCTGCGTTGTGCGGACCACCAGCTTGAGTTTTTTCTTCACGTCCGCGTAGCTGATCAGTGAAAAGGGCGCGACCTCGCCGGGTCGGTGGCAGGAGACGCAGTTCCCAAACAGGATCGGCGCGATGTGCTTATTAAAGGAGAGGGCTGCATCGGCTGCCGCCGCGTTCACTCCGATCACCGCCACTAATAGTGCTCCGGCAACGCTATAAATTCTCATGGTTCGTCTCCGCGTAAAAGTGCCGCCCTGTTCAGGCTGTGATTCCCTACACCCTGACTCGCGCCATGTCGAGATACCCGGCGCGCGTGTGGAGAACTCCGCCAACGTTTCCTATAAACTCTTCTAAATACGCATATTAAGCAGGCGCCGGGCCATGCAGTTCGAAAGAGGCTCAATCCTGCAGACGCCACTGTTCATCAAAGAAACCGGCCTCGGCAATCTTGCCTGGATAGATCGTCCCCGGCGGCTCGCGCAAATCGACCACGGCCCAGTCCGGCAACATCGGAACTTGCCGCGCGTTGTTGAGGTACGCAAATTCGCGGAACGTGAAACTGGAATTGAGCACCACGTAACGCGACGGATTCAGCGGGTTGGGGTAGATCAGGATCGGTGCGTGATGCGCGGCGTCAAATGTCTTCGCGCCGACGGTGACCGTTTTGCTGTCCCAGCGGATGGGCAGTTTGTCGGCCCATTTTTTTAGCACCGCGTTACTTGAGGGGTCGCCCCAAAGGATCAGATTTTTCGACGCGATATCCTCTTCGGTGATGGCCGTATCGTCTTTCACGATTGCGTAGCCTCGGAAATGGAGCCTCCAGTGTTCGATGGCGCGCTTCAATTCAGACTCCGACCATTTGCCAGCGATTTCATTTAGCGCCGCGCCCGTCGGCCTAACGAAAATGAAGGCATCCAGAAGGGCGTCGTCGATGGGGCCTTGCAGATTGTGCCGCTTGCGCAAGCCAGCGGCCGGGCGCGCACCGACTTTCCAGGCTTCTCCATCCCGATGCAACGCAACCCGCCAGGAGCGATCCGATTTCGGGCGCGGCACGTTCGTGAGTTCCTGCCCGTCAATCGAGAGCGTTACTGGCGCGGCGAGATCCAGCGGGCAATCGCCGGCGTCCATCGCGAAAGTCAGGGCGGTGACATGGCGCGTTTTCGCTGTCACGAGCGACGATCCCGAAATCGATGCGCGGACTTCGGCGCGCGCCCAATGTTCGGCCATGCCGTCCACGGTGACCCAGTTCATGCGATTGTATTTCAGTGTGTACGTTTCAAACGCGATGCTGCTGGGCACGCGGCGGCGGCCGCCGCGCGAGAGAGCTTCCATGCGCGCTTCCACGTCTTTCGCTTCGGGCAACACAACTTTGTGAGCCGTCTTGGGCGCAACGATGTGAACCATGTCGATGCCGTGCGCCGTCAGCGCCTCGGCCATGACATCGGCCGCCTGCTTCTGGCGATCGATTTCTCCGCTGTAGGCAACGGTCGGACACTGGGTCAGATTGAGCGCCCATTTATCGCAGTCGTACAGTGCCCAGAGTTTTTTCTCCCAAACGGTGGGATTGAGTTTTTCGCCCTGGAAGAAATCGAGAAAGCGCGGCGTCTCGGAAAATCCGGCGCCGGGATTGGCGGCAAACCAGCGGTCGGCGTAATGGACGGCGAAATGCCACGTCGCGGCGCCGCCCATGGAAAATCCGCGCACGGAGATGCGTTCGTCGTCGATGCGGTATCGGCGCTGGGTTTCGGCGAGCGCCTCGAGCGAATCGACTTCACCGGCGAATTTGGACGCGTTGCAATACCGCGCGTACGGGTACAGAACGAGGGTGTCGCGCGGCGCGTAGGCTTCAATCTGATCCTGGCTTCTCGTGCGCAGCATTAAAAACAGGCCTTCGGTGAGCACTTCATGGCGACCGTGAAACCAGAAGTCCAGCCGGTGGCGTTGCGCGCCCGTGAAGGCGTATGTCTCCGGAATCAGCAGGCCGTAGGGTTGCACCGATCCGTCCAGCCGCGAGACAAAACCGCGCACGATCAGCCCGCGCTGCGTGGTCCACGGCGATTTTCCTTCAGCCAGATCCGCCGCGCGCTGTTTTCCCAGATCCAGGAGAGTGAACGCCTGATCGATATCTTTTGCCGTCAAAAATTCGTTATAGGTCAGTCCGTCATGCACGGCGCGGAAATAAATTTCCACGTCCGGCAGGAGGTCGCGCGAACGCGCGTCTTTCAGACGCAGCGCTTCGATGGCCTGTTTCAGTTCAGTAAGTCCCGCCTCGAGTTTAGCTTTTTTTTCAGCGGGAACGTCAACTCCCTTTGCGGGCAGCGGCCGCACTTTGCCTGGGATGTTGTCGGCGGGGCCATCGGCGCGCGTCCATGCTGCGGCGAGTATGAAAAATAAGACGGTCCATGGCCTCATCGGATGTTCTCCCGCATATGTTATTTTGAAACGATCACGTTAGAGGCGCGGCCTTCATCTGTCCATTCCCATCTCGCTCAGGCAACCCATTGTCGTACAGTAGCGTCCGCATTAGAATGACGGCTGCACACTTTATTTGGAGAGAATCACAGGTGATACGAACACGTCGTTTGAGCGTTCTCTGCTGTGGCGTTTTAGCGGGCTCGGTTTTTGCCGCTCAAACGATCGTAACTGTCGCAGGCGGTGGTCCGGTGCGGGGAGAAGGGACGGCGACGGCGGTGTCGCTTTTCAATCCGTCGGGTGTCGCTGTGGATGCGGCGGGCAATCTGTATATCGGAGATGCGGACAATTACCGTGTCTGCCGCGTCGATGCCGCCGGTCAACTCACCGTTTACGCGGGTTCTGGCGCTTCTGGATTTCTGGACGGTCCTGCGGCGGAAGCCCAATTCTCGGCCGCCGCCGATGTCACTCTCGATGCGAGCGGCAATCTTTATGTGGCGGACACCTTCAGCAGTCGCGTCCGGAAAATTGACGCCTTGACCCGTGAGGTAACAACAGTCGCGGGAGGCGGCGACCGCAAAGAGGATAACGCGAACGCCCTGGAGCACGGTTTCGAATACGTGGTCGGCGTCACATACGATGGAAAAGGGGGCCTTTATATTTGCGATGCAGGCGAGCACTTGGTTTTGCGACTCGATCTAGCCACTGGGATTCTGCGCAAAATTGCGGGCCTATCCCAGAGCGGATTCAGCGGTGACGGGGGACCGGCGATCAGCGCGGCCCTGAATGAACCACGCCGTGCGGCGGTCGATGCGGCCGGCAATCTTCTCATCTGCGACACGTCGAATCACCGCATCCGCCGCGTTGATACAGTCTCGGGAAGCATCACGACATATGCTGGAACGGGCGAAGATAATTTCGGTGGCGATGGCGGACCGGCGGTCGCCGCACAATTGAATTTTCCGACCTGCGCTGTTGTCGATGCCGACGGCAACGTGCTGATCATGGATGCCGACAACTACCGCGTGCGCCGCGTGGATAAGGCGGGAATCATCTCGACGATTGTGGGAACGGGTTTTGACGGGTTTGCCGGAGACGGCGCGGATGTGTTCAAAGCCACGTTCAATTTTTCATTGGGCATCGCGGTTGACGCGGCCAAATCGATCTACATCGCTGACACCTACAACAACCGCATTCGTAAGATCGGTTCTGACCTGACCTCAACGTACGACAGCGACGCGGACGCCTTCCCCGACCATGTGGAAGCCGCGGCGCTCACCAACCCGCAGAGCGCCGCGTCGACGCCGTTCAGCAATGCGCCGCTCAATCGGTTCGATGGACATGCTTTAGATGGGCTCTCGGTGAAATTGAATTTTGGCAGCGGCGGGAACGACACGATTCAAATCGCCGGACGACTGCCTATTCCAGATGGATTTTCAGTTCCTCTGCAACCGGTGATTGTCGACGTGGGGGGAATCGCCGTGGCATTCAGCCTCGATGCGCGCGGCCATTCGACGCCCAAAGGAGACCACTCATTCAAGTTGAATGTTAAGACCAAAGATGGGTTGTCAAAATATTCCTGCAAACTTTCAAAGGGTTCCTATGCAGCGAAATTGGCCGCATTGAATTTTTCAAACACTGCCGTGAAGAACGCCTTTCTGGCCATTCCGGTGACCGTCTATTACGGTGAAACCTCGTTCACGCACACGGCATTTTTGACCTACAGCGCCAAGCCCGGCAAAAGCGGACAGGGGAAAACCGGCCGGGCTGTTTTCCGGCCCGGTGAGACGAGCGCGGCTCCCGTTTTGAATGGACGCTGAGTTACTCTCGGCGGACAGTTGGCACCCGAACAAGGCAACTTTCAGCAGCAAGGAGATAGGCGTGCCTCACCCGATTCGCGTGACGATCTGGAATGAATTCCGGCATGAAAAAAAGGCCGGCGGCAAAGTCGCCGAGGTCTACCCCAAGGGCATTCACGAGGTCATCGCCGAACCGTTGCGCGAGCAAGGTGACATGCATGTGCACACCGCGACGCTGGACGAACCGGAGCACGGCCTGACCGATGAGGTGCTGGAAAATACAGACGTGATGATCTGGTGGGGCCATTTGGCTCACAAGGAAGTTGAAGACGAAATCGCCACGAAAGTTCAGGAGCGCGTGCAAAAGGGGATGGGCTTGATCGTGCTCCATTCCGCGCACATGTCGAAGCCATTCTTGAAACTGATGGGCACGACCGGCGCATTGAAATGGCGCGAAGACGGACTGAAAGAAATTCTGTGGATCACCAAGCCCGGCCACCCGATCACCAGGGGGCTCGACGATCATTTCGTTCTCGAGAACGAAGAGATGTACGGCGAGCATTTCGATGTTCCCGATCCCGACGAACTGGTCTTCATCAGCTGGTTCGGCGGCGGCGAGGTGTTCCGCAGCGGCTGCACCTGGCAGCGCGGTGCGGGAAAGATTTTCTACTTCCGGCCCGGCCACGAAACATTTCCCACGTACTACGATAAAAACGTGCGCACGGTTATCGAGAACGCCGTGCGCTGGGCCGCTCCGGCGCCGAGCAACGTGACCTACTGGCATTACAAAAGCATTCTGGAGAAGTGAAAAAAGATGACGGGGCGCTGGCTGCAGCCAGTGGCGCCACGGCTGATGCAAGCTGGGATCAAGGCGCGTTTTCAGTTCCGGCGGCTGCGCGTTTTCGTTGCGTAAAATAGGGAGCTCCGCTACTCTTCCCGCATAAGTTACAAGGCGTGTGGCCGTCCTTTGCGCGAGCTAATTTGAGGAGTGGTGATTGCTATGGCTGAAAAAATGTTGCGATGTGCGGTGATCGGAGCGGGCGCCATCGGCTTGCACCACATGGAAGGTTTCAAGAAGCATCCGCAGGCTGAACTGGTCGCCGTCGCGGAAGTCAATCCGCAGCGCCGCCAGGAAGCCGTGGAAAAATTCAAGATCCCCGCCGCCGTCGAAGATTACCGCGACTTGCTCAAAGATCCCGGCATCGACGCGGTCTCGATCGGACTCCCGAATTACCTGCACGCCGAAGTCACCATCGCTGCGATCAAAGCCGGCAAGCACGTGATGCTCGACAAGCCCATGGCCACCAGCGCCGCCGAAGGCCAGAAGATCATCGACGCGTGGAAAGAGAAAAAAGTCGTCTTCATGGTCGGGCAGAATTTCCGCTTCAACCGCGACACGCAGATGGTCAAGGAGTACATCAAAAACGGCGAGCTCGGTGATATCTATCACGCGCGCGCGTACTGGCTGCGCCGCAGTGGCATTCCCCGGATCGGTTCGTGGTTCACGCAGAAAAAGTTTGCGGGCGGCGGCTGCTGCTACGACATCGGCGTGCATTTCCTGGATGCCACATTGCACCTGATGGGCACGTTCGACGCGGAGAGCGTCAGCGGCATTGTGCAGGCCAAATTCGGACCTCGCGGCTTGGGCGACGGGTCCTGGGGCAAAGGCGAAATCGATCCGAGCAAACCGTTTGATGTTGAAGATATGGCCGTGGCGATGATCAAGCTGAAGGGCGGCAAGAGCGTGCTGCTGGAAGTGAGTTGGGCGCTGCAGGCCGACGGCGGCAAGGACAATGGCATCGATCTGTTCGGCACCGAAGGCGGCGCCAATCTGTACCCCGCGAAGATTTTTAAAGTGAAGGGGCAGAACTACGAAACGATCTCGCCGGATTTCAAAACGCTGCCCGTCCCCGAAGACCGCATGGTTCACTTTGTCGATTGCGTTCTGAGCGGTGTTGAACTGTTGGTGAAGCCCGAAGAGTCGCTCAAGGTCCAGAAGATTCTCGATGGCATCTATGAGTCGAGCAAGACGGGACGGGAAGTGCGCATTTCCTGAACAAACTTTCCACCCCAAAGCATGACGTTCAATGTTCGCGGCCTGTCGGCGCGGGTTGTTGATGCAGACAAATTTTGGAGCAGATAATGGATCTGAAGACGCTGGTTCGCGACATTCCCGACTTTCCGAAGAAGGGCATCATTTTCCGCGACATCATGCCGATGATCGGAAATCCCGATGCGCTGCGCTACATGGTCGATGCCATGTTCGTGCATTATTTCGGCAAGAAAATCGATAAAGTCGTGAGCGCCGAAGCGCGCGGCTTTATTTTCGGACCGGCCGTGGCATACCACCTGGGCGCGGGATTCGTCGCCGTGCGCAAGCCGGGAAAGCTGCCCTATAAGACCAAGCAGATCACCTACGATCTCGAGTACGGCACCGACAGCCTGACCATTCACGAAGATGCGCTGAAAAAGGGCGATAATGTGCTGCTCGTCGATGACCTGCTTGCGACGGGCGGAACCATGGCCGCGAGCGCGCAACTTTGCGAAGAGCTCGGCGCGAATGTCGTCGGAGCCGGCTTCATTATTGAACTGTCATTCTTGAACGGCCGAAAAAAATTGAAACCGTACGACGTGATGAGCCTGATCAAGTACGAGAGCGAATAACGCGCGGCGCTGCTCGTGTGTGCAGAAACAATTAAAGTGTATTATTCATGGGGCTTGTACAGCGGGCGGAGGACAATTCACCTCTAACCAGTATACTCCGAGGTTGCGGATGACCTCAACAAAATGACCGAGGTCAACGGGTTTCTGTATATAACTGTTTGCCCCCAGCCTGTAACTAGTGATGAGATCCTGTTCTTCCGCGGAGGTCGTCAGCACAATAATCGGAACACAGCGTGTCTGAGCGTTCGCGCGCACGCGTTTCAATACTTCCAGTCCCGTCAGCTTGGGCAATTTTAAATCGAGCAGGATCAGCGCCGGCGTTTGGGACGTGTCGCGGGAGCTGTACTTGCCAGTGCCCAGCAGAAAATCCAACGCTTCGGCGCCATCGCGGACGACTATGATCGGGTTGGGTATATTGTTTTTTTTAAACGCGTGAAGAGTTAATAACTCATCATCTGCGTTATCTTCCACTAAAAGAATAGCCTGTTGAGCGACCGTGTTCATCCGTTCCATCATCCATGATCCGCACCAAGCGTAAAACTAAATGTAGAACCTTTATCTACTTCCCCTTCAGCAGAAACGCAACCGCTATGCCGCAGGACAATACGCTGAACGATGGCTAATCCCACGCCAGTGCCGGGAAACTCGGACGTGGTATGCAGCCGCTGAAAGGCGCTGAACAGGCGAGTGACATAGGTCATGTCAAAACCCGCGCCATTGTCCCTGATATAATAAACACGCGGATCGCTATCGTGCTTGGCGCCGAACTCGATTCGTGCCTGAGGCTGCTTCGATGTAAATTTCCATGCGTTGCCCACTAAATTTTCAAGCATGATGCGCAGCAAACGAGGATCACCTCGAGCGACGATGTGGGGCTCTATATCGAAACAGAGATTGCGCTGCGGCTCGCGCTGGCGGAACTCATCTGCCAGGGTTGTCACCATGACGCTGAGGTCCACCGGTTCGCGCTTCATCTCCGTGCGCGTCACTCGCGACAGCGTCAGCATGTCATCAATCAACTGGCCCATCCGTTGAGTCGCCTCGCGCACGCGCCGCAGGTAATCTCCACCGCGCTCATCCAACCGGTTTCCATACTCGCCCTGGATAATCTGACTGAACCCGTCGATCGCCCGAAGCGGCGCGCGCAAGTCGTGGGAGACGGAATACGCGAAAGCCTCCAGTTCCTTGTTGGCCGCCTCCAACTGGGAGGTGCGTTCGCGCACACGCTGCTCAAGCTCTGTGTTTAGTTTTTGAACTTCAGCCTCGGCACGTTTTCGATCGCTGATGTCGTCGACCAGCGACGCGACACCAAACACGTTTCCAGCGGGATCGACGAGCGAGGTATTATACCAGTCGCAAAAAATGGGGGTGCCGTCGCGCCGGATATTCTCGTTCATCGAGCGCCACCCGCCCGATCTTGCAAGCAGTCCTTCTTGCACATCCTGCACGCCTTGATTCCAAGCCGAATCGCTCACGATAAAATGCGCGTGCTGGCCCAGCGCTTCCGCCTCGGTAAATCCGAAAATGTGCTCCGCGGCTTTATTCCATTCAATCACTTTAAAGTCGGTATCCCAGATGATCACTCCCAGCGGCGTTTCCTGAACCAGCAGTGTCACGCGTTGCTGCGATTCCCGCAGCGCCGCATCCCGGGCCTGGATCTGTGAAAGCATGTGATTGAAGCCTTCAATCATGCGCCCGATTTCATCCGAACCCTCGGGAGTCGCTCGAAGCGAATAATCTTTTTTCTCAGAGATCGCGCGCGCCGTGTTGGCCATCTCCAGGATGGGCCGCGAAATGACACGCTGCAAAATTGACGACAGCCCGATGGCGACGAGAAATGCCAGCAGCAGGATTCCAAATGCAATGACATTGTTTCGATTGAGACGTTGGTGCATCGGATTTAAATCGGCCAGCAGGTAGATGGTTCCGATGCGCTTATCGTCCAGCACAATCGGATGATACAATTCAAACTGATCCGCCGCGAAGGTGTGGCCATCGGGATGGATCCGCGGGGCGGCCTCCGTTTCGCGATTTTCACCGCGGTATTTCGCGAATAGCGCACCTGATTTGTCATAGATCGCGGCCGTCAGAATAACAGGATTGAGCTTCAAGGACTCCAGCGTGCTGATGCCGGCCTTTGGATCCTTAAAGACGAGGGCGGCTTCGCTATTTCCTCCAATGATCTCCGCCATCGACACCATTTCGGCGCGGATTGCGTTGCGGGATTCCGACAAGTCGATGTAGTAAAGGACGACGCGTTGCAGAACCAGGGCAACTCCAACGACGATCGTGAGGATCATCATGATCTTCATGCGGATGGGCTGGTCGCGGAAGAATCGCATGGGCGTTACTTGTCCGATCCCAGCACGGATGACGCCAGCCGTTTGAGCTGCGCGCCAATGGTCAGGCCGGCCTTGCGTTCGGCGTCAGCGTTGATGATAAAGCGCACTTTTCCATCTTGGAGCACGAACCGAATAACGCCGCCCAGCCGGAGCAGATCACTCGATTCACCCACCGTTAATACATGCTTGGTTCCAACGCGGCTGACGATTTGATCCGTGCGATGACTCTCCGATTTGCAGATGTACAGAATATGGGTGTCTGGAAGATCATCGAGCCTCTGCGAGCGCTTGATGACGATGGGACGGCCGCGCGTTGTTTCACCGCGTACCGCTTCGTCAAACTGCGGGCCGAACGGATCCTCGCCAAAAATAGTAACGACAATGGGCGACTCCGAGTTTCGAAACGCCTCTTTGGGCCAATCGACGAACTTGGTGAAATTGAAGAGATAGCCCGCCTTCACCTGGAACTCCAGCGTCGTCTCTTCGGCTTTCGATTCCACGGAGAAACAGAGGCTCAACAGCAGGCACGCGGCCGCCGGAATCCGTGTTTTCAACCGATTGGAACTCGTCCGCACTCGTTACTCCAGGCTGCTCTTAAAAAACACTAAAATTTCAGCGTGATCTTAAACGAGACGCTGTTTTGAACTTCCGTTCTCTGCGTTGGAATGGTGGATGAAAATTCGGGGTGCTGATTGTCGAACAGATTTTTTCCCAGTAGTGAAAGCTCCAGCCGCCGGGTCGGCCACCAGCCCACCCGCACGTCTCCGGCGACATAGGACGGCACATCCACTTCCGGAATGCTATCCATGTAACGCAGCCAGAAATCGAGCTCGACGTTGTGAGGCAGGTTGAACATCGAGCGAACGCCGGCCTGGTTGCGGGGATCCATGCCCTCGGCAGACGTGGCGGCATCGCTCTGGCTGCGGCCCTGGCGAAGATCGACGCGGAGAAAAGAATACGTGGCCTGCATCCGCCACCACTTCCGAATCGACACTGATGCGACGGCTTCCGCGCCATAGCTTGCGCCCTGGCTCAGATTGTCAAACTTGGCCGGAATCAAAAGGTGCGGCGGAGCGGGGGAGTTTTCGGAAATCGGGGCGCGTGGCTCGACGGTCAAGAGGTTGTCGTAATCATTGTAGAAAGCGGCCAGGTCCAGCGACACGCGAGCGTGCGGCTTGACGCGATAGCCCAGTTCATAAGCCAGGAGACGCTCCGCTTTCGCATCCTTATTGCCGACGGATGTGACGCGCGTAGCGGGTGTGCCGGGCCCCAGCGCTCCCGGCGGCAGCGTCGTCACGTCCAGAATGGAACCATCCGCAATCAGCGACGGGATGCGGACCGCGCGCGATACGGACGTCCAGAGGGAGTGGGTTGAGTTGGGCGCCCAGAGCAGCCGCAGGCTGGGTTGAATCTCAAATCCGGTGAAGTCATTCTGTTCGAATTTGGACCCTATCGTCAGTTTCAGTTTATCCCTGATGAGCGTGATGTCGTCCTGCACAAACGCGTTGTACAGTTCAGTGGTTCTCTGCGGCACCCTCAGTATGCCGGGTTTCGTTTCGCCGCTGCCGACCCTGTAACCGGCGCCGCAGACCACGTCGTGGCGATTCCATTGGAATTGATATTGAAAATCGAGATCGAGTGTGTCGCGCGCGTCATCGGCGGTCTCGATTTTGATGCGGTCGGTCCGGTCGTAATAGGCCGCAAGCTGCATCGACGACGTCTCGGAAAACGTATGTTCCCAGCGGCTCTGAAAGTTGCCTCCGGAAACTTTTCCATCTCCCGTTAACGTTTGCGAGTAGGGCGCGTCGAGTATCGGAACCGCTATGGTTTCGCCCACTTTACCCTTGTAGATATCGCCTTGAAACGTGACCGCGTCGTCTTTTGCTGCGGCCCAGTCCATCCGGAAACCGCCGCGGCCCATCCGCCAGTCGTCGGACGTATCTCGACCTCCCGGTAGCACCTGATCGTCGTTGTCGAAATATTTGGCGTATCCGCGAATCGCCACCGTCTTGACCGGCTTGCCGCCATAGCGAACGGCGCCGTTGACGCGCTCTTCGGTGCCCGCGCTGGCGACAGCCAGGCCGCCCTGCGTTTGATTTGCATTCTTGGTGATGACATTGATCACTCCATTCACCGCGTTGGATCCCCATAGCGTCGCGCCGGGGCCGCGAATGACTTCAATGCGGTCGATATCCTCCATCAGGGTATCTTGCACGTCCCACAACGTGCCTGAGAAAACGGGCGTGTAGACCGTGCGGCCGTCGATCAGCACCAGCAGCTTGGTTGCAAAAACGGATGTGAAACCGCGCGAGCCGATGGCCCACTGATTGGCCGTGACGCGTCCGACGGTCATGCCCGGCGCCATTCGCAATGCTTCGGGAATTGAATTGACCCCCGATCGCCGGATGTCGTCTTGTGTGATCACATAGATGGCCGCCGGCGCCTTCAGTACAGGCTCCGCCGATTTTGACACTGAGGTCACTTGAATGTTCATGAGCTGTTCAATAGGCAGCGTCATGATGCTCTTGTCCGCGGCGCGTGGTCTCGGATTGGCCGGAGTCGCAGTCGGCGCGTCACCCGTCGATGAGGGCGCCTTGGTCTCCCCGCACCTGCACGTTGCCGATAGCGCAAAATTCAGGAGCAGGAGCAGTATGATTTTTTTCAATCCCATCATCCCCGATGAGTAGTCCGCCATTTGGAACTGCAATTAAAATGCACACCTCAACCTCAAAACAAGTTTGTCATTTCGTAAACGATGAATCCGCGGAGCCACAATCCCGCCAGCCAAAAAAGAGGGGATGTCATTACGTTGAAGTGAATAGTTGAAAGAATACTACTGAGGCCGAAAGCACGATAGCGCCGTTCGCGCTGGAACCGCAGCGGACTGAACGTGATCAGGAAAATAAAGAGATACGCAGTTGTTGAAAAAGCTAGCGTTTGACCGACTCGGCGGACTTCACTTTCGAAATCAACGCGGCGACTTCCTGCTTGAACTGAGGCGTGGTGATCTGCTTCTCCATCGACTCCAGTTGCCCGGCCAGCGTCTTTCGATCCGACGGCGACGGTTTCACCGCGGCCGCCTGCTTTTGAAAGTTGGCCACGCCTGCTTTCATGGTCGCCGTAAGTTCAGCCTCGCGGAACCACACCTCGGCCTGCGTGCCCGAGTACGCCTTGCGGCTTTCGCTCAGAACTTTTTGAAATTTCGGTGCGTCTCCCGCGTCCAATGCTTCAAGCACATTCTTTTGGCGCGTATCCAACTCCGGCCCGATTGTTTTCGTCAATTCATCAATGCGCTTCTGGCGAATGGCATTCACTCCCAGGCCGCGCACGCCCAGATGCAGCGCCACCACCGCGCGGAAGTAGGTCGGAGCCGCCGTATCCTTAATCTTGTCCACCGCGGCGAGCAGTTGGTCGGCGCGCTCCAGCGCCACTTTCTCCGGAATGATCCAATCGAATTTGACGTTCTCTTTGTTGGCGTCGAAGGTCTTGCTGTATTTCTGTCCTTGGAACTCCGCCGTCAGCGTCAGCGCCGCAGCCGATTTCAGATCCAGTGCATAGCCGCCGCTCTTCCACGTCGCGGTGCTCGAACCCTCCGCGGAGGAGATCGTAACGCCGCCCACGCCTTCACCGATATCGTAAAAGTTATTGCCGTTTCTATCGAAGTACACCACGCCGCCAGCCAGCCGCGCCACGTTGCGGGAGCCGAAATTGTGCGTCACTGAAATGCGGCTGTTGTGCGGCACCGCACTGGCGCCGACTTCGCGGTATCCGGCGTTCATCATGTTGACGCGGTGACCGCGCGTGGGCTGCATGCCGCCTGGACCCTCGCCCCAGTCAATCACAAAGCCGGCGTGGCTGTACATGGGATTGGCGGCGTCTCGAAACGCATTTTCGCCGCCCGGACCTCCCAAATAACCGGCGAGCTTGACACGTTCGCTGAATTCCTTGGCCACGAATCCGCCTTTGGCCGGATCTTCGACATGGGTCAACTCATTCAAGATCATATAGTGGCTGTGCTTTCGGGCCGCATCGAGAAGATTCACGTTCATCACCAGCGGCTGCGCGGCTTTTAGAGCTTTCATTTCTTTCTTGAACATGTCCCAGTCGATATTCCCCGGAACGCTCATGCGGGCGTTTGCAATCTTTTCACCACCGGGCGCAAGGCGGTCGGCTTCGGACGACGGATCGGCACGAAAACGATTCATGTATTCCAGAATAAGGACTTCGTCGGAATTCGGCTCGCGATCCGGAGCCTGATAAACATCGGCGCTGAAAGCGAAAATGGTGGACATACAACACAGCGCGCACGCGAAGTTTAGCCGCATGAAACTCTCCTGCCAGAAACTGGAGCTTGGAACGTCTAGACCGCCTTTTGCACAAGTACGCCCAACGCGCACAGAACGGTCCGTCGGGATACTGACGCAGCAAAGCGTACCGTACTGCAACAAAAAATCACATTTTTGAAAGGGAAAGCGTGCCAAGCTACTTCATTCAATACATGAAATTCAAATTCGATAGCCTAAACTGATTGCGATGAACAAAGTGTGCATTCTCAGCGGGCCAACGGCGAGCGGAAAATCCGCCGTGGGACTACACCTCGCCAAAACGCGGGGCGCCGAAATCCTCTCCTTCGACAGCATGAAGCTCTATAAGGGGCTGGATGTCGGCACCGCCAAACCCTCTGCGGAAATTCTGGCGCAGACACGGCATCATCTGATCGACGTCTGCGAGCCCTGGGAAAGTTTCTCCGTCGCGCAGTTCATGGAAGGCGCTGAACGGACCCTCGCCGATTGCGCCAAACGCGGCGTGCCACTCATCGCGGAAGGCGGCACTTCGCTCTATATTAAATCCATGAGCGAAGGCCTGCTCGAAGCTCCCGGCGCCGACGAGGCTTTGCGCGCGCAACTGGAAGCCGAAGCGGAACAGGTCGGCGTAGGCAAGCTGCATGAACGTCTGGCGTTGATCGATCCAGTGGCGGCAAAAAAAATCATGACCACCGATCTGCGCCGAACGGTGCGCGCTTTGGAAGTGCACGCCTTGACCGGCCAGCCGATCAGCGCGCTGCAATCGCAATGGGGTATTCCGCGAACCGACCTGGACGTGCGCATCGCGTTTCTCCGCATGCCGCGTGACATTCTCTACGCCCGGATCGATCGGCGCATCGACGCCATGCTCGCCGCCGGATGGCTCGACGAATGCCGCCGCATCGCGGCCTCGCCGCGCGGCCTTTCGCGCGAAGCCAATCAAGCGCTGGGCTACCGAACCTTTTTCGCGCACTTGCGCGGCGAGATGGATCTGCGCGCTGCCCGAGACCGGGTCTGTTTTGACACGCACCATTTCGCGCGCCGCCAGCTCAACTGGTCGCGCCGCATTCCCAAACTCATCCCCATCGACATCGGCGAAAGCGATCCCATCGAAGCCATCGCCGACCGCGTGCTGGCGGCGTGGAACGCTCCGGTCTGAACAGTCACCCACTTTACGTCCGCCCCTTGCCGCGTATCATCAAGTCATGTGCGGACGAATCACTCTGGCCGTCAGTGCCAACGAAATTGCCGACTTTTTCCAGCTCTCTGAAATCCCGGTGCTGGAGCCGCGCTACAACATCGCGCCCACTCAGAACGTCGCCGTCCTGCGCTTCGCGCCGGGAAAAAACGAGAAAGAACTGGCGCTGCTGCGCTGGGGACTCGTGCCGTCCTGGGCTGAAGATCTCAGCGCCGGATCGCGCCTGATCAACGCGCGTTCGGAGACCGTGACGCAGAAGCCGGCATTTCGCGAGGCCTTCCAAAAACGCCGCTGCCTGGTGATCGCGGATGGCTTTTACGAATGGAAGAAACAAGACGGCGCCAAGCAACCGTTTATATTTCGCGTGAAAGATCAAATCTGTTTCACCATGGCCGGACTATGGGACAGTATAGAAACGCCCGCCGGAAGCATTGAAACAGTCACGATTTTAACCACGGTGGCCAACGAACTTGCGCAGCCGCTCCACGACCGCATGCCAGTCATCCTCGATCACCAGGATATGGCATCGTGGCTGGACCCGTTCGCCCAGGATTCGGAGCAGCTCAGGACTTTACTCAGGCCATTTCCCGCGGATCGCATGAGCCTCGAGCCCGTCGGCGATTTCGTCAACGACCCCCGCAACGAAGGACTTCAGTGTCTCGCTCCGCCTGGACCGAAGCCGGCGGAGGAGTCTATAAAGCCGCCCAAGCGCCGCCGCGGCGAAGATGAAAATCAGGGCTTTCTTTTCTAAAACGCATGGCGGATGTTCCTGAGGCGGACGTGCTGGCTGCAAGAAATTTCCGGCGAGGGATGAAATGAACGTGCAGTTGTCCAATAATCCGTCGGGGATTTTGAATGGCCGTTTTAGAATTACACGTCACCGGTTACCGCTCCATCCGCGACATCCGGCTGCAGCTCAAGCCTATTAATGTGCTCGTCGGGCCTAATGGCTGCGGCAAGAGCAACCTCTACAATTCCATGTTTCTGCTGGCGCAGGCCGCCGCCGGCCAGCTCAGCCGCACGCTGGCTGATGAAGGCGGGATGCCATCGGTTCTATGGGCTGGAGAGCGCGCTAAAGGATCGGTGCGCATGACCATCGGTGTGACGCTGGACAGTTTCGGGTACGAACTGAGCTGCGGATTGCCGACGATTTCCGAGTCTGCGTTCCCGCTCGATCCGGTGGTAAAAGAGGAGCGTGTCTGGTTGGTCGATCGCAAAACGAGAACGGCAATGCTGGAGCGCAAAGGCCCGCAAACGACGGTGCGCAATCTGGAAGGCAAACGCGTCAGCTATCCAATGGAGATCAGCACGGCCGAGTCGGTGCTGTCGCAATTGCGCGAGCCGCATCTTTATCCGGAACTGGCGACGTTACGGGAGGAAATGAGCCGCTGGCGTTTTTATCATCATTTTCGCACCGACGCCGATGCGCCGGTCCGCCAGCCGCAGATTGGCATTCAGACTCCCGCGCTGGCGCACGATGGCCGCGATCTAGCCGCGGCGCTCGCGACAATACAAATCAACGGCGATTTCAGAAAATTGAACCTGACGCTTGCACGCGCGATACCCGGTGCGTCTCTGGATCTGGATGTGATCGGGGAGCGCGCGCTGTACACTGTCGGGCTGCGCATCCCGAGCCTGAAACGAAAACTGCATGCGCGTGAACTCTCCGACGGAACGCTTCGTTTTCTGTGTCTCCTCGCGGCCCTGCTGAGTCCACGGCCCTCTCCGCTAATTGCGTTGAACGAACCGGAGACGAGTCTGCATCCGGATTTAATCGGGCCGCTGGCGGAACTGATCGTGAACGCGTCGGCGCGTTCGCAATTCTGGATCACCACGCATTCTCAGGCGCTGGCCGATGCCATCACGGCGCATTCAGGAATCCCGGCGATCCGGCTGACGCAGGTGGATGGCGAGACGCGGCCGCTGAATTTATCGCGAATGGGCGACGCCACGGAGGACTAATTCCCCCGCGAAAAGCGGCCGGATCATTGCCGAAAGAGCAAAGCTTTAAAAAAGGTATTGAAATTCAGGGCCGCATGCGCATAATCCTTGCTCCACTGGGGCGCACATGGCTGTGCGCCTCTGTTGTTGAAGGAGAGAAAGATGAAGATCAACATTCGTAATTCGAAGCTGAAGAAGAGGCGCGTGAGCGGATTCCGGCAGCGAAAAAGCACCAAGGCAGGACGCAAGGTTATTGCCCGCCGCCGCCGTCGCGGCCGAACGCCGACCGTCTTTGGTTGATCGATTTCGAATTAACCCCCGTCACTGAAAATACGAAGACGCCAGGAAAAATCCTGGCGGCTTCGTGTTTCTGTTTCAGGATAAATGCGGAAGTTTAAGGCCGGCTGCGTTTCGCTGGGTATGTCGCCGTGACGGTTGTGGTGATACCGCCGCGCGCGTTGAATTCTCCGATCAGTGTCATGCGACGCGGATGGCAGCTTTTCACAAAATCGTCCAGCATCGCGTTCGTGACGTGCTCGTGAAATATGCCGCGGTTGCGGTAGCTCTGCAGATACAGCTTGAAACTTTTCAATTCCATGCACAGCTCGTCCGGCACGTACGTGAGCGTCAGCGTGGCGAAGTCGGGTTGTCCCGTGCGCGGGCAGACCGCGGTGAATTCCGGCGCGATGATTTTGATTTCGTAATCGCGATCCGGGTGGCGGTTGGGAAAGCATTCGATCGGTCCGCCGTCCGCTATCGGTCGATTTTTCGATTCTGATTTAGGCACGTCAAGGTGTCCGGGGTTGGATGTCGGTTGCAGGCCGCGAGACTGACGCTTATCCTCGTTTTGACCTGCAGTTTCAATCGAAAAAGCGGCACGCCTCGGAGATCCGCATTCATGCCACAGCCCACAGTTCACGTCGGCCACTCGCCTGATCCCGACGACGCATTCATGTTCTACGCACTCACTTTTCCGCAGTTCGACACGGCGCCAGAAGTGTACGAGCACCATCTTATTGACATCGAAACGCTGAATCGCGATGCGGAGCAGGGCAAGTACGAAGTGACCGCGCTGAGTTTTCACGCGTATGCCTACGTGGCCGACAGGTATATTCTGCTGCCGCACGGCGCGAGCTTTGGCGACCATTACGGCCCGCTGATTGTCGCGAAAAATTTCGACGGCACGGCGGATGGCAGAGGCAAGGACGCCTTGACGTGGCTGGAAGGGAAAACGATTGCGGTTCCCGGCACGCGCACCAGCGCCTTTCTGGCGCTCCATCTATTCGCGCAGGGTTCGCAGCCGGATCGCGCCTCGGCGGGCGATGTGGTTGCCGGCCGTGACAGGGAATACGCGCGCGTGAATTTCAAGACCGAAGTTGTGCCGTTCGACCAGATCATCGCGCGCGTCGCCGCGGGTGACTTTGACGGCGGGTTGATCATTCACGAAGGCCAGTTGACCTATCACGAAGAGGCCAGCGGCCGGCTGAAAAAGGTGGTCGATCTGGGCGAATGGTGGGGCGCGAAAACGGGACTGCCGCTGCCGCTGGGCGGAAATGGAATCCGCCGCGATATCGGTCCCGAGCGCATCAAGAAAATTTCGCGCCATTTGCACGACTCCATCAAATGGGGTCTACAGCACCGCGACCAGGCGCTGGAGTACGCGCTGCGTTACGCGCGCGACATGGGCAAGGATAAGGCTGATAAATTTGTCGGCATGTACGTGAACGATTACACGCTGGATTACGGCGAGAAGGGCCGCGCTGCCGTCCGCCGCTTTCTAGATGAGGGCCGTCGGCTGGGATTGATCACGGTGCCCGCTCGCGCGGAGTGGACGGGCTGAAAAGGCGGAAATGAAACGAGCAGCCGTTTGACGGGCTGCTCGTTCGATAAACGTTGGCCGGCGAGACGCCGGCGATCCCATCAACGGGCGTATTCGATAAAGCGGGCTTCGCGGATCAGCGTGACGCGAACTTCTCCGGGATAGCTGAGTTCCTCTTCGATCTGCTTGGCGATTTCGCGGGCTACGGCTGCGCACCCGATATCGTCGAGCTGGTCCGCTTTGGCCAGTACGCGGATTTCGCGCCCGGCCTGAATGGCGAAGGCTTTTTCGATGCCATTTTTGGTCGTCGCGATCTCTTCCAGCTTCTTCATGCGCTGGATGTACTTGTCGAGGCTTTCGCGGCGCGCGCCAGGGCGCGCGGCCGAGATGGCGTCGGCGATCTGCACCAGGATCGGGTAGAGGCTGTGGATTTCGATGTCACCGTGATGGCCGCCGATCGCTTCACAGACTTCGATGCGTTCGTCAACCTGCTTGGCGACATCCATACCGATCTGCGGATGCGTGCCTTCCTGTTCCTGGTCGAGCGCCTTGCCGCAGTCGTGCAACAGCCCGCAGCGCTTGGCGAGCTGAATATCGAGCTTGAGTTCCGCGGCGAGCAGGCCGCAGATGTGCGCCACTTCCTGCGAATGGCCCAGCACATTCTGGCCGTAGCTGGTGCGGAAGCGCAGGCGACCGAGCATGTTGCGCAGGCGCGGGTGCAGGTCGTGGCAGCCGAACTGGATCGCCACGTCCTTGCCTGATTTGTCGATGAGTTCGTGAACTTCTTTTTCGGCCTTGGCGGCGCATTCTTCGATGCGAGTGGGATGAATGCGGCCGTCCTGAACGAGGTTGAGCATGGCGATGCGGGCGATCTCGCGGCGCACGGGTTCGAAGCCAGAGAGCACCACGACGCCGGGTGTGTCGTCCACGATGACATCGACACCGGTGGCTTTTTCGAAGGCGCGAATGTTGCGGCCTTCCTTGCCGATGATGCGGCCCTTCATGTCGTCGGAGGGCAGGTCGATCGTTGAGACGGTGTTTTCGGCGACGACTTCGGAGGCGAGGCGCTGGATCGTGTTGAGCACGATTTTGCGGGCTTCCTGATCGGCGTTTTCTTTCGCGCGATTGACCGCGCGCGCGGTGAGTTCGGCGATTTCGCTGGCGATATCGCGCTCGACGCGCTGCAACAAAAGCACCTTGGCCTGGTCGGGCGTCATGCTGGCGATCGTCTGAAGCTTGCGGCGTTCTTCATCGATCAATTGCGTCATCTGGGCATTTTTGCCCTCAGCATCTTTGAGTTGCTCCTGCTTCAATTGTTCGAGCTTTTTGATCTCCTCGTCTTTGCGTGCCAAATCCAGTTCGCGGCGTTCCTGGGTCTGCAATTTCCGGTCGATCATCTCCTCGCGTTTTTCGAGGCGCTTTTCAGAGTTGCGGCTTTCTTCCTGAAGTTCCTTGAGTTCCTTATCAAATTCCCGGCGTTTCTTGAGCTGTTCCTCGGCGCTGTCGGCTTTCAGTTTTGCGGATTCGGCACGGGCTTCATCGAGCAGGCGCTGCTTGACGGTCTCGGCTTCTTTGCGTGCTTCGGCATCGTAGGCCTGGCTTTTGTTCTTTTGTGTCAGTGCGGCGATCAGCCAGCCAATGATCAGTCCCGCGACGGCTCCAATAATGATGTACTGCAAGTACGGCATGGGCTTAAACCCCCTCTTTGGTATGGCGTGGAAAATGGGGCTCGGAATGATTGAGGTGTGAGAATTGCTTGCTGCATCAGTCTCAGCATCTCAAGCGTGAAGGAGGTCCCGATCCGCAAACAGAGTGCAACCGTATTTCCTGCACAGCGCAGGCAACGCGAATCACTCGGCTTGCTCTGTCTCCAGCGTGATTGCGCCAGAAAACAAAACGCCGCGGTGAACAGACCGTTGGGTCTGTAACAGACTCAGGCCGATGCCCGAGCCTTATTCTGAGGGTTCAAGTGAGTGACGAAGCGTTCAACTGGAGACGCACAGAGGAGACTCTGCACCTTCTCCATGCTCAAGCCGAAATGCTTGAAAGGCAAGGCGTTAGATACGTAGCGACTGGCACAGGGAAAAATTAAATCCCGCTGACAATCACACTTAAAACCGCAAGGCCCATCTTCTAACTTCGGCAAAGCATGTGTTTTGCCGGCGTTTGTTTTGGACTCGATCACTTTGTCAAGATGGCCACGCAGGACCACATTTCGAACAGAAAAAGGGCATTCGAAACTGACAGGACAATGGTGTAAAAAAAGCACCAGAACGGATCCAAACCCCCCACAGATTCAACACGCCGGACAGATTAACGCGATCTATTCAAAGCTTCATTTGCAAAGACTTTGTCAGGATCGCTTTAATGAACTCATTTCGTCGATCCGTTAAATGCGGTCAGATTGACCCCATTCAACATTAAACCCTCATGGACGCTTAATTTATAGTTTCTTTCGATTCCCGTCAACGAACTTTCGTGGGTCGCCTGCCAGTAGGACACGAGGGCACGAAGGACAGCGAAAATGTCAGGGGTGTAGAAAAGTCTGCCGCAAATCGCGGAAGAGAATTTGTTCTCGCGGCAGGGGTGGGGTCGGGTGATCATGTGGGCATGGGTGGCGGCGAGAACTTAGCTGAGAGGAGTGAGGTGGTGGCCACGGTGTGGCCGCGCGCGATTGCGCATGTTGATCTCGATCAATTTTATGCGGCCGTGGAGATTCTGGATTTTCCGGAGCTTAAGGGGTTGCCGTTGATTGTGGGCGGGCTTCCGGGAAGCCGTGGGGTGGTTTGCACGGCGAGCTATGAGGCGCGCAAATTCGGCGTGCATTCGGCGATGGGCAGCACGCAGGCGTCGCGCTTGTGCCCGCAGGCGACGTGGCGGACGCCGCGCATGGAACGGTACGCAGAGAAATCGCGCGAGGTTCGAAAGGTGTTTGAACGGTACACCGATCAAATTGAACCCTTGTCGATGGACGAGGCCTTTATGGACCTGACGGGATCGATCAAGCTGTTCGGGCCGCCGGAGACGATTGTGCGTCTAATAAAGGAGGACATTTTTCGCGAGACGGGGCTGGTGGGTTCGGCGGGACTGGCCATGAATAAGTTCATGGCGAAGATCGCCAGCGATCTGCGCAAGCCGAACGGGCTCGTGATTGTCCCGCCCAATCAGGCCGCCTGCGAGGCGTTGCTCGCGCCGCTGCCGGTGTCGCGGTTGTGGGGCGTGGGACCGAAGACGGCGGAGCGGTTGAAGGAATTGAATGTGCTGACGGTGCGCGATCTGGCTCAGATGGAGCCGGAGTTTCTGGCGCGCACGCTGGGCAAGCAGGCGGCGGAACATCTGCTGCTGCTCTCGCGCGGGATTGATTCGCGCGATGTGGAGAGCGGCGAGCGGCCGAAGTCGATCGGGCGGGAGAATACGTTCGCGACGGATTTGTTCGACCGCGAGGAGATGGAGAAGGAACTGCTGGCCTTCTGCGACGAGGTCGCGGCGACGCTGCGCTCGAAACGGTTTCGCTGCCTAGGTGTGACGTTGAAGGTGAAGTTTCCCGATTTCACGCGGATTGCTCGATCGGCGACGTTTGATGAAGCGACGGATGTTGCGGACACGCTGTATGGCGCGGTGGTTGAAATGCTGCGTACGAAAGTGAATTTTAACGGGCAGGGGATCCGGTTGCTGGGAGTTTCGGCGCACCGGCTGGTGACGGCGGAGGAGATGACGCCGACACTTTTTCCCGATGAACAGGCGTTGCGTCTGCGCCGCGCGGCGGAAGCGACGGACCGGGTGCGCGCGCGGTTTGGGGCTGGCGCGCTGGTGCGCGGGCGGCTGCTGGAAGGACGATCGGAGAATACGGGGACTCCGGGCGAGAGATTGCCGGAGTAAAACACGCCACCGAAAGTGGAGCCCGGTGTAGCCAATATATATTATTAAATGAAACGACAGATTGACTCCCGCATATGATACATCTGGTGTAGACAAGATCACACGTCCATTGAGTCTGCATCGAGCCCTAAGAGGATTGCAATGTCTGTTGAACAGATTCGCAAACGGCGAAAGAATCAGTACGACATTTTACGCGGGCTGCATTTCGATGGGCGGCTGCGCCGATCGGAGTTAAGCCGCCGGTTCGGCATTCGCAAATCGAGCGTGACCAACATTGTCGTCGAGCTGATCAAGAATGGCGTGATCGCCGAGGATGAGCCGGGAGATACGCGCAGCCGCGTCTATCTGGAATCGAAAAATTTTCATGTCGTGGCGGCCGCCGTCAAGCCGCGCGAAATTCTTTTCGGACGCGTGTTCATGGATGGGCGCATGGAACACACCGGTGTTCAAACGTTTAAAGCGACGGCCTCGTCGCGCCAGATCCTGGACCTTTTGGCCGACCGCTTTCAGCGTGATATCACTGATAGGCCGGAGCATATTCTGGGCCTGGGAGTGGCGGTGCGCGGGCTCGTCGATCCGCATGAGGGACGCGGGCTTTTTGCGGCCAATCTTCCGAACTGGAAGGACGTTCCCGTGCGCGAGGTATTGCAGGAAAAACTGGATTACCCCGTGCTGATCGACAACGACGTGCGCTGCCAACTGCGCGCCAATGCGTGGTTTGAGCGGCTGCTGAAATCGTATTCGAATCTGTTTTACCTGTCGATTTCGGAAGGCGTGGCCGGCGCGTATATTGCTCACGGAAAGATGGTGGTTGGCGCGCGGTTTTGCGCCGGAGAGATCGGGCACGTCAAGGTCGGCAACGAAGGGCGCCGCTGTCAGTGCGGCGGCATCGATTGTCTTGAGATGTATTGCAGCGTGCCGGCGTTGATCGCTGAAATTCGAAAAGCGCGCCCGAATATAGGGCCGCTGGAAACGGCCGCGGACGTGGCGCGGGCGGTGAACCACGATCCGGCCATCGAGAAAATTTTAGATTCCGCCATCGTCAAATTTGCTCAGGTATTGAGCGGCGCCTGGAGCGCGCTGGATCCGGAACTGCTGGTTATTGGCAGCCACGACCGCGGGTTTTCACGGTTGATCTGCCCGCTGATCCTGCGGCACCTGAAAGAGCATGGTTGCAGAACACTAAGCGCCGCTCAGATTCTGATTGCCGATTCCGAAGACGACACGTTGCTCAAGGGCATCGCCGCGTCGGTGATCGAGGATTCGTTCCAGCGCGGCAAGCCGGTGCAGCAGCGCATCTCACTCCGGGCACCGCTGGAAGCGCCCGTGATCGAAGAAAAATCCGCCGCAGGACGCAAGAAGGCGCTGGTCTAGCAACACCCATAAGGGCAGCGTTAAACCATTCCATGGATAGGGAAAGAGCCACGATGAAACTGCGCGCGCCACTTTTCTGCATGGCGGTTGGGTTCGCGATTCTGACCGCCGAACTGCGCGGGGAAGAAACCGCCACCGTCCAGGAATTTGAATCCGATTTCGAGCTGGTTAAATATCCCGGCGAGACAGCGGGCAACGTGAGTTTTTCCACGGAGTGGAAGGCGGCGGGCAAGCGTTCGCTGCGCATTGATGCGGGCCTGATGACGGCGCTGCAGACACTGATGCTGAAGGACTGGACGGGTTACACGGCGCTGCGTGTTCGCGTGAACAATCCGACAGGACAGACGGTGTTGGTGGGATTTGAATTGGCCGATCAGCATGGCCACTATCACGAGCGGCATCAGAATGGTTTCGGCGTGCAGCCGGGAGAATCCACGATCGAGCTGGATTTTTCCGGCGGCCTCTGGCGCGGCGAAGAGAACAAGCCGTACATTGGAAAAATAAAGACGCCGATCAACACCAAGGCGATCTCGCGCGTGTCGTTCACCAACACCGGCACGGGGCCGGTCTACTTCGATTCCGTTGAAGTCGTGAAAGTGAAGAAGCTGGAAACGCCGGGCGGCTTCGCCTTTGATTTCGTGCGCGCCGGCGGGCAGGTGATGAATCAATTTCTGGGAGTCGCGCACACTGCGGCCTATGACGCCAAACGCGGCTACGGAAATCTGGGCGGACCGGCAAGCTCGCTGTCGAAAAACATGTCGTTTCCGACGCCGATGCTCGGCGCCGGCATCGCGTGGGAAGACGGCTTTCGCGTCGATCTTCCAGAGGGCGGAAAATACATCGGCTGGATTGCGTTCGAACGCGGCGGTTTCTGGGAAGACGAACATTGCGGCTACACGCGCGCGACGTTGAAGAACAACGGCGCCGTGGTTCATCAGCACGCGTTCACGCCGGCCGGACCGCATTTCCAGTTTCAAGATACCGAAATCACCGACATGGCGCAGGTGGCCGAGAAAATCATCTGGCCGGCGCAGGCGATACACCGCTTCACGTTCGATGCGGCCCCAGGGGGCAATTCGTTTTCGCTGGAGACGACCGATGCCGCGAAACTGCGGCTGCGTGTCGCGGGACTGATTGTGGCTCCGCATAACGCCGAAGGCGAGGCGTACATTCAGGCGCACGAAGACCTGCAAAAAAGTGATTGCGACCACGTTCGCGGCGCAGAACCGGGCTCGCCGGGCGCCTGAACGAGCCGAACCGGCGAAGGACCTCGTGTGCGAGCCGCTGCCGATTGGCGACGTGGTGTTTCCGGGCGATTGGCCGCGTCAGGCGTCAGGAGCAATGCCGCGGGATATCCAGGCCGTGGCCGGTCAGATGATCACGATCCATCTCGGTCTCTACGCGAAAAAGAATGGCAGCGTCGCCGTCACTGGCGAATCCGCCAAAGGCCCCGCGGAGATAGCCGCGCCGCAGATCAGCTACGGCTGTTACATGCCGCAGCGTCCGTACGGTGTCGGCGCGGTGTGGCTGGAAGTGAGTCACTACCGTCCCGAACACAAGTTCTCCATCGGCCCTGATCTCTGCCGCTCGGTCGTGATCGAGTACGATGTTCCCGCCGATGCCAAACCGGGCGCGTATTCGAGCGCTGTTCAGATCACCAGCGACGCCGGCACCATCACGGTTCCGCTGAAGTTCACCCTCGCCAGTGTCGTGCTTCCTGAGATTCCGATTCCAGTGGGCGTATTCAAAAACTCGCTCTCGTTCGAGAAAAAGGATTGCGATGAGGCCACGTGGTGGCGGCTGCAGGAAAGCCTCCTTAAAGAAGAGATCCGCGCGGGGCTCAACGCGCTGAGCGGCGGGCCGGATCTGGAATACAGGATAGAAGGCAACGAGATCAAAGGCGAGAACGCGATCCGCTATATCAAACTCGCGCAGAAGTACGGAACCATTCGCGCGATCGTGCCCTACGGCGGATTTCTTCCGCGCGCGAGCGATCTGGGCCCCAGGATGAAAGATCTCGCCCCCAAGCTAAAAGCGTTTGAAGAAGCCAACGGGCTGCCGCCGACATTCGTTTATTCCTACGACGAGCCCACCACCGAAGAGCAACGTCTGGCCGTCATGAAGCATCTGGTGCCGGCGACAGAATCAGGTCTGAAGACCATCGGCTATACCAGTTCGCATTTCAACGATCCGCAGTGGGTCAAGATGATGGAATCCACGTATGCGCCGGCGGTCAATATTCACACGGCGGAGGACATCAAAAAAATAAAGGCGGCCGGAAAGCATCCCTGGGTCTACAACAATGGCCGCGACCGCTACGGATTCGGCATCCATCTCTGGCGTGAGATACAGCTTGGCGTCGAAGGGCGCATGGACTGGATCGGCGTTTTCACGCAAGGCTTCGCGTTCAATAATCTGGATGGCCGCGAGCCGTCTTATCCCTGTTTTCTCATTCATAAAGAACGGGGCGTTCTGAAAACCGCGTCCTGGCTCTCCGGCCGCGAAGGATTGCTGGATCTGCGCATTCGGCTGGCTCTGGAAAAGTTCGCGCCAAAAGACGATCCGGTATTGAAGCTCTGGAGCGTCGACGGCTACAAGACTGAAGTGGATCAGAAAAAGTGGTCGGACGTGGAATTGGACACGACACGCGCGGCGATGATTAAGAGGCTCGGCGAACTGAACGCCAAGCCTTAACCGTCTTTATTCGCCGCTGCCCGTGCCGTTATGCTTTTCTTTGATCCGCATCGCGGTGCGTTCCCAATTGAAATCCGCGAGCTGTTCGGCGATCCACGCTTTGTCGGTCTGCGAAATTTCCTGGATGTAGCGCGGAATCGGCTCGGAAAATAGATCATACAGCGCCAGCCAGGAGCAGAATTCTTTCACCGAAGAACCCTTGCCGGATTTGACGCCCGGAGCCAGTTGCAGCAAGCGGTCGTCGAGAAAGCGCTTGATGTCGGCCGTGTCGTATTCGCGCGAGAAGTCCTTGAAGCGGCTCTGCGCTTTCTGAATGAAGGCGTGCCAGACTTTTTCGCCCATATCTTGCGAAACGAGGCGATGGCAGACCTCGGCGATATCTATGGGTGCGGCCGCCACGCTGACGAGGATGGGCTCGTGCTTCTTTTCTTCCACCGCGAACGCGGCGGTGCTTACAAACAGGGCGATGAGAATAAGTCGTTGCATCGGTGATACCTCGTCTAGGCTGTTCAATGTATGCTCACTAAAGTTTAGCTGCTCTCTCAATCCGTGCTACCCAATTAGGCCCATTTCTATATAGTCTGACCCCTGCACTCAGCAGGCGGCCGGATACGGACTTCAGGAGAATCGAATGACAGATCAGCAAAACCCCCCTCAAAATCCAATCCAACCTAAGCACTCGCAAGGCCAAAAAGGGAACAATAGTAGCGGCGCGGTAAAAGGCGAGGGCAAAAAGCAGCCTCAAGGCTCCACGACCGACCGTAAAATTACTCCACGCGGGGAAGATTATTCTCGCTGGTATCTTGATATCGTCCGTGAAGCTCAGCTCGCTGATCACAGCGCCGTGCGCGGCTGCATGGTCATTCGCCCCAACGGCTACGCCATCTGGGAGAAAATGCAGCGCGAACTCGACGACCGGTTCAAAGCGACCGGACACGTCAACGCTTATTTTCCGCTCTTCATTCCGGTAAGTTTCCTCAGCAAAGAAGCGCAGCATGTGGAAGGCTTTGCCAAGGAATGTGCCGTTGTCACACACCATCGTCTCAAGACGACGGCTGACGGCAAAGGCGTCGAAGTCGATCCCACCAGCAAACTGGAAGAACCGTTGATCGTCCGCCCGACCAGCGAGACGATTATCTGGAGCGCCTACAAAGAATGGATTCAAAGCTATCGCGATCTTCCGCTCCTTATCAACCAGTGGGCCAACGTGGTTCGCTGGGAGATGCGCACGCGGCTGTTTTTGCGCACCGCCGAATTTCTCTGGCAGGAAGGCCATACGGCTCACGCCACTGAACAGGAAGCGCTTGAAGAGACCCACCGCATGCTCGAAGTCTACCGCGACTTCGCCGAAAACGTGATGGCCATGCCCGTTCTGCGCGGCTCCAAAACGGCCGCCGAACGTTTTGCTGGCGCCATTGAGACGCTGTCGATCGAGGCCATGATGCAGGACGGTAAAGCCTTGCAGGCCGGAACAAGCCACTATTTAGGGCAGAACTTTGCGCGTGCATTTGACGTCACGTTTCAGAACAAGGAAGGCAAGCGCGAACTGGTCTATGCCACGAGCTGGGGCGTATCGACGCGCCTGATCGGCGCCCTGATCATGACGCATTCCGACGACACCGGCTTGATCATTCCCCCCAAGCTTGCCAGCACTCATATTGTTATCGTCCCCATTTATAAGACGGATGAGGAGAAAGCGCGCGTCTACGTTGAAGCCGGCAAAGTCGAAGCCGAACTCAAAGCCAAAGGCCTCGGCGTGATCGTCGACCGCCGTGAAGGTCTCGCGCCCGGCGCCAAATACTACGAATGGGAATCCAAAGGCGTTCCCTTGCGCATCGAGATCGGACCGAAGGATTTGGACAATGGCAGCCTCTGCGTCGCCCGCCGCTTCGTGATCGAACAGCCCGGCGAAGACGAGAAGGCGCTGCGGTCGCGCAAGAAAGCCTTCCTGCCGCGCGCCGAAGCCCTCGCGAAGATCGAATCGATCCTCGCCGAGATGCAGTCGCAGCTCTTCGAACGCGCTCTGGCCAATCGCACGCGCCGAACCCGCGTGATAAACTCCATCGCCGAATTCGAAAAGTTCTTCAACCAAGAAGGCGGCGGCTTCGCCTGGATTCATTGGGCTGGCAGCGCCGAAGAAGAGGACGCGATGGCCAAAAAATACCAGACCAGCATCCGCAACATCCCGCTGGACGGACAAGCCCCTCCCGGAGCCGAAGGCCCCGGCGTCTGCATCCTCACCGGCAACCCCAGCGGCAAACGCGTGGTGATGGCGCAGTCGTACTAAACGCGGCGCAGGCTTCAAGCCTGCCCGTAAATGTACCGCGGGCGTCCCGCCCGCTTGTACCGCAGGCTTCCAGCCAGCGTTACCATCGCTCGCGTCTTCGCGTTATTCCCAAGCTGGCACTGGTAAAGGATTTTAATCAGTTTACACTCCTTCGTTCCGATTAATCCTTGGCGCGTGGCGCCGTGGAGAAGGGAAAACGAGAGGTCCGCATGAAACTGGAATGGTTCAGAGAGCACAAGAAATTTGTCTATTGGTTTTTGCTTCCCATCGTCGGCTGCACCATGGCCTTCTTCGGAATCGGATCGGCCATGAGCAGCGGAAGCGGCGTGCGCGGGCCGAGCGTCTCCTACCGGGTTGGCAACACTGAAAAATACCTTAGCCCCTCCGAAGTGATTGGACTGCGCTTTCAACTCACGCAATACGGGCAGAACCCCTTCGGCTACCGCGGCGATCACCGCGTGCGCAGCAGCGACGAAGCCGCGTTTCATTGCGTCGCCGTCGGTACCGCGAGCAGCGCTGGATTTGCCCTGGGTGGAGATGAAATGAAGGACCGCCTGATCCAGGAAGTGAAGGATCAGATTCAGCGCCGCGACAATGGATCGCAGCCGGAAATCAACGACGCCAACTATCACAAGCTGCTCGGCATCATGCAGCTGACCCCGGTTCAGTTTGAACGCATGGTGAACGACTTCAGCATCGTTGAGAAATACATCCGATTCCTCGGCACCCAGTCGCGCGCCAACGATGAGGAACTTTTCGTCGCGTTTCTCGCCGACAAAGAAGTGGTGCGCATGCGCTACAAGGAATTGAAGAGCGAAGATTTTGTCGCCAAGGCCGCGACTCCGGCCGACGACAAGATCAAGGATTTCCACGAGACCAACAAGACCAATTCCAAAGAGCTGAAAGACATCATGTTCACCGTTCCCAAGATGACCGCCGACCTCCTTTTCCTGGATACCGAAAAACTCTTCGGCGGAAAATACGAGCCGGCCGACAAGGATCTGCAGAAGGTGTACGATCAGAACAAGGCCACGTTCAAGATTGAGGCCAAAGCCGGCGAGCCGGAAAAGTTCAAGGCCCTAGCCGATGTGAAGTCCGACGTCGAGAAGCTCTGGCGCGAAGCCGAAGGCAAGAATTACTACGAACGCTACAAGCGCGTGTTCTACAAGATCGAGCCCAAAGCGGGCGAGCCGGCTCCCAAACCGGGCGAAGAAAAGTTCAAGACGTACGAGGAAGTGAAAGCCGAAGTCGAAAAGAAATGGTACGACGAATGGCTCGTGAACCAGAAGCGCGACCGCCCGCTGTCCCGCATGAGCGCGCTGAAAACGGAATTGCAGGAGGCCGAAAAAGCCTTCGAAAAGGAACAGGAAAAGAAGAAGCCCGAAGACCGTAAAGTCGGATTCGATATGGCCGCATGGGCCAAGAGCAAAGACCTGACGCACTGGGTAAGCGACGAGCTGACCGAAGAGCAGTTCAAGGCCGGCAAGGCTGAAGTCAATGCCGTCAACGCGTCGTGGGCCGCGGATCTCTTCTATCTGAAGAAAGAGTCGCCCAATAAATTCATCAACGATTCCAACAAGCGCCAGGAGAAAGAATTCCGCGGCCCGCAGATCGTGGACAAAGGCGCGGTAATGTACCGCATCAAGAATTACAAGGAAGAGGAAGCGTTGCCGCTCGACCAGGCCAAGCCCAAGATCATTGAACACATGAAAATTCTCGAAGCCGTGGAGCTCGCCGAGAAGGAAGCCAAGAAGCTGAAGGAAGACTGGTCGGCTGGCACGACTGTTCCGGCGCTCGACACGCTGGACGAAGTGCGCGGCGACAAGGAATCCAAGATTTCATTGTTGCAGCAGTATTTCTCGGCCCCCAAGCCCGTCGGCGAACCGATCACCTCCGAAGCGCCCGCCGACGAAAGTCCGACGACCACCAACCGCCACCAGCGGCATTACATTGGATTCGCCGTCGAACGTGAACTGGCCACCCGCAAATCGTTCCACGATGACACGCTCTGGCCGCGCGATAAAAAGCGGGACGAAGTCGAGCAGTCGCATTTCCGCCTCGTCGCGGACAGCGTCTACCGCCAGATGAAGGAGCAGGGCAAAGTGGTAGGCGACGTTCAAGGCGACCCGCCGATTTTTGAACGCGCGGGCGACGAGTAAACCCACACGGAACGCTTGGAAACAAGGAACACGCGAGGCTTCTCGCGTGTTTTATTTGGGGCACAAAGCCCGAATTGTACTGAAAAAAACGGCCGTATTAGTCGTGCGAGTATCCTGGCGTTTTCAAATGACGGGAGCGAGAAATCCACGTGATCGATCGCTACAGGCAGATCTTCTTAAGTCTCAGCGACGCGGTCTTCATTGAAGACTCCGCAGGCTCCATCGTGGACGCCAACACGGCCGCATCGTGGCTCCTGGGCAGTCCGCGCGAACATCTGCTCGGCAGAAAAATGCATGAGTTCATCGCGGCGGCCAGCCTTGAGCGGCTGATCGAACAACGCTCCGTGCTGAAGACGGTGGAGCGCCACCAGTTCGATACGCAATGCAGGAAAGCCGACGGCGCGCTGGTCAACGTGATCCTCGACATTTCGCTGATCCCCGAGCTCTCGACTGAAACCGAGGGATCCTATCTGATCGTGGCCAGGCCCGCGTCAAAACGCGACGAGCTGGAGCGCGAGCTTCGCCTTCAACGCCAGTGCACGCAGGGGCTGAACACCGCCGCGTGCCACACCACGTTTTTTATCTCGTCGCGCAACGACATCAGCCGCTACCCGCCGCTTGGTCCCGCCGAGCCGCCCGGACCGCTCGATTGGACCGTCGCGCTGCTGCACCGCGATCCGCTGAAAGCCGAACTTGAGCGTGCCTGGAC
>Ga0163155_10000992_pt1 | contig 35013 bp, 30 predicted proteins | sample OliLakLV19SP4G1_FD_148611 | JGI IMG/M metagenome (GOLD analysis project Ga0163155, IMG submission 148611) | Freshwater microbial mat bacterial communities from Lake Vanda, McMurdo Dry Valleys, Antarctica - Oligotrophic Lake LV.19.SP4.G1 | ecosystem: Environmental > Aquatic > Freshwater > Lake >... | reverse complement strand
GCACCAGGGCCATCTTGAGCTGATCAAGGCTTCCATGATGGAAAACGATCTTACTGTTTGCAGTATTTACATCAACCCCACCCAATTTAATAACTTATCTGACCTTGAAAAGTATCCGCGTACGCTGGAGTCGGACAAACAACTTCTGGCCGCTGCTGGCTGCGATGTAATCTTCGCGCCTACCAATACCGAAATGTATATCAAGCAAAGCGATCTGCATTTTGACTTCGGTCATTTGGATAAAATCCTAGAGGGAGAGTTTCGGCCGGGGCATTTTAGCGGTGTGGCATTAGTGGTATCTAAGCTTTTCAATATCGTGCAGCCAAATAAGGCCTACTTTGGGCAAAAGGATTTTCAGCAGTTTAAGATTATTTCCAAACTGGTGGAGGAGCTTTTATTAGATATGGTGATTTCATCCGTGCCGATTGTTCGCGAGCCAAGCGGTTTAGCGATGTCATCGCGCAACCAGCGATTAAGTGATGCAGACCGTGCAAAAGCAACTCTTTTTTATCAATCACTATTGATGGCAAAATCGCTTTTGCAAAAAGGCAATCCCCTTGAATTTGTTAAAACGAAGGTTAGAGAAAAGTGTGGGGTAGTCCAAGGAATTAAACTGGAATACATTGAATTAGTTGATATTGAAAACTTAAAGCCCTCGCATTTCGTTCCTAGCAAAACTATTTTGCTGATCGCTGGGTTTGTTGGTGAAGTTCGGTTGATAGATAACCTACTATTAGAATGAGGATAGAAGTTTTAAAATCAAAAATACACCGTGTAAAAATTACACAGGCGGAATTGCATTATGTGGGAAGCATTACCATTGATGAAAAATTGATGGACGCTGCCAATTTGATTGAAGGTGAAAAAGTGCAGATAGTGAACATCAACAATGGAGAGCGGCTAGAGACCTACGTCATAAAAGGCGAGCGAAACTCAGGCATCATTTGCCTAAATGGGCCAGCCGCGCGCAAAGCCCAAGTGGGCGATGTAGTGATTGTCATTTCGTATGCATCCATGGAATTGGAAGAGGCTAAGAAGTTTAAGCCAACTTTAATTTTCCCAACTCCGGACAATCGATTAGAATAGTTAGTTTTGGTTTCTGTGAATACTCAACTAAAATCTGTTCTTCAATACGCTGGCATGATTGCGCTCACCGCAGGATTGCTGTGGCTTTCGTTGCGCGGATTGACTGTTGGCGAAGGAAAGAGTAAAACTGATTTCTTATGGAAGGCTTGGGAGAATTCGCACAAAGGATATTTGTTGTTGATGGCGGCAGTAGCAATCATCAGCCACCTCTTGCGCGCTGAGCGATGGAAAATGTTATTAGTGCCTACTGGGAACAAGATTGGCTTGCTAAATAGTTTTTTGTCTCTGATGATTGGTTACTTAGTAAATCTGGCCGTGCCGCGAGGAGGTGAGGTTTCCCGTTGCTTTAATTTGTACAAATTGGAAAAGACACCCGTTGAAGTTTCGTTTGGAACGGTGGTAGTAGAGCGAATTATAGATGTGATTTGTTTGTTGGTGTTGATTGCCCTTTCTTTTTTTGCCGAGTGGACGAAGCTAAAATCGTTCGTGGACACACTTGATTTGGGCAAAGGCGGAGAAGGTTTTCATATTCCGATTTGGCTCTATGCAATTGCTTTGTTGGGGGTTGGGTTTTTAGTTGCCTTGTACCTATTCCGCAAAAATGAAAAATTACTAAAAATCATTAAAGGCTTTAAAGAAGGTTTGATGGCGGTATTTCGGTTAAAGAACAAAGGGCTTTTTATTTTTTATTCGCTGGCCATTTGGGGCGCCTATTTTTTAATGAGCTATTATGTTATTAAAGCATTTCCGGAGACTGAGAACTTAGGGTTTAGCGCAGTGCTTACGTTGTTCGCGATTGGCTCGATTGCCATGGCTGCACCATTGCCGGGCGGGGCAGGCTCTTACCATACCTTAGTGCCGCTTGGGCTGGTGATGCTTTACAATTTGCCGAAGGCAGATGCAGTCGCTTTTGTTTTTATTTTCCATGCGTGGCAAACCGCTTTAATGATCGTGATGGGTCTTTTATCTTTGATTGCCAGTTACTTCATAATAAAATGGAAAAAACCGCAGGAAAAATAAAATCGTTGGTGGATGCGCAAGCAATAGTTAGTGCTTGGCAGTCGAAAAACGAGAAAGTCGTTTTTACAAATGGCTGCTTTGACTTGCTTCATTTAGGCCATGTTGACTATTTAGAGAAGGCACGGGGATTGGGAGACCGCTTGGTGGTTGGATTGAACACAGATGATTCGGTTAGCAGGTTTAAAGGCCCCGACCGGCCATTTCAAGATCAAAATTCAAGGGTAAGGGTATTAGCAGCACTTCAATTTGTGGATTTAGTGGTCTTTTTTAATGAATCCACACCATTAAATTTGATATCCGAATTGATACCCGATGTTTTAGTAAAGGGTAGTGACTATTTGGCAGAAAACATCGTTGGCGCAGATGTTGTTAAAAAGGCAGGAGGGAAAGTGGAAACCATAGACTTTGTGCCGGGATACTCCACTACCCGAATTGTAGATAAAATAAAACGAACATAAATTTAAAAACTATGAATTTTGGTGCATTGATTATCGGGGGCTTTTTTATGCTCATTGGCTGGATGGTTAGTTCACGCCTGAAAAGTAAGTTCAAGCAATATTCACAAACACACTTAACAAAAGATTTGACGGGTGCCGAAATTGCACGGTTGATGTTGGCAGATCATGGCATTAATGATGTGAAGGTCATTTGTGTGGAAGGTCAGTTGACAGATCACTACAATCCGGCAGATAAAACCGTCAATCTTAGTCAGGAAGTTTATCATGGCCGCAATGCTGCTGCTACCGCTGTATCATCCCACGAATGTGGACATGCCGTTCAGCACGCGAAAGCCTACGCTATGCTTCAGCTGAGATCAGCGATGGTTCCCGTTCAAAATATCAGCGCAAGCGTGTTGAATTTTATGACTATGGCGATGATCTTCGGATCGATTTTCTTCCAGAGCTTTCTTCCCATGCAAACAGCCATTTTAGTTATTATCGCTTGTTATGCGGTCTTTTCGCTTTTTGCCTTGGTAACATTACCCGTTGAATTTGATGCTAGCAATAGAGCATTGGCTTGGGTAAAGACAAGAAACATTGTTACGCCTAGTGAATATGACATGGCTCAAGATGCATTAAAGTGGGCAGCGATGACTTATGTTGTGGCAGCCATTGGTGCGGTCACCACACTTGTTTACTACGTGATGATTTATTTGGGCATGGATCGAGATTAAGAGTAGAAGACTGGAACGAAAAGGCTTGAGGAATCCTCAGGCCTTTTTTCTTGGATCATACTTTTAAATCTTTTTCAACAACCTAACGCTCATTCAAATCAATTTAACAGCTATCATTGTTCTTGATTTCAAACGATAAAAATCCATGAATTTTGAATTAACCGAAGAACAACTTTCCGTCCAGCAAGCCGCTAGGGATTTCGCACAAAATGAATTATTGCCGGGTGTAATCGAACGCGACAACGAACAGAAATTCCCTGTTGAGCAAGTAAAAAAAATGGGTGAACTCGGTTTTATGGGAATGATGACGCATCCCAAATACAATGGAGGAGGAATGGATTCAATTTCCTACGTACTTGCGATGGAAGAAATTTCAAAAATTGATGCTTCGGCTTCTGTTTGCATGTCAGTCAATAATTCATTGGTATGTTGGGGTTTGGAGAGATTCGGTAGTGAAGAGCAAAAGGAAAAATATCTAAAGCGACTTGCGACAGGTGAAGTCATCGGTGCGTTTTGTTTGTCGGAACCAGAGGCCGGATCGGATGCCACCAGCCAGCGGACTAGGGCTGAGGACAAAGGCGATCATTACCTGTTGAACGGAACAAAAAACTGGATCACGAACGGAAAGAGCGCCAGTGTTTACATTGTAATTGCGCAAACGCACCCAGAGAAAAAACATAAAGGCATCAACGCGTTGATTGTTGAAAGAAGCATGTCTGGTTTTGTGGTGGGAAAGAAAGAAGATAAGATGGGCATTCGCGGAAGCGATACCCATTCGCTCATGTTCACCGATGTGAAAGTGCCGAAGGTCAATCGAATTGGCGAGGATGGTTTTGGTTTTACGTTTGCGATGACAACACTAAATGGTGGACGCATCGGTATTGCCGCACAGGCTTTGGGCATTGCATCAGGGGCGTATGAGTTAGCCCTGAAATATTCGAAAGAGAGAAAAGCATTTGGCAAGCATTTGTCCGAGCATCAGTCTACGCAATTTAAACTAGCCGACATGGCCACTAAAATTGATGCTGCGCGCTTGCTGATTTGGAAGGCAGCTATTCTTAAGGATGAGAAAAAAGATTTTGTAAAGGCCGCAGCAATGGCCAAACTTTTTGCCTCACAAATTGCTCAAGAAGTGACTACTGAAGCCGTGCAAATACATGGTGGTTACGGCTATGTAAAGGAATTTCATGTAGAGCGCTTGATGCGAGACGCTAAAATCACCCAGATTTATGAGGGAACCACAGAGATACAAAAGATGGTAATTTCAAGAGAGCTACTCAGGTAAAAGAGAAGAGGCCTTCAATAAAATTGGAGGCCTCTTCGAATTCAACTAGTCAATTGTTGTTAAGCGGTGGCTGTTGAAACATCTTCAGTCTTTGTTTGTTGCCTGAGGATAACAGTTTTCTTGGCTTTGTAGCCACAATATCCACACAAATAGTGTTTCACTATTTCGCCCTCTACAGTATCTGTTGGATTTCTTGTGATTTCTTCCTTCACCACTTTAAAGGTCTGGTAATTACACTCAGGGCATTGAATTGCGTGCAAGTGACCAGAATATTTCTCGATTTGAATGTGACCTGTTTCTTCATCTTTCCACACATCGTAGTCTACTGAAAACAAGTTTTCCTCCGCTTGCATCCCCTCATCCAAAAAGGCGTCTTCTTCTTCTTCACTTAATAACTTCATCGGCTTGCCAGTTTTTGGTGAAATCCGTGGCTTGTAACGCAATGCCTTAAGCCTTTTTTCAATGAGAAAAGGATAGTAAAATTTAAGCAGGTTTTGAAGGATTAATGCAACTATCAACCCAAACGCGATAGTCACGAAACCCCTCACGAAAAACAGTACAGGGCTGAATTTTTCGATGCCCGAGTTAAAATAGAAACAAAGCCCTATAACTAGCACAATTGCGGCAATCCAAAGTAGTCTGATCTCATGCCTGTTGATGAAATCGTACTTGTTTTTATTTCCGTTAGTAGTGGACAATTTCAGAAAGTAACCTATTGCAATCAGCACGGCAGCCGCCCAAAATACATAGCCGATATTTGCTGCCATATTGTTCCAAGCATCAAACTTGTGTGGGTCAACTTCTTCTAGCTCAATCATATTTATGTGTAGTTATATTTGTTGTAGGGTCGAAAGTAGTGTATTTTAAAGAACTATCATTTCAAATATATAAGAAAAAGGCCAAATCGCATTAAGTGGGCTTTCAAAACCCAAAAAAAATTATTTGGTGAACCTCACATTCTATGTATCCGGAAATCAACAATGGCTGCCAGCGCATCGTTTGAGCTTTCAAACATTCCCATGTGACCAGTGTCTTCCAAAGGTTTAAAAATTGCAGTTTTTGCCAAAATAGCAGCTTCAATTGAGTTTTGGTGAGGGATAACTAAGTCGTATATGCCAGATAATATCATCAGGTAACTGCCTATGTTTTGAATAAAATTTTCGCTGGTCGGCCTTTCCTTCATGGCCTGAGTGTACCCCAAAAAAGTATTGATTGGGGTTTTAAGAGCCAATTCCTTTACAAAGGTGAGTTTCGGGTGGTTTTTTTGGTAGAACAGTTCGGGCACAAAACTCTTAACAAACAGCTCTATTCCATGTCGTTGAACAAAACCAATGGTTTTGTCACGATTGATTTTTTTTTCCTCGCTGTCGGCAAAAGGGGTAGAATGAAATAGTCCTATTCCCGAAAATAGGCCCTTACTTATTTTGGCCATTTCTAGGGTGACGTAACCACCCAACGAGTGGCCTATCACAACGGGACTGGCGATTTTCAAAGAAGACACCCAATCCACCATCTGCCTTCCGATATCGTAAATTGAAAATGGTTGGGTTGGCAAATCACTTTTTCCAAAGCCTGGCAAATCGGGTGTAATTACTCTGAATTCTTTGGCCAACTCTTCCGCAAATCCATCCCAAATTTGATGTGTCTCGCAGAAGCCGTGGAGTAGTATGATGGTAGGACCCTTGCCCTGATCTTTGTAAAAGATACTTCCCACTAAGCTTCAGAACTCACCTTCTCCAGCATTAGTAATACGGTTTTTTCAATGCCCCTAGGGTCAAATCCGCACTCAGCGTGAAGCTCCAGTTGCTCGCCATGCTCAATGATCCGATCGGGCATGCCCAACCTTTTTACTTCGCTGTTGTAGTGATGATCAGCCATAAATTCCAGAACGGCACTACCTATCCCGCCTTCCACACAGCCATCTTCTACTGTGATTATTTTTTTGTGCTTAGAGAAAATTTCATGAAGCATTTTCCCGTCCAGCGGTTTTGCAAAACGCAGATCGTAGTGACCCACCTCAATGCCTTGTTGCTCCAGCCGCTCGCAGACCTCCACGGCATAATTGCCAATGTGGCCGATCGTAAGAATGGCTAGTTCTTCCCCTTCTCTGATCTTTCTTCCCGTTCCAATTTCAATTTCCTCAAAAGGGGTTTTCCAATTAGGCATTACGCCCTGCCCACGGGGATAGCGAATCGAAAAAGCCTTTTCTTTTCTTGGTAATTGCGCGGTATACATCAAGTTTCTCAACTCCTGTTCGTTCATTGGAGCTGCTACGATCATATTGGGCAAACACCGGAAATACGCAATGTCATACGCCCCATGGTGGGTGGGGCCATCAGCCCCCGCAAAACCAGCACGATCCAAACAAAAATTAACAGGCAGATTTTGGATACACACATCGTGCACCACTTGGTCGTATGCGCGCTGCATGAATGTGCTGTAGATGTTGCAAAAAGGAACCAGTCCTTGGGTAGCCAAACCAGCCGAAAAAGTAACCGCGTGCTGCTCTGCAATGCCTACATCAAACGCACGGGTAGGCATTTCCTTCATCATGATATTCATGGACGAGCCCGATGGCATGGCTGGCGTAATACCAATTATTTTGTCGTTGCCCTTTGCCAGTTCTACCAACGTGTGACCAAATACATCTTGGTATTTTGGGGGTTGAGGCTCGTCATAGACTTTTGTATGAATTTCCCCGGTAATTTTGTCAAATAGACCAGGGGCATGCCACGTGGTAGCGTTACCTTTTTCGGCAGGGCCATAGCCTTTGCCCTTGGTGGTAATACAATGAAGAATTTTAGGGCCTTTGATCTGCTTGAGATCTTTGAGCACGGCCACCATGTGGTCTACATCATGGCCGTCAACTGGGCCAAAATAGCGGAGGTTCAGCGACTCAAATAAATTGCTTTGGCTAAGCAGTGTAGATTTGATGCCTGTCTCCACTTTTGAGACAATGTCTTGAGCACTCTTGCCGATGGAGGAAAGTTTCCCCAACAAATTCCAAACATCATCCTTGAGCTTGTTATAAGTTTTGGAAGTTGTAATGTCAGTTAAGTAATCTTTTAAAGCGCCCACATTGGGGTCTATAGCCATACAGTTGTCATTCAGAATGATCAACAGATTAGTATCTGAAACGCCTGCATGATTGAGACCTTCAAAAGCCATTCCTCCCGTGAGGGCGCCATCGCCTATAATGGCCACGTGCTGTTTGTCCTCCAGTCCTAGGTATTTGGAGGCTACTGCCATGCCCAATGCGGCTGATACGGAAGTCGAAGAATGGCCTACTCCAAAAGTGTCATAAATGCTTTCTTTCCTTTTCGGGAATCCTGAAACGCCTTTGTATACCCGATTAGTGTAGAATTCATCTCTTCGTCCGGTCAATATTTTATGACCGTAAGCCTGGTGGCCAACATCCCAAACCAATTGATCATAAGGCGTATTGAAAACATAGTGCAATGCCACCGTTAGTTCAACTACGCCCAGGCTGGCTCCAAAATGCCCTCCATAAACGGATACATTATCGATGATAAAATGTCTCAGTTCCTCACACAACTGTACCAACTGTGCCTGATCCAATTTTTTTAGATCATCAGGGCTATTGATGTTGGCCAGTAGTTTTCCGGGGGTAATCAGCATGGCAAAATCTTAATTAATAATCGCTTTATCTATAAACAGCTACTCAAGGTAAGTGTTTTTGAATGTTTTTGAAGCCTTGGAGGGCAAATTTACGGATTTGTAAATAAGAACCATTTTATCATTGCTTTGGATTAATTTTACCCTCCTTAAATTTTATGGAACAACAACCTTTTGAAATTCACTTACCCTTGTTTGAAGGGCCTTTTGACTTACTCTTATTTTTCATTGAACGCGATGAATTGGAGATCAACGACATTCCTATTTCAACGATCACCAACGACTTTTTGGCATACATTCGCCAGTTAGAGACCGTGAACATTGAAGTGGCCAGTGAATTTATTTTAGTGGCCGCCACGCTCATGCGCATCAAATCCAAAATGCTGCTGCCACGGCCTCAATTGGATGAACGGGGCAACGAAATTGATCCGCGCGAGGAGTTGGTGAAGCACTTGATGGAGTATAAAAAATACAAATCGGTGGTGGAGCAATTCCACAAGATGGAAGAGACCGAATTGATGAAGGAGAAGCGCGGTAACTTGATGAAAGAGCTGAAACAATTGGCAGAAGTAACCAATGTGGAAGCCGAACTGCAAGACGTAGATCTTTTCAAGCTCTTATTGGTGTTTGAAAAGGTGTTGAAGCGTCAAGAAGAAGAAAAAAACAAACCTGTACATCAGGTTATTCAATACCCTTTCACCATTGAAGGACAGAAAGAGTTTATCTTAAATGAAATAACCACCAAGTCACGCGTTCCCTTTATTGAGCTATTCGAAAAAGCCCCCACGCGCATAGCCCTTATTTTTAATTTCTTGGCTGTCCTTGAGATGTTGGCTAACGGCATGATTTCAATTCAGGTAGGTGAAGGGTTCAATAATTTTTGGGTGATGAAAAAGGAAGAGGTGGAGGAGGCTGCGCAGTAACTATTTATTTCGCAACATTATCTACTAGCCCACCCGTCAGCCGAACTAAGTCAATGCGGCTGGAAAGGGCATCAAAAATAGCGGCAAATTTTTCTAGCGCTGCAGAGCGATAATTTTCTTGCACGATCCGCAAGTCGATCGCGCTTAGTGTTCCGTTTTTGTAACGCTCATTACCCAATGTTAAATTCAATTCTGCGGCCTGTACTTTGGTTTGGGCAATGGCCACCAACTGTTTGCGCAGATTGTAAAGGTCAACCGAAGCGAGTAAACTATTTTCCAATGAGAGCGTCAGTTGATCAGTAGTCAGCATGGCAATTTTTTCTTGAATCTGCGCATTGTCGATCGTTCTACGCAATTGGCCTCCATTAAAAAGGGTGAACCGCAATGAAAGGTTTCCATAGACTCCATACGCGTTACCTGTTTGCGTTAAGGGCGTAAAAGCCTGTTCGTTTACCGTTTGATAAACCGGCTGCAGTGGATTACGATCCAAAAAACCGACTGTGTTTTCAATTCGGTTTCCCGTGTTTATTCGAAAATTTGCATTGAGTTGATCTAAACTTCCAGTTGCCCCTAAGTTGAGAAGTAGCGAGGGTGACAAGTTTGCTTGCGCACTGCGGGTGGCATTGTGGAATAGCTCTTGGCTAATAAATTGATTCCTCAGATTAGTGTTGGAGCTAACCATCTTAGCTCGCAGGTCTTCATATTTATATACTTCATCTTCAAACTGAAGTGGGTTGGTAAGCTGGTACGTTTTGTTGATATCGTTGTTGAGCAACACATTCAAATTGCGTAGTTCATTTTTTAAGATGATCTCTTGTCGTAAAACATTGGCCGAGTCTGTCAGGTAATTGTTTTGCTCTTGCAACACATCAAATGATATAGCCGAGCCGAGGCTTTTTTTCAACTTCACGTATGTGTATCGCTCTTTTGAAAATTCGCGATTCTTAATAAATACCCGCAACCGTTCATCTTCCAAATTGGCCTGATGGTAACCCAATAGGATGGATTGGACTGTGTTTTCCATCACAAACGTTGCATTGCCCTTGCTCAATGTTTCCAATTGCTCCAATCGTTTTTTTGAAATCTGCACAGCAAAGCCACCGAACAAAGTAAACTGGACATCTAATTGACCCAGTACGTTGTTTCCAACGTTCCGACCCGCAACGGCAAAGGGGTTAGCCGGCTTTCTCTGCACAACGTTGTTGTTTTGGACGGCAGTTAAATTTACTGAAGGCAACAAACCGGCTTGTCCCCAATTGTTGTTTATGGTAGCTGCCTCTACATTCAGCTTTTGAATCTGCACCCCAAAATTATTCTTCAATCCAATTTCAATAGCATCGGCAAGGCTAAGCGCTTCTTGGGCATTTACCGTTGAGGGCATTAACGCCACAAGCCACAGGCTGCAAGCTACAAGCTGCGCTCTCCCGGCTTGAATCTTGCAAGCCGAAGCCTGGAGCATGAATTTAAGATAATTACAAAAGGAATTCATCAAACTAATTGGAACGGATATGACGGATGTGTTTACTGCTGATGTATGAATAGATGGCGGGAATTACAAACAACGTGAGGATGGTGGCAAACATCATTCCGCCAATGACGGCAATTCCCATGGAGACCCTGCTTTCAGAACCAGCCCCTAAAGCGAGAGCAATTGGCAAAATTCCTAAGATCGTTGAAAGGCTTGTCATGATGATCGGGCGGAAACGAGATACGGCTGCCTCTTTCACTGCTTGGAGCAATGGAATCCCCAGTTCTTTTCGCTGATTGGCAAACTCTACAATCAAGATTCCGTTTTTGGTTACTAAACCAATCAGCATGATAATCCCTATCTGGCTAAACACATTCAGTGTTTGGTTGAAGTACCAAAGTGAGATCAATGCTCCCGCCAAGGCCAAGGGCACCGTGAACATGATCACCAATGGATCTTTAAAGCTTTCGAATTGACCCGATAAAATCAAATAGATGATTGCCAAAGCGATCAAGAAAGCTAGGTAGATGCTGGAAGAACTCTCGGCAAACTCGCGGGAGGCGCCATCCAAACTAGTGGTATAGCTTTCGTCCAAAACCTCTTTTGCAATTCGTTGCATCTCCTTGATGCCATCGCCTAATGCTACCCCTTTTGCCAATTGCGCTTGCACTTTGGCAGATGAATAGCGATTGAAGCGGAACAATTGTGGAGGGCTGCTACGCTCATCAAACGTGACCAAGTTATCCAGTTGAATGAGTTCTCCGCGTTTATTTTTTACGTAAAGTGTTTTCAAATCCAATGGTTCATTGCGGTTGCCGCGCTCTACTTGCCCGATGATCTGATATTGTTTTCCATCCATTATGAAATTTCCAAAACGCGAACCACTTAGCCCCAACTGCAAGGTTTGAGAAATATCCAACACATTCACTCCTAAATTTCGAGCTTTGTCGCGATCAATTGTGATATTGATTTCAGGTTTGTTGAATTTCAAATCCAAATCCACAAAAGAAAACAGCGGACTGGCCGAAGCCTTGATCATAAAATCAGGCAGTACTTTTTTGAGTTTGTCGATGTCTGCCGCTTGAATCACAAACTGTAGCGGAAAGCCACCCCTTCTATCGCCAATGGTTTGTCCCTGCGTGATAAACGTTCTTACGCCCGTGTACTTTTTTACTTGGCCTGTGACGTCATCCACAATTTGTTGTTGCGTGCGATCTCGGTCTTTTGGCTCTTTTAAAATTACCCTAACAAACCCTGAGTTCACGCCAGCGGTTCCAAAACCAGGAGCTGTAACGCTCACCATACCACTTTTTTCCGGGACTTCTTCGCTAATAAACTGCGTGAGTTCTTTCACGTTGCGATCCATATATTCAAACGTGGCTCCTTCTTGTGCTTGTGCCTGCAATCTGAATTCACTACGGTCTTCCAAAGGAGCTAACTCAGACGGAGTGATTTTCCCTAAATAATAAATCAAGAATCCCGAAAGTAAAATAACCACAAAGCCTAACCATCTGCGCTTCATGAAACCTTCTAGTGCCGCTGCATAGGCGTCTGTCAAGCCAGTAAAGAAAGGTTCTGTTTTTCGATAAAGCCACGGTTGTACTGTTCTGCGTTTCAAAATTTTCGAACACATCATCGGAGTGAGCGTCAATGAAACGAAGGCCGAGATTGCGACCGAGCTCGCAACTACTAAACCGAACTCGCGGAACAATCTTCCCGTAAGGCCTTGCAAGAAAATCACCGGAAGAAAAACCGCCACTACCGAAACCGTGGTAGAGATTACTGCAAAATAAATTTCGGTCGAACCTTTGCGCGCGGCCACTTCGGGGTCTTCGCCTTCTTCTACCTTCACGTAAATATTTTCTAACACCACGATGGCATCATCCACCACGATGCCGATGGCCAGTACAATTCCCAAAAGAGTGAGCACATTGATGGTGAAGCCCATCAGGTACATGACGAAGAAGGAGCCGATCAACGAAATGGGAATCGTGGCCACGGGAATAATGGTCGTGCGCCAATCGCGGAGAAAAATAAAAATGATGGACAGCACTAAAAAGAATGCGATCAAGATTGTTTCGCCCACCTCAAAAATGGAAGCTCGAATGTACTGCGTAGAGTCGTAACTCATTTGGTAACTCATATCCTTTGGGAGGTCGCGCTGTATTTGATCCAATTTTTTATAAAGCCGGTTGGCAATGTCAATGTTGTTGGCGCCCGGCTGAGCAACGATCGCCAAGGCACAGCCCGGTATTCCATCTCTGCGCAAAATAGTTCGTTCGTTCTCTGGGCCTAATTTAGCGTAGCCTACATCGCTAAAGCGAACTACATTATCACCTTGATCTTTGATGATGAGATTATTGAAATCTTCCTCACTCGTTAGCCTTCCCATCGTGCGAACTGTCAGCTCTGTATTTTGGCCTTCCACCCTGCCCGATGGCAGTTCTACATTTTCGCGGTTGAGCGCTTGTAAAATATCAGAAGGTGCCAACTTCAATGAGGCCAGCTTGATGGGATCCATCCATAACCGCATAGAGTAGCGCTGCTGCCCCCAAATCTGCACCGCACTTACGCCCGGTATAGTTTGAATGCGCTCTTTAAACATCACCTCGGCAATGCGAGAGATTTCCAACAGGTTGCGCTTGTCGCTTCGCACCGTAAGGAAAATAATTGGGCTTGAATCAGCATCGGCTTTTTCTACCACAGGAGGATCCACATCTTGCGGCAACCGGTTGAGTGCGCCCGATACTTTGTCGCGCACGTCATTTGCGGCTGCTTCGATATTCACACCCAATTCAAACTCTACGGTAATGTTGCTCCGGCCTTCGCGGCTGATGGAAGTGAGCGTTCTAATTCCAGGCACACCGTTGATGGCATCTTCGAGCGGCTCTGTAATTTGCGATTCAATCACATCTGCATTCGCTCCGATGTAACTAGTAGAAACTGTAACCACGGGAGGATCAACACTTGGGAATTCCCGAACGCCCAAAAAGGAAAAACCAATCACACCAAACAAAATAATCACCAGCGACATCACGATCGCTAATACAGGGCGATTGATACTGGTGATGGATAAGCTCGCCATAAATTTATTTACGATTTTAAGAACTAGGAAGTACGATTTCGTCCTGCTGTCACCCTTAATTTATTTTTTGAATTTGAATATCAATTCCTTGCCGCAATTGAAGGATGCCAGTAGTTATCAACGTATCGCCCGCACTTAATCCCGACAACACCTCCAACGAATTCTCAGTTCTAATACCCGTTTCTATTTTCATTTCTTTCGCCTTACCGGCTGAAAAAATAAATACCTTCTTTCCTCCTTGATCCGGGATCACGGCTTCGGTTGGGACCAGCAACGCATCGGGCAACGATTCTAGGATCAATTCTACTTTTACAAATTGACCGGGCAAGAGGTTGCCACTTTTGTTGTCCGCTTGGGCGCGGATTTTAAGCGTGCGGGTTTCTTGATCAATGCGCGGCTCGATGGCATAAACCTCTCCTTGGTAAACAGTCAAGTCATTCTCCACTCGACAATAAATTTTTTCCCCAGGTTTTACTTGCGCGCTATAACGCGCGGGAATTGAGAACTCAATTTTGGCAGGGGAAATATTGTACAAGGTTGCCACGATCGTAGTGGGAGAGATATACGCGCCCATGCTCACGTAACGTAACCCAATCACGCCATCAAACGGAGCTTTGATGCGTGTTTTCTCCAATTGTGCTTCCAGTATCCGCACATCGGCTACGGTGGTATTCAGTCGGTTGAGTGCATTGTCATACTCCTCTCGGCTAATGGCATCTTTTTCTAACAGCTTTCGCTGACGAAATTCGTTGTCTTGATTCAGCTTTTGATTGTAACGTTGCTTTTGCAGTTGCGCTTTGATGTCATCGTTGTTGATTTCCAGTAACAAGCTGCCTTTTGTCACGGGCTTTCCTTCTTGAAATAAAATGGCAACGACTTTACCCGATGACTCACTTTTTAATTCCAGCGATTCATTGGGCAAAACAGAACCAGTTATTATCAATTTGTTGTCCAGTTTCGATTCTTTGACAATCAACGCCTCTACCAGAAGTTTTGGCTTCGCTCCTGCGGCCACATTGCCCAGACCAGGGGCTTCCTTTGTTTTGAACAAACCTAATTTAGGCAGCGCTATCAAAAAAATAACCACGAGAACAACGGCTGTGGTGATCAGTGTCTTTTTCATCTATTCCGTAACCCTCAAAAAATACTTTCAGTTCAGTTTAAAAAATTGTTGATGCAAGGAAAGAACTTGTCGTAGGATCAACTCGGTTTCATCATTGTGAATGATCACATCCGCCAATTTCATTTTTTCTTCTTCCGGCATTTGTGCACGTATTATTTTTTTTATGTCGGCACGCGAACGCTGGGGATCTCGCAGCATCACCCTCTTTATCCTCAACTCTTCGGGCGCAGTCACTAAAATCAATTTATCTAATATTTTGTATCCACCCGATTCAAACAGCAACGCTGCTTCCTTTACTACATAGGGAACTTCTCCCTGCGTCTTGATCCAATTTTGTGTATCCACCGCCACGCGAGGGTGGACCAATTCATTCAGCTTTTTTCTCTTCTCTTCGTTTTGAAAAACCAGCCGACCGATGTGCTCGCGATTCAACTCACCACTTTCATCGTAAGCCAAATCTCCAAATTCCTTTTTGATTAGCTCGACTAGTATTCCGTCAGTGGTCATTATACTTTTCGCTCGGCTATCGGCATCGTAAATGGGTACGCCCAAAGATGAAAATATCTTGCAAACAAGGCTTTTGCCAGATCCAATGCCACCTGTAACGCCAATCTGAAGCGGCCTCTTCATTTGACCGAGGACGTCATTTTCACACTATCAATTTTTATCAATTGTGAGTAGAGTGGCAATTTTGAAATACGGGGCATGTTCATTTCATAAGACCCGACTTTGCCAGATGGAAGGATTGCGCTAATTCCTTTTGCCCATTCCTTAAATTCTTCTTCACGCCTTGCCGGAATTCGAAACCAAGCATCAACACTGTCAGCGAAAGAGAATTTTTTCAATTTACTAGTTAAGGGCAGCCGTGTTTTCACATCGATTACCGGGCCTACCTCAAACATCACTTTCACCAACGGGGGATTGCGAGTAATATTCTCTTCCTTTACCATCACCTCCACCTCGTCATTAAAATTTTGGTCGGAAGAATTGCCTTCGATGGTAATGGGCAAAGATTCGGGTAGATTGTGCAGGACACTTTTGGGGCCGTCTAGGGTAATGGAGTCCGGGAGGACTACCACGGGGCTAATGCGCCCGTAGCCTTTTTTGAATGTAAAGTTTGAGAGGTCAACTTCGACCTTGTATTTGTGAAAATCCTTTTCATCGATTTGTATTCGCAAGGTGTCGGTCACTAAAAAATTGATGCGAAGTTTTCCTACTTGAGGTTGAAACATTGATTGCAGGGACGAAGCCACAATCTTTTTTACATCCAATGGATGTTCTAGCGTAATGGTGAGCTCTGGCAGTTTTAATCCCAATTGGTTTCGAAATAGATCCCACCCGTTTCCGCTCACGTGCATGTTGACCTGATCGGGTAAAGCGTTGACGGGTATGAACTTTTCCCGATCGTATTCAATGCGAAGGGGAAATTTTATATTGGCGGTGTGATTTTTATTGAATGCATTGAATAGCCAAAAAGTAGTTGCTGCAAAAAGGCACAAAATCACCGCCTTCCAATTGGCGCGGTCAAACCGCAATAAATTACCGATAACCCGCAACAAATTCATATCCCAGCAAAGGTACTAATTACAGAGCCGGATGGTAAGATACCTAAGCTGCCGGCTTCTTATCGGCAAAAACTTTGGTCGATTCCATGGAAATGGCAGACTTTGAGAATTTCATTCTCGCTCCTCTTTCCGCTTCTAAAATAAACGTTTCGCCCTCCAATTCGGCAACACGGCCGTGGGCTCCACCGATGGTCACCACATAATCCCCTTTTTTGATTTCATCCGAAAACTTCTTTGCGTCTTTCGCCTTTTTTTGCTGGGGGCGGATCATAAAAAAGTAAAAAATGGCCACGATGGCAACCATCAACGCGATTTGAGTATAAGCTCCTCCACCGGGTACTGCTTGTAATAGAATAGAACTCATTTTTTGGTAGTGTAGATTTTCGCGCAAGTTATTCCATAAAAGCAAACATCCCAAACTATAAAGCTTGGGATGGTTGAGTAAGCAGTGTGCGGTACGCAGTTCCGCTTACCGCCAATTTTTAATTGGCAGCTGGTCCGTTCGCGCCATCGGGCTTTGCCGTAACCATTGCCTTAAATTTAAGGGTGGTAGTTTTTGGCCATGTGTTGGCAGTAACAGTAATGGTTTTGTTATTGATGCCGGGCTTGCCTTTAGTGTCAAACTCTGCTTTTACAAATCCTTCGCCACCTACAGGAATAGGAGTTTTGGTCCAATTGGGCACTGTGCAGCCACAAGAAGGCGCAGCATTTTGAATGATCAACGGTGCTTGGCCGGTGTTTTTAACTTTGTACGTATAGACCACTTTCTTGCCCTCATCTACCGTTCCAAAGTCGTGGTCAACGGTGCTGAATTCCATGGTAGGAAGAGGACCTTCCGGCTTCTCTTCTACAATAGGGGTCTCGGTGGTGCTAGGGGTTGCTATGGGGGCAGCTGAGGTGCTCTTGTTTCCCTCCATTTGCGCCAAGCGGGTTTCCAATTCTGCAATCCTTTTCTCGGATCCCTTATCGCGGCAGCTTACAGATAGCGCCACTATTGCGACAATAACTAAAAATTTCATCGTTGTTTTCATATATATCTTCATTTCAATGGGTAAAATTACTATTAAAGTGGCCTAAAAGTCAAATTCAACTTTCTGTTTAACAAATCATTAACTGTTCTTGTTTCCACGCAGCTGAGCGAGCAGTTCATCTACATCGTCTAAAAGACGTTGTGCCTTATCTTGGGCTTCGGTGACCACTTTTTGGCCTTGTGATTTGGCCTCAGTAGTATAAGGGCTCTCCTTACCAGAAACTACATCCGAGATATAGCCTTCCAAAATTTTCTTGTACTTATCCAGCCTAAATGAAAGCTTTTCGCGCGTGCTGGAGCCCTTGTCGGGGGCATACAAAATGCCTAAGATGGCGCCAGCCGCTGCCCCTACTAAAAAGGCCGTTAGTGCATTACTTCCTTTCTTACTCATGATTTGTGAATCAAATGGATGGCAAAGGTAATGGTTTTTTAGACGTGAAAATAGACGATGAAAAAATGGTAATTGGTATTCGGTAAGTGGTTGTTGGTAAGCAGTGTTCAGTAAGCGGTAATCGGTATTCAGTAAGCGGTGTTCGGTAAGTTTACCGTTTACCTTTTTACTTGTTATCAATCAGGCCTCTCCCGCTTTTTTTCATTGCCCCTGATTCTTGCATCTTCTTGGAGATGACGTCCAAAATGCCATTGATGAATTGCCGGCTTTTAGGGGTACTGTATTCTTTTGCCAACTCTATGTATTCGTTGATAGTCACCTTCACGGGAATGCCGGGGAAGTTCACCATTTCTGCCAACGCCATTCCGAGAATCACCTGATCGGTCAATGGCAATCGGTCTACTTCCCAGTTCTTGGTATTTTGGGCAATCAGGTCTTTGTATTGAGAATCTAGGTCAATAGTACTTTTGAATAGCTTGTCAATAAACAACTTGTCGTCTTCCCAATCTAACGAAACTTTTTGAAGATTAACTTTCGTCCCGTCAAACGACTTGATGGTTTTTTCCGCCAAGCTTTTGATGATGTCTTTATCTTCTGCCCAGCGAATATCTTGTTCCTCAAAGTAGTCATTGATGGCGTTGTTGGCCAGAATTACTTTTCGTAATAAATGTTTAACAAATGCTTTTTGCTCATCGGTTGAATGCGATTTTTCTTCAATGAATTTCTGGTACTCCTTGTCCTCTTTTACAATCTCTCTAAACCAATCGCGCACAGAATTTAAGTTGCTGCCCCAGCCGGGGGTATGCAGCAATTCTTTTTTTAACTCAGCGTTTTCAATCAAAGTCTGGATGATGGGCTGATTCGAAAAATTGGAATGAACTGCTTTCTTTTCCTTGCCTGCCGTTTCCGCAAAAGCGATGATCAGCCCCAGCGTACTGTAATAGGTCTCGGTTAGTTTAAGTATTTCTGAAGTAATGTTTTTGCCCAAGAAGTTTTGGTCTTTGCGCACGTGCTTTTCAAACAGGTCCATGGCGTCAGTAACTGCCTTGGCAATGACGGGTTCTACCTCGCCCGCTTTCTCAATGCCCTTAAACTTCTTATCGAAAAATTGCTTGGCTTTTTTCTTCTGTTCGCGGAGCAGTTCTTTATCCTGTACTTCCATGCTGTTCAGGTTGGGGCTGAAGCGTTCGTCCAGTAAATCCTGTGATAGTAGGTGATTGGCTTCCTTGCATTGCTCAAAGGCAAAAAGGCTTTGCATGATTTTGATGCGGATGGTGCGTCTGTTGAGCATTCGGCTAAAGAACGTTTGAATGAAGGCGCAATTTACGTTGCCGATTCAACATTTAAAATAGAAATAATTCGTGGACAATCTCAAACTGTCTCGCTTATATTGACTCACCCCCGACTTCGCTTCGCGAGGCCACCCCCCGTTACTTCGTATCAGAGGGGCGCGACTATTTATGAGTTCATTCTGAACCAAATCCAGTACCTTTCGTTTTTAACACGGCCACGACTATCGATGAAGGAGCTTTTCTATTTAAACAAGTACCTTTTTAAGTATAAGAAATTGATGATTTTGGGATTGATCTGGGTGATCATCTCCAATGCATTTCAAATCCTTCCCGCGCAAATGGTGCGGCATTCCATCGATTTGGTCACCGATAACATCCGCGTTTACCGCTCTTTTGATAACAGTCAGGCGCAACAGACTTTTTTCAATGTCTTCGCCAAAGGTATTTTGATCTATGCCCTGCTGATCTTGGGAATGGCTTTGCTGAGAGGGTTTTTTCTTTATCTGGTAAGGCAGACATTGATTGTGATGAGCCGATTGGTGGAATACGATTTGAAGAACGAAATTTTTGAACATTACGAAACGCTGCCGTTGAGTTTCTATCGGAGGAACAATACAGGTGACTTAATGAACCGGATCAGCGAGGATGTTGGTCGGGTACGCATGTACTTGGGGCCGTCCATTATGTATGGCTTGACGTTGATCACGCTGTTCATGATGTTGATCCCGGTTATGTTTTCCATTAGCGTAAAGCTGACAATCTATGCGCTGTTGCCGCTGCCTATTTTGTCAATAAGTATTTTCTACGTCAACAACATTGTCGAACACCGCTCGGAGTTGATTCAAAAAAGTCAGTCGCGACTGAGCACGTTTGTGCAGGAGGCATTTTCTGGGATTCGGGTTTTAAAATCTTTTACCAGAGAGGCAGAATCGGTGGCTAATTTTTCCAAGGAAAGCAACGAGTACAAAAAGCAATCCTTAAAACTCACCAAAGTACAGGCGCTGTTCTTTCCCGTCATCATGGGATTGATCGGGCTGAGTACGGTCTTTACGGTGTACGCAGGAAGTGTAGAGGTCATCAATGGTTCACTCACCTTCGGTAACATTGCTGAGTTTATCATTTACGTAAACTTGCTCACGTGGCCAGTTGCGTCTCTCGGGTGGACGAGTAGTTTGGTACAGCGGGCGGAAGCGTCACAAAAAAGGATTAATGAGTTTTTACAAACCAAATCTGATATTGTTTCTGAACGAAATTTGACACCAGAGATCAACGGAAAAATAGAGTTCGACAACGTATCGTTCACGTATCCCGACACAGGCATTCAGGCATTGAAAAATCTTTCATTTACCATTAGCCCAGGCGAATCATTGGCGATTATTGGCGGAACAGGGTCTGGAAAAAGCACCGTCTCCAATCTTGTGTCGCGATTGTATGACGTTACTGTTGGTGAGATTCGAATAGATGAAACGCCTATTAAACATTTTGACTTGATCAGCCTTCGCGGCCAAATGGGTGTAGTGCCACAAGATGTTTTTCTCTTCAGCGATACCATTTTTAACAACATTGCCTTCGGATTAAAAACACTGGATGAAGCCAAAGTGATGCAGGCGGCAAAAGATGCAGATGTATATGATAACATCATGGAATTCCCCAACACCTTTGCGACAAGGGTGGGGGAGCGCGGTATTACCTTGTCTGGCGGACAGAAGCAACGCGTGTCCATTGCAAGAGCGGTAGCTCGCGAGCCAAAGATTTTGATTTTGGACGATGCGCTATCTGCGGTAGATACCAAAACAGAAAATACGATTCTCAACAGCATGAAAAAAATTATGCAGGGGAGAACCAGCATTATCATTTCTCATCGTGTTTCTTCTGCGAAACTGGCCAATAAGATAATTGTCTTGAACGATGGTGTACTTGTGGAGCAAGGCACTCATGAAAGCCTTATTGCAAAAGAGGGTGCTTACAAGGAACTGTATGATAAACAAATGCAGGTGGAGGAAGTAGGATAGAATTTGATGTTGTTTCTTGAAGACACGAACCAAGGCGTTGTTAAACGAGCCTTTCGAACGTCTTTTGCTGCTCACTGACGAGCTGCAACTTTTGGCAAAATTAGTTGATTTTTAAAATGGGTGGCTCAGTGCGGAAGACAGGACACAATGTGCGATATACTCACTCTTTGTCTTCACCCTTCAAAGATACAAAGGTAGTCTGAAAAGCGTGCTCTACTTAGAAAACCACCTCGTCCGTAATTACCAATGTCTGCCTAGTAAGTGAGGTGCGATATTTTAGCAATGGCCTAAAGGAGGTACCACCGGTTGGGTATCCATCCGAAAAGCTGTAAGTCGATCCACAGCCATTCATAAATAAACTAGATCCATCTACCACAACAGGAGGCTGATCTTCGACAGAGCAAAGTCGCTCGTAAGCGATGTAGTTATTTTCATCCACCCGATACAAAATAACCCCTTTCATGCCTGCATCGTCTACGTACTGGTAGCCTCCATCCAGCTTTAATCGCTGGTATTGTGGTAAATTCAGATTGATGGTAACGGGCGGGAAGAAAGCCTGGGCGATCGCAAAATTGCAAAAAATTAAAATGGCTGCAAGCTGCAGGCCGCAAGCCACCAGCCAGCGTGAAGCGTGAGATATGGGGCGTGAGGCCTTATTCGTTTTTAACATTGTATTCATAAAACCCCTTTCCTGTTTTTCTTCCCAGATCCCCGGCCGTTACTTTTTGCTGTTGAATTTGACTGGGTCTAAATCTTGGCTCTTGGTGAAGTGCGTGATACATCGAAGAGGTAACGGCAAAGTTCACATCTATCCCAATCAAATCCATTAATTCAAACGGACCCATTTTAAAGCCAGCGGAACGCATGAGCTTGTCAATGGATTCCACATCGGCTACACCTTCTTCCAGCAGTTTTAATGCTTCCACATAGTACTGTCGTGCCACCCTGTTAACGATGAAGCCGGGAGAATCTTTTGTCTCGACCGCTATTTTATTGAGAGAGGCAGCGAAACTCTTCATTACTGCCACCACGAAGGCATCCGTTGCCGATCCGCCAACTACTTCTACCAACTTCATCAGCGTAGCGGGGTTAAAAAAGTGAAGTCCAACAAACCTGCCGGGCTTACTTAATGAAGTAGCAATTTGTGTTATTGAAATGGATGAAGTGTTGGTTGCCAAAATGGCCTTGCCGTCATTGATTTTTTCCAATTCGGCAAAAAGCTTTTGTTTTACTTCCAAATTTTCAACCACGGCTTCAATTACTAAATCGACTTTCAATTCGCTTACCGCTGTTGCAATGGTTAGCCTTCCGAGGGCTTTTTGCTTGTCTTCTTCTGCTAGTTTTCCCTTGGCGATTGCATTCGTAAAATTTTGTTCGATGGCGGCACGCGCTCGTTCAGACAGTGTAACATCAATATCAAACAATTTTGTTTCATAACCAGACATTGCACACACCTGCGCAATACCTTGCCCCATTGTGCCGGCTCCAAGTACTGCTACGGTTTTTATTCTTTCCATATTGTTACAAGCCACACGCTTCAGGCTGCAAGCCCAGCAATGCTGATGAACAGCCTGTCGCTTGTGGCTTGAGGCGTGTGGCCATTAAATCACTGCCTTAAACTGTTTTAAAAAGCGAATGTCATTCTCAGAAAATAGCCGCAAGTCGTTAATGCCATAGCGCAGCATGGTTATTCGCTCGATCCCCATTCCAAAAGCAAATCCTGTGAACTCTTCGGGATCGATGCCTCCATTTTTTAACACGTTTGGATGCACCATGCCGGAACCAGCAATTTCAACCCAGCCGCTGTACTTACAAACATTGCAACCTTTGCCGTGGCAAATCAAACAAGAAATATCAATCTCAGCACTAGGCTCCGTGAAGGGAAAGAAAGACGGGCGCAACCGGATTTTAGTGTCTTGACCGAACATTTCCTTTGCAAAGTGGTAAAGCGTCTGCTTTAAATCTGCGAAGCCAACATTTTTGTCGATATACAAACCCTCCACTTGATGAAAGAAACAATGGGCACGAGCTGAAATTGCTTCGTTTCGATACACGCGCCCCGGCATGATGGAGCGGATGGGCGGCTTTTGATTTTTCATCAAACGCACCTGCACGTTGGATGTGTGGGTTCGCAGCAGCACATCTGGATTACCACCTCCTTCAGCGCGCGTAGGTTTTTCCACAAAGAAGGTATCTTGCATTTCGCGAGCGGGGTGATTTTCAGCAAAATTTAATGCTGTGAAGTTGTTCCAGTCGTCTTCTATCTCGGGCCCATCCGAAACATTAAAACCAAGCCGTTCAAAAATTTCAATAATTCGGTAGCGAGTTAAGTTTAAAGGATGAAGGTTGCCGGTTTTGTTGGAAATGACGGGTAATGATAAATCGATTTGTTCAGTAGAGTCTGCGGAATTGGACTCAAGGGTTTCTTGCATCAACTTGAACTTTCCTTCAGCCAATTGCTTGAGGTCATTCAACACCTTTCCTAGTTTCTTTTTTTCTTCTACCGATGCTGACTTTAGGTCATCAAACAGCGAGGATACCTCTCCTTTTTTGCTGATGAATTTCATCCTGAAGTTTTCAAGGTCGGCTTTGGTTTTAACTAGAAATCCAGTTACCTCTTTTTCAATTTCCTTTACTCTTTCTTCCATACTGTCATTGGACCTTTTCTAGTTTAGCTCTCTTGATGCTGAAATTAACCACCAAGCAAATTGCTACGATGATGGGCAAAATTAGTTTATCTGGCTGACTTCTTAATAGCCAGGCGAGAAGTATGAACCCGATGTTGATCAATGCTAAAACGATCACAGATTTGGCATGTGAATACCCCAAGTTCAAAAATTGATGGTGCAGATGATTTCTATCTGCCTTAAAGGGCGATTGAAATTTGCGCAATCGTAAAATGATCACCCGCAGTGTATCAAAAACAGGAATGATCACCACCGCGATGGCAGTAGAAATAGAAGCTTGAAATTTAGAAGAATGCCCGCTGGGTAGTTCATAATTTTGGTTAATAAATTCGATGGCCATAAAAGAAAGCAGAAAGCCAATCATAAGCGCTCCGGTATCGCCCATAAATATTTTTGAGGGCTGCCAATTGAAAAAGAGGAAAGCAAAAAGGGCTCCAGCAAAAGCCATAGCAATTAGACTCAATGGCGTTTTTCCGATGGAGTGAAACCACAGTCCAAAGAAAGTGAGTGCAATAATTCCGATAGTTCCAGCGAGGCCATCTAATCCATCGATGAGATTGTAGGCATTTGTCAAGATTACCAATGTGAAAACACTGAGTACATAAATCAACCAAAGCGGCACAAAAGGCAGGTCTATGATTCCGTAAGTAGACCGCAGTGTTACTTGATTTAGGAAGACCAACAAGAAAACGGGGAGGAACTGGCTGTACAATTTTTGCTTAGGCGTAAGGGCGAGCACATCATCTCGAAGCCCAATAAAAAACATAAGCGCCAACGAGATATAAAAGTATTTGGCATCCATCCAATCTTTTAGCGACAGCGACATAAGCAAAGCAAAAGCAGCGCCCAGCAAAATGGCTATGCCACCCAATGACGGAGTGAAGTCGGAGTGAATCTTGTGGTCTCCGGGTGAGTCATACAATTTCCACTGTCTCAAAATTTTGATCAATACCGGAAAGAATAGGAACGCTATTAGAAATGAGATGGCGGTATAGAGGAATAGGCGGATGATAATATGGGTGGTTTGAGATCAATAGGCTTTTTCGCTGCCCCGCAACAAACTTACAACAGTTAAAAAAATTATCTTAATGTCTAGCCAGAAAGTCCAATTCTCAATATAGTATCGATCAAGGCGTACTCGGTTTTCCATGTCGGCCAAGTTTTTCGTTTCGCCACGATAGCCCATGCATTGCGCAAGGCCAGTGATGCCGGGTTTGACGTAGTGTCTTGACATTATATTGGTGATTCTTGACGCAAACTCTTCATTTAGCTTTATTGGATGAGGCCTAGGACCAATAATGGACATATCTCCTAACAGCACGTTAATAAATTGGGGGAATTCATCCAGACTACTTTTTCTCAGGAATTTCCCCATTCGAGTAATTCTGTCGTCATTTTTGGTGGCTTGCTTGCTATTTGCTTCTTGGTTGACAATCATTGTTCTGAACTTGATACAGCCAAAAGGTACGTTCATTCGTCCATTTCGTTTTTGAACAAAGAATATTGGGCCTTTTGAATCAAGTTTTATTAGAAGGGCTATCATTGGGATAAGCCATGACAACACCAAAAGATTAATTGCAAGGGAAAACGCCAAATCAAAAACTCTTTTACCTAATTGATTTCTAGATTCGTCTAACGCTATAGATGAAATGTCGTATGCGCGAGATTGATGAGTCTTATCAAGTTGTAGAAGTTGTTTACTTGACTCACCTGAGTCCACGACAATTTTTACTTGAATTAGTGAGTCAAGCCCAAAGTTCACCAGCTCATTTAAGGCAGTTGACGCTGCATTCGGTACACAAAAATAGATAAGATGCACTTCTTTATCTTCACAGAACTTACTTATATCTGCGATCGGCAGTTTATCGGACAGGAAATCAAAATACCCCAAAAATCGAAATCCTTCATTCGGATTTATTAAGAAGTATCGCCTCACTTCATACGAAAGATTATTTCTTCCTATGATAATGAAATTTCGCCTCGAGATTTTTGTCTGAATCTTCTTCACGTAGAAAACACCAATTTTGGAGGCGAAAAATATGGGTACAAAAATCAGATAGATTGAGGCAATTTGAAGAACAGTATAACTCTTTCTAAAGAAAATGATCAGAGACGCGACAACCAAGAGGTGAATGAAAAGGAAGACGATTTGACTTTTACCTATTTTGGAAAGCGTCCAACTTTTTGTAACTGAATAAGGATTTGATACTAGCACTAAAAAAAGCCATGCTAGATTAGAGTAAATTATTAAGTACAATTTATTGACATCATCGCCCACGGAAAATTGGAGCAGATAAGAGAAATGGATTGCCAAATTTAGAAATATCAAATCTATGAAAAAGAAAAGAACTCTCATGTAGTAGCTAACACACAGCTAAATTGACATACCTCATACAAGATTAGTTAGAATTTATCGACTTTCAATGAGTATTGCCGATTTGAATAATAGTAATATGATATAAACGCCTGATGGAGGAGAGCAAAGAAAACGATGCCCTGATAGCGTCCCAAAAACACCTCAGTTATTCCATAAATAATAAATGGGAAGAAAATTAATACGCCTAGTGGGCTTTGTGTCTTCACCGATAAAAAGAGAGGCCTACCCAAGAGAATAATCAAACTGAAAAGTCCAATTAATCCATTCGAGAAATAGAGTTGTATAAATTGATCATGAGAATTGAAGTTATCGTTCGCGTACTGAACTAGATTGTGAGATCGATAGTAGTGATTTAGAACCAACTTATAATCACCTGTACCTACACCTAGTAGAGGATTCGTACTTGCTTTCAAGGCCGACTCCCAGAGCATCATTCGTTCCCAATAATCATTTTGATCTCCTAATGAAAGAAATTGCTCATTCTGTTGAAAAATTAAAATTAGGCTGAACATGCATGCAGTCATGACGATAACTAATATGACGACCCTGGTCTCCTTCCTACTCTTCTCACCTAGCAGATATTTTAGAACAAAAAAGGAAAAAACCAGTAGTAAACTGGTGTAAGCAGTTTGACTTCCAGCCAGCATTAACATAAAAAAAAGAAAGACTAGGATCCCAGTGATCCAATAGGGATTGAGTCTGACCGACCCATAATAGATAATGTACAGACCGTAGGTAATCGAAAAGATAAGATAATATCCAAAATAAGTAGGATGGAAATCCAATGCTTGAGTTAATTGATAGAAAAAAAACACGCGGAAATCAGCTGTTTCTGAATACTGTAAAATGGAATTCGCCAAACTAATTAGGGAGGCCGCCAAGAGTCCTGTGGTAAAAGCATAGAAAATCTGTTGAGATTTTCTAATATTAAAATTTCCAATCTTATAGAATATAAGCGGGAGTGCAAAAAAAATGAAATTAGTTTCAATCACTCGTAAACCTTGCTCCAGATTTTCGGTGTACACCAAGCCTAAACCCAAAATAATAAGGTAAAGAAGAATATCCCAACTTCGCAAAAAGTAATTGGAAGATGTGCCCTGTCTAACAAAAAAAGAGAAAAACAGAACCACGATGGCTAATCGTACCGAGATAAACTGCGAAATTGGAACCGTAAAAACAAACAGCAGCACAAGCCACCAAAATATTTTTGATATGCCTCCAATTCGATTCTTTAGTGAATATAATATTTGCACGAGCGAAGTATCTGAGGGGTTTAAAAACAAGGGAGGCTTCGATTAAATTTTTTTCTAAAAACACAAGTAATTTGCAACCTTCAACTTTGGTCACATACGCCTAATTCTTAAGTGCAATCACAAATATCAAAAGGTACAATAAGTTCTTCTTTGATCATTTATTTTCAAATTGACTGGAGTGTAGGGGTTAACCTCCTTTTTTGCTTGCCCACAATCAACTGATAAATAGGAATAAAATATTGAATTAAAAAAAAAGAAAAAAACAATTCCCTTTTGCATAGAGAATGTTGACTCCACCAGAGAAATCAAGAGGAACAAGACAAGAAATTGCAAATAAAGTACATTTCTTTTTGAATATGATTGATAAAAAGAAACGCCAAATAATAATAAATTAGACATAACACCTAATAAACCAAGAGAGGCTGCACTATCCAAAAAGAGATTATGAGGATTGTAGTGGAGTTCATAACCTTCTCTAAAATCTTCTCTTAAATAAATCTTTTGCAACTCATCTTGCATGTCACCCGCTCCAACTCCAATTACTGGAGATTTGGAAAAAACTTCAATTGCTGAATTCCACTGTATAACCCGTCTATTAACTCTAAACGGTTCATTATATTGATGAATGTTTCGGTTTAACAAGGCATCAAATTTATCTCTAACCGTTTGAGAGTTAATCCCCAATATCAGCATGCCCGCAAAGAAAATAAGAAACCCCACTATTCCGTACACCAATCTCTCCCTAACATACGATTCGTAAAATATGGTTACCCCGAATATGGTAATGTAAGAAAGAATTCCCACTCGGGAAGCTAGAAGCAGGAGAACTACAGATAAGTATACTACAAGTAAAAAAGTGATCCATCCTCGTAAATCACCTTCCTTGTAAAAAAATAAAACAATAAAAACAGAAAAGGCACAATAGAGTGAAAAATAGCTGGGGTGAAATCCAAATTGTTCGACTAAACTATCGGAAGAAAATAACCAATTTTTGGTTGGATCATAAACAATCCCCTTGCCATAATTTGTAACAAACGTATTAATGACGCAAAGCAAAGAAATAAAGATTGTTGAGGTCGCAAAATATTTGAAAACAACTTTCAATAATTTCTTTTCAACTTCGAATGTGCCCATAAACATTAAAGGGAACACCAGAATTGCCAATCTTGTCTCAATCTTTGAAAAAAGCTGTTCAAAATTACTCGAATACAATAAAGAAAATATTGTGAGTAAAAAATAAGAGATGAAGATTAAAAGATCTCTAATATTATATTGAATTCTCCTTTTGTAAACAAAAATCTCGATCAGCGATATAAAAACAAAAAAAATGATAGAATAGCTATTTAAGTTTATCCACTTAGTGGGGATTGTAACAACAACAGCTATTAAAGAAGCAATTTTCACTTTCTTTATGTCGATATCTAATTTCATTTCAGTATTTTATTGCGGTCAATTTCTGAGCTAATTTTGATTCTTTTAGCCTTCACTCTTGTAAGATTTCGTTAGGCTTATTTTTTCCAAATTTTACGATCAGCCAAAACAAACCAAATGCTTTCAAATATCGGGGCACAAACATTTTTGGATTTTTAACGCATCGAATGAGCCATCCTAAATATAATTTATCCGCCCATAAAGGCATTTTTGCTTGGTGACCAGTAAGAAAAGCAATTGCGGCTCCCGTACAGATTATCGCTGGTCTATAGCTTAAATTTCTTTTGAGATATGAACCCAATTTCTCTTGTGTACCCCCACCAATATTATTCAAAATGTAGCGCGGCTTCTTAATTTCAATTAATGAGAGTAACATAGGATCTATAACCTTTTTCCCACTATAAAGAGGGGCGTGATAAAGATCATCTTGGTTCAAAGTGAAGCCAATGCTTGTCAAATAAAGGAGATTCGATATCCCTTCCTTCTCACTTGGATTTATTAAAAAAAGGGATTCTGATGACTTGACCTGTTCGTCCGCAAGAAAAGCAACCAAGAATTTCCAACCGGATATCTTTTTAATCCTTTTATTAAAAAGTAATCGGAATAGCAGAACCATAAAACCGCTGTCCGGAATAGCAATGTCAGCGTAAATTAACGAGCTATAGTATTGATGATCTTTTGTAATAGTACTCAGCCCGGGTCCAGATGGGACAAACAAAATGACGTTTGATAAAATTCCTAAAATTCCTAATCCGACCCCGCTATCAAGAAATAAATTATGAGGATTATAGGCATATTCATATCCTTCTGCGAAATTCTTCTCTAAATAAATCTTCTGTAATTCATCCTGCATATCACCCACACCAACGCCAACAATCGGAGATGAAGAGATAACTTCAATTGCTGATTGCCATTGGATAGCTCTCCTATTAACTCGAAAGGGTTCATTGTAAACATTAATATTACGATTAAGCAATGCATCAAATTTATCTTTCACAATTTGTGAATTCATCCCCGCCAAATAAATAATTCCCAATGTCAAACCCGATAAAAAAATCCCCAAACCTAGGCGCTTTCGTATATAAAACTCATAAATAATGGTTAGCAAAAACACCAGGGTAAAGGCAAGTATTCCCACCCTTAAGGCAAGAAATAATTCAAACACGAAAAGATAGATACACAAAACTATCGCCAACCAATAATTGATCCTTTTTTCCTTGATGAAGGAGAAAAGAATAAATACACTAAAAGCACAGTATATAGAGAAATAGTTAGGGTGAAAACCCAGCTTTTCTACCAAATTGTCCGAGGAAAAAAACCAGGTATTCGATAAATGAAATTCTATTCCATTTGAATAGTTTGAGTTAAAAATAGTAATCAAACAAAGCAGACTGATTAATAGGCATGAAATCAAAAAAAAAGCCAATACCTTTTCAAGATTTTTTTTGTCTACCAGAGGAATTCCCATAAGCGCTAATGGAAATGCCAAAACAACAAGCCTGGTTTCCAGTTTAGAAAGTAAAGGTGGTAGATTAGTGGAATAAATTATTGAAAGAAAAGTAAGCAGAAAAAACGAAATGAAAATTAAAAAAATACCCATCTTAAACTGGATTTCTTTTTTCCGATTAATTAAAAAATCCAGACCACTTACTATGACAAAGGAAATAATCGCTATGCTATTTATGTTAACCCATTTCGTAGGTAAAGTAGCCGCAATTGTCAGCAATAAAATGAGTCTAGTATTGCTAATAAAAACTTGTCTATTCATCTTCCTGTAATTCCATGCTTGATATAAAAACGGATAGCGCTTTTTATGTGAGCTAACTTCAATCTGGAAAAGAAAAATTGAGCACTCTCCCTTTTATAAGAATGAATGGCAGAGAACCGCGGAGCGTAGCAAATTTTATAACCTTTTTTATGAACATTCATACATAGATCGGCATCTTCCATATACATAAAGTAACCTGCGTCAAATAAGCCAACCTCAAATAATACATCCTTACGTATGAGCATGAATGCTCCGATTACCCAATCAACAAAACTTTCCGTATCAAGATCCAACCCTACTGACATGTATCGTTTATAGGAAGAATGCTTTAAGAAGAATTGATCAAGCTTAAGTAGCCGTATCAGTTGAACATTCAGATTAGGGAATCCTCTTACTGATTCTTGTATACTCCCGTCCGGATAATTCAATCGGGGAGCGATAATGCCAATATCCGGTTGATTGACTAGGAATTCACACATCTCTTGCATTTTTGTCCCTTCGTTCAAAAATACATCTGGATTAAGAATTAAAATGAGATCGCCTCTAGCAATTTTGAATCCTTGATTATTTGCGCTTGCAAAACCTACATTAGTTGAATTCGAGACTATCTTTATCTGATCAGAGAGCGATCTGATTCTAGAAACCGTGTTGTCTGTCGAATTATTATCTACGATAATCAATTCGTAATCTGCGTGATTCAGTGTTTGAGAAATGGAGTGAATAAGTGGTTCAACTAAATCAGAAGAATTATAAGTTACCACTACAACAGATATTTTAAACTCCATATTTTTCAAACTCCTTGTTTAATAGATTACTAGCATACTGAACGGAGTATTGCTGAGGGTTATTCAGAATACTTTGTTTTGACTTAAATGGCAAGGATATCATGATTAACTTTGCCATCTCAGATGCTTCATTTTTCGACACTACAAATCCATTATTAAAGCCTAAAACATTCTTTGCTATTCCAACATTGGTTGAAACAACCGGTGTCCCACAAGATAGGCTTTCCAATAAAGTCAAAGGTACAGATTCGCTGAATGAAGTTATCAAAAAAACATCTGCCAAACTATAATACTCACTCAATATCTGAAAAGAATTAACTGAACCTGTAAAAATTAAGTTGTCTGTCAATTGTTGTGCCTGTATATAATTTTTTAAAGAGATCTCATATTCACCGTTACCTACAATGAGTCCACGCCAATTACTTTTGTCATCCAATCTTCTTAACTCCTTTAAAATATCTACAAAAAGTTCCATTCCTTTGACTTTAGCAATTCTTCCAATAAAAAGTATTACTCTGCTGTGCTCCAAATTGAGAGACTCTCTTAATTTTTGTGAGTCCGTATATTTAAATTTTTCTTGGTCAACATAGTTTGAAAATCTAATAACTCTGTCCTTTGTAATGAGTACCTCAAGCATGTGAGAAATATCATCATTAATTGCTACAGATTTAAAAGAATTTATTATGACGTATTTTCTAATTCGTTCCCACTGTCTCTGCAAAAATTTTAATTTTGCTAGTCGCCCGCTAGAAACTGCCAAAGCATTAACGTATGTATGTAAATGATGTATATAGTTTACTCCTGTTCTTCTAAGCCAAAATGCGAACTCCTCAGAATGGCTATATACAAAATTTACGTTATGCATTTTTAATGCTTTCTTTAAACGCCAACCAAACGCAAATCCCAAGATTCGGTTGGGGACAACGCCTGAACGTGACTTGTAAACAATAGGAAAAATAGATAATCGGTCATTGACTTTTTTCTCTTTAAATAATTCATTCTTTTCATAAGTTATTCCATATAAAATAATCTTATCTGCCTTTAAAAAGGGAAGGATATTTTTTATAAAACTATTAACTCCTCCGGTTTCAGAAAAGTTAGGTCTATCCCACTCATTAAAATTAAGTAAAGCAATTATACCTAAGTGTCTCATTTTTTTAAATTCTAATTTTAAACACAAGTACAACAAAGACTACCAATAATTTCCCGATGTTATGTTAACAAATGAACAGATTTTACTGAAATCATACAATTAAATATCAATTCTGATTTTTTATTGAGAAACTTAGGAATTAATTCCTTTGGCAGTTTAAGTGAATAAACTCTCTGCTTTTGATATCGTAATAATAAAGCCAAGAGTACCCTTTCTTCAAAACAATAGACTTTAACTCGTGTAAATTGGTACTTGACCCATCTATACTATCGTAGTATTCATACCCATAACCACTGAACCAACTATTCGCTTTTGAGCAATCCGTATTTAAACCGCTTTTAATCGATGCCATTCCAGACAATGCCGGTGCTAAAAATGGTATTTCGTAGCAACGTAGAGGTAGATCAAATCCCAAATTTTCAAAATTTATATAGATCAAAGATTTCTTTTTTACAGTGAGAGGTAACTTATTAAGGTTGGATAACTTAGTTATAAAGGCTTTAGCAGGCTCAACCCTTGATGAATCATAAAATTCTGATTCAAATGGTTGTCTAATCGAAGCAAGCATTAAGCTATCATAGTAAATTAGCTTGAAAGGTTTATTAAAATCACTTGGATCAATCAAGCCTTTGGGGCCCATTAAAACATTATATCTAGTTGAATAATTGGCTCTGATCATTTCATTTCTATAGATTCTAATGTTCAAAAACCAAATTACCGCTAACCAAAGACAAATCAGGGTTATAAAAAAAGTTTTAATAACAACCTTCTTTTTAAATATAGTAAGTCCATCAAAATTAAAGAGCGGTAAGTATGCAAGTATGATAGAAACTGAATACCAAGATTGAATTTCCGTAAAATAATACAACTGCCCCCCTCTGATTTTAATAAAGAAAGCTGGAACTAAAGCAGATAATATCATCACAAAAACCACCTCCACTAAAAGCTTCTTTTCACCTATGTGAGATAGGTTATATTGAGTCGATTTACTAGTTAAGAAAGAGACTAAAAGAATCCAAAACCAAACAAACTGAATTGCTATAAAAATTACTATATTCTGCTTAGCTTCCTTAAAATGATACATCCAACTTATATTACCATCTCCATATTTGCTATCTCTCATGATAAAAAATAAAATTATAAAGCTTCCAGCAATTATTAAAAATGCTCTGAATACAATAACGTCTTTGTATAATCTTAAGCGTATGATCAAAAAGGAAATGATTAAAAAAACCACATAAAGAGTAGATATTTTTGAAAACCCTAAACAAATGAAAAGAATGGGGAGCACTAAATAATAAAAAAAACTTTTTTCAAATACATTAATTTTTCTAGTCTTTGAATCTTGACAGTAATTCAAAATAAGAATGAATAATATGGACATGAATACAAGGGAAACAGTGTATGAATCACTTATGAATAAAATAGGTGAACCCAGAAACATGCTAGCGTAATCTGGAAAATCACCCATCGACTGAAAGCGGGTGTTCATAAAAAAACCGATAAATGCAGTTAATAAAACGAGGATAAATAGTTTATTAATATCATTCGAAATGCCAAAAAATTTACGTACGAATAATATTAAATGAAAAAATGTGCATATAAATAATGGAGCTGTAATTATAGCAGGCAACAAAACATAGGTGTCAATTAGTGAGATGTTGAGAAAATTTGCCAGACCGCAGTAAAGCACATTAGAGCCATAGTGATATGGAATATAACTAATCCCATCAAGGCCAGTCGAAAAAATCCCATATGTATTAAACATCTGTGAGTTTGCAATATGATATAAAGTATCGACTTTCCAGAGATAAGACCAACTAAAAAGATCTTCAAAAAAAAGTGGTTTGATGTGATAGGTAAAAATTATAAAAATTATAAACGCTGAAAAAAAAATCGTTAAGATTGTTGTAAGAACAATTCTAAATCCCTTAGTCGTTCTAAAAACTTCTACTATAAGCCATCCAAATAAAATATATCCAGGAAGACTGGACAGGCCGAGCGAATTGAAACAAATTAATCGATTAAGAAGGCCAAGAAGAGTGATCAAAAATAAAACTGAAAATAAAATAAACGAGTAATTAAAATACCACTTACTACCTAACTTGTTTGTAAATCTTAATTTGATAAAAACCGGAAGTATAAACACCACTAATGAGAGACCTACAACTTTAATGACAGGAAAATACTCGGTGGGATAACCAAATCTTAGCAGGAGGTAAACTAAAGCACTGTTAAGAGAAAAAACAGAGCAAATAAGACTAATATCAATTGTTCTCATTTGAATAAGTATGCTTTAAAATATAGTCGTAAATAATGAAAGTGAGTTAGCTATAGTTTTGATACTTGCGTGATTTCTAAGTTCAACTAATAAGTGCAACACAAGAGGTTGAAAGAAAGGAGGATTTCTCCCCCTTTCAATTGACCAAGTTAATTAAACTTGTGTTGCGATGACAAAATATAAACAAC
>Ga0163155_10000991_pt1 | contig 35046 bp, 49 predicted proteins | sample OliLakLV19SP4G1_FD_148611 | JGI IMG/M metagenome (GOLD analysis project Ga0163155, IMG submission 148611) | Freshwater microbial mat bacterial communities from Lake Vanda, McMurdo Dry Valleys, Antarctica - Oligotrophic Lake LV.19.SP4.G1 | ecosystem: Environmental > Aquatic > Freshwater > Lake >... | reverse complement strand
GGGTCATAGGCGTATCCTACTGGAGGCTTACCATTTTCCGCGAATCTTAAAAAATTGGGACCAACGAATGCGTATTTACTTCCTGGCGGTCCTGGACTGCGTCCTGGTGGGATTGTTGCCATATTCTATATACTCCATGATTTATAAGGGGTTCGTAATCTTCCGCTAAAGAGATTAGCCCCCTTGTTATCTAATCTGCCCGTAAAGCTTCCGTGCCAACGGGTTTTAGCTTTGTCCTTTAACGCGTTATGCTCCGCTAAGAAGCTTGAGAACTCCTGGTCCTTTGATTGTCTATACCGCCATTTAATCCCGGCAATCATAATATCGTCATCAAAAAGACTTAAATCTTCATTTACAAGTATCGTTTCGTAGGGCGCGCTAACTACCGCCCAAGTTACTCCACCATCCACCCCGGCTGCTGTTGGTGCCGTGGTACTTGTTGTCCCTGTTGTTATTGCCGTAGCCTTTAAAATAAGTTCATTAACAAATCTATATTCTGCAGGCGTTGAAGTGATTCCTGTTTCTGACGCTGTCCAATACGGAGGGGTAAACATTGTCTTAGTGATGTATTCAAAACCGATAGAAGTATTATTTGCAGGCGCTGGGTAAATATTAAATTGCCCACCTGTGCTATTTGGATTCGAGTCGGGCCCGAAGATTCTGTAATTGTAAGGCGCGCCGCCGATTCCCGAACCGTAAGTTAGTTGATTATATTCAATGTCCGAGCCGGAAGACCCTAGGCTATGCCTATTCGTTCGATCCCATCCTGTTTCTGCTATCGCTGCAAAGAAATCCTGTGGCAGTTGGTAGGTTGATGCCGTTGTAGTCGTTAAGGTCTTAATTCTTTTTAGTTGCGGAAAACTCCTTTGATTCCTTAAATGCCTTGCTTGAGCGTATAATAATCGCTTGGCCTGCATCTCGTCTTCACCTGTCGTAAGAAGTGATGCTGGCTCTGGTATCCCCATCTCTCCGTATGCTGCTTGCACTAATTCCAATACATTCATGGTTCATACTCAGAATTCTAAATATCGTCTCTGACACATTAATCCTGTCTTACTCCAACTCTTAATAGTAAGTCTGTTGCTGCAGTGTAAGTTACTGCTGCTCGTGATACTAAAGCAGCGTAAAGAGTTGTTTGCCCTTGCGCTAATTTAAATGGGCAATTAACTCCACGAGCAATGCTCACGCCGTTGTCATTAAAATCTACGTGAGTAGTCACGCTTACGACACAAACTATATTTAATAGATCTGCGTCTGTGGGGTCAAATGCTGCGTTGTCAGCACCAAAAGCAGCGGGGTTAGCGTCAAAAAAAACCACATCAATATCTACGGTTTCCCTGTCTGCATCTACTATTTCTATAGAGTCAATTACGCCTGATGATACTCCTGATCTAACTGCTCCTAATAACGCTAATTCCGCACCTATTAAATCCCCTGTTGAATAAGCTGAAGTATCTATAGTAGGTGCCGCTTCTACTACTTTCGAAAGTATATTAATTTCTTGAGCAATAGCACCTTGGCATAATACCAAGGTGCTAAGTATTGCTAATAGGTGTCTCATTAAGCCGACTCTTTAATTATGAACCATGCTACTGTTGCGCCACCTGAGTCCGCGGCGTTGGTGCTAGCGAATGAAAAACCCGAACCGCCTGGTGCTGTAGTTGTGGTAATGCTCGCATTGTTTGTAACTGCGCCGCTTCTCGAATAAAAAACCCTTGAGCCTGACGTTGCACATGTAGTTGTTACGGCTACTGGTGTAGTCCCGTTAGGTGCCGTCACTCCCATGCACGCTGTTGCTGCTGTGGCTTCTTGTAATGACAACGCTCCGCCGGATGCGCTAATAATAAGGTCTCCAGTTGTAAGAGTTATCCCTGACGCTGTGCTAATTGCCCCTGTCTCGGTAATAGTTAAACGTACTGAGCCACCTGTCCCGGTAGCGATGTAAAAATCGTCCGTTGCTGTGATTTGTGCATCACCCGCATTAGCACCACCTGCATCCGCACCGTTAAGATAGACGAAGGACCCTCTAGTGGCATCGCAAGCACCGCCGCCGGTCAGGCAAAGAGTACTATCGTCATCTGCATTAGCTGTTGAACCAACAATATCTAAAGTTTGAGTTGCCGTAACTCCAGCATCTCCAAAGGTCAGGATATGGGCAGCGTCAGTTGTCGCGTTGAAAGTAAAAAGCCTATTGGCGTCACCGCCGATTTGTAGCTTTATCACATCAGCAGCGTCTGAGTTAATTATGGTGTCATCGGTAGCATCAACTTTAAGCACGTCAATATTAGCTGTTCCGGCAGCGTTCCTCGATGTTAGATAGGTATCATTGTTGCGCGTTCCGCTTGCTGTTACTGTAATCTTAGCTACGTATTCAGCCAATTCTGGTGCCATGCCCCGCCCCATTAATTGACTTACAATCTGGTCTTGTGTGTCACCGTAGGCCAAGCTGATAGGTAGCAGCAAAGAAGCTAATAATAATTTAAGTACTTTTTTCATTGATTCACTCATCTTCCAATATCTCCTTAATTTCTTCTGTTTTTATAATTACCTGCTTCTGTCCGTTACTTCGTCTCCGCCTGGTTCTCTTTACGGTTGTTAGCTCTTTAACCAAAGCTCGCATTTCTTGAAGCTCGATTACCTGCGCATCTGCTGCTCGTTTTAATTCATCTATTTCTGCAGATTGTTTTTCTACTTCGAAGCGACCGCTCTTCTCGTTTACATATTGCTGCGCTCTTTCGTGAGCTTCAACAATTTCTTGTGGAAAAATTCCGACTATCTTGCCACGTGGCATAGCCGCCAATTGCTCAACGGAGTAAACGCTTTTAGCCGCTAACGTCGCAACAAGATTGTCGGAAAGTACGCCCCATCTGGCTAGGGCTGTGCCGGGAGCTGTTAGGCCTGCTTTAAATCGCTTGTATTCCTCTAAATACTTACCGCTTACAGCTTCGCCTATTATAATCTTAACTATCTTATCATTCCCCGACTTATCCTTGCCCCAAACTTCTTCTCGGTCGAAGTTAAGTAATTCAGGTGCTAAAAATCTTACTTGCTCTACCGGATGATTAAAGCCGTCATTGTAATAGCGGACTACTTCTATCTCATCAAAGAGCTGTATAGGTTTTCCTCGTGAGCGCTCGTAATTATAAACTACTACTCGGTCAAAGCTAAACGCTGTGCCGCTATCGTGCCCAGAGTAGGTTGATACCCCGTCACCTAAATTAGTTTGTCTTAAGTTTTGTGTTCTAAGTGCCTTCTCGGCTTCTTCTGGCAGATTAAAGTGGTCTAAAATTCCATTAATGTGCATATATTCTTTTTTTCTCCGTTAAAAATTTGGGGCTATCTCTAACCCCAAAGAATATCTATTAAGCTACGACTGTTGTCATCTCAACACTTGCATGAGCTAGCGATGATGCCGCGCCTACAATAGTTGTGAGAAGTTTTAAGCCGTTGATTAAAGTTGTCGATGAATCGTCCACTACGCCAGCTGTTGCAGTTGTGAAAATCTTCACATCTTGCACACAAGATGCTGCAAACTTGCCCGTATGACTGCCCTTACGCTGAACGAACGCGAACTTACCGCTCGTTAGTCCACCCGAAGCCTGTAGGCAACCTACTAGCGACGGTTCAGTGTTTGGGTTTGTAGTAGTTGTAAGTGAAACAGCGGTAAAGTTTCCATCCTCTGTAATACTTACATACTCATATTGAGCAATCGTGCCGCCTGCTTTAACATACTGCCACACGTTGCCGTTAGTAGGGTCTGAATATCTGGTTCCAACCCCACATCTAGCCACCGTGTCAACCTGCGTCAAGTCCCCTGGTAAAATCTGATCTGTCATATTAAATCTCCTTATTATTAATCGAATCCAACCCAATTAAATTTAGCCAAACCTCCGATGGTCATTGCGGCCATCGTAAATAAAAGCCTCGATATTGCTGCCTGGTCTGCTGATTCTACCGGGTTCAACATGCTGAACTCAGCCTCGTTGTGGAAAACAAGATTAACGCCACCTGGTTTTAAGCATAAGCCATATGTCCTAGTAGCTGTTAGCGCTGAGTATCCCGAGAAGTTAACGCCGCCGCCGAAATAAATCGGTACGCCGCGAAAAACTAATTTATCAAACCCCAGCTTTCCAGTGCCACTATTATCGTTAATTACTTGTACGGCTTGAAAAGCCTGCTGTGCGAAGTCCCAATGTGTTGAACCCATCAGAAATAAATCAATGCTTGAGGCTGAGTTTCTGGAGGTAGCATCTAATGCCTTATTTAAAAAGCGTTTAACGTTACCTGCATCTACCGAACCATCTGACCAATCGGTCGCCGTGTCAAACTTCTGATTCCTAAACCAAGCTGCGTTGGCGTTAGATCTATCAATCCCGCCGACTGTTCCAGTTGTTGGTGTAGTTGAGACTAAAGATGCCAAGCCGTTGAGCTGTAACCCGCCTGAACCTGTACCAGCTGATAGCATTCCTTCGTGGAATTGGTTCATCATGGAATCTTCGGCTACTTCGAATTTAGTCCCCACGATGTCGTGATACTGATACGCGCCGGAGTTTTTATATTTCTCTGCTAGTGTCCAGACAACAGCAGCTAATTGATATTTCCAATCGAATTCTGGTGAATCAATTATCTTCGCGTCCGTCAAAGGCACTACGCCGTTCTCCCCAACCCATGAAGTTGTACTATTTGTTCCTGTTTTAGCCTCATCTAAAACTGTGCGACCGCCCGCGATTCTACGAATACCGCCCTTATCTTTAGCTGCTTGCATCAGCGGTGTCGCGTCCGTTACTGCATCTCTGAGTTTCTTCGACCTATAGCGACCTGTTGCTGTTGCTAGTTGTCCTAATCCTACATCTGCCATTTTATTTTGCTCCCTTAGCTATTTTTAGCTTCTTGGGGTTAAAGTTGTTAGTATCCCCTTGATAGCCGTTGTGCCACCCATCGAGCTGTATCCGTTGGAGTCTTAAGAGCTGATTCCGGTATCTCACCGAGTTCATCGGTTGATATTACCGGTGCGCTCTTCCCTCGAACTGAAACTGCTGCCTGTGTGGCGCGTTGATTAATACTTGAATTATTGTTGGCGAAGGGTTTAGTTTGATTAGCCGCATAAAGATTCCCGGATGTAATAGCAAGATGCGCCAGTCTTAATGCTTCTCCTGCTGTTCTCCCCGGAACGGTCTTCATTAGCTCTGAAACTAACGATCCTGCTCGGTCAATAAATGCATCGTCGTGCAATTCTGGTCTAAGATACTTGCCGGTTCGTGCATCTACTTCATCGCGCACTGCTTCCATGGAAGCTATGTTAGCGTTGGCTCCGTCTCTCGCTTGTCGCGAGAGTGCCTGATGATGGTTTGAGATTATCGGATCTAATTTCTGGCGCAATAGTAAATTTTCATGTTCCAATCTTTTAATCACTGGATTATTAGAAATATCTGATGCAGCGTCTTGAGCGCCACCATTCGAATTATTACTAGCACTAAGGATATGCTGCATTCCACAACCAGCCGCCATTTTTCTAAAAGCCTTCTCCCTAACCTCTAGTTTTGGATCTGTTAATCTTTTTTGTGCGGAAACTAATTCTCGCATCCCTTGTGAGGGTGATAGTCCAAGCTCTCCCCATTCCACGACTAGCGGACTTACTACTTCTTCGATTTCTCTGTATTTAGCCGCTTGTCTCGCTGCTTCGTTCTGCGTTCGGCCGGTTAGACCCTCCATATCTTTAAGTGAACGGCTATAGGCGCGCTTTAAGCCTTTAGGTAAGTTGTTAAACATCTCCTTCTCGTGCACCTTCAGTCGCTCCGGTGGCGATAGCTCAGGGTCAAAGTCCTCCGTTCCTGTAGATTTCCGTTTGCCTATCGTTTTTTGGGGCGTATTCTGAAGAGCCTGAGTGCCGTGCTTCTCCTCCTCGTCCGCCTCCCCATCACGCTGTAATTCTTCGTAGACACGCTTAGCCGTTTCGCCAGCCGATTCATTTTTATACGGGTCTTCGGTCTCGGCGCTCTCGATTTCCTGATTTTCCTGATTCTCGTCGCTATAGTCATTTTCTACTTCCGTCTCTTCTGGTAATCCTGCCATGCTCTGTCCTCTCGTTTAAATGTTTCTTTTTCTAAATCACTAAACTTTATCTTGTCATATTTGACATCCGCGTAAGCTCGCTCTATATCGTCTTTTCTATCAGCCGCTCTCTCTAATTTATCGTTATGAACTGACTTCCGTTCATATGTTGTCTGGGCTTCTACGTACCCATGCTTTTTATAATCTTGCCTTAATGCCGATTTAGAATCCGTGATAAGATCCGATCCTGTCATAGATTGTACAGGCTCTTTAAAGGTGTCTTGAATCACATAATGATATCTGTCTGGCACTATTTCATGTGCTAGTTTCATCTCTCCCGTTACTGGACAACGTTTATACAAACCCTTTCCTCCGGTGCCGAATTGACTTGGCCAATCGGATTCCTTATCGTTCCCGTAATTGTGCACCTTGCTTCTAATCTCTGTCATCAATCATCCATTAGCATCATTAATATTAGATGTTCTTCTTCTTCCATTTCTAACACAACCATGGCCAGCGATTGTTTCTGAACCTCTAACAGGGCTTGCTGTGCTAGCATCCGATCTATTGCTTCCATTTGCTGCGATAGTTTAAATTCCGCAATTTTAATTCCTATTAAGTCGATTGCCTCTGATAGTGCTTTTAGATCTAGAACAGCTCTTTGTAACTCGTCTGAATATTCAAGTGCGCTCGGTCTTGTTTCTAGCTTTTCAAGTAAAGGTTTTTGAAGCTTCTTCTTTAACTTTTTCTTTATTTCGAAATTTCGAGGAGGTCGTGTAATCTGAAAGCCAGCGTGAGGGTTGGCCTTCCCATGAATTATACCGGTCGATACGTTACTAGTGACTATCAACCCGCCCGGCAAGCCGTAAATCGCATGTAAATAATTTTGAAAAACTGCTGCCATTAATCTGTATCCAACCCCGTTATTGGTTCCGCTGTAGCGCTTGTTGTAATTGTTCTAGTTCCTAAGGTTGTTGATTCATTTGATTTAGTAATCGTTAGAGTTGCGCCTGCTATGCTTGTCTTATGCGTGCCTTGAGCTATCATTCCATATAGACTTCTTACTGATAGCGCATCGCCGTTCGCGCTTGCCTCAACGCTTGATGTTGCACGTCTTAAGATAATATCTGCAATCTTAGTTATGTCGTCCTCCGTTAATACTTGATTGCCGACTAAGTATCCAGCTTGTCCAGCCACGTAAGCACCTGGGATGTTAGTAGACCACGGGTCACCTGCACTTCCTGCTGCAGCCATTGCCTGCCCAAAGCTGCCGGGGTTAGCGTACGCGGCTGTTGCCGCATCCCATACTGCTTGAGCTAATGCCGCGGCTGAGAATTCTGTTTCTGAGGTTGACAGTCCTGACATGTACCCAATTGCGTACCTTATAGCCGTAGGGCTAAGCGTTATAGTTGTATTACCTGCTAAATATGCCTTAGCTAATAACTCTGCTGTCCCGGATAGCGTTATAGTTGCCGAGCCTATTACTGATAAGGCGGCTAGGATTGACGCTACTGAACTAAAGGTTATAGTTGCCGAGCCTGAGCCTGACACTACTAATAATCCAGTATCTGTTTGCGAGAATGTTATTGTTGCCGCCCCTACTCCCGGCTTTCCGCCCGCTAAACTCGGCGTACTTACAAAGTTAATAATAGCGCTTCTATGTGATGATAGGCCGCCAGATTTAGGAGGCAATATCCAAGAGTATGGCGGTAGATAGCCCGTGTTAAACCCTGATTTATCTGTCTCCCCTGATACTACGTGTCCGCCGGTATAGTAATTATGTGCCGTTCCTGACTTCATCCATTTGGCTGGGTCGGTTGGCCCACCGATTGCCCTACCAGGATTATTGTTAAATATATTATAATTGCCTAATAGCATTTATCCCCAAGCTAGATCTAGATGCCCTGAAAAAGCCGAGTTTGCCGAAGTCGCTACGCCTGACCCGACAAGAAAGTATAAAGCTGCCCCGTCGTAAATTCTTGGCAGTGATGGCATTTCGAAAAGAAAATTTCTCTCAGCCGCAAGTCCTAATGTTGATATGGGGAACCTAGCTATCTCTTTAATTAAAGCAACGCAGTACTCGCCCGACACGTAACTGATAGAATTTTGAATAGTATTTACTTCCGCTACTCCCGCGTCGCCAGCCTGTAATGGCATTTGATAGTTATACTTACCCGCTCCCGTAGCGCCCGTATATAATATATGACTATTAGATGCTGCAGTCTTGCCGATAGGCAATACAGTCGGCGTTGCTCTTGTAGTTGTCTGAGCGCTGTTTGTGTAGCCTAATGACAAGTTAGGAGTTGCTGCCCCCATCGCCGTGACGTTGGGATTAAAAAATATCGCTAGTACGCCCGCACCGTTTGTGTAACGTGGCAATAGCCATGATATTGTGTGAGTTCCCGTGCCTGCATCAGTAATATCGATTGCAGCTCCCGCTACTGCGTTTACGTAAGATGTGGCTAACTTAAAGGTAGTGTTTGATACTTTAATTACATAGTAATCAGTAGCTAAGGCTAGTCCTCCCGGCAGTGTTGTTGTAGTTGTTAGCCTTGCTCGCGTTCCGGTTAATATATTGGATGGTACGTTTACCTCACTTGTATATGTACAAGTATCCGTCCCCGCTACAGCCGTAAAGGTGTCCGACTGTGATAACGTGTTAGTTGTCGTTTGCGCAGTGGTAGTAGTAACGCTTGTTAGTCTGTAGAATCCAATTACATCTACAAGTGCCACCGTTGCAGGTACCACGTTTGCGGCGGCTGATACACATGAACCGTTAAGTAGATACTTGTGATAAGTCGGTTGAACATTGCCGCCGTGTTGAAGCGCTCCAGCATTGGCAGTATTATCCTTTACTGCCTGAAATGTTAGATTACTACCTGTGTTAAATAGTGCGTCCGCGCCTGGGTTGCCTTGGCCTCTAAAAAGCGTATGCCATTCATTGGCTACCGCTGCGGCTGTAAAGTTAAAGTTCTTACCCCAGTTAGCTTTGAATGTTTGCCCCGCAGTTAAGGCTGCGATAATCGCATCGTTGCTGGTAAATCCCGCCATAAAGTTCCTTTAATTCCAAATTACTTTTAAATCGCCCATCAAAACCGTAGCCGATAGCGAGCCGTTGGGCACGCATAGAAAGCTTAAATAAGCGTCATCTTTTACTTCGGGGAGATTTCCGGCGGCTAGAAAGAAATCTTTTTCATAAGGCGCCGTAATCTCCTTAATCGCTGTTTGCGCTAAGGGTTTAACTAATATCAGCGTGAACAGTCCGACATCCGCACCGTTCATTGTCACTGACTCAATGCTTCTTACGCCGCTGTCCCCGTCCTGTAGGCCACAAAACGGCCCATAGGAATCAAGCGTAGCTCTATCGCTTATTGCAATAGTGCCGATTGCTGAGAATGCATTTTGCACCATCACTTGTGAAATTCTGCCGGTAGCGCCTTCTGAATTTGTATAATTAAAAGTAAAGCTTTGTCCACCCGTTCGTCCAGCCACCGTTACCGCAATTACTTGTACTCCCGCACCATCAGTGTATCGCGGTATCGTGGTTGTGTTATCTAGCAACTGGGCTTCTATTACTGAATCATCTATACTCGGATAATACATTAGATAATCACAGAGTATCATTGTCATCGGTAGCGCGGTTACTACGCTAGCCCTAGTTGTTAGTTGTCTAATGTACTTAGTTTGTGGACTAACATTTGCGCCGTGATAAACTCCACCGTCTGTTGATTGAGATATAACCTTAGCTATTGCAGGTGGTGCGTCAAACCAATATTTAGGCACAGGCATTCCCGGACTCATTGATAAGTCAAACCAGATTCCTAAAGATGTTACTTGAGAAGGAGTCTTGCGCCACGCATATTGTCGCATTCTACCCTCTATCTCCGAGTCTATCATTGCCCTTACGTTCGCTAAAGCCATATTAATCAATTACTACGTCTAACTCACCAGTGTTAAATTGCGGCTGAATCCCCGCGCTGATTGATAATGATGCCGATAAAGCGCCCGAGACGATTATCTGACCTGCGCCGTTTTGAGTGGTGCAAATACTAAAGTGTGTGGCCGTTGCTGTTCCTGCTGAGCACAGAGGGAACTGCGCCAACGCTGCGTTACTCGCCTCATTTCCCGAAATTGTAAATCCCGTGGTCCTGCTAATCGTTACGCCGTCGTAACCTGTGTATGTGATTTCGCTTGTGACCGCCGTTCCCGCTTCGCCTGGGTCTGCGCTGTGCAGTCGGATATAAAAGCTTCCATTAGCTGCCCATGCTGGCGCTGTGGTGTCAAAAATATACGTTGCTATATCATTCTCTGTTGTATTACTTGCCGACATTGTCTCTCCTTATATAATTACTGGTGCGATATCTTCATAATCGAAGCTCTCGCCTTCTAGCCCTTCCGCGGTTCTTTTAACTTTAACCTTCTTTTTAGCCCCACCAACATTTACTGTAATATTTGGTGTCGTAGGCTTAACTGGCGCGTCTACTTTAGATTGCAGTATTGCAATCGTATCTAACACCTGCTGATTCTCTAACCGCTTATTGTCCTCTACTTTATTAACCGCTTCTAATTGTTCTGACATCTTGGCCATTTCGAGCTTCGTAAATTCAATCATCTCGTATGCCTGCTCGACTCTCTCGTTTAGTGCCGCTTGCTGGGCTGTAATTTGTTGGTCGAAGTTCTGCTGCTGTTGATCTAACTGTAACTTGAATTCTCTTTGATCTAATTCTCTCATCTTACTCTGACTGTCTAGCTGAATCTTATTAGCTGCGTTCTGCTGTTTCATGCCTTCATAATCAGGCGGAGGTGGCGTTGCTTCTGGTGGCTGCATAGCTTTTTCTATAAGCTGTTGTGTATATCCCTTCATCTCCTGGACGTAAGCCTTCCCGCCGGGCATTGAATCAAGAAGCGAGGTTAGCGCATGTAAAGACACGGCAGCATATTCAGGTTGACCGTTAGTAAGCATTGCTGAAATCTGCTGCATACCTTGTACCAGCGTAGTTGTTACTGCTGTCTTCTGCTGCACTTGCGCTTGTTCGTTAATAAAGTTGGTTGAATCTGTCTCGATATCTATTCTTATCGTCCGCTCAGTGTCATTTCTTAAAAAAGCTAAGTCCTCTAAGAACACGGCGTCTAGAATGTTCCCGCCTACGATTTGTGCTATTTTCTGGTCGTCATAAACCTTTAGCGCGAGGTCTATCATCATTTCGATTGCATCACGGGCTAGGTCTGTTAGCTGTTTTTTGTTGTAGCGAAAACGGTCATAAGCTGCGCCCTGTTTAATTTCTTGCGCTGCTGCAGTTTCCATCGCATCCGATATTCCTCTGAGGATATCCGGCACACCGAAGTGTTCGAAGAATTCGTTTTTAAATTCAGTCTTTAACTGCGTAAATTCTGTCAATGCTGCTACGAATTCCCGTACGGGCACGTCAAGTAAGATGCCAGCCACTCCGCCTTTCTCGACTATACTTTGAAAGTTTTCGGCAGCAACGTAAACATTCTCAGCACTCTCGAGCGCTAGGATTAAATCCTTTTCTGCCCCATCAATAATAATCTTCCGCTCAATTGTCTTAATTCCCCGAAACATCTTGTCCTGTAGCTCATGAAGCTGGCCTAATAAATTTCTTAGGTGTACAAATTCCGGTGTCGGGTAGAGAGACTTCGGAGGCTTAGAGCTTATTCTAAATTTAGGTGATGGAAATACGCCTTCCAAGTCATACATGTAATCTTTGATGTCGAGGCAATCGTCTTTGTAATCTTCATTAACCCAGTAGACCTTATATGTCTTCTTGCAATAAACTTCCCAACCTTCTAAAAACTTACCCGGCGCTTCTGGGGTCTCGTCTGAATCCCTATCGTCCGACTTGTAAGAGTTCGAAGCTTTAAAGAAGTCCTTAACTTTAGTTGCCTTCTCTTCCCCAAAACGCTGTTTTACTTCGTCCCATGTCAGGCTGAACTTGTAAGCTTTAATAGTAATTTCTGCTTCGGTCTTAGCTTCCGGGCTGTGTAGGACTTCATCGTAGCACAGTGGCGACAGGTAAATCTTCTGCCCCTCTATTTTGCTAGCGCTTTTACTATAGAAATATCCCTCGTCATCTTCGAATACTTCATCAGGGTACGAACTATCGCCCTCGTAATATTCAGCAGCCCCATCGTCATTGATACGCTGTTCTAGGCCGATTCTCTCCAGTGATTCTACGGCGCTGCCTTCATAAACTAGCTGTACCGTAGCCTTATCTGCATGGATAAAGTCTTGCACCGCCGCTCTCATTGCATCGTCAATATGTGAGTATTTAAGAAGATTATCGCCTAGTCTCTCTAGGTATGTGCTTCGCCTAATTATACTCTCATCAGAATTATCCCAAAGGCGGTTAGTTGTTAGCTTAGGCGTCCTTGCATAATATGCTGCCTCTACTGTCTTCACTGAACTATGATAGATCGGATACCAGCCTTCGCTGATGTTAAATGCTTCTTTACTTGTTGAGAGCTTCCCGCCGTCTTTATTAAATTCAGCGTAGGCCGCCCTGCTTGCGTGCCAATGGTTCTTAGCAGCCTTCCTTGAAGCCGTTATCCATTTATGCAAGTAACTTACTGTATGACCCTTATCTTCTTCTGTCACGCTTTTTAATCAGCTTTAATAGTTGGCTCGGTGATGCGGATACATTATCAACTTTAAACTTTGGGGGAAGAGCTATGTTCTGCGTCTTAATAAACGGCTTCGCTGCACAACCCAACCTAGCAGCGTCGGTTACGTGGGTTGCTTCGCCCGATTCCGCTGCGTCGTCCGGCTTCGTCGCGTGCCTTGGTAGGGCTGGCAAGTACTCTCTAAGATATATACACGAATGGCAGATGTAAATCATCGGGAATCCATCTTGTCCCTGCAGCCTAGACCGCATCTGTTTATATCCATACACCCTAGCCGTGTTGCCTAGTGTTAAGGGACAACCGTTCGAGAAGAAGTCATCGGCCATCGTGTATTTAGCGCCGTTCTTTGAACTGCCTCGGTCAGCAAATGGAAAGTTGTCCGATAAAGTAATTCCGCAAGTAGTCTCAGGCGTGCTCTCTACAATGCCTTTAGCAATGTCTTCATTACGCATGTTTAACCCCCTAGATTGCTTGTTAGGGTCGCATCCGTACCACTCGCGATAATAGATTAATGCACCTAGCGGAAACCAGCGCTCTTTGCCGTTCTCGTCAAGAAATGGTTGGCCGTCTGAAATGCAAGCCCAGAGTACAGCAAAGGGGTCAGACCCCCCCCAGTCAAATGTACGAAACTTAAACCAATAGGAAGGCGGCATGAAGTTCGGTACGGCGTGAATCTCGTCGTTGTATTCTTCATAGAAGTCCCCTGTTGGCGCCGTCCAGTCGCCTTCAATATAAGCTCGAGCTTGTGCCTCGCCTAGCTCTGATAACCTCGCCCGCTGAGCTTCCGGGTCGGCTGAGGGGTTATCAAGTATCTTAGAAGGTATGTACTGGTATTTCCAGGCACCAAGTTTTTCTATCTCGAACGCTGGCCTCGGTAATATATACTTGCGTTTATGGTATCCAACCGATAGGCCAACCGGGTTGGCGGTCTTAATTACGCGCGGGAATAAAGCCTTTCTATCTTCGTAAGCTATATGCGGGTAAAGGTCCTTTAGTTGCTCTGGAAGCTTCTCCTTCATATCTAGCGACATTCGCGTCCAGGCTTCTAACCCTAATATATGAGCCTCTGGCAATTGCGTCGATTCTTCCAAAACTAATACATGCTTCTCGATGCCTTGATGCTTCTCTAAGTCCTTAGCCAACTGGATTGCCTTTAGGCTAATAGTTGAGCCGGTTCTAGTCCAGGTAACCTGGTCTTCCGTAATCTTAACTATCTTCGCCTCCTCCCAGGGTTTTAATAGCGCTCTAAAACCTGTTGGGCCGTTCATGTGGTTGGATATTACGTCTGCATAATACTTTCTATAAATAAAGGTCTCTAAACCTGGGATAAGGTGGCACCAAGTAATTAAGGCAATTCGCACAAAGAAGCTCTTGCCGCCTTCGGAAGCACCGCCGAATAGATAATTAGTCGCGTTGGTTAATAGCGCTTGCATCTGTCTCGGATACAAGCCTACATCTAAACTACTTCCCTTTGAGGGTAAGGTTGAGGATTGCTGTGAGGTCTGCATCTGCGCTTATCTCTATGTCTTGTGATGGCTTGCCAATGGCGCGGTCTAGTATGGAATCCGCTGCGGATTTACGTGTCTTAGGGTCTGCGCTCTTATCCTTCATGAGTGCATATAAATATTCTATGGCCTCGATACTGTACGCTTGAGCGAGTAACTTAACCTCCTGTGCTATTTTTGGTCTTCCGCCCGGGTTCCCTGACTTACCTTTTTCAAACATTGTTATAACATTGTTATCTAATTGTTATGAGCACGCTTAGCAAATATACAACTCTGCATCGTTCGGGGAAGAGTAAACATGCTCAAGACAACCATAGACGGCATCGGACCAGAGGTGGCTAGCCCTTAAACTTTCACCTCTTTCTTTAATCTCGATAATGTTCTGTCTTATTAAATCTTTATTGAGATCTAACATATCGCAAGTCCATATGAAGGTAAAGGGTGCCTCTCTTACGCTCTCTAACAGCCATCTACTAGCTGTCTCTTGAGGATTTTCGTAAACGGATGTTCTGCCTGGGGAGTACTCGGTTTTCTTTAAAAAATCCAGTATGGCGCGTTCTAGCATCGCCATTAAGAGTGCCTTCTCGGGTCTAGCGTCTAACATTTTGGTTTCTCCTTGGTTAACTATTTTGGTTAACAATTCTAGCTATCTATCTTGGTTAACTATTTTGGTTAACTATCTAGTTAACTATCTAGTTATCTATATAGTTAACCAAATAGCTGTTGCTCTACTTCACTACTTTATTTTTTAGACGCCTTATTAGCTTCTAAGTGTTCAATTCTTTTTACAATTTCGTTGTGAGCTTTTGATGTAACTTCAAAAGCGGCTTTCGTCGCCTGGAAGTTCCCATCTAAGCGCCTGTCCGTATAGTAAGAGCATCCAGCTAGTATGACTACTGCTAGTAATATTAGTTTTTTCATTTTTACCTTATTTTATGTTAATATACCTGATTTTGAGCACACAGGGCCAATTCCCCTTTACTACTAATCTAAATTCCTAAAAGAAATAGATTAAAAGCATTATAGAGATGCGATTCCAAGCGTTGTAACCTTTAACTAACTCACACATTTCTCTAATACTAGTTTTTGTTATTAAGTCGTACTATCGACCGCGACGCATTGGCCCATATGCTACATCCAGTAGTAGCGCGTTGCGCGGAAAAAACTCTTATATAAATAAGAGAAAACTATTTAAGAAATGTGCTTAGCCCCCCCCTTTAAAGGCGAAGTTAGACCGCAACCTATGTTGTCGCGTTTACTGCTGATAATACTTGACGGGCTTCGAGTGCTGCCGATCTGTCGTTTCAGCCAAGGATTTATTAACGAATAATACCTAGATAAGACTGCTTGGAAGTGATTTGTTTTATGTTGCGTTGCGAAGTTTGATGAAGTAAAGTTCATAAGAAGGCGTTTGCTTTGATTCGCTTTAAAGTAGACGAGCCCTAAAGTTTAGACTTAACCCCATTAAAATTAAACTCTGGGGCGTTCCTTCCTTCTAGCTTAATGTAAAGTCTTAAAAAGTTCAAGCTAAATATTCCAAGTGAATTCTAAAGCTCCAAAGGTATGTCTTCCTATTTGCTTGTCGAATTCCTCGGTTCTGTATTTATACGCATAGTCAACGCTGAACCCTAAGCCTGGAAAGTATAGTCGTATCCCTGCTCTCGCCTCTGCTACGAACCAGTTTTTGTTAACCGTGTAGCTATTTTCTGAAAAAAGCCTTCCGTCTAGGTGGGTGTTATAAAGAACGGCTTCCCCGCATAGACCCGCATAAGGATATATATATTTATAAAAGTGCTTCTGTAATGTTTGACATAAAAATAATCTATCTTTAACGTTCCCAGCCTCTATGCCATATTCATTTTCAATCATCGAGTCACCTATTATGCTCTGAAGGTACTCACGGTTCCTCTTTGAGAGAACAAAACTTAGGGTAGGCTCTGTTGGGTTCTGCCCTGCCCATGTAGGATGCTCTCCCCATCCCCAATCGTCGTGCACTGTCTGCTGCAGTGCTTGCGTACCGGAAGCTTTACCGACTACACCGATTCTTGTCTTTAAAACAACGGCTTCGCCTGATCTAATATCCCATTTATTCTCGTGTTGCATGTAGGTAATACCGTCCCAAGGCCGGTCACCGGTATCAACGAGGTCGGAGTTCTTCTCTGTGGGGGTATACATCTCATTAACTACTGACCACTTGCCGCATCTTAATGTAACACCGTTCGTATAGTTGTGATCTAGGCCGCCTGGCTTAACGTAGTCGTTTTCCCATTTGAATGAACAATCTCCAAAGGCCAAGCTAGGGAGTAGTATAACTGATAAGAGAAGCTTCATGGCTTTAGCTCAAGTTCTAATTCTGCTACCCTATCTCGAAGCCTCAATATCTCGTCAAACTCTGAATAGTCTTTAAGAAGCTTCATAGCTTTGGCCCTTTGAAATCGCTGCCAGTTGTCGGCCATCGGCTTTAGCTCGAATATGCGCGATTCCAGACTATCAATGTACTTTTTAATAAATTCAGCTTCCGCTTCTCGGCCGTCTGCCGCTATTACTTCGAGGTACTCGCTAATAGTAAATCGTTTACGGTCCAATTATCGCCTGTGTTGTGCTTTAAACTTTATCTTCATGCGCTGGGCTGGGCTAAAGGTAAGTGAAGCAAGGTTAGGGCACCATAGCGCTTGCTCGTCCATGATAGTGGTGCAGCCTGTGGTATGCTTTAATCTTAATAGACTATGACCTAGTTCGTGAGCGATGGCACTTAAAGAATGTAATCGCCTCGGCTCTCCTTTATCGTTCGTATCGTTCCACACGCTCATCGACAAGTTACCAGAAGCGAAGCCTAATATGTATTCCGTTTTCCCCGAATAAAAGGGATTTAATAAAATATGCCTATAACCTCGAAACTGGAACGCTGCTATAAGACCGTTAAAGTAATCTTGCTGCGCACCCAGATTTAGTGGTTCTGATAATCTTATCATCTGCACTTGCGCCTTTAGCCCCTTGCTCGCGAGGAATGATTGTACCTCAATTGGCTGTAAATTTACTGATAATAATAATATAATTCTAATTAGCATATTAGTCCCCATAATAGTTTAAGTAAGTTGTCGTCGTAGCCGTCGTCGTAGTCGTAGCCGTAGCTGTCGGCGCCGTAGCCGTAGCTGTCACCGAAGCCGTAGCCGTCGCCGCCGAAGCCGAAGCCGTCGCCGAGGCTGTAGCTGTCGCCGTAGCCGCCGTAGCCGAAGCCGAAGCCGAAGCCGTAGCCGTCGCCGTCGCCGTAGCCGCCGCCGTCGCCGTAGCCGCCGAAGACGTAGTCTTCTTCTAAAGTTACTTCCGTTCGGCTTGCTTTAAGCATCAAGTCCCCATAGTAGTTTAAGTAAGTTGTCGTCGTAGCCGTCGTCGTAGTCGTAGCCGTAGCTGTCGGCGCCGTAGCCGTAGCTGTCACCGAAGCCGTAGCCGTCGCCGTAGCCGCTGCCGCTGCCGTCGCCGTAGTGGCCGTAGCCGTAGCCGTTGCCACAGCCGAAGCCGTCGCCGTAGGCGTAGCCGTAGCCGTAGTCGCCGTAGCCGTAGCCGTCGCCGTAGCCGTAATGGCCGGAGCCGTGGTCGTAGTAGCCGAAGCCGTAGCCGCCGTAGCCGGTGCCGTAGCCGAAGGCGAAGCTATCGCCGTAGCCGCCGTAGCCGCCGTAGCCGAAGCCGTAGCCGAAGCCGTCACCGTCGCCGTAGCCGTAGCCGCCAAAGACGTAGTCTTCTTCTAAAGTTACTTCCGTTCGGCTTACTTTAAGCATCAAGTCCCCATAATAGTTTAAGCAGGTTGTCGTCGTTGCCGTTGCCGCCGGTGCCTTTGTGGCCGTAGCCGTAGGCGTTGCCGTAGCCGGTGCCGTTGCCGGTGCCGTCGCCGCCGAAGCCGTAGCTGTCGGCGCCGTAGCCGTAGCTGTCACCGTCGCCGTAGCCGAAGCCGTAACTGTAGCTGTTGCCGTAGCCGCCGTATCCGTCGCCGAATCTGTCTTGCTCTTTTACTTTAATCATCATATTAGTCCCCATAATCTTAGTCCCCATAATCTTAGTCCCCATCATATTAGTCCCCAAAGTAGCTTAAGCAAGCCGTCGCCGTTGCCGTTGCCGCCGGTGCCCCTGCCGCCGTAGCCGTAGGCGTTGCCGTCGCCGGTGCCGTCGCCGGTGCCGTCGCCGCCGAAGCCGTAGCTGTCGCCGCCGTAGCCGTAGCTGTCACCGTAGCCGAAGCTGTCACCGTCGCCGTATCCGAACCCGTAGCTGTAGCTGTAGCCGCCGTATCCGTCACCGTAGCCGTAGTGGCCGAAGCCGTAGCCGTGGTCGTAGCCGTAGTAGCCGACACCGTAGTGGCCGTCGCCGGTGCCGGTGGCGTAGTCGCAATGATACCACATGGGTGAATCCAGTATCTTCTTATTCTCTGCCCACACTAGCGTTTCCTGCGAGATGCCTGAAATCAACTGTCCCACTTCTGGTATATTGCTAGAACTAGCCCCGAATTGAATCGCCTTGCTCACGTGCTCTAAAGTTACTTCCAAACTGAATTCTCCCACGCCACGACTGCTTCTGGGGTGCATTCAAAGATGCCGGTAACCTTATAAAGTGTGGCTTCTGGTGTACTGTGAGTTATCCGACATCCGCTTGTTGGGCCAGTAGCAGCTAGACCCAAGACGCCCTTAGTATCGGCGTCCCAATAAACGCCCATGCGGCACTTTAGTAAGATAATCTTAGCAGGGCATTCCGAGTCGTCTTTAACGTATCCGAAGAACACGCCTCTGTTCTCTGTGGTAATAACTACACCTTTTTGTTTATCGTTCATATATAATCCTTAGTTTTAAAGTTAAAGTGTATCTTATGATTCACTCTTTTACTAATAGTACTCAATTAATGTTCATGAGTCAACAATTATTTATTACTTTTTTAATTTTATTTTAAAAAAAGCTATTCTTCTTCTTTAGCGCACTTATCTTGAAGAGCCTTGAAGCTTTCTGTGGTAAAGCCCCCAGCGATATAAGCCTGTTCTAGTAATTCGAGGTCTCTTAGAGTAATCCTAGCTGCCTTTCTCTCTAGCGACAAATAAGCCTGTAACGTCTTCTTGCTCATCAATTTATGCATCTTCCAAGGATTGAGCTTCAGCTTTTCTCTAATGATTTTAACTAGTTTCATAACTTTAATAAATAAATTTAAAATAGTACTAAATATCTGTTGACGTGTGAACGATAATTGAGTATAACTGGCAGTATAGTGAATCATAATCGAGTTGTCAATAGTGATTCACTAATTTAAAATGGGGGATATATGAAAGAGAAATTAGAACAGATACTAAACGCAATAAATGATGTCATCGAAATAGATACTTCCGGCGGCGCGCATATATATATAGCCAGGGATGCCGTTGAGAGTGCTATAGCATGCTGCAATAGAAGAGCAGTGCAGGAACGACTTGAATATAACAACACAATCTCTAAACACATTTTGTAAAGGAACTATGGAAAATAAAATGGAAAATAAAGAAAACTTACCGGGCGAGGTGGCGTATGCCGGGGTACCTACGATTGAATCGTATGCCGCTAATCTGCAGCAAAAGCTGCTGATGTGCAAACTGTTGCGCGAATCGGGTTTTGCGGCTGCAAACTTTAAAACAGATGGCGCGGTGTTGGCAGCCATACTTTACGGCCAAGAATTAGGCTTTAGTCCGATCCAGGCACTACAGTGTATAGATATTATTCAAGGCAAGCCTACAATTAGCGCCGCTGGGGTGAAGGCTAAGATATTAGCTGAAGGCGGTGTAATAAGAGATCTAGAATGGACAGATAAGCTTTGCAGAATTGAAGGCAATCGCGCGGGAAATAAAGTTATTACCGAGTACACCATGCAAGAGGCCGTCCAGGCTGGCCTTGCCGGTAAGGATAATTGGAAGAGGATGCCCAAGGACATGCTGTACGCTAGATGTGTCACACGCTACGCGCGTAATCATTGGGCTGACAAGATTAAAGGTCTGTACGGCGGCGAGGAGATGAGTGATGCGGTAATTGTAAGACAGCAACCGGCTATTGAATGCCCAGTTAAATCCGATGAGGAAGTAAGCAAGCCTAAATCTGATGAATGGACTGGGCAAGAGCTGGTAACAGGGGGCACGTATAAAGACCTGCTCTGGTATCAGTTACCGCCGGATTACTTAGAATACATCAGGCACAACGGTAGCAAGCAAACGCAATCTAAGGCCGAGCAAGAGATATCTAGAAGAGATGCCAGCGCCGACGAAGGGCAGCCAGATATTAACGATAATACAGGGGAACTAATATGAGATTAATAGACTTCGTGGGACAATATCAATCTTTGCTTAACCGACTCGACAACTGTGAGATAGGCGAGGAAACTGATATAGGCCTGCATCTTAATGACGTGGTGGATGCCCTCGAGGATAAGCTGGAGCGTTGTGCATGGATTTACCGCAATCTCTGTCAAGAGGAGGCAGCATATCGTAGCGAGGCGGCGCGATTAGAGGCCAAGGCCTCGCAGAAGGGCAGACAGGCCGATTTATTGAAGAATTACATCGGTTACTGTTTGCAAGGCAAATCAGTAAAGACAAAGACCTTTAGTTTGCACTTCAGAAAATCAGAATCGGTCGAGGTTTTAGACGCGGCGATAGTGCCGGAACAATATCAGCGCACTAAGACAATCGTTGAACCAGATAAGACTTTAATCAAAGCAGATTTAAGGGCAGGGGCTACAATACCGGGGTGTGTTTTAATTGAGAAACTAAATTTACAAATAAAATAAAAGGAAAAAAATGAAATACGAATATGAAATAAAAAGTGGCGAAGACATTATGAAAAAAGCCAAAGCTAACAAGCTAGGCGAGGCTTTGTTGCAAATAAATCTAGCGAAGCGACTAAACCGACAATTGGTCAGAGCATCTAGGTTGGGTGTAATTAAATTATTTAAAGTCGTAAGTAAATACGATGATTAATGCAGTAGACCCGTGCAGGGCGGAGGTCATCGCTGAAGTTAGGCGGATGATGCTGTCTATCACCCCAGAACTCGGATTGTTGCAGGTGCTTCATCGACAGCTTGGGGATGGCGTAAATATGTCGGATTGTTTATTCCGACTGGAAGTCATTAAAAATAAACGGAAGGTTGTAGGTTTTTATAAACAATAAATGGAGATTAGGTTATGAGAGTAAGAACAGAGAACGAGCAGAAGGGAAGTTTTATAAACGTTATTTTCTGGGCAGCAATATGGATATCACTACTTAGTTATTTAACAGGTTGTAGTCTCAAACTGGAAGTAGGATATCACGGCGAGACAGCCATAGAAGATAAGACTTTTACGGCGGATAAAAGAAAGTAACTAACGAGCGGGGTAAGTGTTCCGGTAGTTCCTCAAAATGCAATGTGCTAGGACAACTTATCCCGCCTTAAAAAATAAATTATATGGAAAAAGTAAAACAAATAGTAATCGCGACAATTCACGGTATAGTGGGATTTATAGTGCTGGGTTCGATGGTGTTAGCTGGGTTTTGGATCAGGGAAAGACTGCAGCCGAAATCAACAACTATAATAGAATTATCGGCTGACGATATCCTTGAGCGCTTAGCGCAATCAAGTAATTACGAAATCCAGTGTGACAAGAACGGCGGGGGTAGAATAGCGTTCCATAAATAATAGCACTAAATAACTATTGACGCGTGAACATTAATAGAGTACCACTAGGTATAAGTTTAACACTAAAAGGAAAATATGATAGACAAAAAGAACGAGAACGAAGACGAGAACGAAGACTATAACGAAGACTATAACGAAGACGAAGACGAGAACATTGAAGCGATTTTAAAACGCAATTATGAAATCCAACTTCATGACGAAGAACAATACGAGCGCCGACACGAAGAACAACCCATTTTTTGTTGGCGTTATTTCTAGAAGATGCTAAATCTTGTGACCCTGTTCAGTCACGGTCAAGGCTCACATTTCGGCGAGCCTTGACCGGCAATCTGGACATATTTGCGCGAACAAATATGAGTGAATTACCCAATCAACATACCACATTCCTAAAAGAAGACAAGAAGCAACGCAGATTCCACCTGCGTTCAAAATGGAACGCTTTAGTTCTTACCTATTCCAAACCACTTTATCTAGCAACTTTTGCCGAAGCGCAAAACTGCAAGCGTTCATTTCTCCGACTTGGCTTTAAAGCCAAGACAAAAAGCACTAATTTAGGCTTTAAAGTGTGGAGAATAGACATTGACTAGAAGACGTCCGTATATGCCATTTTATCACGGCGATTGGAAGAAAGACATTGGGGTACAGGCATTAAGCTTGCATGACCGCGCTGTCTGGCTTGAGCTGCTTATGCTAATGCACGATGCTGACCTAAGAGGAGAGCTTGTTCTAAACAACAAGCCGATGAGTCGCGAACTAATAGCTAGGGTTATAAGCGTGGATAATCAAACCTTCGAAGCCAGCTTGGGGCGCATACTTGAGAATGGAGTATGTAGCATTCGAGAGAACGGTACTATTTATTCTAGAAGAATGGTTAGAGACAGAGAGATAGCCACTAAGCGCTATCTATCGGGCTCGAAGGGGGGCAATCCTATTTTGGTTAATAAAGTAAATAAAGTAGAAAAGAAAAAGAAGGCGCCTCGAATCTCACAGGCGATTGGACATCCACCAAATCCGGACAACGATAACTTGCCCCAATGCCTGATTGATATTTTTAAATCAGAAAACAAGCTTGAGCAATTTAAAAATATATGGATTACGGACGCTCAGTGCCAACGCCTGCTTACTACTTGGGGTGAGAAGGCTTTAGAATTAGGCATGAGAGCATTAAGTCAATGGAGCATTAACCACGACATCAATCCTAAGACCAAGCTTGCCGGGTGGGAATCCTACAGGCTTAAACGCGACCACGCTTCAGCGCTAGATAATTTACTTAAGCGGATGGAGGCTAGGAGCGAGTTTTGAACATTAAAAACATTAAACCGGTAACGCTCAAGGAGTTATTAATCAGAGATTTTCCAAAGAAGGAATATTTTCTTAAACCACTATTGTTTCGTGGCTCATTAATGATGATATACGCTAGCCCCGGCATTGGTAAGACATTTACGGCGCTGGGGATGGGACTAGCTGCAGCTAGTCAGGGGAACTTTTTAAAATGGAAATCTGAAGTGCCGGCTAGAACTTTATACGTCGACGGCGAGATGGGTGATGAACTAACGCAATCAAGATTATCTAAACTAGTCGTAAGCGTTGATTATGCCTATAAAGGAGAAAACTTTAAAATAATCTGCCCAGATGATTTTAACAACGGTGAGATTCCGCAAATCTCAAATCCCGCACATCATGGTTTCTATCTGGAACAAGCAAGAGACAAGGATCTAATCATATTTGACAATTATGGGTGTCTCACAACAAAGAACGGCACCGAGTCAGATGAGCATGTATGGGATCGATGTTGGGGATTAATTAAGCAATTAAAGGCGATGAAGAAAGCAATTATCATCGTACATCACGCAGGCAAAGGTGGGTTACAGCTAGGCACATCTAAGAAGGAGCAGCCGTTAAATTGGATGATAGAATTAAGGAGACCAGCAATTTATGAAGCCACTGAAGGCGCTAGATTCGAACTCCGATTTACGAAGATTCGGGGAGTACACGGCGAAGACGTTGAGAGCTTGCTAGTTAATATCAAAGAAAGCGCACACGGCTTGGCTTGGGAGTGGGGTGGTTTAGACGACGAGCTCGAGGAACGTATAGCGCAGATGAAGGAGGTCGGTATGTCCGACACGCAAATAGCCTTAGAAGTCGGCAAGCCACTTTTTTTTATAAAAAGCACATTAAAAAAGTCAAAAAACGAATTTAGCTGTAGAGGGGATAATTATGACAATGATGACACTAAAGACGAACAGGAGTTATTTTAACATGCTGAGCAACAAACAGAGGTTCGATTTTTGGAAGCGAAATCGCCTCAAGAACATGTGTATCAAAGACGTCTTGGAATTTAAACAATGCGATGAGTACCAAACTGCGAAACTAACTTTTTTAAAATCAGAAAGAAAAAAACTCAACCCAACTGAATTTGTTTACTACATAGAGAAACAGCTCTTTGACTTAGATAATATCCGCGCGAAGTTTAATTTAAAAGGGGTATTGTGAGACGTTCAGGATTTAAACGACATAAATTCGGCGCAATCAAGACAGCAGTCGGCGATCTAGTGTTCCCTTCGAAGCTGGAAGCTTCTGGTTTCTCCGAGCTTTTGCTCTTAGAAAAAAGTGGCATTATAAAAGATTTAGAACTACAAAAGGAATTAGTAATCACAGTTGCGGGCAAGCAAATATGCATTTACTACTCTGATTATTTTTTTACTAAAACATGCAATGGCAAACAAACCGTAGGCGAAGCTAAAGGAAGGGCTACCGCTGATTTCCGCCTAAAATGGAAACTTGCTCAAGCGATTTATCCGCAATATGACTACATGCTTTATCAACTTAATAAATGGACTGGGAGCTTTTATAAATGAAAAACGAAATTATTAAATCAAAAGAAGATCTAGAAAGGATATTCAAGGAACTGAATATCAATGTTCCCGTTCACGAGATTCCCAGACTTCCAAACATTTCTGAAATCGAAAAACGGAAAATTATGCTTGATGCTATTAAGCGTTCTAGGAACAATAAGAGACGTGATTGACATCCCACCCTGCCTTGTAGGTAGGGGAGGATGCCAACGCTTTAGATTGCTTAGCCCGATATTTTCTTACTCGCTCTAATTCGGCTGTAAATTGTGAAAATAGCCCCTCCTGCGGTAATTGCAAGATTACCGATGTCTAGTAGGTTTTCACTCGTCAAACCTGTCCTCGCGGCAATTATAGGCGCTATGAACATGAATAAAGCCCCCCAATTCGTTTTGCTGAGAATCGCCATTTTACTACCAGTTAATTCGCTCATAAAGTTTTCCTTATATTAATTAAATATCTTTTTAAATCTAACTTCCCATTTTTTTAAAATCAGCGCGCATCCTTAAAACTTCGGCCAACAGGCTAATAACCGTGGTAGCTTCTTCTGGCGTTATAGAATTAGTCGTACTTAACTTTAAATCTATCATATCGTCGACCCTGTCATACTCAGCATATATTTTATTCAAATGACTTCTGTCGATAGTCTCCCCATGGAGACATAACGCGTCTTTAAAAGGTAGTATATAAGGCAAACCGCTATCCATATTTGTTTTCTTCATCTAAAACTTCCATCTCTAAAGCCGCCGTTAATAGTGCCAACCTTCTTTTTATTTATGTAAACGTCTAAATCTGAACCTAATTTGAAGCCCATAGTTGCTGAATAGTAACGGAAGCCGCCGCCGTCAAAGCTGCCGTAATAAGGCAATTTAGCGATTATCTTACTACCTCGTTTAAGCTCAATAGCTGCTGCATGAATTGGACTTATTATTAATAGCTTGTCGCCTTTATAATCGTTAGCTTGATGCTTCTCTGCGTGAGACTTCACGAGCCAATGTTTAGGCAGTGATGATCTGCCCTTATCGTTAAATAAATAAGCAATTGACTGGATGTAATCTTTATTCGGTTTGCGCATCTTTGATTCTTTGATTCTCTGCGGTCTTGGGGTTGTGTCTTTTTCGCGAAACCTTAAATTAAAGCGGCTACTCCACATAAAGAACACCTCTGCATCTCCATATTTTTTCTTATAACCTTCTACGTCTGCATTCGTGCATTCTGTGCCATCAAACGAATATTGATAGCGCCCTGATGGTTTAGCATGATCGCCATGAATTTCATTAATATATTTCGCAGAAAAAGCCCCTTTCCATGGCGTATTAACAATCGTGCAATTTGGCGCTTCAAGTTGTGCTATATCTAAATATTTATCTGGATTGCTTAAATTGTGTTCGCAAAAAGGGGATAGCCGAATATCAGCAGCAGGATATTTGTTTGCTAAAATATTATATTTTCTAGACAGCTCTTTTACTTTTTTTATATCTCTATCGCCAAATTGATGGCTATCACTCCAGATTAGCTGAATTCTAATTAGTTTACAGCCCTTTTTTAACGTATCTTCCGTTACGGGGTAAGCGTCGCCGAACGTTTCCGCAAAAATGCCGGTTGCGTAATTGGAGAACAGCGTAACCTCTTTTTTATATTGCGCACCTGCTAATAGGTCTAACCCTTCTATCATTTTACAATCTCCTCAACTTTTTCTAAAGCCTTCTTAACTTCTGCTTGGTTTTGTAAAGCCTTAGCTTGGTTAATTTGTATCGAACTAAGCGTACCCGTTATGTTCGTATTAGTAATATAAAGTATTCCGATTACTCCTCCAAGCGTTAACGCTAGCGACCATAGCGCCACTATGCCAACCGTTACGTAATGAGTCTTTAAAGGTATCTGGTCTTTACCAACTGCTATGGCTTCTAACCTTGCCTGCCTTTTTTCGCCCTTTTCGGCTGTATCTGCGATTAACTTCATAGTCTCGTGTATGCTCTCCTGAAACCCTAAAGTTCTCTTCGTGTCCATTCGGACTAATCTTAGTGCAGCCGACCCTTGTTTCACAAACAACTTAAACTCCGTATATAAGTCTTCAATTTGCTGACCTTCTTTATCGTGCATTTATCCTCACAATGATAACGCATAAATCCTATAGGATAACCTAGCTAGTTGTACTTGATTGGTCGCCTCAATCGTAAGAGTGTCACCTATCCCACTTCTAAACAGTCCGTTAATGGAATCTTGTTCCATATATGGCGGCTGAGTGTTTGATGGCGTATGGAATTTCCAAAGCAACACTGAGTTTGATATAAAAGCCAATGTCCCATTGCCTGCAGCATCTGATTGACATGTTAAGCTTATAACCTCAATTACTTTATTTGCTACACCATTTATTACAGTAGCATTACCAATTATCTGGCGGAAATGAATATGATAAATGGGTATAGCTCCGTCGATTGTCTCGAATACTCGTTGTGGATAATACAGCGTATATTTATCGGTCATGCTATTCCTAATTTAATTGCGTTCATCGCATACATCTTGCGGAACCTTGGCAGTAGGATGTTCTGTAAATAGTCAACTTGCTTTAATTGCGTACCAGTTAATTCGCCATCGTTAAGTAGTTTGTTAAGTACGTCTTGGCCTAAATAGTGTGCAGCGTATCTTAATTCTGGATCGCCCTTAGTTAATTTTTTAGTTTGAGAATCTAAAACTTTCACGGCTTCAAAGCTTGCGCCTAGATCGTAAGGATCGGTCAAGCCTAAATTCTTTGCAGTGCGATCAATAAATTGGAAGCCCCCTTTAGCTGTGCTCTCAGGGTTCTTGGCTTTAGGGTCTCTATTGGATTCAAATTGATAAAGCGTTGAATAATACAGGTCTTTATCTATTTCTGCCTCTACAAACTTCACGTCTTGTTTCTTCACAATCTTACCTCCGTTATTTGTTGTTTGATTTGGGTTTAATTTGGGTTTAATTTGGAACAACGACCTATTTATTTCTTGTTTTGTCTCACTTGACTCTTGAGGATTATCTGAACTCAAGGCACCAAGACCAGCGCTAGCCTTAGAGCCTTTAATCCCCAATTCTGCTAGATTTGATACCCCCTGGGCCTTATCCGATAACCTTTGATAAAGCTTTGATGTGCTGATAGGGAACGCGTGCTCTGAATATTGCTGCCCTGCTTTAACCAACAATCTCCCGCCCGCTACAGCAGCAGCAGCTGGCAGTCCTAGTACCGCCGAACCCGCCCCTGTCATTACGGTCATCGGCAAGCTGCCGCCTGTCATATAATCGCCAATTGATGGCCCCTTCTTGGCGAGCGACTTATTAAGCGTCCTACCTACACTTTCTGCGGCCGAATATATTTCGTTGGCTCTCGCAAATTCTCCAGCCTTGTGTGGCAATGCAGCATCAAATTCTCTCTCGGCTGCTCTTCTCAAATCATATTGCACCATTCTTCTAAGTTTTATTTGAGCCGCTGGGACAGCTGACTCGAAGGTAGTTTCCTTTTGTATTTGGTCGGTGAATTTATTAAGCTTATGCAAACCTGTGCCGGGCATCTTTACGTAGTCGTCAAGCATTTCGTCAAATTGCTTAACTAAACCCTCTCTTGTGCTATCTCTGTATCCGTTCAGGAATTTATATGTTTCGTTAAATTCAGGTAAAATTTCTTTACTGCCAATAACCTCATCTGCTTTAGCTGCCAACTTCGGGATAGTATTCCCCGCTTCTATTTTTGCTTTAGTGATATGCAACTTCAAAGCCTGAACTTCATTAGGCGCGTTAGCCAGAATTCCAGCATCTTCTAATGTCTTAACTTGCAGCTGAATTGGCGCCTGTATACCTATAGCATCATCTATTTTATCAAAGGGAACAGTGTTCCCCGCATCATCAACATATAAATTAACTCTATTAAGTCCTCGTGTCCTGTCTCCGTACTGTATACCCAAGCCACCCTCAAGCGTTTCTTTAGACGCATTACCAAACTTGCTAGAAATAGAAGACGCTGCTTTACCCGCAACCTTAAACAGCGAAGGAATAGCTACGTTAAGCGCCGCGCCCGTTGTCATATCCTCGCCTAGGGTATCGCTCTTAGCGTTAAATAACGCGCCATAAGCTGCCCCTTCAGCTCCATATCCTGCCCCTAGATTTAATAATTTGCTAGCGCCAGGAAGTTTGCTAAGTATTGGCAATTTAGCCGCGATATTTTGGCCCTGAGCGGGCATAGCTACAACAGTTGCGAGATTGCCCACTGCTTGCGTCACGTCCTCTGTTGTCTGGTCGCCTTCGCCACCTGAAATAAATTCTAATGCTTTATTTCTATAATCAGACGGATAAGCGCCGGTTAGATCGGTTTCTTCGCCTGTTATTTTGTCTAGTACGTAATTACCGCCCCGGAACATTAGATCGGCGGGTGCTGCTATAACGTCTGTTCCAGCCTTCGCAACGCCCTTTAAGCCGCCCATCACATAATCATAGGCGCTAGTCGGGGCCGCTGCTGGCGACTCGTCCAAAAAAAATCCTGGTGGTGCCTCGTTATTGAATCCTTGTGGTGCCTCGCTATTGCTCGGCGTATCTTCATCTAAAAAAAAACCCATTACCTTATCTTCCTTATTCCGTAATCTCCGTTAGCGTTTATCTTCCCACTAAATTCAAATCCCACCGGTGGTGTCGGCGCTGTCGCTTTAGTAGCTAAGCCCGAAGCACTTCTATCTTGTGTTGCTTCGCTGTATCCGCCTTGCGTTTTAGTATTGAAATCAAATTCTTGCCAAGGCATACGCGAAGGATTAACAACTGTTCCCTGGTCCGTCGAAATAAAAATAGGGTTGCTTGCTTTATAAGTCTGCCAATATTTATCGGCTCCGTAAGTTGTACCCGTCTCTTCTCGGTAGGTATCCAGGAAGTCCCCATACTCGCCTTCGATTTCGGCTAACTTTCTCATTTTTTGAGTTAAGATAATATTAGCCTCTGGGGTTTTAGATGATGATGGTCCAGCGGATAGATATGTTCTCATCTCGTTGTCGCTCGTAGCACCGGATCCAGCATCCCGCGAAGCTTTAATTATGTCGGGGCCTATAGAGTCAAGTAGCGCTTGCGAGGCTCTCTGATCTCGTTCTTCATCATTCCCAATCGCATAGATAGAAGACAAGATATCCCTAGCAGGTCCTAACGCCCCACCTGTTTGTCCTGCCCCTTCAATTCCAGCTTCTGCCGTTGCCGCAAGTTGATTTAAGTCATTTGATTTTTGCCGCGAGATGGCGACTCTATCGACTGATTCTTTTAAAGCTTTTCTTTCTGCCTCCAATTGTCGCGAGGCTGCTTCAGTAGCGGCGCCACCCGGTATGCCCATGTCAAGCTGCTCCTGTTGTAGCCTTTTAAATTTAGATTGTAGCGATTCGCCTGAATCTGGAAAGCGGGACAGTGGCTCCGGCGAGAAGCCCATAGGCTGCGCCTCGGTTCCTGCTTCTAGTCTTCTCCGTAATGCCGGGTTCTTAAACATTTCCATCTCAAGCTGCGCTTCAGTTTGAATCCTAGTGAGGTCTCTAGCTTTATTAATATCGCGAGCGTACGCTGAGTCTAATTCATCTTCTCTCATCGCGCGATTAACTTGAAAGAGCTTTGAATTATTCTGAGCCGTATCAAACAAGGCAGGTGATAAGTCTGTAACCGCCGAAGTACCTCCACCTAAAGCGTTTATGATCTCTTGATTATAATCTCGTCTTGCGTTCTGCTGATAATCCTGACTAAGCCCAGTCAGACTGCCGCCGACTATGCCGTTAACGAGCGAACCTATCAGTTTTTCCTTGGTGCTGAAATCACCTCTCATGATATGGCCTTGCATCCCGCCGCTAATTCCCGCAAGTGGACCATATATATCGCCTTCGGCGAAGTTAGGCTTCTCGTAAGTATTGCCTGCCAATAACGTTGCTAATTTATCTAATTCACTTAATTCTGGCAAGTTGCCCCCTTTGTTTTAATCATGCAAACCCCGCTGCTTTTCTATCCGCCGCTAATTGCTGTTCAGGCGTAATACCGGCACCGCCGCCACCGCCACCGCCACCGCCACCGGAGTTATTTACTCCCTGCTGACTTATGTCTAGCTGTCTATTACCCTGCTTAATTCCATTTAACTGCGTATAGATATCTGTTGGCGTTCCGCCCGAAATGCTGGACCCTTGGAATGGTTGAAAGCTAGGCATTAAGAGACCCGTGCCTAAGTTTGACAACGCTCCCGCCGAATTAATAGTATTATTATACTTATTCAAATCGTTCGCAGTCTGAGTTTCATTTTGATTAAAAAATTGGTTCTGAGCCGTAAGCCCTGTTAAGGTTGCTTGATTTCTAGCGCCTAAATCAAAGTTATTCTGTGATTCTGCTAAGAGTTTATATTGTTGGTTGTATGCTTCCGTTCCCGGTTGCAACCCCCTGTTATAAAGCTGCTGTGAGAGATTGTTTAATGCTGTAGTGTTTTTTTCTGCCACACCTCTAGTAAGACTGTCATAAACAGCAGTCTCAGCTTTAATAGGGTCGTAATTAATAGCATCTCTATACGTCGGCCCACCTGCAATTGTTTTTAATTGATCACTACCGAGCTGTTGCCCTAGCCTCGTTATGCCTTGCCCGCCCTTTAAAATGTCATCTTGTTCAGGACTAAGTTTCTGCTCTATAGAAACTGTTCCGTCTGGATTAATTTTAGTCGATGATTCGCCGAGCGGATTTATAATATCTGGATTATTAAGCTTGACTTCCTCTCTGGCGTCTATTATTGATTCGCCTCGATTCGCGTCAACGCCTTCGCCGAAATTGTCTATAATGTTCGGAGTCGTCCTCGGCCTATCTGGAGTATCGTCCGGCCTACCTGGATTATTGCCCGGCCTACCTGGATTATTACCTGGCCTACCTGGATTATTGCCCGGCCTACCTGGATTATTACCTGGCCTACCTGGAGGCGGGTTTTGATTACCCGGCCTACCTGGATTATTGCCCGGCCTACCTGGAGGTGGGTTTTGATTACCCGGCCTACCTGGAGTATCGTCCGGCCTACCTGGATTATTACCCGGCCTATTTGGAGGCGGGTTTTGATTAACCGGTGGCCTATTTGGAGGCGGGTTTTGATTGCCCGGTGGCCTATTTGGAGGCGGGTTTTGATTGCCCGGCCTACCTGGAGGCGGGTTTTGATTAACCGGTGGCTTGTCTTTTTTTTTGTCTTTAGCTTTCATAATTCCCTATATCAATATAATATGCCGCCGTCAGACACATATGCCGTGCCACCATAAACTTCATGTGACTGCTTATTTGCTGACCCCTGTTTTCTCGTTTGCGAAAATTGTAGGCTCACACTAGTACCAGCCCCTGCCAAACCTTTAAACCCCTGATAATATCCATGAGTATTCATAGCCAGATCAATTTGTGCGTCTGAAAATTTATCAGGATTAATTTCTGTCGATAAAGGTTGAGTGTAGAATCCATATGGTGCGTTTAGATCTGAATAGTCATAGATCGCACGAAACTTATCTAAATATCCCGATGAAGTGTTTTTAAAAAAAGGTCTTACTCCTGTTAGCTTCTGATATCGGCCTTCATAATACGGAGTATACGGGGTTTTCCAAGAAGTTATTATATCTACTGTTGCCGCGGCGTTTGATAATTCATAAAAATCCCGCATCTCCGGGTCGTTACCTATATACGACAATCCACCATCTTCAGTAGTGCCAGTCACAATTCCAGCAACTGCTCTTACTGGTGCATAAAGAGGGGTCATTATCCATATTGACCAATGTTTGTTTATTCTATTATAAACAAAATACATTCCGTCATTCTTATATCGCCCTCCAGCGCCAAAATCTACATCCCACTGGCTGCACATTGTTATAAATAGATCGTATATCGTCCCACTGACACTATCTCTATCCAAATGGAAACTATGCGGCACTTCAGCAGCCGTTGGCTGACCCCAGTTTTGATTTTGCCACAGATTCTCGATATCCTTAGTGAGTCTATTCTCGTAAGCGTAACCGCCCCCTAATAATAAATCTCTTGCCAAGTAAGCATATTTGAGAGTCGGCACATATATATCCCCATCCTTCTCTACATAACCGACGTCCCCCCCTATGGGAGCCGACATGTCGTGTGTACCAATAAGGCTCCAACTTGCCGAACCAGGATAATCGCCAGCATAGACTAAGACTTTTCCGCCTTTTCCGAAAATTACAAATACATTTTCCGTTAAATTCCCCGACGGCGCGGTTATGCTAAAGATTCTGCTAATTAACTGACCATCCATAAACTGGCTGACTAGAAACTTCCCGCCGAAACCATCTACAACAGCCCCGGTAATTTGACCTATGTCTGTATATTCAATAGTAGTGCCGTCTGTATAATACAACCGAGCCTTATGTGAGCATCCGGCTACTATGGCAGTTGCTGTAATACCTCCACTTATCGGCGTAATTGTCCATGCAGTAAAAGGATATGCAACAATTCGTGGTTGGCGGCCGCCAAAGACCAGGTCCAAACTTAGATGTTTAACGTAACTTCCCGCCCTCCGTTGGCACGCTCCTCCAATATCAGAGCTTGTTGAGTTTGTAGCGAGGTTGTAAATATCTCCGTTATCTGAAATTGCATACTGACCATCGTGGTGGAAGATTGTATTAGCTCCGGTCTTTATATAAATATTGCCAACATTAGGGCGGATTTTTAATCCGCCGGTCGTCATAAAATAATTGGTGAGCTCCCTAGCATAGCCAGATTCGAAATCAACAAGAGGATTAATTGTATTCAATCCTTTAGCCGGTGGCACTAGTGGTATAAGCCTTGAACCCATTACCTGCCCACTCCTATCATTCCGTAATTAATTCTATTTCCATTCTCGTCAAAACCTGGGCTAGTGCCGGTTCTCGTTGGTTGAGCAAAGAGTGCATCTATCACCTTTTTGTTGCCAGTAGCTGCAGCCGCGCCTTGCGCGTTAGCTCCTACGGCTGGCGATAGTGGCACAGCCCCTAAAGTATCTCCCGCTGCCATTAATCCGGTTGGCCTAGCTACTGGCGGAGGTGTAGGATTTATCAGCCCTGGCGATAGTGGCTTAGCCCCTAACGTTTCTCCTGTTGCCATTAATCCGGTTGGCTGTACTGGGGATTGTGGGGTTACTCCGTTTATAACTCTTTCAAAATTCGCTAACGCTACTTCCTTATCATCTATTAATACGCTGCCTTTTTTAGAGTAATAAATATCCGAATCAATATTAGCTTGAGTCACAGCTATTCGTTGGTCTTCTGTTAGTGCTGCCCATTTCTGTAACGAGTAAGCGTCGATATTTCCCTCGACGTGGGTTAAATCGGGGGCTTCTAATCCTGCTTCTCTGTACTCCTCGAAGCTATCATACTTACCACCACCTTTGGCGTTAGGATCGCGTGGCGGTTTCGGTGCGTCAAATCCCTGCCTCGCGTGCATCACGTAAGCTTGTGCTATTGGGTCGTCACCTGCTTCCTCTATTAGTTTTTGCGTAACTTCGTTCTGTACTTGTCTTGTTGATTTATGAAATAATTCAACGCCAGCTAGTCGAGCGGCTAACAATGGCCATGTAATTGGATTAGCTGCCAACGCTAGATTATTCTTCGTGCCGTCGTCCTGTAGACCATAACCCGCAAGATTGCCCATACCTGCGCCTACCGCGGCCCCTACTGGGCCCGCAAAACCGCCTACTCCCGCGCCGAAAGTAGTGGTGGCACTCCTAATACCTTCCCCGCCATTTTGTTGAGATTTGAAAATATCGTACCCACCTTTAAGGGTCGCCGCTGTTGAGAGTGCGGGGCCTACAACACTACCAGCTCCTGCTCCTTCAACTGGTGGTGCTGCTGCACCACTTGCACCACTTGCACCACCTGCACCACTTCTTGCTGCACCACCTACTCCACCACTTACTGCACCACTTGCTCCACTACTTGCTGCACCACTTGCTGCACCACTTGTTGCACTACTTGCTGCACCACTTGCTGCACTACTTGTTCCAGCTGCTGTGGCTGCACCATCTGATATTGCATTACCAACTATATCAGCTCCACTGCTACCAATTTGCTGCCCCACCGCATGAACTCCTGCTACCCCCGCAACTGTCCCTAAAGTACCTGCTAATCCTGGCGATTTAGGATCTGGTGGTCTTAAACCTTGATCTATTTCTAGTTGCCTTTGGTAATTTGGGTCAGGAAAAAATTTATCTCGGTATGGGTCATAGGCGTATCCTACTGGAGGCTTACCATTTTCCGCGAATCTTAAAAAATTGGGACCAACGAATGCGTATTTACTTCCTGGCGGTCCTGGACTGCGTCCTGGTGGGATTGTTGCCATATTCT
>Ga0163155_10000989_pt1 | contig 35100 bp, 33 predicted proteins | sample OliLakLV19SP4G1_FD_148611 | JGI IMG/M metagenome (GOLD analysis project Ga0163155, IMG submission 148611) | Freshwater microbial mat bacterial communities from Lake Vanda, McMurdo Dry Valleys, Antarctica - Oligotrophic Lake LV.19.SP4.G1 | ecosystem: Environmental > Aquatic > Freshwater > Lake >... | reverse complement strand
GTCTCTCCCTGCAAGGCCATTTTTCCTCGGAGGAGCGGAAGTTTTTCCAGAAGGATATCATCCCCAGCTTCGCAAAAGACGGCAACCTGATTCGGTAAAAAATGGCTACGCAGAAACTCTTTAAACTGTGAGGTCGAGGTGCTATTTCCCACCACTATTACTTCCTTTGCCGGGCCCGCATAATAGTCGAATGCGCTGAGGGCAGAGGCTAAAAGTTGAGGATAACGATGATAGTCGTTGAGGGCATAGCGTAGGATTTCACCAGCCTTTTCCTTCATTGAAGCGTCGCCCGTGAAGGAGTGAAGTTTTAATAGATTGAGCGCTGAGATGGAATTAGCGGACGGAATCGCGCCATCCTCAAAATCCTTCTTCGCTACGATCAGTGATTGATCGACCGGATCTGCAAAAAAGTATCCACCTTTATTTTTATCCCAAAGCGTTTGATCTTGGCGCTGCTGAAGATCGATCGCCCAATCTAGCCAGCTCAGCTCTGAGCGACACTCAAAAAGACTGATCAATCCCTGTATCAGGTAAGCATAGTCCTCAAGCGTTGCGTCGTAGGCACTTTCGCTATCTCTGTACCTTCGCTTTAGCTTCCTCTCTCTATCAAGATTGAGCTTTAAGAAATTGGCACACTCCTCTGCCGCCTCAAGGTATTTTTGGTCCAGTAGGACATTAGCAGCCTTGGCGAAAGCGTGGATTGTTAAGCCGTTCCAGGAGGTCAGAACTTTGTCGTCGAGGTGTGGTTTTTTTCGCGTCTCTCTCTGCTTTAGTAGCTTAAGGCTGATCTTACTTAATCCCTGTTTTGCCGCCCAACTCTGTCCACCTTGCAAATGCAAAATATTATTGCCGTGCTCAAAATTTCCTTGAGCGGATACTCCGAACACTTCAGTGGTACGCTGCAGTTCGTCTGGAGTTAGGATGGAACGCAATTCATCGGCCGACCAAACATAGTATTCACCCTCTCGCCCGACCTCTCCGGCATCTTGCGCCGAGTAGAAGCCACCTTGGGGGTCTCTCATCTCGCGGATAAGGTAGTCGAGCGTATTACGGGCGACCTCGGCATAGGCGGGGTCATTAGTTACTTGAAATGCGTCCAGGTAGAGACTGCTCAGTAGAGCATTATCATAAAGCATTTTTTCGAAGTGCGGGACTAACCATTTTTCATCGACCGAATAGCGATGAAACCCTCCTCCAATCTGATCGAAGATTCCTCCCCGTGCCATGCTGTCTAATGTTTTTCGGACCATTCGTAGGGCCTCAACATCCCCGGAGCGCCGATTGATCCGCAGTAGTAAGTGGAGGGTCATACTGGGTGGAAACTTGGGTTTAGTTCCAAAAGCACCGTGTCTTTGGTCGAATTTACTCTTGAGCTCTTGTAGGGCAAGCGGAAAAATTTCTTTCTCTGAAGGCAAATTTTCCGCAATCGTAGCTGACTTTTTCCGAATGAAATCAGTCAGCTCGGTAGCCGAGCGGAGCAGATCTGGGCGACGATTCGTCCAAGCATCCAGAACTCGCTCGAGAATCTGTAAAAATTGTAGCCGGGGAAAATATGTTCCACCAAAGAAGGGCTGGAGCTCGGGAGTCAAGAAGACACTCATCGGCCAACCGCCGTGCCCACTAATGGCAACTACGGAATCCATGTAAATGCTATCTACTTCGGGCAACTCCTCCCGGTCGACTTTGATGCAGATAAATGAGTCATTGAGCGCCCGGGCGACGTCGTCCTTCTCAAAAGAGTCCTGCTCCATGACGTGGCACCAATAACAAGTCGAATAGCCAATGGAGAGAAAGATGGGTTTGTTGCTTTCTCGTGCGGCAGAGAAAGCCTCTTCTCCCCAGCTGAACCAGTTGACAGGATTGTGCTTATGCTGCTGGAGGTATGGACTCTTCTCTTTGCTCAATCGATTCATCATGTTCCCTCGAATACCCTAATTTCTCAGCGCCTTTCTTTCTCAGGGACTTTTTCTCAGCGCCTTTCTTTTTTTAGCCGATGTCTCGACCTACCCTGAAAGGTAGGCTAATACTAGCCCCCGACGGCTAGGTTTATCGCAAGAGAGTGCGTGAACCCGGTCAGGTCCGAGAGGAAGCAGCCGTAACGTAATTCCTCTGTGTCGACTCCTAGTCGTCGCTTTTTGCCGCTACAGTAATCACACTATGTCTTACTTAGTTACAGCTCGGCGCTTTAGGCCACAGACTTTTGAGTCTATCGTTGGTCAGGAGCATGTGACTCGAGCCTTGGCAAATGGCATCATACGCGATCGTATTCCTCACGCAGTGCTCTTTACGGGTCCACGTGGAGTTGGAAAAACCAGTTGCGCACGAGTTTTCTCAAAAGCCCTCAACTGTCTAGATCGCGGTGCCCACGCCCCCGCCGGAGCAACTGGCGGGTTGAGCTCAGTCGAGCCGTGCGGGCAGTGTGTGAACTGCCAGGAGATTGCCAAATCTACCAGCATTGCAGTGCGCGAGATTGACGGAGCGTCAAATAATAGCGTTGATAATGTTAGAGAGGTTATCGAATCTCTTCGTTCGCTCCCGCCCCCTGGGTCGCGCTATAAGATTTACATTATCGACGAAGTTCATATGCTCTCTACTGCGGCATTTAACGCCCTGCTGAAGAGTCTGGAAGAACCGCCCCCAAACACGGTCTTTATCTTTGCCACCACTGAGCCGCATAAGATTCCGGATACCGTCATTTCTCGCTGCCAACGTCACGATTTTCGTGCTCTTGGAGTACAGGCTATTGCAGATCAGTTGAAGAGTATCGCAACCCAAGATGGCTTGGAGGTTCCTACCGCCGTTCTGCAGCTGATTGCCCGTAAAGCTCAAGGCGGTATGCGTGATGCGCAGTCTATGTTTGATCGCGTAGCGGTATTGTCTGAGGGGAGCGTTGATCTGGCCATGACCCGTCAGGTCCTTGGCCTGATTGATAGTGACTATTTCTTTCAGTTGAGCGAGGCGATATTTTCGCAGAATGCAGGGGATTGTTTTGAATTGTTGGACCAAGCATTTTCGCAGAGCTTAGATATTAGAGCATTTACAGCAGACTTTCTTCGTCATTGGCGAGCGTTGCTAATTTTATCGCTGGCCGGCGCTAAAGATGTTGGAGTTGCCGGGTCCCTCGATTCGGGTGAGCGCTTTGCTAAGATGCTCGAGCTTACAGCGGACGAACATACGAGTGCCAGCCGCCTGCTTTCAGCTAAGATTCCCTTTGATATTCAGCGACTCTTCGAATTGGCCGAGCGTACGAGCCAGCAGGCCCTGGAGAGTAATTTCCCGCGCTATGTCTTTGAGGCAGGGATCGCCAAGATGGCTACCATCGCTAACTTGAGACCACTGGCGGAGCTAATACGAAAATTTGAAGGGGTTTCGGTAACTCCCGAAGTTGTTAACCGTCCAGCGTCAGTTTTGGCTGAACGCCCCGCTAGCGTAGCTGCCCGGCCCTTTAATCCTTCCTGGCAAGATTTTGTTGGGTTTGTGCAGTCTCGCGCGAAAGTCGTTTTAGCCTCGCACCTTAGGCGCGTAAGTCCGACGACGTTCAAGCCCGGGGAGCTCCAGTTGGAGGGCGCAGCCTTCGATATTGATGCCCTTAAAGATCCGGAGAACTCCGTGGTCTTGCAGGAGTGTCTTAGTGCCTATTCTGGAGAAAAGCAGTGGCAGCTCAAGCTGCAAAAACGCGAGGCTGATGTTCCAAGGGGAGTGCCAGTTAGATCAACTAAAGAGTTGCCGTTAGAAGGTTCGATTGCTCAATTTGAAGCCTCTGAGAAAACAGAGAAGCGTCAACGAGTGGATCAAGAAGCAAGAGAGTTGCCTCTGGTTCAATCAGCTCTTGAGACCTTCGCCGGCAGTAAGATTGATAAAATTTCAGTTATCGAATAAGTGGCAGTTATTTATGATCAATGGATTCCCGGGAAATATGCAGGAGATGTTGGAGCAAGCCCAAAAGCTTCAACAGGATTTTGCTGTCATGCAGCAGGAAGCTGTGAAGAGGACATGCGAAGCTTCAGCTGGGGGAGGCATGGTCACAGTTTGTGTTAACGGGAAGCCAGAATTAATATCGCTTAAGATTGACCCAGCTGTGGTTAATTCCGGGGATGTTGAGATGCTTCAAGATCTTATTGCGGCGGCAATCAACGAAGCGCTGCGCAAATCTAAAGCATCAACGAAGGAAGAGATGTCCAAACTTACAGGTGGTTTGAATATTCCTTTACCTGGATTCGGTAGTTAATGTCTTACGTTTTGCCTCAGGCTCTCCGGCGCCTTGTCTATGAGCTTTCCAAGCTGCCCTCCGTCGGAGAAAAAAGTGCCTTGCGGCTTGCTTATCATCTAATCACTCGAGATAAGGCAGATTGTGAACTATTGGCACGCGCGATAACTGAGGCTTATGAACGGACCAAGTATTGTCAGAAATGTTTTGCTTTTACTGAAGAATTAAGCTGTTCCATCTGTTCCGATAGTCAGCGAGATAGAAGCTGCATCTGCGTAGTTGAGAAACCAGCGGATGTTGTGGCCATTGAGCGCAGTAATACTTTCCGCGGACTTTATCACGTATTGCACGGTCTGTGGGCTCCGCTAAAGGGCATTACTCCCGATCAAATTCGCATTGAAGAGCTCGTCGCTCGAATTAAGGGGAGTAGGGTTGGCGCAGAAGGCACAGATTCCATTAGTGAGATAATTTTGGCTACAGGCACTACCGTCGAGGGTGATGCGACGGCTCTGTTTATTGCCAACGCCGTAGCAGAGTTCGGAGTGAGGGTCTCTCGTATTGCCCAAGGACTACCGCGAGGCGGAGAGTTGGAGTATGCCGATGAGATGACTCTTGCGCATGCAATGGACGGACGGCAGTCGCTAATCTGAATCTGGGCGGCTGCCAGAAGCGGTAGTAACCAAATATATTTGTAAATCGCTAAGATCAGCACCGATTGAGCTCGATTGCGCTAGCTCAATTTCTAGAAGCTAAAGCTTTTCCAGGACTTAGCCGACTATCCTAGAAGTCTGGGGGGATGTTACTTCCTATGTTTCGATTGCTGAACTTTATCTATCGACCTCTCCTTTCTTGCGTCAGCGAACGTGGTTCGGTGACCCTTTCGTTCGAAGCGATATTCATGGCGATTATGGCGGGGGTCCTAGTCGTAGTGCTGGGGTTTAATTCACTTACTCAGTGTGAGATGAAGAACAGTGCTGTCTGGGTCGAGTGTGGAAACGTGCTGGATTGTCAGATCGATCGGCAGTCGTGCTCCAAAATTACTCCGATTGATACTCCTCCACTCTCAGGCAATCCGTCGGAACCTTGTGGTTCTCAAACGATGAAGGTTGAGACTATGCCGGTAGGTCCGGGGGAGGATAAATATATTGACATTGTTGAGCCCTGCGTCTAGCTCGATCCTTCTTCGTCTGCTGACTCTGCATACTGACTCGCTTCCTCTGCCGAACACACAAGCTTGACGATATTGCCAGTCGGATCGGAGATGATCGTCTGCAACAATCCGTCTGCCTGTTTTCGGAGCTCTCCAAAGAGTTTCGCATCCGCCCGATAGAACGCCACGTGTTCTGGTTCCCGGCTTGGAAGTAGTAAGCTGATCCTCAAGTTTTCGAACTGAAGTATTGCTTGCTGCTGATCTTGCTGGATAACTTTGCAAAAAAAACTAGTTTGATACCACTGCACAGACTTCTCGATATCTGCGACGTTGATTGCCAGGTGATGAACGCGATCCAATTTTTCAGTTGTCATTCTGAGTTTCCTTAAAGTAGTTGCACAGACTTGCTACCGGACAGACTTGGCAAGCTGGATTTCTAGCTTTGCATACTCGCCGGCCGTGAAAAATTAAAGTATGAGAGAAAATTGTCCAATCTTTGCTGGCAAGCTGAGAATTTAGGTAAAGTTCTAGTTTGACGGGCTCCTCTTCGTTAGACAAGCCAAGCCGATTGGCCAAGCGCTTGACGTGCGTGTCGACCGGCAGGCCGGGAATGCCGAAGGCGTTGCCTAGTACGACGTTAGCTGTTTTTCGTCCGACACCCGGAAGCTCAACTAGCTCCTCCATCGTGCTGGGGACTTGCCCTTTATGGTGAGCCGTTATCTGTTCAACCGCGCCACGGATGCTTTTAGCTTTACTGCGAAAAAAACCAGTAGATTTTATGATCTGTTCAAGCTCTGCTGTTGATAGTTTCAGGAAATCCTCCGCTTTTCGGCAGGTTTTGAAAAGCTCTTTGGTCACTATATTCACTCGGACATCTGTACATTGAGCTGAGAGAATTGTTGCGATTAGCAGCTCCAGCGGAGTTGTGTAGTTCAGTTCGCATCTAGCATCCGGATGCAGTATCCGTAGTTGCTTCAGAACTAGTTGACTTTTATTAACCTTGAGAGCTTTTCTATCCATTCAGGAGGGGTTGTTTAGCTGTGCTAAGAGGGACTCTGCGATCGCGGCAATTGTGCCAGGAGCATGCCCCCCCAGTCGATTGTTGACAATAATGAAAGCCGGAATTTTTCTTGCAATTGCTCTGAGCGCTATCTTTACTGCATCCGCTCGTGCTTGTGAGTTAGCTGAAACTACTTGCGAATAAGGCTGAAAACGTTGGACAGCCTGTTCGTAAGACGGGCCGATTGGGGTTAGTAATCGGGCAACGAAGAACTTGCTAGTTAATCCCCCTTGCTCTGCGATTGTTTTCATCTGATCCAGGAGCGATGGCATCGCTGTCCAGTGGTTAACGCAGTGGGTAACACCATGTCTGTTTAAGATTGCCAAATATCGGGGATTGGCGAGTATCTCAGCGTTTCTAATTTCAACTGCTAAGGATGGTTCTTTCGGTATGGCCTCGTCTGGATGCTACTCCAAGCTACTAACGCTGGTTGTCAGCCGATGATCAGCGGTATATAGCATGTCATGCCTAAAGTTTCCGCACTGGTTTCGACATATAATTCTGAACGATTTATTCGTGGGTGCTTAGACGATCTGCTATCACAGTCGCTCTTTCGCGAGGGAGGCCTGGAGATTGTAGTAATCGTTAGTGGTTCTGAGCAAGGCGAGGAGGCTGTCGTACTAGATTATGCGACACGCTACTCTGGAATTGTGCTGGTCAAGACTCCGCGAGAGAGCATGTATCAAGCCTGGAATCGCGGGATTGAAAGATCGTCCGGTGAGTATCTGACGAACGCCAATACCGACGATCGACATGCGACAGACGGTATCGAAAGACTAGCGATATTGTTGGACACCCAGCCCGGCATCTCTCTGAGCTACGGAGATTTTTATTTATCGACTGAGTCCAATCAAACTTTTGCTGATAATCCAAAGACGCAGCGCTATATCTACCCCCGTTTTTTCGCTCCCGCTGCTGTTCTCCATTATCAATTTAGTCCGCAGCCGCTCTGGCGTCGGAGCGTGCACTCCAAGATTGGACCATTCAGCGAGACTCTCAGGACTGCTGGAGACTATGAATTCAATCTGCGCTTTGCTGAAACGTTGCGAGCCGAGAAGGTTTCCGGACTTCCGGTGGGATCTTATCTGATGCACGGAGAGGCTCTTTCTTTCAAAGATCAGACTTTGAAAAAAGAGACAGAAGCGTTGATGCAACTTTATCGTAGTGAGGAAAAAATTGAGGCGCTTTATGGTAACGAAGGCGCTGCTAACTCGACTCCCAGTGAACGCGCTCAGGTTCATGTGGATCTGGGGTTGAGAGCTCTCTGCTACTACCCGCCCTGGTTTAACGGAGCTAGCCATCAAGAGCTTTTCTTGGCTCTTGATTGCTTCTCCCGCGCGTTAACTATTGATCCAAACTCTGAATCTGCAGCGAATAATTTAATTGTGACGATTGCACTTTCTGGAGAAATTGCGCGGGCTTCAGAATTTGCTAGCCGACTAAAGGCCGAGTTGTTGAGTTCTGCAGTAGCTGCTGCGAATTTTCGGACAATTAATGCGGCAAGCACTTCTGCTGAGGAGCGCTTAAGTTTGGACTTTATGCCTTCAGGCTTAAAGTTCCCGACGCAACAAGAGCTAGTAGAACTTACTCAATAAAGTCCTTTTGCTTCACCCGGCGAAGGCCAGCTTTAGTATCGCCTGCTGTTCCATATTGTGAGCTGCCGGAGAGCCTGTAGCTGGACTGCCATTAGGGCTCCGACGAACAGACGAGACTTTGTGTGGCGGCACCATTCTTTCTAGTAATGGTCGGACAAAGAAAAGCGCCCCCATGTTGGCGGGCTCCTCCTGAACCCAGACTACCCCTGTAGCGTTAGGGTGTCTTGCTAACTCAGCCGCAAGCTCTGCTTCTGGGAAAGGATTTAGCTGTTCCAGTCTGATAATTGCGGTTCTGGTATCGCCTCGCTTTTTACGTTCGGCCTCTAGTTCATGGGCGATTTTTCCGGTGCAGATTAAGACCCGCTCCGCGTTCTCGATGGAGCTATCGGGTATTACTGTCTGAAAAAACCCGTCAGTAAGCTCTGCTAAGGTCGAACAAGCAGCGGGCGCGCGAAGCATGCTCTTGGGGGTGAAAACGATGAGCGGCTTTTTCCACTTACGGAGCGATTGTCTGCGGAGCAGGTGGAAATACTGAGCTGCCGTAGAAGGTTGGCAAACCTGCATATTGTCATCACCGCAGAGTTGAAGGAACCGTTCCATTCGTCCACTTGAGTGCTCGGGTCCTTGACCCTCAAAGCCGTGAGGCAGTAGCAATACTAGTCCCGATAGCAGTCCCCATTTATCCTCGCTCGCGCTGATAAACTGGTCGATGATGATCTGCGCGCCATTGACGAAATCTCCAAACTGAGCCTCCCAGCAGACCAGCGCTTCCGGGTAATCTCTAGTGTATCCATATTCGAAGCCTACTGCTGCGGCCTCGGATAGCATTGAATCGTAAATCTCAAAGCGTCCCTGATTCTTTGTCAGGTTACAAAGTGGAATATACTCCTTCCCACTTTTGAAATCATAAAAAACTGCGTGTCGATGATTGAATGTGCCCCGGCGACTATCCTGGCCCACGACTCTGATAGGAGTTCCTTCCCAGAGTAGCGAGCCCATCGCGAACGATTCGGCCGCGCCGTAATCTATCGGCCGCTTCCCGAGTCCCATCTCTAAACGTTGCTCCATCCCCTTTTCCAATTTGGGGTGAATGTTGAAGTCTTTCGGTCCAGCGGCAACAATTTTAGCGATCTCTGCTAAGCGATCTGCGCTAACTCGAGTATCCACCTCGAAGGAGGCGTCGTATGGACCACCGTAGTAGTCGCTCCAATAGCTCGGGAGGATCGAGAGCGATGGTTGTTTTGTCATTGAGCGCCCGCGCTCAAGCTCGCTGTTTAGAAACGAAAGATAATCTTCTTCAAATTTCTTCAGTTCAGCCTCGGAGAACTTTGCTGCTTTGGCATAGGTCTGAAAGAGATAAGGGCGCTTCGAAAGCTGCGCATAAAGAGTTGGGGACGTTAGGGTCGGGTCGTCAACTTCGCTATGCCCGTATTTTCTGAATCCGATCAGGTCAATCACGACATCGCTTGAGAACTCATGACGATAATCCATCGCCATTTCAGCGGTCCGCCAGACAGCCTCGGGCTCCTCTCCGTTGACATGGAAAATTGGTATCGGTAGCCGTTTTGCAATGTCGGAAGCGTAGCGAGATGAGTGCAGGGCTTTTGGAACGGCCGTAAAACCGATCAGATTATTGGCGATGACCTGAACAGTCCCGCCGACGTTGAATCCCCGCAGAGTGGCATAATTTAACGTTTCAGCCGCAATTCCCTGCCCAGCAAATGCCGCATCACCGTGAATTACTACGCAGAGCGCTTTTTTCCCTTCAGAGTCTCCACTGCGATCTTGATGGGCTTTAGTCCTGCCCATGATCACAGGATTTACGGCCTCAAGGTGACTTGGATTTGAAGCCAGGTGGATCTTTAACTCTCTTCCAGAGCGCGTCTTTAACGTACCAGTGGCTCCCTTATGATACTTTACGTCTCCACTTCCGAGTACGCTCTTCGGGTCGACATCTTCAAATCCAGCAAAAATTCCGGAGGGGCTGACGCCAACTGTTTGCACCATCACATTTAACCGACCACGGTGAGCCATGGCGATCAGCACTTTGTCATACCCCAAATCGCCCGCACGATGGACAACGGAGTCGAGCAGGGGAATTAAAGCTGCGATTCCTTCAATCGAAAAACGCTTAGTCCCGACGTAACGAGTATGAATGAAGTTCTCGAATGTTTCGGCAGCCAGTAATCGCTTGAGGATGAGTTCGCGGTCGACAGCGGAGGGCTTGCTCTCCATTCGGTTGGCGACCCACTCCGTGCGATCCGGGTAAGGCAGGTGCATGAACTCGGCAGCGATTGGCCCGCAGTAGATCTCGCGCCACTTCTGCGCATCTTTTCCCTTCTGGCTATCAAGTTGAGAGTGGGGAAAGTGCTCGAGGCGCTCTAGGTAATCGACGCTAGCTTGCAGGTATCCCCACCGTCTAAAAACATCCGCAACTTGGTCCGCTGACATACCGTAATTCCAATCAGAAATTTGAGTTAGTTATTTGCTTTATAAGGCTACATTTCTTGCTCTAAAGTCAGGCAAATTGCAACCGCCTCATGGTCTAAACTACTGACATTTAACGGAAAATTAACAAAGTTTTTTTGTCTGGTAATATTTGAGAATTCTCTATCAATAGTGCAATATGAAGTGATCCTCGCCACTTAAGGCCTCTAGCCGGGTCTAGTTGCCCAAAGCAAAATGCCTGTAAAGAAAATTTTGGATTTTTAAGCTCTGTAACTATGAGAATAGGATTACCCGCTTTACTACTCCTCTGGATCAATTTGCCGCTCATGGGCTGTGGCGAAACGGCTAAGATTGAGTCGGGCAAGCCGGTGATTCTGGTCTCAGTTCAACCTCAAAAGTATTTCCTCGATCGACTCACCGGTGACCTAACGGAGAACCAGCTGCTAATACCTCCCGGCTTCAGCGCTGAGCGCTACGAACCAACGATGAGGCAGCTCACTACACTGTCGAAAGCTAAACTATACTTTACTATCGGGCATTCGCACTTTCCCTTCGAGGCTGATTGGATTGCTAAGCTTCGTACCTCTGCGGACCTAAAAATTGTTCCTGCTAGCGAGGGCTTGCAGTTGATTGAGGACGATCCTCATCTTTGGATTGCACCGGTTGAGGTAAAGGAAATAGTTTCTAGGATGGCATTGGCTCTGAAGCAGCTACTTCCACAGAATGCGGCAGAGATAGAGCAACGGCTAGCAAAGTTACTGAACGACGTGGCGCAGGTTGAAGACGAACTAGATTTGTTGCTCTCACCCAAGAAAGGGGGAGTGTTTATAATCTACCATCCAGAGCTTGGCTATTTGGCTCGTCAGTATGAGCTCCGCCAGTTAGCGATCGAGCATGAAGGAAAAGAAGCCGGGGCGCATTCTCTCGCTTCTCTTGTCGAGTTCGGCAAGCAGCACCAAATATCCGTGATCTTGGCTCAGCCACAATATAGTGCTGCGGGCGCTGAGGTGTTAGCGCGTGAACTGAACAGTCGCATCGCGCTGATAGATCCGCTAGCTTATGATTGGCTGGCTAACACCAGAATTATAGGAGCTCGGCTGGCTGAGGCTGTCAGTAATGCACCAACCAAATCCAATTGAAACCACGCAGCTCTCAGTGGTCTTGCGTAATCAGCCAGTTCTGACCGACGTTTCCCTAACAGTTAAAGAGGGGGACTTTATCGGGATCATTGGTCCGAATGGCGCCGGTAAGTCGGTGCTACTGAAAACCATACTCGGGCTGATTCCCCCGACTAGCGGGCAAGTAAGGGTTTTTGGCTTGCCACCTGCGGCCGCGCGGGGACTTGTGGGGTATGTGCCTCAGTTTGCCAACTTTGATGTGCAGTTTCCGATCACGGTGGAAAGGGTTGTCCTCGCCGCTTGTCTAGCCAGAGGGCGAGCTTCGAAGTGGCAGTTCCGCTACTCGGCTCATGATAGAGATGTGGCTCGTCAGTCGTTGGCTCGAGTGGGAATGCTCGATTTCGCGGAGCGGCAGATCGGAAAGCTCTCCGGAGGGCAAGTACAACGAGTGCTGATTGCTCGGGCGCTAACTATTCAGCCCCGCTTGTTATTACTGGACGAGCCCACCGCTAGTTTAGACACTCCAATAGGCGGAACCATCTACGAGCTACTTAAGGAACTCTCACCTACGATGTCGATAGTCCTAATCTCCCACGATATCGGAGTGCTCTCGCGCCATGTAAAAACTATCGCCTGTCTCAACATACGACTTCACTATCATCACTCTAAGGAGTTAACGACAGAGATGGTGGAGACAGCTTATGGTTGCCCAGTAGATTTAATTGCCCATGGACACGCTCATCGAGTGCTAGAGAACCACGGCGAGGGAGAATGATCGAAGCGCTTTCCTACCCTTTTTTTCAGAATGCGCTGCTGGCAGGTTTATTAGCCTCCGTTGCTACAGGCGTCATCGGAAGCTTTGTCGTTGTTAAGCGTATCTCCTCTCTGTCCGGGGGCCTCTCGCACGCGGCATTTGGCGGTGTTGGGCTAGGATATCTGATCGGAATTAGCCCGATGTTGGGTGCGCTAGGATTTGGCCTGCTGGCTGCTCTGATAATTAGCGCCGTATATCTCCATCGCCAGGGTAGTCTTGATAGTCTGATTTCGATGGTTTGGTCGGTAGGTATGGCGCTTGGGGTAGTTTTTATCGCCATGACGCCAGGCTATGTGCCGGATCTAAGTAGTTATCTTTTTGGAAATATTCTTTTTGTGCCGAGGCAGTTTCTACTTTATGCGCTGCTGGTGGATCTACTGGTCTGCTTGTGCGTCTTTTTACTCTTTAATCGTTTGGAGCTTGTCTGTTTTGACGAAGAGTTTGCCAATGTCGTTGGAGTGAGAGCTGGGCTGATTTTTACTGCACTACTGCTCTTGATAGCGCTAGTTGTTGTGACATTGATACGCGTAGTGGGAGTGATCCTAACTATTGCTCTCTTAACAACTCCGGCGGTTATCGCCAGACAGTGGTCGGATGATCTAGGACGCATGATGGCCTTAGCTGTGGGGATCTCTGGTTTCTGCGTGGTTGGGGGGCTTTTTCTTTCTTATTGGCTCGCAGCAGCCCATGCTTGGAACATTCCCACAGGACCACTCATAATTCTGATTGCGACACTAGTTTTTGGGGTGTCTGCGATTGTGCATAAGCGCTGTCATACTTCATGATAAAACGACGCGCTACTATTCGCACATTATGCTGAAGTGGGTTCTCAGATCTGTGCTGATCAATACTGTGCTGATCAATACTGTGCTGCTCTTCGCAGTCAACGCCCAGGCGCAAACTAATCATGGAATTAGTGCACTCGGTCTTTGTTCAATCCGTTTTGACTGTGAAGGATTCTTGGAATCCTTTCCCGCTAATTCGGTTATTCGCACTGGATGGTTGGACAATACTTTTGGTGACGATTGTCCCTGTGCCGCCAAACTTCTAAGTAAGCCGCAGCGGAAGATTGTTCGGGTGCACTTGCTTAACGGGCCTGGGTTGAGAAATCGACGTCTAGGGGATTACGAAGTGCTAGCTGGAGAATCTGTAGCTTCTGCTGAGGGCAAGATTCTCAAGAAGGACCCTCAGCTACTGGCAAGGTATCGCGAACGTTTGAACAAGTTGCGGTTACTGTTTGCAGGCGCAGTCAATACCGAACTGCTGTTGTCAGCCTGTCTCGAGAATAATTTTTCAAAAGGGGCTCGCCAGGTTTTACATGATGAGGCCCTTCAGGTGTTCCCCTCTGTTCGCTTGGTTGACAATCCTCTCAGAGACTCCTGTATCTCAGGTTTGATCTGTGAGTTTCACGGAACGCCAGGCCAAAAGCGTCCGCCGTATATTGTTGATACCGATGGGCTCGATCTAACAGAGATTGATCTGATTAAATTATCCAACGAACATAAAAGCGCCTTGTTCGTTCTAGCTTGGGCGCACGGTAGTAACGGGAGTCTTGGCAAGGGTCCCTTCAAGGATCCGCGAGTCAGGACTGACTACACTGTTGGACCTCAGTGGAACCCCTTCCGGGAGTGGTTAAAAGCCGAGAAGTTTTAGCCCGCTGAGTCAGGTAGGTTCCGGGTGAATTGATAAACCGAGCAGCTAATTATTCTGTCCTGCCTGACTCAACTCGTCATCTAGGTCGACCGACTCATCTCTTCCATCAGTGGTGTAAGCCCGTAATTCTCCCCGTCGACCACTTTGGACGCGGATTTCGAACTCCTGCCGTTGGAATCTATCGTCCAAAGGAAAATCAATCCGTTCCTTGAGACGACCATTTTCGAAGTAGCCGACCTCTTGAATGCACTGACCGTGAACAGATCCTTCGACTCGATACTTTCCAGAGAACGCGCCACTTACGGGTCGAATGCGCCCTAATTCAATTCTGGGAGCTCTAGTGCGGATCTCCCGACATCGCGCGAGCGCGTCCGCGGAACCGTGCCCCGAGCCGGCATGCGGCTGGACGATTGCTCCTCCAGCTCCTAAGCCGCCAGAGTGTGGCGCTTGAGCTTGTCTGGCGTAGCGAATTTCGATTGATTCGAGCAAAACTTCTCCACCGTAGGCCATTAGAGTTAGGGGCTTACCGCCAGATTGCTGGCCACCACCATTCCAAGTAACTATCCTGGAACGATCGTCCGTTAGGTAGATTCGTTTACCATTCTCAAAAGTCAGTCCATCCTGAAAGCGAATATTGACATAAGTCGTGTTCGTTCCTTTCAGCCGTCGCACGCTAGCAGAGACTGATTCCACACCTTGATTTTTTATGCTCTCGGTCCATTTGGCGTAAGCGTTGCCGTTCTTACCATCGCCTATCACCATATTTGGACTGAAGCTCTCCTGTGCTTGAACTTTTTCCGTTAAATGCAGAACCATACCGAGTGACAATAGTATGGCGAGGAGCAGAGAAGATGTCTGGATTTGCTTCATAATTGTGCAGCGTCAGCTGTCCGAAAAAATATAATTTATCCCGAGTAATAAAGTTACATCAGTTGTTCCCTTTCGGGGAGCTGGATTCTCACGGACCAAAGCTTCCAATCTCCAACCCTTACTCATTTGATACTTTATTCCGGTATCTACATAAAGGGAGAAATCTGGAAATCGGGCGACATTCTCCAGGAGCGCAGAGTAGTAGATTATTCCAGCATTCACCGAGATTGAGCTGTTGAATCGATATTCCAATGAGTTTGACGCCGCGAACTGATGTTGGCGATAGCTAAAGCCGTTAACTTCGGGTGCTGAATAGTAAAGATATCCTAGCCCTCCATACCAGACGAAGTCCCCGAATGATTTTGAGCCAAAACCACTGGCTAACAGATCTACGCCTCTGTGGCCGAAAGCTGCATCAGTTGCTGTCGGTAAGCTTACCCCCAAGGCTACCGAGAGTGCTGGAGAATCTTCGGAGCCTCGTGAAATCTGAGTCTCGCCGCCGACAGTTAAGTTTCCCAGTGCGGTGCCGTCAGTATTTAGTTCGAAGCTTCCACCCTCACGATCGGAGCCCTGAATGACGAACTGATTCTCCGGAATATCTTCCCTTCCCCCGCGAGGGAAGCCGAAAAATTGGTGCCAGCCGTCGATAACGGAGTCTAGAACTCCATGGCCGCGCCAGTGGAGCGGCAGCTCTAGAGAAAGTTCAAGATCCTCCGCTGCGCCGTAGTCCACTCCGAGCATCATCAATCTACTCTCCGCGTCGACCGAGTAGCCTTTTTTTCGATAATTCTGCGTATTAGACCACGAACCTTGAAGCTGCAGCGTCCACTCGTCCTGATCGCTAATTTCTGGAGAACCAGGAGCGAATGAGAGGTGCAATTGGCTTAGGGGATAACTATTTCTGAGTTCTGTAGGACCGAGGCCCCATTGCTCAGCAAGACTCTCACGGGAAATCAGCAGTAGTAGAAATAGAACCACGTGTCGCATCACCGCTGAAGTGTCCGGACTGCCGAAATAATTATGTCCGCGGCAGCTTCAATCTCCTCGACTGTATTTTGGGTGCCAATGCCTATTCGAATGCTCGAGAGCTGTTGCTCTTCTGTTAAGCCAATTGCGGCTAAGACGTGGGAGGGCGATTTCTTCAAAGACGTACACGCTGAAGTTGCGGAGCATGAGAGCTTCGATGCTAACGCCCCAATCAGTGCCGCGTTGCTAACTCCTGGGAAGCATAGATTCAGATTGCCCGACACTCGACTTGTGCTGGAACCGTTAAGTACCACGTTTGGAAGCGCCTTCGAAAGACTGTTCAATAACAAAGCAGTTAATTGTTTAACTCGACCTATATTCGCAGAAAACTCTCGCTGGGCAATTTTGGCAGCCGCTGCTAGGCCGACGATTCCAGGGACGTTTTGTGTGCCAGGACGAAGATTACGTTCATGACCGCCGCCGAAGTAGAGTGGTTCGATTACGACACCCTGTCTTATAAATAGGGCGCCAACGCCCTTGGGGCCGTGGAATTTATGTGGAGATAGCGAAAGAAGGTCGACGTCCAGGGTCTGACAATCCACGCCTATTTTACCAATGGCTTGCACCGCATCGCAGTGAAAAATGGCCTTATATTTCCGGATAACTTTGGACAATGCCGTAAGATCTTGAATAGTGCCGATCTCGTTATTGACGAGCATCAGTGATACCAAGGCCGTCGAGGGGCGAATTGCTGCGTCAAGCGAGTCGGGTGAAACTACTCCATCGTTACTGACTGGCAGGATCGTCAATTCAATTCGGCCCTGTTCTAGCTCGTGTTTGAGGGGATCCAGAACCGACAGGTGCTCCGTAGCCGCGGTGATTACGTGCAGAGCACGGCCCGATAAGTTTTTGCTGGAGAGGTAGCGCAGGGCGCCAAGCAGTGCGAGGTTGTTTGCTTCCGTGGCCCCGCTAGTAAAAATAATCTCTGCCGGATCTGCGTTGAGAAGTTCCCCTACATTTTCTCTGGCAATCTGGACCAGCTCTTCGGCGTACCAGCCGTGACTGTGTGTCGAACTCGCTGGGTTGCCAAAGTGCTCGGAAAAAGTAGCAGACATCGCCGATAAAACTCGCGGGTCAACTGGGGTAGTTGAGTTGTTGTCGAGGAAGATTGGCAGCGATAGTTTAGCTTCAGTCACTTACTTATATCTAACATACGTTGAATAGGTAGGGCCGCCCGGGCTTGAATCTTAGGATCTACTGTTACTTCTGGTTTTCCGGTCAGCAGTGCTTGATAAAGTTTCTCCAGCGAGTTTAGCCTCATAAACGGGCATTGATTGCAAGCACAGCCGTTTTGGGCCGGTACAGGATAGTAACGCTTCTCTGGGCGAGCCTTCTGCATTTGGTGCAGGATTCCTTCCTCGGTAGCCACGATATACTCGGCAAAGTTTGTTTCCTTGACGTAGTTCAGTAGCGCCGTAGTTGATCCGATAAAATCTGCCACGTCTAGTAGCGGCGCTGGACATTCTGGGTGAGCAATTACCTGCGCCTCGGGATATCGAGCTTTGAGCTTAATTAACGCCTTTAAATCGAAGGTCTCGTGGACAATGCAGCTACCTGGCCACAGAACCATTTCCCGACCTGTCTTTTTTATTAAGTAAGCACCAAGATGTCTGTCGGGAGCGAACAAGATCGGCTGCTCTTTTGGAATTGAATTAATGATCTTCTCGGCATTGGCTGAGGTGCAAAGAATATCGCTCAGCGCTTTAACTTCGGCGCTGCAATTTACGTAAGTTACTACTGTATGGTTGGGGTGAGCTGCGACAAATTCGGCAAATTTATCAGCTGGACAGTTATCGGCCAAAGAACAACCCGCATTGATATCGGGAACGACCACTAACTTAGTTGGATTTAAAAGCTTTGCCGTCTCCGCCATGAAAACTACGCCGGCAAAGACGATCATGTCAGCGTCAGTTTTTGCCGCCTGCTGTGATAAGCCTAGGCTGTCACCAATATAATCTGCTATGTCTTGAATTTGGGGCTCTTGATAGTAGTGAGCCAGAATTACCGCTCGCTTTTCTACCTTGAGCGCAGAGATGTTTTTTAGAAGCTCGCTCTGTGAGTCCACTGTGCTAAACCTCACTGAAATTCGATTGCATTATTTACCAGGAAAGATCGTAGTTTTGCTGGTCGAGATTGTCAAACAGTTGACGATGGTCGCCGTCCTGGCGGGCGTTTCATTGGCCGAGACTGGGGTTGATTGTTCTGGGTTGATCTATCGCTCCAAAAAAGAGCAGGTGCCCGTCTTTGACGAACCTGCCTTAACCGGCAAGATCCTATTTCAGCTCTCGCTAGGGGAGAAGGTTTGTTATGTTGGGGAGAAAGAGCGTTTTGCGATAGTCGACTTGCAACGCTCAGCGGCCTTGGGAGTTCTGCCCTTTCAGCGACTAGTGTTTATTAGGTTGGTGGACCTCTGGCCGCCGAGGGAATCGCAGAGGGGGGAGCTCAAGGGTGACTTAGTGGGCAACGCCAAAAGGTATATCACACAGCTGCTCTACGGTGGTGTCCCTGATGACGCACTCGCACCCTACAAGCAGTTTTTCGGAGAGAACGAAAGCGCGATTAGTTCATTTGGCGCAGGGGCGAGCTCCTCAGAGCGCTCATCGAAACCGGTGAGCTCACCTTAATGCAGGCCATGAACGCCAGGAGTTCTTCGGTAAGCTGAGCGTAATCTAGGTCAGGGCGAATTGGCTTCATTAGTTCATACTTAGTTCGAAGCTCAAGAAATTTCTCTCTGCTATCCTGCGCTAGGAGATCTATGGAGAGCTTGCGGTCGCCAAAATCGAACGCTGTCAGATGGCATTCCGCTAGTTCAGGAATTAGGTTGGAGTGACGAATCACGGAACTTAGTAGACAAACGTGAGGTCGAGGAATCAGCCGATGCTCTTTGGCAGCACGATTGATCAGATGGTGTTCGATAATCATCTTCACTCGATCTAATATTAAGAGCTCAGCGAGTCCCACAGACTGGCCCGCTCCGGATCTGACAATCGCCCAGTGCGGCATAGCCTTCATTGTCGCGGTTTTTTCCAATAAATCCTTGAGGCTCTCCACAGAGTTCGGGTTCTCACTGACCGGAACCACCACTATGTCGCTATTCAGGATCGCTGTTGAAAATGAGTCACCCTCGCTATCTTGGTCGATCACTACAATCTCATATGGATCACCGGAGAGAGAAATCAGGTCTTCCAGTTTACCGCTCGTCGCAGCTCGAGCTTCCAAAATACGTCCCGCTGGTAAGGCTCGCTGAGTGGCGACAGTCGGGACTAGGTCTAATCGTTTGCGAATCTGTCTGACAAATTGATCATGTCGAGCTCTTGCCGGAGGGGACCAAATGTTTCCGTCATCCGTCACAAATCCCAGCAGCGATGAGGAGCTTGGAGCGCTTCCGCGATCTACAAGCAGCGTATCTAGTCCTGCGTGAGCAAAGCCGTGCGCTAAGTGTGTCGCGATAGTGCTTTTTCCGACACCACGCCAGCTGGATGTGACAGTAATAATGGGCAAGACTTACCTTCAGATTAAGAAGAGGCTGTCCTTTTACTACGGGTAGTTGGTTGAGACAATGGAGAGGAGGAGTCGACCATTCGGACTATCGATGCTAATGAGAGCTAACGGTTGTGGATAACTCCCCTAACTTATGTACGCTCGTTTTTTATTCGCGCTGATTGTCATTGCGCTGCTTTGCTATTTGGTTGGCTGGCAGGAGCTATTGACTGCGCTTGCCCAGCTAGAGCTGCTAGATGTGATAAAGCTAATTGCGTTGAGCGTAGCGCTGATTTGGGTAAGTAGTGTAAAATGGAGTCTGTTCCTCAAAGCCGCGGGCCATCAGGTCAGCGTGCTACAGTTGATGAGACTTTATACTATTGGCTACTTCGTTAATACTTTTACGCCATCCTTCGTGGGTGGTGATGTAGTGCGTAGCGTCCAGTTAGGGAGAACCCTCTCCAGTCGACGAGACGCGTTTGTTTCCACCTTCTTCGAGCGCTTTACCGGCTTGTTAGCGATGACCTCACTGGGACTGATGTTTGTGGCATTGGGCTCCTCAGCAACAGCTGGGATCGAAGTGTCTATTACTATTTTGGGATTGAGTACCCTGCTAATCGCGGCGATCTGCTTTTCAGATAGCACTTCGACGATTGCCTTTGACCTCAGTCGCCAACTCCTTTCTCGGACCTTGCCGCAAAGGTTCTCTAGCAAAGCAAATATCTTTCAAGACCAGCTGCAGGAAGCTTTTGCCTTTGGTCGCAATAATCCAAAACTTTTACTGAAGGCGATGATTTGGTCGTTTACCTATCATGCTCTAGCAGTGCTTAATACCTACGTTGCGGCACAGGCCGTCGGTTGGCAGGAGCCTGATCTTTTAGGACTTTTCGTCGTCGTGCCACTAGTTTTAATTGTCAGTATGCTGCCTCTGACTCCTAGCGGTTTAGGGGTGCAAGAGGGCGCCTTTCTTTTTTTCTTGCAGCGCATAGGAGCAGATGAAGGGCAGGCATTGGGTGTGGGTGTGGTGCTGAGAGCTAAGACCTTCCTGATTGCGGCGATTGGAGGCTTACTCTGGTTATCGCTTAAGCGCGACTCCGCGACTCTCAAACCCGACCAGGCGCTCACGTGAATTCATCGGAACCAGACCGCCGGCATTCGTTAGCTTGGCTCTGGTCAAGTTTGCTGCTGATCGCCTGGCTCGGATTTATTACGGGCCAGCTGCGATTCTGGTCGCAGACTGGGCCTGTTTTTGTCTCAGGATTTATCTGGAAGCTGAGCGCGGTGTTGTTTTTGCTGCTTAGCGGTGGCTGGCTATGGTGGCGGCAACGACGTCAGGAAGAGCGATCCTTCTCTATTCTCCTTAGTCCGCCGCTGTTCGTCTTAGCCTTTGTTGTTTTACTGGCTTCCGATTTTGTCCAGCGGGGATTTAGCTTCTACTCAAGTTCAACTGTCAGGGTAGATCTGATTCTACTTGGTTCGATCTTAACATTCGCCCTAATTTTCAGGGCTGAGGGGGTGGCGGCTCGTCTGGAGAGACTTCGATTCCTGCTCTCGCCACTCCTCTTATTTGCGGTGCAAGTTCTAATCGCTACGAGCTTTCTGCGAGAGCTTGGGGGAAGGATGATCTGGAGCGACGATCACCCGAGCTTTCTCTATAGACTCGCGATGCTAAGGGATAACTTCCCAAATATTCCATTTTATAATGTGGACTGGAACGGCGGTTATAATGCGCGCGAGTTTTTTCCTTCGGGGGTCTTGAATGTCTTTCTTTTTACCTGGCCTTGCGTTTATTGGTGCCCAGATATCGTCGATCCTCAAAATAGCTGGATCTACGGCCTGATAGTTCCGTATCTCTACGTCTTTCTTACACCCTGGAGCGTTTACTTTGCGGCTCGAACGTTAGATTGCGATCGAGAGGTCGCAGTAGTGAGCGGGCTTTTGGCTTTAGGACCTGCGCTCACTTTCTTTGAATGGATGCTAAAATACGGGACGCTAGGATTTTCGTTGTCGACGGGGCTTCTGCCCTTAGCTTTTGCGTTCAGCTATCGCTTAGCCTTGGAGGAACGGCCGCCAAGCTGGAGAGATGTTGGGGCACTGTTGATTGTGGGCAGCTGCTGTCTCGTTTGGTCCCTATCATTTTTGGCGCTCTTGCCGGTGCTGATTTTAGCGCTTATTCGGTTTCGTAGAGTCTTTGGTGAGCCCTCCATTCGCTCTGGACGTCGTGGTAAAGTTTTAGCGTTTGCTCTGCTTTTTGCTTGTCTGAATGGTCCATGGATTGTGACTTTCTTTAGAGAATCAAAAGTAGTGACTTTTCTCCAACTTGAAACGTTACCTGGTTCGGAAAGTAGGGGGTTTCGAGCTCCCCCCAGTGACGAGGCCCTCGCTAGCTCGGTGCCAATAATGACGCATTTGGAGCACAGCCACGAAAAATTCAAAGAGCTTTTGATCAAAATCAATCCGCTACTTTTAGTCTTCGGCGTGCTTGGGCTTGGTTTGCTTGCGGGGGGAGAGCGTAGATATCTCCTGACTTTCACTATTTTGTGGCTATTGATTCTGGCAGCACTCGGAGAAGAATTTAAACCGCAGCTGGAATTGCGACGTCTTTTGACGGTAGCCTCTTTCTTTATGACTATTCCTGCGGCGGTTGGTCTAGTGAGTCTATTGAGACTCTTTTTGGACTCGCTGCGTAATGCTGCATTTTTCCGGCGATCTTTGGGCTTGGTTTCGCTGGTCCTGCTGTTAGGGTCGCTAGCGCTTTCCGTGGTTCTTGTGAATGGTGTTTATCTCAACCGCTCTTCAGAGCGGTATCGTCCAGAGCAGCCGATTGTGGATCAACTATCCGCGGGTATTAAACAACACGGTGGCGCGGGTCGGACTGTTTTCTTGGGATTTATTTTGCACGACCTTGGTGCGCAATCTTATGCTACTCAGGATGGCGGGCACATTGCTCCGCTCCCGTATTTTACCGGCAAAGAGCTTTACGCTTCGCAGTATTATCATGCCAAGTGGAGTGCAGTAGATCCGATACCGGCAGAGTATCGGCGACGCGGCAGCGAGGGGATAGAAGAATTTCTAGATTTAATTAACGCGACTGCGGTTGTGACCTTTCTCCCTGAGTGGACCAAATATTGTCGCTCTAACGAGCGGTATCGTGAAGTATTTCATCTTGGCCGATTCCGCATCTTCGTCAGAGCCGGAGCTGCCTCCGGCTATTTTGTTAAGGGAAAGGGCGAGATTCTTCCACGCCAAGCCGGATCCGCAGGACTGGCTTTGCTCCCCGAGGCGGAGGAGATCGTAATCAAATATCGCTATCTTCCCAGGCTTAAACTGAAGGATCCTTCCCTAGCTGAGATCCGTCCCATTCCCGCGTTTGAAGAAGAGCTGGGTGGGGGAAAAAGGGAGCAGGTATACTTTATTGGACTTAAGGTCTCGAAGCCTGCTCTTGAAGCAAAGGCCAAAATTGAGATTGGATTTTACTAGCCATGAATTTAGGCGCGCTGTATTTTTTGACCGCTGATTTTTTTCATCCAGCGCTTAACTATTTCACTAGGTTGACTCTCGACCCATTGGCAGCGTTTGCTTTGGAGAAGGGTAGCGCATTATTGCGTTTCCACTATCTGAGCGTGTTTGGCGTTGGTGTTTTCATGCTTGCGCTGCAGCTGTTTCGAGAACGACAAGAGCGTCTCGTTTTCGTGTTGGGGCTCACGCTTTCGCTATTTTCCCTAAGTAACGGAGATCTTTTGATCCTTAGCGTTGCCTGGTTCCCCGCGCTGTTGGCGTCCGTAGTTTACTGCGCGAGAGGGGAGGGGCCGTTCTTAAAACAGCTGTTTAGGCTGCTATTACTAACCGGGGTCGGTGCTGTCTGGGTCTTCACCTCCGGAGGGTTGGCCATACTCGGATTGCTTGCGGTCTATTTCGCCCAGCTCACAATGTCTGAGAAATCTCTCTCGAAGGGTATGTTTTTGTCTTTTTTGGGGCTTAGCGTTTTATCTGTCCTAGTAACTCCACTGTTTCAGATGCCGGACTATCCGCCTGGAGCGCTACTCGCGCCCTTGTCACCGCTGCTTACCAATCCGGTTAATGTCTATGCCAGCCCGGTGGTTGAGCCAACCAGTATCGTCTTTAACGTATATCGAGAATTACTGTCGTTGCACGCGGCAAGACTCGCGATCTTTACTGCCTGCCTAGTGTTGTCAATTTTCGTCGCCGAAATTTTGTTAAAAAGGGTGCGCTATCGGGGCTTAGTTAAACTTAGCTGGCGTGGGATATTGCTGTTGTTGCTTGGTTTCGGTGTGATGTATGGCGAACTCTTTCTTCCCATTGAATATCGCAATTCGTCACTTTACCAATCGTTTCGTCGCGTAGTCCCCAATTTTGGGTTGATCGAGCTCCCCTGGCAGCTGACGCCACTCCTGATTGTGCTAACTTTCGTTTTTTTGCGACCTGTTATGTCCAATTTGCGGGCTCCATTGGTTTGGCTAGTGCCCGGGATTGTGCTGCTCCTTTGCTCTAGATATGAGTCTAAAGTTTTTCTTGATCGGCCCGGATCTGAAGAGCTTCGAGCAAGCTTTCAAGCGAGACTTATTGATAGTGCAGAGCGATTGCCGGTACTATTTTCTCCTTCGCGCTTTGTCGTGGAGCAGAAGGGCGCTTGGATTCTTCGGACGGAACCTTCTAGACATCTTAGTCTCGAATCATTCCCGCGTATTAATTACGGCATCGATACGCTGGTGAGCGCTAGCGCTAACCGAAATCCTGATCACGTTAACCAAGCCTTGGACGGTAACCTTCAGACGCGTTGGTCTACTGCCGGAGCACAGCAGGCGGGAGATTACTATGAGCTCAAGTTCGAGACTCCCGTTCGGATCAGTAGAATCTTATTGCGGCTGGGAGCGTTTAAATCCGATTTTCCCGGTGGGGTAGCTGTAGAAGTGGAGCGAGTTGATAGCGGAGAGCTGATCCGTGTCACGGAAGAGCCCGAGTGGTTGGGTTCTCTAGAATGGTCGGAAGACAAATATCCCTATTTGGGGCCGCAGCAAAGAGTGCTGTTGGAGCTTCCGCAAGTCGAGTTTGTTCGTAGGCTAAGGATAGTGCAGCTCACAAACGGGCGCCCCTACGATTGGTCAATTGCGGAGATGCAACTGTACGGCCCCGCGACTATAGGCGCCCCAGCCTATAGCCAGATAGTGGAGCAATGAAACTGTGCTAGTTCCCTAACGACTTCAATCCTGGGAGCTTGCAAAGATCTGCTAAATCGTTATCTTTTTTCGTAATTTGATGTGCGCGCCAAAGTATTTGCTGATTGATCTCTCCAGTGCACTCCCGGCAGGTGAAGGATTGCCAGTTGAGAGCGGCGGCTAGACCGAGGCAGGTTTCGTAATTGTCGCAATCAAAGCGCCTTTCGACTGCCAGAGCGACGCCCGCACACTCAAGATTGCCGCACTCGTCCTGATTGGAGATCTCCGGCTGTTCTGAGAGGGCGGAGTCATTTACAGCAAGGGCGACCACCACCTCGCTGAGATTCTCTCCAATGGTGACCTTGAATGGTCCTGGTAGAGCGGACATACCTTAATCCAAGAGGGGTGCCAGTCGAATAAGAATTATATCCATCTTCTACATCCTTGAGCAAATCGGAGATACTCATTCCCCAGGGAGGCCCTTTTCATGGCAATCGACTTGGCAATTTGCTTCCCGGACTGTAGGCTTACCGTCGACCCAATGATGGATTCCGCAAAAGCTATCTCAAACATTACCTTTCTGAGCTGTCCGTCAGAGCATGCGGAAACTTCTACTCTGGTAGTAATTCCTGATGGATGTTTGTTGCCACCTGAGGCAGCAAAACTTGCCACGGAACTGGCTGCTGATTTTATGCCCTATGTGCTCTCTGCGGTGCCGCCCCCCCAAAGTGAAGTGTTTGATTTTGTTGCGAGGCTCTCGGCTGAGCTAGCAAGGCTAAAAATTAAACGAGCAACGGTCTGCGGTTTTGGTTCAGGTGGAACTGTTGCGCAAGCCTTAGCACTTATGGAGCCAAAGTTTGTGCGACGCCTAATTCTATTGGATCCCACCACCAGGGTTGCGCCGGGTTGGATCTCCCGCGCGGTGGATAGAGTTGAGAGAATGTTGCCCCTCGGTCTCCCACTTAGACCACTCTCACAAAATTTTGATTCTAGACCGTTCTTGCACCGACTGAGATGTCCAGTCCTAATCCTCACGCAGCGCGGCGCGTCAGACTATATCGTTGCGCAGAGTCGTTATATTGCTAGTAAAGTTCCTAACTCGTGGGTGAGTACTGTTGCCGACGGGACAACGAGCGCTGGTCCGTTCTTAACTCCTGAGCTGAAAGCGCGCTTGCGAGATTTCTTACAGGCTCCAACTAAGAGACCTCAGAAGAATATCGTCGCTGTTTAGCTCGCGCTAAAGTAGCCCAGGGCACGTTTTAACTTGAACCACCTAACTTTTCTCCAGTAACGGAACTCTCGCCGCTGATGGTTGAGCAAAAGCATCGAGTAACCGAATTTTGAGAAGATAATCGATAGAATGAACTGCCGAAATTTCGGGAGATAGCAAAAGATATGGGAGAGCATGTGGATCTCTGTTTTCACGAAATGCTTCCCTGACGCCCTTGGTGTTTCAAAGTGATAGTTGGGCACTGCTCGCCCTTGACGACGCATGGTTTCGATAACCCGAAAGGCACGATAACGTTTTTCGTGTCCCATCATTACGTTTGAAGTTTTAGCAATCTCTCGTTGCAATGGAATTAGTTTTATCGCGCCTCGATTGACTGATTCAGCCAATATCTCCTGGGCGCGTTTTGTTCGTGCGAGCACAAAGCTGTAGCCGTCATGAAAATTAATATCGTCAGTTGGAGGAGGTAGCCAGGGATCTCCGACCGCAATATCGGCGAATTCTGCCGTTGAATCATAGCAGGTAAGGCAGCGCGGCGGGGTATAAAGCCGGTAAAGAAGATTGAGGATCTCCATAGAGCTTGGTCGATAGCCTCGAGCTTTAGGGAAATAGAGAGGCCTAGAGCTGCCGTCCTCCAGGAAAACATGCGGTGTTCCAGGATGTTTTCCAATTCGTGAGACAAACTTTTTTACCTTAGCTTGGTCCTCGCCTAGGTAGTTGTCCCAGATCCAGTTAAACGGTTCGTGGTCGACTGCTGCGTGGCAAAATAGCCCAATCGTCAAAACTACTCGATCCCTAATTCTTCGATCGAGGCGAGCCGCGTTGTGGAAGCCGTGAATCTGGCACGGTAGTCCGACGATGGCGTATCGACCGTCGACGTTTAGTAGTTCCTTAAAGACAGAGTTGGTAGGAGAGATCGCGTATTTTGATTTCGTGGCGCTTAGTATCTCCTCTGGGGTTCGGGCTACTATCGGCTTGCCCTTCCAGGGGGTACTCTCATCGCTGCCAATAACTACAGCGCCATCAATTATTCCCTTCTCCATTAAATCGATTAATAATCCTGTGACCAGTCCTCCACTAGTCGAGGCTTCTCTGATATTCGCCGCGGTAGCGTGCGCCAGGTACGCCGCCTCAAAATGCCCGTGCATGTCGTGAACATCAGGTAACTCTCCAAAAAGCTGTCGAGCAACACTCGGAGCATCAAAGTCGTCACCTGGGCAGACCTTAACGCAAAGATCGCAATCCGTGCAGGCTGAGAGATTCTTGACGACCGGATACTCATCCTTGTCTAAGCCAAGTACATTGGTCGGGCAGATACCAACGCAACTACCGCAACGATGACAGAGATCGTTGTCAATGATCTGGGCTAGAGTCTTTAGCGCTCGGGGAGGATCGATCTTTGGGGTCATCGGCCAACCGAAAGGCTGGACGAGGGGGCCTTCATTTCGTAGTGCTAAATCTTCCATCTCCTACAGTACTACACGACTTAACTGCTTCCTGAAAGTCAGCCGAATTAGGAAGAGAGCTTTGGCTTTGTTTTTCGACAGGCCCCTGTGATAGTTAGGAGATCTAACTATGGAAAAACCACACCCGGAAAATGATTTGCAGCTGCTACCACCTATGTCTAGTCAGCAAACCAGGTTTAGTGTGAGTGGAGGTTTTGCTCAATATCGAGAACTTATCTCAGAAGACCGGAGCTGGGCATACTTCTTGGGCTATGAATTATATACGCTGCTATTTTCGAATCTCTCCAGTTTACTTGGACTAGCGGCCCGTCGTTTACTGCTCCCGCTGTTTCTTGGCAAAGTCGGCGCTCGAACCGTTGTTGGTAGATCTGTAACTATTAGACAACCCCATCGGATTGCTCTAGGCCGGGGAGTTATCATCGATGATTTCGTAACGCTGGATGTGCGCGCGCATCAGCAAAGGGGAGCGGAGATAGGAATCGAGATTGGCGATCATGCGTTGTTGGGCCGGAACAGCATTATCGTAGCGAAGGATGGTACTATTCGTCTAGGAAGCGCTTGCAATATTGGAAGTGATTGTCGAATTGCAACTCAAAGTTCAATTACCATTGGCAATAGCGTCCTGATTGCCGCTTATGTTTACATTGGTCCTGGAAACCATCGAATGGTTTCTACAGAGGTCCCTCTTATTCAGCAGGGGATGGACATCAGAGGCGGAGTTCGTATCGGAGATCATGCCTGGATTGGTACCCGCGCAACCATTCTCGATGGAGTTTCGATAGGGGAGGAAGCTATAGTTGGAGCGCATTCTTTGGTAACGGAGGATGTACCCGCTCGAGCGATCGTCGTGGGCACGCCCGCTAAGATTATTCGTTATCGTGAGTAGGATGCGAAGGCTAACCTAGTCCAAATATAAAATTAGCTTGCTCTGCTTCCTTAGCTGAAGCAGCAAGAGGCTGGTCTCTGTCGCTAAGTTGCGTTCACGTTGTTTGTTTACTTGGCTGGGTGAACTCCGAGAGGCCGTCTTTGCCGGCGATTTTTGGCGAGTTTCAACTAGAAGTAGGAGGTGGAATCCGTGTTCGTCTTCGATAATAGGTGTTAGCTCTCCCACCTTGAGTAGCTCGACCGCTTGGGCTAGGTTGGGAGTGAGCTGGTTAAGTGTGATAAATCCTAGCTCTCCACCACGAGAGCGGGCAGGGCCCGCTGAGTGTCTCCGCGCTAACTCTGCGAATCGCTCTGGGCTGTCTCCTATTTCACTGCGGATCTTCTCGGCCTTATCTCGCGAGAGCGAGCTGTCCCGGGCCTCGGAAGCGGGAGGCTTTTTAATAAGAATCTGTCTCAGTCGGTATTCTAGCGGCGAATTTGGCTGGGTGTCTTCTGCTAAACTCGTCGCTCTGACTGGTGCTGCGCGGTTCTCCAGAAAACGCTGGATGGTAATATCTTTTAATAGCTCGGCTTTGAAAGATTCAGTTGAGGCCCGTGTGAGTAAGTGCGGGTTGGGATTTCTAGCGTTTGCTCCACTACCGAGGCTCTGGAGCGATTCTTCCATTGCCTGCTTTATCTCGTCCGCTGGGAGTGGTGGCGCTGCGCGAAATAAAAGCTCACGATCGATCAGCCGTTGTAACGCATTCTTCCGTAATTCCCTAAGTTCCTGTGCATCAGAGGGCTGATTGAGGTTGAGAAATACGGTATCGATAAATTGATCTAACTGTCGTTCTGAAATTGGAACGCCATCGACTTCCGCAACAGTTCGCTCAGGGTCTGCCGCTTGCGAAAGTTCAGCTTTGAAGATAAGGCAGGCACAGAGCGTTGAAACCAGGACCACATGAAAATTCAACCTTACCTTCACTTGCTTCTCTCCTCTGGTATGACCGCTGCTTTGCTATACCTAGTCTTTGCCGAGCTTAGTATAGCAGAGTTTTTTTCGATACTGCGCGGTACGGATCGAAAGCTATTCCTAACCTATATTTTTCTCAGTTTTGTTGGCCTGGCGGCACGCGCATACCGTACTAAGTTAATTCTGTCGGAGACTAGAGAGAAGCCAGTTCAGCTGTCATTACTTTTCTTAGTTACTGCCGCAAGGAATGCCTTTGTTGACTTGCTTCCAGCCCGCCTGGGGGAGGTTTCCTATGTGTATCTGTTAAAACGTTTGCAAGTTTCAGTCGCGACAGGAGTTGGATCGCTCGTGCTTGCGATAGTGCTGGACTTACTAGTGCTATCCTTCCTACTTCTAGGGTTTGTCTTGTCTCCCCTAGTGCTTAGAACAGGTGCCCAGCATTTAGAAAGCAGCCATTGGTTAATTCCATTGGCGCTTTTCCTCGTCAGTCTTTTACTCTTTGTCACCTTGAGGTTGAACGGCTTGATTAAAAGTTGTTCGTCCGTCATTTTTTACGGGTTAAGGTTCCTAAGAGGCGAACGGGCAGCCAGACTGAAAGCGCGGGCTATTGAGTTTTCCAATAGTGTGAGCGAGAGCGTCCAGGGCGTGCGGTCAAAAGCAGTGTTACTAAAGTTGGTCGGATTAACCATAGTATTGAGGGTCGCTAAGTATGGAGGCTTACTCGCACTGCTTTTCGCGGTCGTCGGTCAGTGGGAAGTTTCCATGTCTCAGATCGATGAGTCGGTTGCCGTCATCGCTTTCGTATCGGCAGAAGCTTCTGCGTCTCTGCCGATCAGTGGATTGATGGGCTTTGGAGTCTACGAAGGCGTCTGGTCTTTGGTGTTTTCTTCGGCCTGCTCTGGGGTCTCCTGCGAGAGTGTTCCAACGGCAGCCTTAGCGCTGGCGATTCATATGCTGACTCAAATGGTCGGGTATTCGCTTGGGATCTGTAGTATGTTTGCGCTACTAGTCGTTATTAATCGCAGGGAGAATGGGTTAACCAACTGAGGCGTTGCTGCGTTCTGCGAGAAGACTGTTCAAACTTAAAAGATAGCTTAACCTACTGGAACAACTGACCGATGCACAATCTGAAGAGCAATTCATCTTCGAGAGACTTGGCGATGGCGGATAATGGACAAAAGCTGACGACGGCCCTCAGTGATGCGCAAAGCATCATTGAAGCCGCCGAGCGACGTGCCGCTGAGCTTCGCGTTAAGACAGAGGGAGCCTACAGTGAGGCCTACGGTAAGGGCTACCAGCAGGGAATTGCGGAGGGAAAAGAACACGCAGTGGCCAGCGCTGTTCGACTGTTGGAAGATGGTGGGTTGATTGGAGATAAGCTAGCGCATCAAGCTGCGCGACTAGCGCTTGCGATAGCTGGCAACGTAATTGGGGAGCAGGTCAAGGTAGATCCAACCCTTGTTCGTCGAATAGCAGTCAACGCACTACAGCAATCAATTATCGGTAACTCAGCAACCATCGTTGTCCATCCAGAAGACCGGGCCGCATTAGAGAATTTTGCCACCGAACTTCGTCAGGTTGCAGGTGGAATCGCCGTTGGCGTGTCGACCGACCCGGTGATATCGCGTGGTGGTTGTCTCGTCCGAACTGACTTTGGCGAGGTCGACGCAACTATCTCAACTTTGATTGAAGCTATCGCGGCCCGTCTAGGTGTAAGTATCTCCAGAACCGAGGGTTGAGGCTGCAGATTCGATGGGCGGCAATTTTTCAGATCGCAAACCTACCCCCATTCCTGAGCTGAGTGTTGATAAATTTATTGAGCGCTTAGCCGACAATCAACCATTGCCGATGACGATGCGGGGTAGGGTTCGGCAGATCACAGGCATGATCGTGAGGGCCAGGCTGCCGAATGCACGTCTAGGGGAGCTCTGTTCAATACAGCCGCATGGAAGGCCTCCTGTTAAGGCGCAGGTTGTTGGGTTTGATGATGATGACGTGTTTCTAACACCACTAGATCCGCTTCATCAGGTGGGGCCTAAGACCTTGGTTATCAATCGCGGTGAGACACTGACTGTTGGAGTTGGTCCCGCACTGCTCGGACGTGTACTGGATTCGCTGGGCACGCCGATCGACGGCTTAGGTCCGCTGAATGTATCTCAAGCCTATCCGGTTCGCGGTCGGGCGCCTCAGGCCATGCAGAGAGCCAGGATTCGTCGTGTGCTCCCAGTGGGCGTGCGAGCAATCGATCTTCTGCTGAGTGTTGGCGAGGGGCAACGTCTGGGCGTGTTCTCCACGGCGGGTGTGGGTAAGTCTAGCTTGCTCGGGATGATTGCCAGAAACAGCACTGCTGATGTCAATGTTGTCGCCTTAGTTGGAGAACGAGGCCGCGAGGTGAAGGATTTCCTCGAGGATAATCTAGGCGCGGAGGGATTGAAGCGATCTGTAGTTGTGGTTTCGACAAGTGACGAATCTCCATTGCGACGCATCATGGCGGCATATTCGGCAACGGCAATCGCCGAATATTTTAGAGATCAGGGCGCCAGTGTGATGTTACTGATGGATTCCGTGACTCGCTTTGCACGGGCCCTCCGGGAGATCGCACTAAGTGTGGGCGAACCGCCAGCCCGTCAAGGATACCCACCATCTGTCTTCGCTGCGTTGCCCGAGCTCTTAGAGCGCGCGGGAAGCACTGAGCGGGGCAGCATCACGGCGTTCTATACAGTGTTGTTATCCAGCGAACAGATTGAAGATCCGCTGGGCGAGGAAATACGGGCGATTCTTGATGGGCATATCTATCTCAGCTCTAAACTGAGTCAGCAGCAGCATTATCCCGCGATTGATCTGCTGGGTAGCAATAGCCGGCTAATGCAAACGGTAGTTGACCCTGCCCACTATCAAGTTGCTGAAGGGATTCGCGCGCTCTGGGCAACCTACGAAGATAATCGCGATCTGATATCGATTGGCGCCTATAAAAAGGGAAGTGACCCATTGATCGATGAGGCGCTGGCTAAGCGACCGGTAATTGCACAACTACTTACTCAACGCCCCGATGAGCTTGTAAACTTCGCAGATTCTTTGCTGCGAGCGCGGGAAATTCTCTCCCGCAAAGGAAGCTAACAACGGCTTTAACTGCAGGTTGTTATCCGCTAGATAAACGGCTAAAAGATCAATTCATGAAGCGACTCTTTTTGCCGTTAATGCTCCTGATCATTGCCGGGTTTGCCGTGTATATTTATCGGGATGTGGGCTCGCGGGGCACGTTTCCTGGACTCGCAGCCGGCTCTTACGTCGGTGAAATCTCTGGTCTATCCACTTCTGCCCCCCAGCAGTCCTATCCTTTCTATGTTGAACGGCTATCCTCCAACGCGGCAACTATTGTTGTAGTCTTCAAAAAAGATTGGCAGCCACAACTTATTTCGCTTGAAACACCAGAGAACGTTACTGCTGGAAACAGCGCGCAGGCTGTTGTAAAACCGCTGACTATTAAGGACGGTGAGGCTTCCTATTCGATCTCTGGCAAGGCCTGGCTCGGAACTTTTCGAGGTGAAGTGCAGGGCGGGGTCAAGCCCGGTAGTTGGTCATTGAGTCCGATCTCTCGGGAGGCGCTTTCGGTTGAGCTCGATAAAATTAGTGGAGAGCAAGAAGCTTTTGAGAGATGGATGGTTGTGCGTGATAAATTTCTCTTAATGGAGTCCCAAGTTAGGCAGACAGACGTCGCAGTTCGTGAAGCGGTGGAGAAGTCCTCAAAACTTGCGCTACTTTTGGAGGAGGAGAAAACTTTACGGAATCGCGCGGCAGCTCGTAGAGCTGCCTTAGCTCAGCAGATCACTCAGTTAGGTACTAACCAAGAAGAGAGTGAGCAGGCCTTAATAAATCTTGTAAAAGAGCTAGAACTCTTAGGCCGCATTACCAAGCGAGGGAAGGCTGTTGCCATGGCTAGGAGGGTGGCAACACGAGAGAACAATTGGTACTTAGCGAACTGGAGAGCCGAGGAGGATAGCAGTGGTTTGGAGGAGTTTTTGCTGGGTTCCGGCACGATCGATTTAAAGCAAGTAGAGGGAGAGATTCGACGGGCGGAGGAAAAGAGAACACTACTTGCTGAGATAAATGCGGAACGCAGGAAGATCTCACAGCTTGAAACGAAGCTTAGTGAATCAAGCGAGCCAAATGAATTGGGCGACCAGGTCGACCGACCGGCGCAGCCTGAGGCAATGCCCCCTCGTGAGCGGCCTAACTTGTGGGATCGCATATGGGGCTAACGCGATATTTGCAATCTTTTGGTTTGCTCTTGAGCTTGAGTGCCGCCGTAGTGCCGGCAAGTGCCGAGGAGCTTTTCAGTGAGAGTTCGGCCGATGGTTCGACCGTGCTAGAGCAGGTGGTTTCAGTGCCATTTCTTCCTAAGCGAGCATTTGTTTTGCTTGATCTTGGAAGAAATTCACCACTCCAGTATCCAGCGCACTTGGTGGTACGGGAGCAGAAGCAGGATGGTGAATTGGAAATACTGGCAGCGGGGCGCATTCCAGCCGTCATGCGCGCATCAGACGATCTGGTAAGATATTCATTTTTCTTGCTGGGTGCGGATGGAACCTTTGCCGCAATTCCGGTGAGAGAGGTTTCGAAAGATCGTTTGCGCGCTGCGACTCGAACTGAGACTGACCTGCTTCAAAGTATGGATGAGCTGGGCCAGCGGCTTACGCTTTTAAGAACTGAGTATGAAGGTGTTGATCATAAACTTAATCAACTCCGGGAGCGAGCCTCGGTATTAGCTAACGTTGATGAGATCGTTGAATTAAAGATGAAGCTTTCTAAGCTGCAAAGCTCAGGAGAAGATAACTCTTCCGAACGAGAGCGCCTGAGAACCTTAATTGAGCTGGGACGTCAACTGGGAGAGCCAGCGGATATTTACTCCCTGCTGCAGGAGCTTTCATTGCATCTATCCGAGACTGCAAAAGCCACTGCTTTAGCAGATCGACTTAATTCACGCCGTCGTGAAGTCGCGAAAGCTTCTCTGAACGATCGGCTTGCGTTAGTGAAAGAGATGAAGAATGTTGATGCAGAGGCGCTGGGCAAGGAGATTTTAGTCTTACGAGCCAAGCGCAAGAAATTGGAGAGTCAACGGCAGGCGCCCAGCGGGCCCATTGAGGAAGATCAATTCTAGCAGCGGCGCTCTGCGCCGCATTACTTTTTTGACGTTATTAACCTAGGAAAAATGGAGTCGTTCAGTGAGCAATAATTTAGTCGTTAAGATCGAAACTACGAAGGGAACAATTTCTGGCGAGCTTTTTTCGGATCAGGTGCCGAATACTGTCGCAAATTTTGTGAATTTAGTTCAGCGGGGATACTACGATGGAATCTCCTTTCATCGCGTAATTCCAGATTTTATGGTTCAAACTGGCGATCCTGAAGGCACCGGTTCTGGTGGCCCTGGATATAATTTTAATGACGAGTTTGTTGCCTCGCTTAAGCACTCTACCCCGGGCATCTTCTCAATGGCGAATCGTGGACCGAATACAAACGGTAGCCAATTCTTCATAACGCACGTCCCGACTCCTTGGCTTGATGGGAAACATTCAGTTTTTGGGAAGGTTACCGCTAGTCAGGAAGTCGTTGATTCGATTGAGCAGGGCGATAAAATGCTTAGCGTCACCGTCGAGGGCGATGTCACTACTCTTCTAGAGAATGCCTCCGCCAACATTACCAAGTGGAACGGAATACTTGACCGAACCTAAAGGAAAAGGGGTCAGGAGTCATACTCAGGAATAGGCGTGACTTTTTAAGTAGTAGATGCCGCTGTGCCTATTCCTGAGTATGACTCCTGACCCCTTTTCTGCCTCCCAGAGGGGCCTGTCGAAAAATGGAGCTTCAGCTTCATTTTTTAGGCCCCCGCATGCGACAGCATGCGCAGCCAACAAGCTAGCAACACTGGTATCTTCGAGGCGTTCCGTACTATGAAACCGTTATGGGTCAACGT
>Ga0163155_10000987_pt1 | contig 35108 bp, 36 predicted proteins | sample OliLakLV19SP4G1_FD_148611 | JGI IMG/M metagenome (GOLD analysis project Ga0163155, IMG submission 148611) | Freshwater microbial mat bacterial communities from Lake Vanda, McMurdo Dry Valleys, Antarctica - Oligotrophic Lake LV.19.SP4.G1 | ecosystem: Environmental > Aquatic > Freshwater > Lake >... | reverse complement strand
GTACCGGTGGGCGAGGACACCGGCGGCGGCGTCGAGACGGTCGCTCTGGTCATGATCGTGGCGCGGACCGTGTGGCTGTTCGCCGCCGGTGTCCTCGCCCACCGGTACCGCCTCATCGAGCGGCTCCATCTCGGCGACCCGCTGGGGCGTCGGGTGCTGGCAGTCGGCCTGCTGGTCGGGGTCCGAGTGCGCTCGTGGACGGGGTGCCGGTGATTGCGCCGGACCTGGGGGAGGTGAGGTGGATGCTCGGGGTCTACCTCACGTCATTGCTGGTGGGCGGGGCGTTCATGTGTGGTGCCTACGCAGTGCTGTTCCTCACATGGTGGCGGGGGTCGCGGGACTCGGCTGTGGCGGTGGGGTTCCGCTCGCTCGGCCGAGTGGCGTTTTCCGCGTACCTGACCCAGTCGCTGCTCGCCGTGACCGCGTTCACGCTGCTTGGCGTGTTCGGTTGGTCGTTATGGGGGCGGCTGAGCGGTGTCGAGATCATCGCGTGGGCGCTGGGGACCGTCGCCCTGCAGTGCCTGCTGGCCTCCTGGTGGCTGCGGCGGTTCTCGATCGGCCCGCTGGAGGGGTTGTGGCGTGCGGTGACCTATTGGCGGCGCCCACGGTGGGCGGTCCGCGAGGGCTGAACCTGACGGCCTGTGCCCCTGCCACCATCGCGGCATGGCGCAGACCCGCTACACCCACGGTCATCACGAGTCGGTGCTGCGATCGCACAGCTGGCGGACTGCCGAGAACTCCGCCGGATACCTGCTGGCGCACCTGCAACCGGGGCAGTCGCTGCTGGACATCGGCTGCGGCCCGGGGACGATCACGGTCGACCTCGCGCGCCGGCTGTCACCCGGCCGGGTGGTCGGTGTCGACGCCGCGGCCGGGATCGTCGAGCGGCCGCAGTGGCGTCGGGCGCCGCGGACATCGCCTCGCTGACCTTCGCGGTGGCCGATGTCTACGACCTGGACGTCGAGGCACTCGGCGGGCCGTTCGACGTGGTTCACGCCCACCAGGTGCTGCAGCACCTGCCCGACCCGGTGGCGGCGTTGCGGGCGATGGCCGACGCCGTCCGGCCCGGTGGGCTGGTCGCCGCCCGGGACAGCGATTACTCCGGAATGACCTGGTACCCGCAGCCGCCGGCTATGGACGAGTGGATGGACCTGCAGCAACGGGTCTCTCGTGACAACGGCGGCGAGCCCGATGCCGGCCGGCGACTGCTGTCGTGGGCGCTGGCTGCAGGGTTCGCGGAGGTGACTCCGTCCGCCTCGGTCTGGTGCTTCGCGACGCCGGCCGAGCGGCGGTGGTGGGGCGGGCTGTGGGCCGAGCGGGTGACGTCCTCGGCGCTGGCGGGCCAGGCGCGCGAGAGCGGCCTGGCGACCGACAGCGACCTGCAGCGGATGGCGGCGGGCTGGCATGAGTGGGCCGATGCCGAGGACGGCTGGCTGGTGATCGTCCTGGGCGAGGTGCTCTGTCGGGTGCGGTGAGGCAGCGGCATACAGTCATGACCATGGCAGCTGCGGTCCGTGTGGCGCCCGGGACGGCCCTGCGGGACGACTTCGCGATCCTCGAACGTCTCATCGACGGTCACCGGTTGGTCTACCTCGACTCCGGTGCCACCTCGCAACGCCCACGCCAGGTGCTCGATGCCGAGCGGGCCTTCGTCGAGCAGCACAACGCGGCCGTCCACCGTGGGGCGCACACCCTGGCCGGTGAGGCCACCGACGCCTACGAGGCGGCGCGGGCGAGGATCGCGGCTTTCGTGGGCGTCGACGCCGAGGAGATCGTCTTCACGAAGAACGCCACGGAGGGCCTGAACCTCATCGCGTCGGCGTTCGTCAACGCAACAGCCGGCGTGACCGGGGGAGTCGACGGGGCGGAGCGCTTCGCGTTGCAGTCCGGCGACGAGATCGTGGTCACCGAGCTGGAGCACCACGCCAACCTCGTGCCCTGGCAGCAGGTCTGCGCCCATACCGGTGCAACGCTGCGGTGGTACAGCGTCACCGACGACGGCCGGCTCGACCTGGACTCGCTGCAGCTGAGCGAACGGACCCGCGTCGTGGCGTTCACCGCCCAGTCCAACGTGCTCGGCACCCGGCCCCCGGCCGCCGAGATCGTGCGTCGGGCTCGCGAGGTCGGCGCCGTCACCGTCCTCGACGCGTGTCAGGCCGTGCCGCACGAGCCGATGGATCTGCACGCCCTCGATGTCGATGTCGCGGTCTTCTCCGGGCACAAGATGCTCGGGCCTACCGGCATCGGCGTGATGTACGGCCGCCGCGAGCTGCTCGCCGCGATGCCGCCCTTCCTGACTGGCGGTTCCATGATCGAGACCGTCCGAATGGAGACCTCGACGTTCGCCGCCCCGCCGCAACGGTTCGAGGCGGGGGTGCCGATGGCGAGCCAGGCGGTCGGGCTCGGTGCCGCCTGCGACTACCTCTCGACCATCGGCATGTCGGCGATCGCCGAGCACGAGCGCGTCCTGACCCAGGCGACCCTCGACGCGCTGGCCGACGTGCCCGGGCTGCGACTGCTCGGGCCGATGAGCACCGAGGACCGCGGCGGCAGTGTGGCGTTCGTATTGGAGGGGATCCACGCTCACGACGTCGGGCAGGTGCTCGATGCGGCGGGGGTGGCGGTGCGGGTCGGTCATCACTGTGCCTGGCCGCTGCACCGGCGGCTGGGGGTCGCGGCGAGCATCCGGGCGAGCTTCGGGGTGCACAACGATCTCGACGACGTCGAGGCGTTGGTCGCCGGTGTGGCGCAGGCCCGGCGGTACTTCGGATGAGCAGCCTGGACGACCTGTACCGCGAGGTCATCCTCGACCACGCCCGCTCGCCCCGGCGGGTCGGGTTGCGCGAGCCGTTCCAGTCCGAGGTGTACCAGGTCAACCCCACCTGCGGCGACGAGGTGACGTTGCGCGTCAGGCTGGACGGCGAGGGCACGGACGCGCTCCTGACCGATGTGTCGTACCAGCCGCAGGGGTGCTCGATCAGCATGGCGTCGGCGTCGGTGATGGCCGAACGGGTGACGGGACGCTCGGTGGCGCAGGCGCTCGCCGCCTACGACAGCTTCCACACCCTGGTCACCAACCGCAACGCGTCACCCCCGGCGGCTGTGGACGACGAAGACGACTCGGCGGCGTTCGCTGGGGTGGCCAAGTTCCCGGCGCGAGTCAAGTGCGCCCTGCTGGGCTGGACGGCGCTGCGGGAAGCGCTGGTCCGGTCCACAGCGCTCTAGCGTGAGCCGAGACCCAGCAGCGCCATTCCCCGGGCGGCCGACCGGGTTCACAGGAGCGTGAGTCATAGTGATCGAGTCATGGGGCAGCAGAAGGAACGTCGACGCGGTCGCGGCGGAGTCGTCTGGGTGCTCGTCCTGGTGGTCGGTGCCGTGGTGGTCGCGTGGGTGGCCGCGCTCGGCTCGCTCGGTCAGCTGGGGGGTGCGGCGGGTGACGCCGTCGACGCGGGAGGCCGGGCGCCGCAGGCCGGACCATGGCAACCGACGTCGACCTCGACCGTGCTGGATGCCGGGGCGGTCGCACCGCCCGCGCAGGCCAGTCCACCGCCCGTCGTCCCAGCGGCGCCGGACCCGGCATGGGTGGAGCGGACGGCCGCAGTGGCCGGGCTGCCGTCGCGGGTGCTCCAGGCGTACGCGACCGCCGACCTCCAGTTGACGGCGGAACAGCCGGCGTGCTCCCTGTCCTGGGCGACGCTGGCCGGCATCGGCTGGGTGGAGTCGCATCACGGCACCGTCGCGGGCAACTCGATCGGTGACGCTGGGCGGCCGGCGGCGGGGCCGATCGTCGGGATCCCGCTGACCGGACAGGGTGCGACGGCGCAGATCCGCGACACCGACGGCGGCGCGCTGGACGGTGACACCGAGTGGGACCGCGCGGTCGGCGCGATGCAGATGCTGCCGGCGACCTGGGCCAGGTGGGGAGCGGACGGCGACGGCGACGGGGTGCTGGATCCGCAGGACATCGACGATGCGGCGCTGGCGGCGGGCCGTTACCTATGCGCGTCGGCGTCACCGCTGAACGACCCGGGGCAGTGGCGGGCCGCCGTACTGGCCTACAACCGTTCCGACGCGTATGCCGCCGACGTGGTGAATGCGACCAACTACTACGCCGAGCGGTCACGGCTGCCGGCGTGAGGTCGCGCGGTCAACGGCCGTCGATGCGGACGAAGTCGTATCCACGGTTGTCGTAGCGCTCGATGATGTAGGGCAGCGCCGCCACTGTCGCACCTCGGTAGCCACCGCCATCGTGGAGCAGGACGATCGGATGCTGCTCTGCGAGGCCGGCTACGGCGTTCTCACCGATCGTGTGTCGCAGGTTGTCATCGGGGTCGGCCTCCGCGCCGGACTGCACCTGCCAGTCCAGGGAGTCCACGGACCACATCGCGATGCCGAGGCCGCGGTCGGCGGCGACCGTGGCGGCAGCGCCGATCTCGCCCCGGGGCGGGCGGTACCAGCAGACGTCGGCGGCGCTCAGTCGGGTCAGCAGTGCATCGGTCGGGTCGTACTGTGCCGCCAGCCACGCTTCGGGCGAGGCTCCGCCGGCCGGCGCCGGCACATGGGACCACGTGTGGTTGCCCACCTGATGACCTGCCGCGACCACCCGGGACAGCACGTCGGGGTGGGCTTCTGCGGCACTGCCCACGACGAAGAAGGTCGCCTTGATGTCGTAGTGATCGAGGATGTCGAGTACCTGGACCGTCCATTCGCTTGGCCCGTCGTCGAAGGTGAGCGCCACCGTCCGGCCGGCACCTGGGGCGCTGGTCACCGGGCCACCCGATCCGGCTGCGCAGCCGGGTCGTGGCTCACTGGCTTCGACGACGGGGACTGCCGCAGCCGTCGCGCTGGCCGGGTCGGTCGGCCCCGTCCGGCCCGCCACGGCGGCCTCGGATGGCGGGGAGGTCAGCGGTCGCACCAGCAGCACGCAGGTCACCGCCGTCACCACGAGAAAGCCGATGCGGTCCCAGCGGGGCCGAATCCGACGATCTGCTGGCATGTGAGCACGTTGCCCGTATTGCCTGGGTTAGTCACGCAGCAAGGGGGGCGTGTCGGTCAGGCGAAGCGTGGAGCGGGTGACCGGGATCGAACCGGCGCCATCTGCTTGGAAGGCAGAAGCTCTACCATTGAGCTACACCCGCGGAACCGACACGACACGTCGGCTCGCCAACCTTAAGGCCGTCGGCCGCTGCCCCACCACCGGCCTGCGCGGGTCCGGACGGGCCTTGACGCGGCTGTCACTATTCGCTCGTGTTGATACACGGGGTCAGGACCAGACTGCTGCTCGCCAGCGGCCTCATGCTGCTGCTGGAGCTGTCCCTGATCCGGTGGCTGGGCGCCAACCTCGTGCACCTGTCGTACTTCTCCAACATCGTCCTGCTGGGCTCGTTCCTCGGTATCGGGCTCGGCTTCCTCGCCGCGCGGCCTGACAGCAAGCCGCCGCTGTGGACGCTGCCCCTGCTCGCGGTGCTGGTCCTGACGATCCTGCCGGGCACGATCGCGGTCGACCGCACCGGCTCCGACCTCATCTTCTTCACGTCGCTGAGTGTCAGCGGACCACGGCCGGAGGTGATCCTGCCGCTGGTGTTCCTGGTCGTCGCGGGCGTCCTGTACGGGGTCGGAGTCATGGTCGGGCAGTGCTTCTTCGGGCTGCCCAGACTCACTGCCTACCGCTTGGACCTCATCGGCAGCCTGACCGGAATCGCCGTCTTCACGATGCTGAGCTTCCTCAACACGCCGCCCGTCGTGTGGGCTGGGCTCGCGGTCCTCCTCACCGCGGTGCTGTCGTGGCGGACCGGGTCCGTCAGCCGATTCGCAGCGATCGGGCTGGTGGTGATGTCGCTGGCGGGCACCTCGTTGCTGGCGGCGTTCACCTACGAGTCAACCCGTCCCGACACCCTGTGGTCGCCGTACTACAAGATCGAGACCGAGACGGTGGGGACCACGATCGGCGACTGGACCACCGTTACCGCCAACGGCGTGCCCCACCAGGCGGTGACCGGCGCACGCGCGCGGAGCGAGTTCGAGCCGCTGTACGACCTGCCTTACCAGCGATCGACCAGGACCGAGCCGGGTGACGTGCTGATCGTGGGCGCCGGGACGGGTACCGACGTCGCCCTGGCGCTGCTGGAGGGCGCCGACAGTGTCGACGCCGTCGAGATCGACGCCCAGATCCGGGCGCTGGGTGACACCAAGAACCCTGACCGGCCTTACCAGGATCCGGCGGTCACTCATCACATCGGTGACGGCCGGGAGTTCCTCGAACAGAGCGACCGCACCTACGACACGATCCTGTTCGCGCTCCCGGACTCGCTGACTCTGCTGGCCGGGTCCAGCCAGCTGCGTCTGGAGTCCTACCTGTTCACCAGTGACGCCCTGGAACAGGTCCACGAGCGGCTGGCCGACGACGGGGTCTTCGCCATGTACAACTACTACCGCGAGCCGTGGCTGGTGGGGCGGTTGGGCGCCACGATCGCCGACGCCTTCGGACACCAGCCCTGCATCGACCTGAATGCGGGCAACAACGCGGCGACCATCGTCGTCGCGAAGGACCCGGCCATGCAGGCCTGCGGCACCGACACCGACGTGGCCGCCCTGCTGGCGGTCGCCCCGCCGCCGGTCGACGACGACCGGCCCTTCCTCTACCTGCGGGACCCGCACATCCCGACCCTGTATCTGGTGGTCATCGGCTTCATCCTGCTGGCCAGCCTGGTCTCGGTCCGGGTCGTCGCGGGACCGCTGCGACGCACCCTGCCGTATGGCGACCTGTTCCTGTTGGGAGTGGCGTTCCTGCTGCTCGAGACGCGAGCGGTGACCATGTTCGCGCTGCTCTTCGGCACGACGTGGCTGGTCAACGCCATCGTGTTCGCCGGCATCCTGGTCGCGGTGCTCGCCGCTGTGGAGGTCACGCGGTGGCTGCGAACGCGCGGAGACGGGCGGATCCCGCTGCCGGTGGCCTACGTGGTGCTGTTCATCGCCATCGCGGTGGCCTGGGCGGTGCCGCTGGAAGCCCTGTTGGAGGCCCCCCCGGTACTGCGCGCGGTGCTGGCCGGAGCGATCACATTCGCCCCCGTCTTCGCCGCCAACATCGTCTTCGCCTCTCGGTTTGCCAACACCCCCGAACCGGCGCTGGCATTCGGCATCAACCTGCTGGGGGCGATGGTCGGCGGATGCCTGGAGTACATAGCGCTGATCACCGGATATCGAGCACTGCTCATCGTCGCGGCCCTGCTCTATATCGGGGCGCTGTTGCTGGGCCGGCAGCGCATCAGCCAGTCTGCAGTGGACATACCGGCAGCTCCGGCGCCGGTCGCCGGTTCGACGCTCTAAGCTCGTCCCCACGGGGTATAGCGCAGCTTGGTCAGCGCGTCCGCTTTGGGAGCGGAAGGCCGCCGGTTCGAATCCGGCTACCCCGACCAGTGCAGATCGCCCGCAAGCAAGTCCCGGCCACGGCTGGGTGCGACTTCTCGTGCAACATCCCCACCGTGTCCTGGCTGCCCGCGGGCAGTCGTTGCCAGCGGGTTCGACGGGCACCCCCTCGATGACCCGGCCGTAGGACGGCAGGGTCAGGGCGACGAACATCGACGGCCGGTAGATCACCCCATTCCGGCCGGCGAACGACTGCCCGGTGGTGCGTTCGTCAATCCGCACACGAGGAAGGTCGACTGCATCGCAGCGTCGATGTGTCGACCGGACTCGCCTACCGTGGTCGTCATGCCAATGCGGGGCAGACGTCACATCGTCTTTACCGTCAGTCTGCTCGCCTTGATGGTCTTCCTCGTCGGTCAGCTTGTCTACCGGGGCCACTGGCTGCTCTATGTCTGCTTCGTCGTTGCCGGCATCGGCTTCGTCATCGACGCCGTCCTCGTCGTGCGCTGGTCCGTCCGCAACGCGCGGGTCGGGCGGGAGGTGCCGCCCGGCGGCGCATTGTTGGGCGCGGAAATTCCACGCGCGGGTGGCGCAGGCGGGGCAGACGGATTCGCGGGTGGACCCGCACCGGATCGGCACGAGAGTGCTGTCACCGGTGACCCGGTCGGTGCAGCGGCGGATGAGTGGGCGCCCGCGGACCCCGGCCTGCACGGCGTGGGCCCGCATATCGAGGTCGGCGGGCCACCATGGCGCGCGCCGGACTGAACGGGTGGTGATCATGCGGCACCCCACAACGGCAGCTGAGCATTACTTGCACCGGAGGCCGCCGAGTGACTGTGCGTGTGCCGGTCATGGTCTCGGCGGACCGGCAGCCGCGGCAGACCTCGGCCATCGCGGTGACCTGCCGGGCCGCGACTCCCGAGTTCGTGCTCGTCACGCCCGGGGTGGTGACTAGCCGGGCCGGTCGCGTGCGTCCGCGATGTTCCGATTGGTGACCGGCCAGATTGGACAGAGTCGAGGCCGACCACAGTAGCCAGAACCGGCGCCCGAGCGGGGCTCGGCCGTCGTTGGTGGACGGGGCCTTACTCGGCGTTCCCGGAAGCCAGATGCGCCTTGATCGCTCGGATGATCGGTGACGCCCCCTCGTACGTGGTCGCGATGACGGTGTAAGTGATCTGAGCCGTGGGCGAATGGACGCTGCGGAACGACACCCCGGCATCGCCCCCGTCGAGTGTCACCGTGTCGTCGGTGTCGCTCAGCCAGAAGCCGAGGCCGTAGCAGTCGCCATCGACATCGACGGTGCTGCGGGGACGCAGCATCTGTCGTACGACGGGCGTCGGCAGGATCCGCCCCGCCATCAAGGCGGCCCAGAACCGATGGACGTCGGCGAGTGTCGTGTAGAGGCCGCCGTCGCCATTGCCCCGTACGGGCAGGTGGAAGACGTTCGTCCGCCAGACACCGTCGCACTGCACGTAGCCGAGGGCTGCCCGGCCCGGTAAGTCGTCCGTGCGCAGGAAGCCGCTGTCGCTCATGCCCGCCGGCGCGAGGACGCGCCGCTCGACGAGATCGTGGTAGGGCACGCCACTCGCCCGCTCCGTCAGCAGCGCGAGCACGATGTACCCGCCGTTGCAGTACGAGAACCGCTCACCCGCCGCAAAGGCGGTGGGAAACCCGTCGATGACGGGCAGGAATGCCTCCGTGGTCGCCAGCTGATGGACCGGCACGGGCAGGACGTAGTCGCTGGGCTGCCAGCCGTCGTCCTCGTCGAGGTAGTCACCGATGCCGGAGCGATGGGCCAGCAGGTGCTCCACGGTGACATCGGGGGCAATCAATGGCAGGTCGTCGCCCAGCACGGATCGCGCGGTCGTGGACAGGTCCAGCGCTCCCTCGTCGAGGAGGCTCATCACCGCCAACGCGGTCATCGCCTTAGACCCGCTGGCGATGGCGAGCTGCGAATCGGTCCTCATCGCGAGGCCGTGGGCACGGTCCGCCAGCCCGAAGGCAGCCTCGTACCTGGTCTCACCGGCCACGTCGACGCGGACGACACCAGCGAAGCTCGCCTTCTCAGCGAGCGGAGCCACAAGATCGGCGAGCTTCGTCACTCCCCGACGCTATGGCCGGGCGAACCCGAGGCGCCAATGGTTTACGGACTCTCGATGGGGTGGCGCTCATCCACCCGGCGAGCACATCCGACCCTGACGGTGCTTGCCGTGGCATGGCCGGGCGGAGTCACCCTCGATACGCGCCACCCTCGCGGCCGTTGCGGTCCGCCAGCAGGCCGGCCAGCGTCGAGACGGCAATCTCGGCAGGGGTGCGGGACCCGATGTCCAGCCCGATGGGACGGTGAACCTTGGCGACCTCCTCCGGTGGCACTCCGAGGGCGGCCAGCGCCTCGACGTGCGGACCGGTGTGGCGCGGGCTGCCCATGATGCCGACCCAGCGCGACCGCATGTCGAGCGCGTCGCGCAACGGCGATCCCAGGTCGGCGCGGTGGTGGTCACACACCACGACGTCGGCGTGAGCGACCAGCGTCTCGTCGAGATCGCGGACGGAGCCGACCCGGATCGTCCCTGTCGGCAGGTCCTCGGCGGGACCGGCGTCCGGGTTCGGCTCCACCAGGACCGGGCGGAAGCCGCACTCGGCCGCGAATCGCAACAGTGCCGCAGCCACGGGCGAGGCGAACACCGCCACGAGGACCCGGTCTGCTGCGGCCTCGTCGGGGATGTCCTGGTGGCCGTGGGCGGTCTCGCACATCGGGTCGTGCACGTGCGCTGCGGGAGCCTGGCTCATGTGATTCCTCCTGCCGCTGGGGTGCCGTCAGTGTGCCTCACGGCAGGCGTCTCAAATCGAGTCATCCGCGCGGCACCCCACGGCTAGCGTGATCACGACGCGAGGAGGCGGCTCTGACACGTAATGACCCGGCCGGGCACGATGGCGCCGTGCCGGTGCCCGAGCGGCCCAAGGCGGTCTGCCGGCTCGATACGCCCGAGGCCGCGGTGCTGGCCGATCTCGCCATGGCCTTCGATGACCTGCAGTACGTCCTGCTCTGCTGCGAGCAACTGATCACCGCGATCTGCGGTCCGGCCACCGTGCCGATCCGGATCGAGACGCATTCCGCTCTCGTCGAGGCGCTGTGGACGGGCGCGCTGGTCGGCTACACCCGGTGCTTCTCGCCGAAGGCCGGGGTCTTGACCGCCGCCGACGTCACCCGGCTGGAGCTGGAAGGCGACGTCGCCCAGTTCCACGCCACCATCAAGAAGCTGCGCTCCCACTACGTCTCGCTGCACGTCAACCCGCGTGATGACGTCTCGATCGGCATGGTGCTCGACGGCGGGGACGTGCCGCAGGGGATCGCCGTGACCTCCGCGCCGCGTCCCACGGTCGACGACACGACCGTGCGGACCCTCGGCCGGCTGGTCTACGCCCTCAGTGCCCTCGTTGACTCCCGGATGCGCCAGGCGCAGCAGGTCGTCTTGGAAGCCGGGCTGACGATGACCCCCGAGGACATCCGTCGGCTGCCGCAGGTACTGATCGAGGACTGACGGCCCTCTTGCTGCCGTGATCATGGGGAACCGGAGCTGGTTCATGATCAGAACCCCGGTTGGTACATGATCACGTTTGAGGGAGGGAGCGCGGCCACCACACCCGCCGGACCCTTCACCGGTTCTGCCGTAACCTGACTCGTCACGCCCGCGACCCCCGCAGCCCACCCTGGAGTACCGCCTCGTGAAGAGCGCCGTCGAAACCCTCGCCCCCACCCGCGTCAAGCTTGTCGTCGAGGTGCCCTTCGAAGAGCTCAAGGCCAGCATCGACAAGGCCTACCGGACCATCGGCAACCAGGTCACCGTGCCGGGCTTCCGCCGTGGCAAGGTGCCGCCGCGGATCATCGACCAGCGGGTCGGCCGCGGCGCTGTGCTGCAGGAGGCGGTCAACGACGCGCTGCCCGAGCTGTATCGGCAGGCGGTCGCCGAGGCCGACATCCGCCCGCTGGGCCGGCCCGAGGTCGATGTGTCCGAGGTGCCCGACCTCGCCCAGGGCGGCGACCTGAAGTTCACCGCCGAGGTCGACGTGCGGCCCACCTTCGAGCTTCCCGACCTCACGGGACTGAGCGTCGTCGTCGACCCGGTCACGGTCACCGACGCCGACCTCGACGCCCGCCTCGACGCGCTGCGGACCCGGTTCGGCACGCTGAGCGGCATCGATCGCCCAGTGGCCACCGGTGACTTCGCCTCCATCGACATCCGGGCCACCATCGACGACGAGGAAGTCGACTCCGCCTCGGGCCTGTCCTACGAGGTCGGTTCGGGCACCATGCTGCCCGGTCTGGACGACGCGCTGCTCGGCTTGTCCGCCGAGGAGGAGGCGATCTTCACCGCACCCCTGGCGGGCGGCGACCACCTGGGCGAGGACGCCGAGATCACCGTCACGGTCCGCTCGGTAAAGGAGCGCGTGCTGCCGGCGGCGGACGACGACTTCGCCCAGCTGGCCAGCGAATTCGACACCATCGAGGAGCTGCGCGAGAGCCTGCGGGCCGAGGCCGCGCAGGTCAAGCGCGTCGAGCAGGGGGTCGCCGCTCGCGAGAGGCTGCTGCTGGCGATGGTCGGCGCGGTGGACTTCGAGGTCCCGCCCGCCATGGTCACCGAGGAGGTCGACCGTCACCTGCAGGAGGAGGACCGGTCCGAGGACGACGAGCACCGCACCGAGGTGACCGCGGACACCGAGCGCACCCTGCGCGGCCAGTTCCTGCTCGACGCGATCGCCGAGGCTGAGCAGGTCACCGTCAGTCAGGAGGAGCTGCTGCAGTTCCTCATCTCCAGCTCGCGCCAGTACGGCATGGAACCGGCCGAGTTCGTCAAGACCGTCGAGGAGGCCGGCCAGATCCCGGCGATGGCCGCCGAGGTCGCCCGCCGCAAGGCGCTGGCCATCGCGCTCGACCGGGCCACGATCACCGACACCGATGGCGCGGCCGTCGACCTGAGCGCCGTGCTCGGCCGGCAGGCGAGCGGCGTGCCCGGTGGCACCGGTGACCCGTCCGCCGAGCCCGGTGCCGCCGCGGTGGACGATGCCGCCTTCGACGACGGAAGCCTCGTCATCGTCGACCCCACCGAGGTGGAGACCACGTCCTCGGCACCCGCGACGCCCTGATCCGCCGCGTGACCCGCGCCCTGCGCCGACAGCGAAACGCTCACCTGATCGGCACGAGCGCCGGTGCCCCCGGCGTTACCGTCCCATGAGTCCCCCCCTGGAAGGAGTCCCGGTGACCGCTCACCTCGACGTGACCGCCCGCACCTCAAGCCCCGGCAACTTCGGCCTCGACGACAACGTCTACCAGCGTCTTCTGGCCCAGCGCATCATCTTCCTCGGCTCGGAGGTGCGTGACGAGAACGCCAACGCGATCTGCGCGCAGATGCTGCTGCTGGCCGCCGAGGACCCCGAGCGCGACATCTTCCTCTACATCAACTCGCCCGGCGGTTCCATTTCCGCCGGCATGGCGATCTACGACACCATGCGTTTCATCGAGCCGGATGTCGGCACCGTGGCGATGGGCCTGGCGGCGTCGATGGGCCAGTTCTTACTCTGCGCCGGAGCCAAGGGCAAGCGCTACGCCTTGCCTCACTCGCGGATCATGATGCACCAGCCGTCGGGCGGCATGGGCGGCACCGCGAGCGACATCGCCATCCAGGCGCAGCAGCTGGTTTTCGTCAAGCAGCAGATGTCCGAGCTCATCGCGGCTCACACCGGCCAGACTGTCGAGACGATCATCGCCGACGCCGATCGTGACCGCTGGTTCTCCGCCGCGGACGCCATGACCTACGGCATGGTCGACGACGTCGTCCGATCCTCAGCCGACGTCAGCGGCGGCGGCAACACTCGCCCCGAGCAATCCTGACGTCCGATCCCACACGAAGGAGAGCGCACGTGCCCACGACCGGCCCAGGCCCCGCAGCCCCCAGCGGGCGCTACATCTTCCCGTCCTTCATCGAGCGCACCAGTCTCGGCACGAAGACGCTGGATCCCTACTCGAAGCTTTTCGAGGATCGGATCATCTTCCTCGGCGTCCAGGTCGACGACGTGTCGGCGGACGACGTCATGGCTCAGCTGATCGTGCTGGAGTCCCAGGATCCGGACCGGGACATCATCATGTACATCAACTCGCCGGGCGGCTCGTTCACAGCCCTGACCGCGATCTACGACACCATGCAGTACATCCGGCCGGACATCCAGACGTACGCGCTGGGCCAGGCTGCGAGCGCCGCCGCGGTGCTGCTCGCGGCCGGGACGCCGGGCAAGCGATTCGCCCTGCCGAACGCCAGGATCCTCATTCACCAGCCGGCGATGTCCGGCGGCGACTACGGTCAAGCCTCGGACATCGAGATCCAGGCGAACGAGGTGCAACGGATGCGGGTGTGGCTGGAGGCGACCATCGCTCATCACACGGGCCGCGATGCGGCCCAGGTGCGGATCGACATCGAGCGCGACAAGATCCTCACCTCCGCGCAGGCCGTCGAGTACGGCCTTGTGGACCAGGTGCTGGAGCCTCGCAAGGCGTCGGCACTGACCGCGGTGGCAGCGGCGACGGCCGCTCGGCACTGACGCGGCCCGGAGGAGTGGGCTCGGAGGCGGCGTTCTGCCGCGCCCCGGCGGTCCTGCCCACTCACCCCGACAGCGCGGCCCGAAAGGTGGCGTGTAAGGGTGTCCCTGCCACGTTTGGGCGGGTAGCGTCGAACTAGGCGCCGGACCCAACGGCAGTTCCATGGCTCCTCCGGATGGGAAGGACACGAGGTGGCACGACTCGGTGACGGCAGCGATTTGCTGAAGTGCTCTTTCTGCGGCAAGAGTCAGAAGCAGGTGAAGAAGCTGATCGCCGGCCCCGGCGTCTACATCTGTGACGAGTGCATCGACCTCTGCAACGAGATCATCGAGGAAGAGCTGTCGGAGGCCGCTGACACCGGCGTCACCGAGCTGCCGAAGCCTCGGGAGATCTACGAGTTCCTCGATCAGTACGTCATCGGTCAGGACCCGGCCAAACGTGCGCTGTCGGTAGCGGTCTACAACCACTACAAGCGGATCCGGGTCGGGGCTGGCCCCAAGCGCGACGAGGCCGTCGAGATCTCAAAGTCCAACATCCTGCTCATCGGTCCCACCGGCTGTGGCAAGACCTACCTGGCCCAGACGCTGGCCCGGATGCTCAATGTGCCCTTCGCCATCGCGGACGCCACGGCACTGACCGAGGCCGGCTACGTCGGCGAGGACGTCGAGAACATCCTTCTCAAGCTGATCCAGGCTGCGGACTACGACGTCAAGCGGGCCGAGCAGGGAATCATCTACATCGACGAGGTCGACAAGATCGCCCGCAAGTCCGAGAACCCGTCGATCACCCGCGACGTCTCCGGCGAGGGTGTCCAGCAGGCGTTGCTGAAGATCCTGGAAGGCACCAGCGCGTCGGTGCCACCACAGGGCGGCCGCAAGCACCCGCACCAGGAATTCATCCAGATCGACACGACCAACGTGCTGTTCATCGTCGGCGGCGCGTTCGCGGGCCTCGAGAAGATCATCGAGCAGCGGATCGGCCGCCGCGGCCTCGGATTCGGGTCACAGCTGCACTCACCGATCGACGACGCCACGGTCTACTCCGAGGTCATGCCCGAGGATCTGCTGAAGTTCGGGCTGATCCCCGAGTTCATCGGTCGGCTGCCCGTCATCACCACCGTCTCGCAGCTGGACCAAGAGGCGCTGGTGCGCATCCTCACCGAGCCGCGCAACGCCCTCGTCAAGCAGTACGAGCGGATGTTCGAGATCGACGGGGTGGAGCTGGAGTTCACCACGGACGCGGTCGAGTCGGTGGCCGACCAGGCCATCCTCCGTGGCACCGGCGCCCGCGGGCTTCGGGCCATCATGGAGGAGGTGCTGATGCCCGTGATGTTCGACGTGCCCAGTCGCGACGACGTCGCGCGCGTTGTCGTCACCCGCGAGGTCGTGCTGGAGAACGTGCTGCCCACCCTGGTCCCGCGCGAGCTGCCGACCCGCGCCAGGCCCCGCCGGGAGCGTTCGGCCTGATCACTGGTATCGCGTAGGCGATTCCTGTCATGTCCACAGATCGGCGAGCGGCAACCCGACCATCCGGTCACTCAGGGTGACGCGCCGGTCCCCGGTATGCAGCACCACGCCTGCTACGAAGTCGGAACCGGCCCGGTCGAGCCGGTCCCTCAGCGCCATCATCGGTCCGGCATCCTCGGCACGGGGCACCGTCGATGCCTTCACCTCCAGCGTCACGACCCGCCCGTCGGCCGATTCCAGGACGCCGTCCACCTCCAACCCGTCAGGTTCGCGCAGGTGATGCAGGCGAGCCGAGGTCTCCGCCCAGGTCAGCTGCTTGGCGACCTCGGCGATCGCGAACGACTCCACGAGGGGCCCCACCAATGGGTCGTTCGGCCTCGCGAGCGCGTTGGCGTTCTTGCCCATGATGGCGGCTGGGAAACCCGTGTCAGTGACGTGGAGCTTGGGCCGCCGCACGGTCTTCGAGGCCACCTTGCGACTCCATGCCGGCAGTCGATGCACGAGGAAGGTCGTCTCCAGCCAGGGTTCATACGCCTCGGCGGTGCCGCGGTCTATACCGAGGTCATGTGCCAGGCGAGAGACCACCAACTCTGAGCCCGTGGTGGCCGCCAACAGCCTCGCCATAGCCAGCAGGGCGTCGAACCGACGGAGGTCGGACGCCGATTCGACTTCGCGTCTCAACACCGTCTCGAGATAGCGCTCGAACCACCGGTGTCGAGGCCGGTCCGCTAGCCGCTGCGGCTCGGGGTAACCACCGCGGCAGAGGATGTCGAGGTACTCCGACCGGCTGATGGCCGAGCCCCGATGATCCAGCAGCGCGCCGGGCCCCCGGAAGGCGCGATCCACGAAGGCATCGTCACCACCGTGAAGTTCGCCAACGGACAGCGGCCACAACGTGACGATGTCGATCCGCCCGGCCAGACTCTCGGAGATCGTCGGGGCGGTCAGGAAATTGGTAGAGCCGGTCAGGATGTACTGACCTGCCCGTTGTGACCGGTCGAGCCGCTGCTTGAGGGCAAGGATCAACGGATCGCCGGCGCGCTGGATCTCGTCGATGACGGCCGGTGTGCCGAGGCTGTCCAGGAACAGCGCCGGATCACTGCGGGCCGCTGAGAGATCCTCCTCCTGGTCCACAAAACATCTTGTTGCCGCCCTGTGTTCGGGTGCCCGATCAGGCGACGGGCTGCTCGGCGATGACGACCTGGTCGACAGAGAGTTCGGAGCCATCATCGGTCACCAGGGCGAGGTCGCCCACCTTGCCCGCCGCTCGCAGGTCACCGCTGGCTGATTCCAGCAAGCTGATGGTGGCGGCCGGTCCCGTGACCCGGGCCTGCCGTACGTCGGTGCGCTGCGAGACCTTGGCCTCCGTTTTGGCCCGGCGCAGCCCCGCCAACGCCTCCCCGACGACCCGCAGCGTCGTGCCGTCGGCCCCGGCAGCGGCGCTGCGCAGCGGTGCCGCTGCCGGCCATGACGAACGGTGCACGGACCCCTCGCGCCACCACGACCACACCTCCGCCGTCGCGAAAGGGATGAAGGGCGCGAACAGTCGCAGCAGGACGTCCAGTGCGACCCGCAGCGCCGCCACCGCCGAGATCTGGCCGGCACCCCCGGCGCCCCCGTATGCCCGGTCCTTCACCAGCTCGACATAGTCGTCGCAGAAGACCCAGAAGAACGCCTCAGTGACCTCCAGAGCCCGTGCGTAGTCGTAGGCCTCGAACGCCGCGGTGGCCGCATCGACGACATCGGCGAGCCGGGTGAGCATGGCACGGTCGAGGGGTTCGGCGACCGATTCGACGTCCGGTGTCGCCCCGCCCGCCCCCGCGCCCAGCACGAACTTGCTGACGTTGAGCAGCTTCATGGCTAGCCGACGGCCGACCTTCATCTGGCCGGTGTCGAAGGCGGTGTCGATTCCCGGCCGGCCGCTGGCCGCCCAGTACCGGACCCCGTCCGTGCCGAACTCCTCCAGCACGCCCATCGGTGTCAGGGCGTTGCCCTTGGATTTGCTCATCTTCTTGCGGTCCGGGTCAAGGATCCAGCCGGACAACGCCACGTGGTGCCAGGGCAGGCTGCCGTGCTCGGTGTGGGAGCGCAGCACCGTGGAGAACAACCAGGTGCGGATGATGTCGTGCCCCTGTGGGCGCAGGTCCATCGGGAAGACCCGGGCGAACAGGTCGGGGTCGCGCTCCCAGCCGCCGGCGATCTGCGGGGTCAGCGAGGACGTTGCCCACGTGTCCATCACGTCGGGGTCGGCGGTGAACCCACCCGGCAAGCCGCGCTGCGACTCCTCGAAGCCCGGAGGCGGCTGTGAGGCCGGATCGACGGGCAGCGTCTGCTCGGGGGCGAGAATGGTGGTGGCGAACTCCGGCTCGCCTGCTTCGTCCAGGCGATACCACACCGGGAACGGCACCCCGAAGAACCGCTGTCGTGAGATCAACCAGTCACCGTTGAGCCCGGACACCCAGTTCTCATAGCGGTGCCGCATATGAGCCGGGTGCCAGGTCAGCTCCTCGCCCCGGGCCAGCAGCTGCTCGCGCAGGCCGCCAGCCTCGGTGTCGCGGCCCCCGTTGCGGACGTACCACTGCCGGCTGGTGACGATCTCGAGCGGTCTGTCGCCCTTCTCGTAGAACTTGACCGCGTGGGTGATGGGCTTGGGTTCGCCCAGCAGGTTGCCGGATTCGCGCAGGGCCGCGACCACGGCCTCGCGTGCCGAGTGCGCCGTCTTGCCGGCCACGCCGCCGTAGGCCGCGCGTCCCGCCTCGGCGGTGATCCAGTCGGGCACATCGGCCGCCATCCTGCCGTCGCGGCCGATGAGCGCCCGGGTGGGCAGGTCCAGTTCGCGCCACCACGTGACGTCGGTGAGGTCACCGAAGGTGCAGATCATGGCGATGCCGGTGCCCTTGCCGGGCTCGGCCAGCCGGTGGGCCAGGACGGGGACCTCGACGTCGAACACGGGGGTGCGCACCGTCGAGCCGACGAGGGCCCGGTACCGCTCGTCGTCGGGGTGGGCGACCAGCGCGACGCAGGACGGGATGAGCTCAGGGCGGCTGGTCTCGATGACGACCGGCTCAGCGGTGGTGCCGTCGGTACTCGACCGCGCAAAGGCGATGCGGTGGTAGGCGCCCGGGCGTTCGCGGTCCTCCAGTTCGGCCTGGGCGACCGCGGTCTGGAACGTGGTGTCCCACAGTGTGGGTGCCTCCGCGGCGTAGGCATCGCCGCGTTCGAGGGCGCGCAGGAACGCCCGCTGCGAAGCGGCCTGGGCGTTGGCGTTGATCGTCTCGTACTGCAGGCTCCAGTCGACGCTGAGGCCGAGGCGACGAAATACCGCCTCGAACGCCTTCTCGTCCTCGACGGTCAGGCGCTGGCACAACTCGACGAAGTTGCGCCGCGAGACCCGGACGAAGTCGCGGTCGTTCTTGGCCGGTTCGGCCGGGGGCTCGAAGTCCTCGGTGTAGGGCAGGGACGGGTCGCAGCGCACCCCGAAGTAGTTCTGCACCCGGCGCTCGGTCGGCAGGCCGTTGTCGTCCCACCCCATCGGGTAGAAGACGGACTTACCTCGCATCCGCTGGAAGCGAGCGATGCAGTCGGTATGGGTGAAGCTGAAGACGTGCCCGACGTGCAGCGACCCCGACACGGTCGGCGGCGGTGTGTCGATGGAGTACACGTCCCGGCGGGCCGTAGACCGGTCGAACGCGTAGGTGCCCTGCTCACGCCATACCTCGACCCACTTCTCGGCCAGGCCGTCGACGGTCGGCCGGTCGGGAACGCGGGAAGGGGCGAGGGCGGTGGACTCGGTCACGCGCGCCATTGTGCCGGGCCGCTCCGTTGGCCCGCTCGGCGCCGACCCGCGTGTGCGGTGTCGCCCGGCCCGACATGGCTCTAGCATTCGGCAACCCCGCAAGCGATCGAGAGGACCAATCGTGGCCGACGTGCTGATCCACGACATTCCGGACGCCGTGATCGACCGGATTGATTCGGCCGCAGCCAGCGCTGGCCTGACCCGCGCCGAGTACCTCCGCCGCCACATCGACGGCCTCATTGACGACCCGGCGGTCATCGCGGAAACCACGGTCGGCCTGGCCGACCTTGACCGCTTCGCCAGCCACTTCACCGACGAGCGGGACGAGGACGTCCTGCGCGACGCCTGGCGCTGACCCCCACAGGGGATCGATCGCGACTCAGGCGGCGCAGATCACGCAGGTCCTCGCCTCCGGCCGGGCTGCCAGGCGACCCTCGCCGATCGGCTCCCCACAGACCTCGCACCGGCCGTATGTCCCCGAGCGGATCCGAGCCACGGCACCCAGCAGATCGTCGCGCTCGGCTCGCTCGGCATTGAGCAGCGAGGCGAGCAGCTGACGCTCGTAGGCGATCGTCGAGCCCTCGGGGTCGTGCTCGTCGTCGGCATTGGTCGACTGCGAGGCCGCCACGATGCGGGCGTGGTCGGTGCTCAGCTCGGCGATCCTCGCCTCGGTCGCCGCCAGGCGTTCGCTGAGCGAGACTTGCGGGTCGGTCATCGGCCCCCCACCCGAGTCGGGCCCGTGATCATAGGTGGGCGCCTCGCCCCCGTCCGCGTCGTCAGTCGGTGCCTGCGACCCGCTCGGACTGCTGGCGGAGTTCGTCGATGAGCTGCGAGGCCTGCGCCTTCGTCAGGTGCTCCGGAAGGTCCCTGCCCGCCTCGCGCGAGAGGGTGCCGAGGTAGCTGAGCTGGGCGCCGGTGGCCGGCTCGTCGCCGGTCAGCCATTCCTCGACCGGCTTCTCTGCCGTCGGGTCACCGTCGTGCAGCGTGCCGGAGGGTCCTGGATCGTGGGATTCGGTCATGAGTCCACGGTAGGCGGGGGCTCGGACACTCGCCCGCGCAGTGGCGTCGCACCGGACGGTCACCTCCCGCCCGGTTGGGTACCGATCGAGCATCGGTCCGGCTGAGGCCTGTGCACGCAGTGCGGCGGCTTCCGGTCGTCGACGGCGACCGGTCCGTCGGCATCGGCGGCATCGACGGCATCGGCGACATGGTGATGGAGCACGATGAGACGTCCGCGCTCGCCGACATCAGCTCCGCCCCGGCCGACAGCATGCAGGCACGTCGTCTGCCACTGTGACCACATGCAGGTCGGGGTTCGGGAACTCACGGCGCAGGGCGACTGACATATGTCGAGGTGCCTTCCTCGTGGATATCGCAGCCTTCACTCTCATCGTGTTGGCGTGACCGTGCGTGAGCGAGTGGCCGACATCGTCGAACAGTCGGGGGAGTGCAATGAGCGGAATGCATGCCAACGAGGTTCGACCGGGTATCGAGGCGGTCAGGCGGCTCATCGACGGCCAGTTCCCGCACTGGCGGGACCTGCCACTACGTGAGGTCGCCTCCTCGGGAACGGTCAATTCGATCTTCCTCATCGGCGACGAGATGTCCGCGCGTTTCCCGCTGCAGGGGGAGAACCCGGCGAAGGTTCATGCGTGGCTGCAGGCCGAGGCTGACGCAGCCCGCGCATTCGCACGGGCCAGTCCGGTGCCGACTCCCGTACCCGTGGCCATCGGTGCTCCCGGCCTCGGCTACCCGTTGCCCTGGGCCGTGCAGACGTGGCTGCCCGGTCGGGACGCCATCATCGATGACCCCGCGGCATCCGCGGAATTCGCCTACGACCTCGTCGACCTCATCGAGCGGCTTCGAGCCACCGACGTGCGCGGTCGGCGATTCTCGGGTCGCGGTCGCGGCGGGAACCTGACCGATCACGACGAGTGGCTTGGCACCTGCTTTCGCGAGAGCGAGCACCTGCTGGACACTCCTGAGCTGCGCCGGCTGTGGGACGAGTTGCGGGTGCTGCCCCCGGTCGGCCCGGACGTCATGTCGCACGGCGACTTGATGCCCGGCAACGTGCTGGTCCGAGACGGTCGACTGGTCGGGGTTCTCGACACCGGCGGGTTCGCGCCAGCCGATCGTGCCCTCGATCTCGTCTCGGTGTGGCACTTGCTGGACAAGACCGGCCGCAAGGAGGTCCGGCGGGGTCTGGGCTGCGGCGACGTGGAGTGGCGCCGAGGAATGGCCTGGGCGCTCGCGCAAGCCATGGGACTTGTCTGGTACTACCGCGAGTCGAACCCCGTCATGAGCGGGCTCGGAAGACGCACCATCGGACGGATCATGTCCGGCGTCTGATGGGTTTCACGACCGGGCGAGCTATCATCAGGTCACAGGCATCGACCCGGCCATCACCGGTGAGCCTCCGGAAGAACGGCCGCCGGTCGGCGGCCCGGTAGAACCGGACGGGTAGGCCCGTCACAGCCGTAACGAGCGGCGCGCCGCCCCTGTGGGTGACGGGCAAGCGAGGTGGTACCGCGGTGCCCGGCAGGGCGTCGTCCTCGTGCGGTCAGCAGCATCCGACGGCACGCACGGACGACACGGAGACGGACATGAGCCAGTACCCCCGGCACGGCGACGAAGTCGTCGCGAGCCCTGACTTCCCCGCGGTGGAAGCTCGGGTGCTCGATTACTGGGCGACCGACAAGACCTTCCAGGCCAGCATCGACGCCCGCGTCGCGCAGGACAACGAGTTCGTCTTCTACGACGGCCCGCCGTTCGCCAATGGGCTGCCGCACTACGGCCACCTGCTGACCGGGTACGTCAAGGACGTCGTACCCCGCTACCAGACGATGCGGGGGCGGCGGGTCGAGCGGCGGTTCGGCTGGGACTGCCACGGCCTTCCCGCCGAGGTCCACGCCGAGAAGGAACTGGGCATCGTCCACAAATCCGAGATCGAGCGAATGGGCGTCGCCGCCTTCAACGACGTCTGCCGGACATCGGTGCTGCGCTACACCGACGACTGGCAGGAGTACGTCACGCGGCAGGCGCGCTGGGTCGATTTCGACAACGACTACAAGACGCTCGACCTGCCATACATGGAAAGCGTCATGTGGGCGTTCAAGGCGCTGCACGACAAGGGTCTGATCTACGAGGGATTCCGGGTCCTCGCGTACTGCTGGCGCTGCGAGACCCCGCTGTCCAACACCGAGACCCGGATGGACGACGTCTACCGCCCCCGCCAGGACCCCGCGTTGACCGTCGGCCTCCCTCTGGACACCGGGGAGTTGCTGCTGGTGTGGACGACGACGCCGTGGACGCTGCCCAGCAACCTCGCCACCGCCGTCGGCCCGGACATCGCCTACGTCGTCGTCGAGCCCACGCAGGGTGAGCACGTCGGGCACCGCTTCGTGCTGGCCGAGTCCCGGGTTGCCCACTACGCCCGCGAACTGGGCGAGGGCCCCACGGTCGTCGAGCGGCTGACCGGCGCCGATCTCGTCGGTCGCGGCTACACCCCGCCGTTCGGCTACTTCGCCGGCCGCCCTGGCGCGCACGTCGTGCTGGCCGCCGACTTCGTCACCACCGAGGACGGCACCGGGATCGTCCACCTCGCGCCCGGCTTCGGGGAGGATGACATGACCGTCACCGACGCGGCCGGGATCGAACCGGCCGTCCCGGTGGACTCCCAGGGCCGCTTCACCGCCGAGGTCGGTGACTACGCCGGCGAGCACGTCTTCGAGGCCAATCCCCGGATCGCTCGGGCGCTGCGCGAGGGCGTGCCCAGCGGCGCCGTGCTGCTGCGGCACGAGACCTACGACCACGCCTACCCACACTGCTGGCGCTGCGCCAACCCGCTGATCTATCGGGCGGTGTCGAGCTGGTTCGTCAAGGTCAGCCAGTTCCGTGACCGCATGGTCGAGCTCAACCAGCAGATCAGGTGGGTACCCGAGCACGTGCGCGACGGTTCGTTCGGCACCTGGCTGGCCAACGCCCGGGACTGGTCGATCAGCCGGAACCGGTACTGGGGCAGCCCCATCCCGGTGTGGACCAGCGACGACCCCGCCTACCCCCGGGTCGACGTCTACGGCTCGCTGGACGACCTGGAACGCGACTTCGGTGTCCGGCCCACCGACCTGCACCGCCCCTTCGTCGACGAGCTGACCCGCCCCAACCCGGACGACCCCACCGGCCGCGCCACGATGCGGCGGGTGCCGGAGGTGCTGGACTGCTGGTTCGAGTCGGGCTCGATGCCGTTCGCTCAGGTCCACTACCCGTTCGAGAACACCGAGTGGTTCGAGGGGCACTACCCCGGCGACTTCATCGTCGAGTACATCGGCCAGACCCGCGGCTGGTTCTACACGATGCATGTGCTGGCCACCGCGCTGTTCGACCGGCCGGCCTTCCGCACCTGCCTGGCACACGGCATCGTGCTGGGCGAGGACGGCCGAAAGATGAGCAAGAGCCTGCGCAACTACCCAGACGTCGCCGAGGTCTTCCAGCGCGACGGCGCGGACGCGATGCGTTGGTTCCTGATGTCCTCCTCGGTGATCCGGGGGGGCAACCTCGTCACCACCGAGCAGGGCATCCGTGACGGCGTGCGCCAGGTGCTGCTGCCGCTGTGGAACACGTACTACTTCCTGACCCTGTACGCGGGTGCCGCCGGCACCAGCGGGCAGTGGCGCACGGATTCCGCCGACGTCCTCGACCGGTACCTGCTGGCCAAGGTGCGCGACTGCGTCACCACCGTGCGCGAGAGCCTCGACGGCTTCGATATCCCCGGCGCGTGCGAGACAGTGCGCGACACCCTGGACGTCGTCACCAACTGGTACGTCCGGCGCTCGCGGGACCGGTTCTGGTCGGCCGGGACGCTGAGCGACGGGCCCAATCCAGCGGGACAGGCGGCGGTCGACACCCTTCACACGGCGCTGGAGGTGTTGACCAGGGTGGCCGCGCCGCTGCTGCCGCTGCTCACCGAGGAGATCTGGCGCGGGCTGACCGGCGGGCGCAGCGTCCATCTCGCCGATTGGCCGGCCGATGACGAGTTGCCCGGGGAATCCGCACTGGTCAGCGCCATGGATACAGTTCGCCAGGTCGCCTCGGCGGCGCTGGGGCTTCGCAAGAACGCCGGCCTGCGGGTGCGGCTCCCGCTGCGGCGATTGACGGTCGCGGTGACCGACCCGGCCTCGCTGAACGACTTCACCTCGCTGCTGGCCGACGAGGTCAACGTCCGCGAGGTCGTGGTGTCCTCGGTCGAGGCCGCGGCGGGCACCGGGGTCAGCGTCAGGCAACGGCTCACGGTCAACGCCCGGGCGGCCGGCCCCCGGCTCGGCAGGGGCGTGCAGGACGTGATCCGCGCCGCCAAAGCCGGGACCTGGTCAGTCGGGGACAAGGGCATCGTGTGTGGCGGGGTCGCGCTGAGCGATGGTGAGTACACGCTGGACACGGTGGTGATCGGCATGACCGAAGACGCAGCTGTTGCGACCCTGCCGGGCGGCGGCTTCGTCGTTCTGGACACGACAGTCACCGAGGAGTTGCAGGCGCAGGGGTGGGTGCGCGACGTCATCCGCACCGTTCAGGACACCCGGCGGGAGTCGGGGCTGGGCGTCTCCGAACGCATCGACCTGCGGCTGAGGGTCCCTCCGGAGCGTACGTCGACCGCCGAGACCTACGAGGCATTGATCGCCGCCGAGACCCTGGCGACGTCCGTGGCCCTCGACATCGCCGAGGCGGGGGCGGGAGTGTCGGTATCAGTGCGCCGAGCGGTTGCGGGGGCTGCCCACAAGGACGGGTAGGCCGCCCTCGCGGCGTCTGGTTCGATTAGGCCCTGATGTCACATCCTCGCGGAGTTCTCATATGACCTGGCTCACCATCCAGTCCCTGCCGACGATCATGCTGGCACTGGCGCTGGGACTGGTGCTGGGGTGGCTGATCTGGGCACGTCGGTGGGAGCGGACCAGGACCACCCGGCGCGAGGTGTTGGGTCATCTCGTCTACGCGCACCAGCGGGAACTCGCGGACCGGGACAGTCAGCTGGAGATCTTGCGCGAGCAACTCGACGAGGAACGCCGGGAGAACGCCGCCACGCTCGAGGCGCAGCGGCGCAAACTTCCGCAGGGCCGCGCCGCCCCGGTGAACGCCGTCGCCACGGCCGACACGGCCGACACCCACGCCGCCGGTGACACGCAGGCCCCGGGTGACACCAACGACGCGACCGCGATCCGAGTGCCGTCGAGGTTCGTCATGGGGCCGCGGGATGGGTGAGGAATCTGACCAGCCTGTGGAGTACTGGTCCCCCCGACGGCGGCCGTTGTGGTTGATCGCCATCGTGGCCGTCCTCGGCACGGCAGTCCTGCTGGCCGTTCAGTTCGGTCCGGTCCGCAACCGCATCGAGACCGAGCTGACCGGTGCCTCTCGACAGGCACTGCTCGTTGCCGGCGTGCTGGGCGTCGAGGTGTCGCTGTCCGGGCGCGACGCCACGCTGTCCGGCGGGTTGGCGGACCCGCAGGTGCAGCGGTTGGCCATCGCCGCCGTCGCCGACGTCCCCGGGGTGCGGGTGGCGAGAATCGCCGGGCAGGCCCCGGCGCCCGGTGAGGCCGGGGCGGACGCCCTCGGTACTGCCGCCACCGGCAGTGAGGCGACCGCAACCCGCACCGCCACCTCGACCGCCACGGCGACGGCGACGGCGACGGCCACGGCCACGGCGACGGCGACGGCCACCGCGGTCGAGACCCTGACTGTGCCGCCGGACATCTCCGCCGGCCTCGCCGGGTTGGACCCGATCGCCTTCACGCCGCAGTCCGCCGCCCTGTCCGAAGCGGCCACAGGGGTGATCACCGAGGCGTCGCGCCTCATCGCCGCCGCGCCGCCTGACACCAGATTCCGGATTGCCGCTCACACCGATTCCGTCGGGCCGGCGCAGCCGAATGACGTCCTCAGCCGGGAACGCGCCGATGCCGTGGTGGCGGCCCTCGTAGCGGCAGGAATCGACGCTGATCGCCTCGACGCTGTCGGGTACGGCGAACGACGCCCTGCGGTGACCCCGGAGACCGGCGACGCCGACCGCGAGGCCAACCGCCGGGTGGAGATCACACCGATCCCGTGATCCCCCGACCATGCCGGGAGCCGAGCGGTGGATACTGGGCCCCGATGTCCGTCACCGAGATCGAGTTCGGTGCCGTCGAGGCCGAGATCCTGCGACGAGCGCCCGAGCACACCCCGCAGCCATCGCTCGATCGCACCAGGATGGTGTGCGAACTGCTGGGTGACCCGCAGCGGGCGTACCCCGTCATCCACATCGCCGGGACCAACGGCAAGACGTCCACCTCGCGGATGATCGACCGGCTGCTGCGTGAGCACGGGCTGCGGACCGGCCGGTTCACCTCGCCCCACCTGTCACACATCGGGGAACGGATCACGGTCGACGGGGTACGTCTGGGGGAGGAGGAGTTCGTCGAGGCGTGGCGCGACATCGAGCCCTACGTGCGGATCGCCGACGAGCGCTCGCGGGCCGCAGGCGGCCCGCAGTTGTCGTTCTTCGAGGTGCTGACCTGCATGGCCTTCGCCGTCTTCGCCGACGCCCCGGTTGACGTCGCGGTCCTGGAGACGGGACTCGGTGGCACCTGGGACTCCACCAACGTCGCCGACGGCGACGTCGCGGTCATCACCGCGATCGCCTTCGACCATGAACGCTGGCTCGGGTACACCATCCCCGAGATCGCCGCACAGAAGGCCGGGATCATGAAGCCGGGGGCAGTCGCGGTGCTGGCCACGCAGCTACGCGCCGAGGCCGCCCACACGCTCCACCGCCGCGCGGCCGACCTCGGCGTCACCGCCCGCAACGAAGGCGAGGACTTCGGGGTGACCAAGCGAGACCTCGCCGTGGGTGGCCAGCGCCTGGCGCTTCGCAACTCCGGCGGCCTCATCGAGGACATCTACCTCCCGATGTACGGCGCCCATCAGGCGGGCAACGCGGCCGTGGCGCTGGCGGCCGTGGAGGCGTTCCTCGTGGGTGACAGCGGCCGCCGCCTGGACGAAGACCTGGTCCGGGACGCGTTCGCGCACGTCGACTCACCCGGCCGGATGGAAGTCGTGGGGCGCAACCCGCTGACCGTCATCGACGCCGCGCACAATCCGGCGGGAGCGGCCGCGCTGGCCGCCACCCTGCCGGAGGCGTTCCCAGGCGCAAGCTTCGTCGCGGTGCTCGGTGTCATGGCGGATAAGGACGCCGCGCACATCGTCACTGCACTGGCTCCCGCGGTGTCGACGTTCGTCGTCACCGAGTCCGCCTCGGCGCGGGCCATGCCTGCCGACGATCTGGCCGCCGTCGTGCTGCGGGTCGCGCCCGACGTCCCGCTGATCGTCGAGACCGACCTGCCGGCGGCCCTGGAGACGGCACGAGAGGAAGCGGCGGCCGCGGAAGCCGCAGGGTCCGTCATCGCTGCGGTGGTCGTCGCCGGCTCCGTCTATCTCGCCGCCGGCGCCCGAGCGCTGCTGGGAGCGTTCGACCCCGACACCGTGGCCGTGGACACCACGCGGCGCCGCGACGACGACGCCGGGGAACCGGGCGACGGCGACGGTTCGGAGAAGGCACACGTGGACGACGAGGCTGTCGTCGACGAGTTCGGCGACAGCTACGATCAGTACGGCGACCGCTTCCGGGATCGTCCCGAGCCGATCGACGACGGTGGCCTGGACCCCAGACCCGGCGAGCGGTGATCGGGCGGCAATGAGGGATCGCCCATGAGTAACCCCACCCGCACCCTCGCCTCCACCGTGCTGGTGTTCGAGGCTCTCGTCGTGGTCTTCGCGGCCCTGGTGGCCAAGGACCTCTCGGGACTGTCACAGACCCAGGCTCTCCTCGGCGGTGGCGTGTTCGCGGCCGCTCTGGTGGTCACGACCGGGCTGCTGCGCACCGGGGCCGGCTACGTCATCGGCTCGCTGCTGCAGGTCGCGCTGCTGGCGACCGCGGTGGTCGTTCCGGCGATGGCCGTCGTCGGTGTGATCTTCGGCGGGTTGTGGGTGGCCGGGCTGATCATCGGGCGGCGGGTCAGCAGCCCGCCCGGGACCGGCCGGCAGGACCGATACGATCCCGAGACGTGACCGACGACAGCACGGCCCCCCAGCGCACGCTCGTTCTCATCAAGCCCGACGGCGTAGCCCGCGGCCTGTCGGGTGAGGTGTTGCGCCGGATCGAGACCAAGGGATACCGGCTGGTCGACCTGCGCATGCTGCAGCCGGATCGGTCCCTGCTGAGCCGGCACTACGCCGAGCACGAGGGCAAGCCGTTCTACGAACCGCTGCTGGCGTTCATGTCGTCCGGGCCGGTGGTGGCGGCCGTTGTCGAGGGGGACCGGGTCATCGAGGGATTCCGGTCCCTGGCGGGGGCCACCGAGCCGACCGGTGCGGCGCCCGGCACCATCCGTGGCGACCTCGGCCGTGACTGGGGCCTGCCCGTGGTGCAGAACATCGTCCACGGGTCGGACTCGCCCGAGAGCGCCGCCCGCGAGATCGCCCTGTGGTTCGGCAGCTCCCACCCCGGGTGACACTGCACCTCACAGGCAGCCGGCGTCGTGCTCAGGCCTCGACCTGCCCGACCAGCCAGTTGGACACCTGCGTGACGTACTCGCTGAAGTCGTCGTGGGCCCGGGGGATGGCGTCGGCGACGACGTAGAGGTCGACATCCCCGTAGCGGTGGGCCAACCGGTTGCGCAACCCGGCCGAGGGGGCAAGACGAGCGGCCAAATCGTCGGTGAGGGCGCCTGCCTTCGCCGCGGCGGCGAAGGAGCTGCGGTAGTCCTCGGGCACCGGCCCGCCGGTGGCACTGGCGATGTGGCCGTTGATCGCGGCCGCCGTCTCGACGAGCACCGTGAGAATCCGCTCGACGACGAGCCTGCGGTCGAGGTCCTTCTCGAGGTCGTCCCCGGTGACGCCTTCCAGCTCGGCGAGGCGCGCGACGAGCGGCTCCAGCAACCGCAGCTTGGCGCTTACGGAGGCCGGATCCAGGCGGCGGGGACTCATCCGGCGGCCAGCCGCTGGAGATCCAGGCGGCGCAGCCAGGCCGTGTCGATGGCCTCCAGGTGAGCTGCGACTGCGGTGTTGATCCATGCGCCCGGGACCGACTCCCAGACCGGGACGGCGTGCATCAGCGCGCGGTCGCGGAGCAACGGGGAGGCGCCGTCGACGACTGCGAGATCGACCTCACGGCCCGTGATGGCGTAGAGCTCGGACAGCAGGCGAAGGACGTCGAGACGTGCGCCTGGTTCGCGTGCGCCTGGTTCGAGGGCGACTGCGACGTCGAGGTCCGCGGGATCCGGCTCGCCGCGTCCCGTACTGCCGAATACTGTGACGATGCGGATTCGGTGCCGACGGCACAGGTCGTCCAGGTGCCCGGACTCACTCGCCGCGACGAGGCGGGCCATCCCCTCCTCCGGTGTCACCACACCCTGCATCCTCTCAGGTGCCGGCCCGCACGGACGTCCTGTCGTCCGGGCGGATGGCGCGGATGGCGCGGATGGTCCGCGGTGTTGCATGTGGCAAGTAGAGTGCTAGCATCCTGCGACATGCGTACTCTCTATCTGCGAAATGTCCCGGACGATGTCGTGGAACGCCTGGAGCGGCTCGCCGCCCGGGACGGAACTTCGGTCGGGGCCGTTGCGGTCCGCGAACTCGGGGACGTCTCCCGTCGTGCCGACAATCCAGCCCTCCTCGGGACGCTCGCCGACGTCGGCGTGCCCACCGCAACGATCCTCGATGATCTTGATGCGGCCCGTGCCGGCCGATGATCGTCCTCGACGCGTCCGCCGCCCTGTCGGCGCTGCTCCACGACGGGCCTGCCCGTCGGACGGTCGCCGCTGAACAGCTTCACGCCCCCCACCTCGTCGACACCGAGGTGGCCCACGCCCTGCGCCGCAGAGTGGGAGCCGGCGAACTCACCCCGCAGCAGGGGTGGGCGGCGCTGAGCGTCATGCAACGGCTCGCAGTGACCCGGTATCCGATGTTCTCGCTGTCTGAGCGGGTGTGGGAGCTGCGTGAGAATGTCTCGGCCTACGACGCCTGCTACGTGGCGCTGGCCGAACTGCTTTCGTGCCCGCTGCTGACCGCCGACGCACGACTGAGCCGGGTGCCGTCCCTGTCGTGCGTGGTCAGCCTCGTCCCTCGTTGACGGATACCGTCGGTACGGCGGCGATATTCAATGCCTCAGAAATCCTGAGGTGAGTGCGCTATTTGTCGTCCAGCCAGGCCTGGCCGTCACGTGCTGGGTGGTACCCGATGTGGTCGCCGAATACGTACGGTTCGGCGGAGTCCGGATGAACGCCATCACATGCCTCGTCACGCGCCGACCGAGATTGGGGATGGACCGTGACTTCAGTCGGACCCGGCTCGCCGAACTGTTGTCCGACGCCTCTGGGAATCCCGCCATCACCCGTCACGAGATCAGCCGGTGGGAGCAGGGGCGCCGTCGACCTTGGGGGTATCGGGTGCGGTACTCGCCGGGCTGGAGGGCGGGTCGGCACGTGTATGAATGTGGCCCACTCGCGACCGGCGCGCGCCTTGACGCAGCATCCGTCGCTCTCCTGGGGTTGTTCATGACCTCGGTGCTGGCGGGCGAAAGGCCTTGCGGTAAGCGCCCGGTGCGACGCCGACGACTTGTCCGAACTGGGAGCGGAAGTGGTTGGTTGTGGAGTATCCGGTCTGGGCGGCGATCCGGTCGATGGTGCGGTCTGTGGTCTCGAGCAGCTCCTGGGCGTGCCGGATGCGTACCCCCGAGATCCATTGCATGGGGCTCTGACCGGTTTCGTCCTTGAACCGACGGGTCAGAGTGCGCGCGCTCACGCCGGCTGCGGCGGCTATGTCAGCCAGGGTGAGGTCGCGGTGAGTGTTGATCTCGATCCAGGCGAGCGTCTGTTCCAGGGTCGGTGTCCGGTCGGTCGGGCGGTTGCGAATGATGAACTGCCCCTGGCCCCCTGGCCGGTGCAGCGGGGCTACGGCACGGCGAGCGGCGTCTGCCGCGACGGCTATCCCGTAGTCGCGCTTGACGATGTGCAAGCACAGGTCGACACCGGATGTGGCCCCGGCGGACGTCAGGATGTTCCCGTTGTCTGTGTAGAGCGCGTCGGGGTTGATCCGAACGGCGGGATGCCTGCGGCGGAATTCGTCCGCGGCCAGCCAGTGTGTTGTCGCGTCTCGGCCGTCCAGCAGGCCGGCCTCTGCCAGGGTGAACGCGCCGACGCAGATGGAGGCGATCCGCGTCCCTCGTTCCACCGCGGCCCGCAGGGCGGCAAGGACGGCAGGCGGCGACGGCTGCAACGGATCGTTGCGTCCTGGCACCACGACCAGGTCGGCCCGCTCGAACGCGTCCAGCCCCTCGTCGACGACCAGGCGCAGCGGGCCGGCATGCACCGTCGGCTCCGGGCCGGCAACGACGAGCCGATATCCCGGGCGGCCATCCGGTAGCTGCACGCGCCCGAAGGTCTCGACAGGGGTGGCCATGTCGAAGGCGATCGCGTCCGGGAGTGCAAGCACGACCACGGTGTACATCCCCGAATCGTAGGGCCCTTCGCGTGGCCAGATCCAGGTGGTTCTTGTCTTGACAGCCACTGTGCTTCCCGACGGCCGATGGCAATCCTGGAGGCAGCGCCCATCGGAAAGGGAACCGTTCATGTCGCAACTCCGTGCCCAGTTCGTGCTCTTCGACGGGTTCGACCCACTCGACGTCATCGGCCCGTTCGAGGTGCTCACCGCTGGCAGCGACTTCCTCGGCGGCGCACTCACGGTGGAACTCGTCAGCGCGGACGGTCCCCGCGTCGTGCGATCCGGCGCGCCCCAGATCACGCTGACAGCCACCGCCGAACTCGACCCCGACGCACCCGGCTACCTGCTCGTCCCCGGGGCGCTCGGCCCAGTCGAAGGAGACCCGGACGCCGGAGCCGAGACAATCCCGGTGCTCCTGGCCCGCTTCGCCTCGAGCGAATCGATGCCCTTGATCCGTCGGGCGCTCGATAATCCGCACATCACCGTCGTGGCCGTCTGCGGGGGATCGCTCGCTCTCGCGATGGCCGGCCTACTCGAAGGTCGAACCGCGACCACCCACGTGCTCGGCATCGACATGCTCCACGCCACGGGCGTCAACGCCGTGCGTGCCCGCGTGGTCGATGACGGTGACCTCATCAGCGGCGGCGGCGTCACCTCAGGCCTCGACGTAGGCCTCTACCTGCTCGAGCGTGACTTCGGTTCGCACGCGGCGCACGCAGTCGAGGAGCTCTTCGAGTACGAGCGCCGCGGGACCACCTGGAAGGCCGCTGACCAGCCCGCGGCCTGACCGATCCACCCCGACACCAAGAGAATGGACGCCCCCGCTAGATGAACACCATCGCTGGAACCTGGTTGCTACGGATGAAGACACCCATCGGCACCATCGAGGCCGACTACAACTTCGAGGAGGAGAACGGCGTCATCAGGGGCAGCGCGTCCGGCAGCGGCGAAACCGTGCCTCTGACGGACGTCGCCGTCCACGACAGCCCCACCGGCCAGCGCGTCACCTGGCGGCAGAGCATCACCAAGCCGCTGCGACTGAACCTCGACTACGACGTCACGGTCGAGGGCGATGCTCTCTCCGGCGAATCCCGCGCAGGGCGGCTGCCACGCACACGCGTCACGGGCGAGCGGATCAGCAGGTGAGTGACCTCCTGCTGACAGTGCACGTGCTCGCGGCCCTGCGACCGTGGGCTTCGATGAAGCGGTAGCTTTCGCGGGCGATGGCGCGTTCGAGACAGCGTTTGATGTCGTGTGGGTCTAGCCGTCGGCGGCGGTGCAGAGACTCACCTACCGCACGCGCTCGCGAAGCTCAACAAGCTCAGCTTCCATCGAATGGACCACAACCCGTTCTCTCGAACAGCAATCAAATCAAGAAGACGCGGGGTAGTGGCACTGCCAGCGAGAAAGTGTTGTGAGCGCACGCTCGGCCGGTGGAACGTATGACCCCTACGGAACTTGCCTGGCCGGCCTCAGGGCGCCAGGGCGGTTAGCGGGGCCGTGACAGTCCCATCGTCGGTGACAAGGATCGGCCCGGTTCCGGTGGCCACGAGTCGGAACGCCGGCTCTCCGATCGCTGCGATGTCGACTTGTTCGATCACCGCTTGCAGCGAGGCGGCACCGGCGGTGAGTTGTTGACCGCCGAGCTTGACCTCGACAGCGGCCCAGCGTCCGTCGGGGAGCGTGATGATCGCGTCGATCTCTTTGTTGTTGGAGTCGCGATAGTGACTGACCTCGCCGTCGATACGCGAGGCGAGTACGGTCAGATCATGGACGACGGCGCTCTCGAACAGCGTGCCGAGCGTACGGAGGCCGCCCCGTAGCTGTTGAGGACCGGCACCCAGGGCCGCAGCAGCAAGGGCAGGGTCGACCAGGTGGAGCTTTGGTGAGGTGCGCACCCTCGCGCGCGATCGCAACGCCGGGGTCCACGGGCGCTGTGCCTCAACGATGAAAAGCCGCTGGAGCAGGCCGACGTAATTGCTGACGGTCTCCTCGTCGATCGTGGGCGCGACCGCGCGAACATCGGCCGCGAGCGTCTTGTAGGTGACCTCGGATGCCACCGATCGCGCGAGTGCGGCGATGAGTTGCTTGACCACCTGGGGCTCATGCCGGATGTCGGCGATGCGGTGGATGTCCGTGCGTGCGATGTCGTCGATGTAGCCCCGCAGCCGATCCGAGGCCTGAGTTGGTGAAAGCGCCGTCATCGCGGGAAAGCCGGGCCGCAGCAGGTTGTCGATGACGGTGTCGAGATCGGGGGCCGCGCCAAAATCGGCCTTGGGCAGGTCCCCGTCGAAAAGACCCGATAGGCTAACGGCACCCGTCGGTGCGTCCAGTTTTTCCCACCACGACATGGTCCGCTGACGCAGTCGCAGGAACCGTCCGGCTCCGGTGTGGCGGGTGACATCGTCCGGAGGGACCGAGGAGCCGGTGAGGATGAACCGTCCGGGCTCTACAGCGAAGTCAACAGCACGGCGCACGAGGTTCCACAGGTCCGGGGCGACCTGCCACTCGTCGAGCAGCCTGGGTGAGGCGCCTTCGAGGAGTGAACGCGGTGCTACTTCGAGTAGGCGCTGGACGTCGGCATCGTCGATGAAGACGTAGGAGGCCGCAGCGTGCAAGGCTGTCATGGTCTTGCCGCTCGCGCGCGCGCCCTCGATCACGACCGCGCCCGCGGCCGCGAGGGCGCGTTGCAACGCGCTGTCGATCACGCGAGGCCGGTACTCGCGTCCGAGTGCCGCCACCGTATCCACGGCGCCACCGTACCGTTCTCCGGCCTGCTATGCCGATGATTGCAGGACTGCTAGGCGGACGGTTGCAGGACTGCTAGGCGGACGGTTGCAGGACTGCTAGGCGGACGGTTGCAGGATCTGTGGCCGGGTCGCTGCCGCTGGCAGGTAGGGGCGACTTCTACGCGCCCCGGTTGCGCAACCCCGCCGAGGGGGCCAGTCGGGCAGCCAGATCCTTGGTGAGTGCGTCTGCCTTCCCGCGGCGGTGAGGGAGGTCCGGTAGTGCTCGGGCACGGCCCCGCGGATAGAACTGCTGATGCGACCGTTGTGATGTCGTGGAAATTGGACATGACAGCAGGGCAGGATGTCGGGTGGTGGGCCCGGTTCGAGGGCGGTTGCAATGTCGGGATCCGCCGGATCCGGCTCGCGACGGCCCGTGCTGTCGCACACCGTCATCGAGGGGCAGGGCGCGGTTCAAGGTGCTGTGATGAACTTCAGGCGAACTTCACGTGAACACGGACGATCGTGCCCGGTTTGTCCTTGCCGGGGGGTGATCTCGGAGGGAGCGTCCTTGCACGCACACCATGGTGGCGTTGCGGGACGAAGGGCGTTCGTGATGAAGCGGTCGAATTGGTCGATGG
>Ga0163155_10000984_pt1 | contig 35162 bp, 31 predicted proteins | sample OliLakLV19SP4G1_FD_148611 | JGI IMG/M metagenome (GOLD analysis project Ga0163155, IMG submission 148611) | Freshwater microbial mat bacterial communities from Lake Vanda, McMurdo Dry Valleys, Antarctica - Oligotrophic Lake LV.19.SP4.G1 | ecosystem: Environmental > Aquatic > Freshwater > Lake >... | reverse complement strand
GCAGTGAAGAATACAGTGGAAAATCCGGTGATACTGACCATCTGAATCCGGTCATAGCTGACCAGGAAAACGATTGATTACCAAGCCTGTTCCTGGTCAATTTAAAACGGATTTGACTGGTCAAGGGATGCGGATTTTTCAAGTTAACACGGCAAAACGATACAGCAACCTATATTAAAAATGTTATTGAGAATATTTTAGTTTAGTTCGGCCGTGTATGGGGAAGATATTGATACTATGGAGCAGTATCTTCAATCCTGTGAATTATTTATGGAACCAAAGTATGGCAAATTAAAGTATGGTAATGTGCACTAAAGAAGAAGAATTTGTCTGCGGCAGGCTGTATTTATGGTAAACGGGTAGCGTTTGCGGCGCCGTTGAGTTCAATCATCTTTTTCATTGCAACCAGCCCATCTTCAAAATCTTTTCCCATTTGCTTATCCAAACTGTAAAAGAGATTGAAGATATTCCAGGGGCGGGGTGTAGCCATATTGAATGTCCAGGTAACGGTGGTGGTAGCTTTATTGGTTTCTGCTAACGTAAAACTTGATACCGCCTTTCCCTTTTTTGGTTGGGTAAAATGAAATTGATGTGTCACTTTCCTGCTAGGTTCTAAGCCGGTAATCTCGATTTTTCCTTCGCCGGAAATTTCAGGACTTCCTTTCCAGGCAGTAGATGCCCCTACTGTTCCGTCGGTTCCGCTCAAAGTATATACTGCAGTAGAATCCTGCTGGCTCCACACGGAGAATTTATTGAAGTTGTCCAATTTTATTAACTGATCATAAATAACAGTAGCCGGCGTATTGATCACAATGGAACGTTCCACTTTCTGGTAAGTCGGTTGCATGAATGATAAGATGGCTGTTGTAGCAATAACGGCTAACAAAAAGAATAAGAAGAGCCTGCCATATTTCATGAGTGTAGTTTTTAACCGCAGAGGCGGGGAAACGCAATTGTTATTTGTTGCAAATGTACTTTAATACGATAAATAATAAACGCAAAGCTATTTACCTTGCGATAAATCAGAACTGTATTTTATCCAATAAAACCGGAGCAGTAATTTTTGATCAAGTGTATTTTCTCTGCGCCTCTCTATCCCTTTCTGGCTCAGGCAGGTCTTCGCTTATCATTAAAATCCTTTCAATGGTTTTTCTCCCTGCTGGTCCGGTTTGAGGGTGGCCCTGATATAACTATTCAGGTTGATGTATTTTTTAGCTGCATCCTGTATGATCTTAGAACTAAGTCCATCCACCTGCTTTGTTTTTTTCAGGATGTCTGCAGGGCTATTCCCCAGGTAATAGGCATCATACAGCATACTCATCCAAAACTGGTTTTGTTTCAGGTCGGTTTCCAGTTTTCTTTTCTGCTGCTCTTTTACTTTGGCAATATCTTCCGTACTCACACCGGTGGTAATTATTTTTCTTAATTCATCTATCGCTGCTTTGGTGAGTGTATCTACATTTTCGGGTGCACAGGGGAAGGTTATATTAAATGTGGAATAAGAATAAGGCACTTTATTAATAGCACCATAAGCAGAAACCCCATATACCCCGCCTTTTTCTTCCCGTAATTGTTCCACCAATTTTATATCCATTACTTCACCCAGGCTGCGAAGGGCATAACCATCGCTGGCATTATAAGGAACAGGACTGGTAAAAACCATATTCACCATACTTTTAGGATCAGCTCCTTTGGTGATCACTTTATCTACTTTGCCGGCGGGCGGTCGGATGCCGAGGTCTTTAAAAGATTCTTTTTGTGCAGTACCAGGAAGACTGCCGATGTATTTTTCAAGCAGGGGCTTAATAGAATCCTCATTAAATGAGCCGACGAAGAGGAAGGTAAAATCGCCTGCATTCGCAAAGCGTTCTTTGTAAAGTTGTATGCTGCGGTCAAGGTTTATTTTATCAAAATCTTCAGACTTTGGTAAGCCACCTGCCCGGGGATGATTTTGTGTCATCATTTTTTGAAATTCTGCACTGAAATAGATCTGGGGATCGGCTGCAAGATTAGCGTACAATTGTTTTTGTCTTGTTTTATACGATTCAAATGCATCCTTATCTTTTCTTGGTGCTGTAAAATAAAGATGCGCCAGTTGCAGCATGGTTTCTGTTTCCTTTGGAATTGTACTGCCATTTAATCCTTCGCTGAACAAAGCGATATTGGGGCTAAGACTGGTGCTTTTCCCTTTCAGCATATTACCGAGGTCTATAGCAGAAAAACCACCTACCCCGCTCTGTGCCACAATACTGGCTGCATTGCTGGCAGAATAATAGTCGGCATCTTTTACAAGGGAATGACCACCCTTACTAAAAGCCCTGAATAGTATCTCATCGTTTTTAAAATTGGTAGCCTTCAAGATCACAGTAGCACCATTGGAAAGTTTTATAGTAGTGGTTTGTAACTCTTCATCGGACTTTGAGCTGATAATTTTCCCGGTTTTCAGCTTGCCTGCATCCATCAGTGCGGTAGCCAATATCCTTTCTTTGTAAGGTTCTATTGCTGCTATATCAACAGCGCTCAATACGGCATTGACCTCTTCTGCGGAAGGGATTTTCACCTGGTCTTTATCAGGTGCATTTAGCGTGACGACCATATTGTCTTTGGTTATCCATTCTTTTGCCAGGTTGTTGATATCTTCCAGTTTGACGGAAGTCATCCATTGCTTGACGAAATCATATTCCCATTCCATGCCGGGGATGGGTTCATTGATGAGAAAATTATTGATATACTCATTAGCATATTTGTATGATTCTTCTTTTTCCCGTTCATTAAAAATGCGGTCGTAAAAACTCTTCATTTGTTTTTTTTGCATCTCGAATTCAGAAGGCGTAAAACCATGCAGCAGCACCCTCCGGTTCTCCTGCATTAATGCATAAAGGGAGCGTGACATACCGGTATCACTCGTATTAGCGAAAAGCTGGTAGGCATCTTTTGTCCGGGCAATGCTGTTGCCATAATAAGAGCCAGCACCCACAAAAGGCGGGTTTGATCTCAACGTGAGTTCGCGGAAACGGCTATTCAGCATACCGGTAAAAAGCCGACTGTTCATATAGCGGCAATAGTCACCCACCAGCGTTTCCGGCTGTACTTTCTTTTTAAATAAGATCTCTATCGAAGGGAAAGCTGTTTCTTTATCTTTTGCTACCACGGTAAGCGTTTCGCTGTGATCCGGAACAGTAAACACTTCCCTCTTCCGGGGTGAGGAAGGGGATGGTATATTGCCAAAGGTTTGTTTGATCTTTTGTTCGATATCATTTACATCAATATCGCCTACAACGACCACGGCCTGCAGATCAGGGCGATACCAATCTGTATAAAAACGTTTTAATGCTTCGGGAGAAAAATGCTCGAGAACTTCTTTGCTGCCAATAGGTAATCGTTCTGCATATTTTGATCCCCGGTATTGTACCGGCAGCGTTTGTTTCATCATTCTTTCATCAGCTCCGCGGCTAAGTCTCCATTCTTCGATCACTACTCCTCTTTCCTTTTCTATTTCTGCCGGGTCCAGTAAGGCATTGTGTGCCCAGTCTTCCAGTATTTGTAATCCTTTATCTACCAAACCGGGCTTGTCGGTGGGCACCGGCAGAATATAAACGGTTTCATCAAAACTGGTATAAGCATTCAGGTCGGCACCAAATTCTACACCGATACTTTGCAGGTAACTGACCAGTTCATTTTTTGGAAACCGTTTTGTCCCGTTAAAATTCATATGTTCCATGAAATGGGCTAGCCCCAACTGGTCATTATCTTCCAGCACAGAACCTGCATTGACGACAAGGCGAAGCTCTACCCTTTTTTCGGGTAGCTTATTCTGGCGGATATAATAGGTAAGGCCATTGGAAAGCCGACCAATCTTTACCCGGGCGTCTACCGGCATTACTTGTGTCACATCGATCTGGGCTTTTGCCGCAGGAATAAAAATGGCTGTTGCCAGCAGGAGTAACCCGAATTTTTTAACCATAAGCTTTCCGTTTCTTTTGGGAACGTAAATTTATCTGAATGGCGTTGCTTCAAAAAATAAAAAACCCCCTCCTGAATGAATGGCGGGTTTTACCATGAACGGATTAAAATCTATTGTTGGGGTTTCTCTTTGTAATTCTTCTCCGCCTCTTTAGCATTTTCAAAATCAAGCACTACGCCGTTAATGCAGTAACGGAGCCCGGTAGGCGGTGGGCCGTCATCAAACAAATGTCCGAGATGGGCTTTACATCGACCGCATTGTACTTCAGTTCTTTGCATACCATGGGCATTATCGGGGGTATAAATAACACTGCCTTTACTGATAGGGTCATAAAAACTAGGCCAGCCGCAGCCGCTTTCAAACTTTGTATCGCTCTTGAACAAGGCATTGCCACAGGCTGCACAGTAATAAGTTCCTACATCTTTCAGGTTTTCAAACTTACTGGTCCAGGGCCTTTCTGTACCTTTTTGGCGGGCTATATAAAACACATCTGCCGGAAGGATCTTTTTCCATTCCTCTTCTGTCATCGCCACTTTACTGGTATCGGTGGTTGAGTAAACCGGGTTCTTGTTGCTGGTATCCATTTTCTGAGAATTATTGTTAGCTGAATTATTCTGCGAATAGCTGCATTGCTGTAGCAGCCCTGTTAATGCAATTATGGTTAGTACTTTGATCATTTTTGTCTGTAAAATTATATAACAAATTTACGGGAACAAGGTTTGCTGGGATTGCGGAAAGGGGCTGGAAGGCTTTCTTAACAGTTCACCTTGCCATTTATAGGGTATTTTGAAATCTTCTAAAACTTAGGTGGGTAGTGCATAATCTAAGCCCGGTACATTATATTTGTTGGCTCACCAAGATTAGTAACTCTATATGTTTAATCTGATATTATTTGGTCCTCCGGGATGCGGAAAAGGTACACAATCGGATAAATTAGTAGAAAAGTACGGGCTGGTTCACCTTTCTACCGGCAACTTACTACGCCAGGAAATAAAAGACAAAACACCCTTAGGGCTTGAAGCTAAAAGCTTTATAGACAAGGGTCAATTAGTCCCCGACGAAGTGGTGATCGGTATGGTGGATTCTTATTTTGACCAGCACAAAGAAGCCAAAGGGTTTTTGTTTGATGGTTTTCCCCGCACAGTAGCCCAGGCCAAAGCCCTGGATAAGCTGCTGGAACTGAAGAAAACAGAAATTGGCAAAGTACTGATCTTAAGTGTGGATGAAGAAGAGCTGATCAAACGCCTGGTGCTGCGGGGAAAAACCTCCGGCCGGAGCGACGATGCAGATGAAAATGTTCAGCGCAACCGCCAGGCGGTCTATAAAAAAGAAACTTTGCCGGTAGCGGATTATTATACTAAATCGAAGAAGGTGGGTACGGTAGATGGGATGGGGGATATTGAAGCCATTTTTGAACGGTTATCCTCACAAATCGATAAAAAAATAAAGCAATAGTTATTTTATATTGAACAGAGACCTGGATGACGGTAATTGTTGCCGTCATTTTTATTTGTAATAGCCGGTTTTCGTACATTGCCCCGTTCAAAGTATGCCAGATGAGTTTAGAAAAGGAAAATTTTCTTCGTACCAGGTTAGTGACCTATTTACAGCGACTTGACCCTGCAACCGAAGCCCGCTGGGGGAAAATGAATGTACAGCAAATGATAGAACACTACGGGGGAGATGCTGTACGTAATGCCAGCGGCCGGTTGAAGTTCGACAGCATACTAACGCCGCCGGATCATTTGGAAAGGATAAGGGAATTCATGATGAGTGAAAAGCCTTTCAAAGAGAATACAAAGAACACCTTGATGGGAGAAGAACCCTTACCGCTTCGCTATAAAACTGTGCAAGCTGCTATTGGTGCTTTACAACAGGAACTCATCTATTTTTTTGAAGCTTACGAAAAGAATCCCATACAGATCATCCGCAATCCTTTTTTTGGTGACCTGAATTTTGAACAGAATGTGCAGTTGTTATATAAGCATGCCTTGCACCACCTGCGGCAGTTTGGGGTAGAGCCACTTACCACTTAGAATTTTGCCCGTAACAGCGAATCAGCTTTTTGCAAACCATTCAGGATCGCTTCTTTCATTTTACCAACTTTCATTTTTTCGTCTGCCAGGTATTTGATACGCTGTTCCATATTATTAATGGCCGAATCCATTTCAAATTCCGTCATCCATTTATCCATACCAAAGTCAGCATATTCCAGGTCTTTTACCAGGGCCTGCAATTTGGCGATATAAGGCGCTGCGGATTGTTGGGCTTTTGCGGGTAATTTGCCGATCGAATCAATTACAGCCTGAACCTGTTTTTTGGTATTGTGTAGCTTACCTATTTTAGACATGCCTGCAATATGGCCGTCATCAATTTCTTTCATCAGGCTATCGGCGAGCGTAGCAGGCTCATTACCGGAATTCGTATGTCCACTGTTTTTATCCTGTTTTTTATCTGTATTGTTACAGGCACCCATCATAAACAGGATTGCGAAGGGAAGAATAATTCTTTTCATATGGTAGTATTTAAATTAATTAGCTGTTTTGTTTCAACCATTCAACTATTCGTTCAAGCCGTGTTTCTCCGGTTGAGATGCTGATAGTAAACGAATGCTTCTTCTTGAGAAGAGGTTAGCAGGTATCCATCATCTTCTGACAGTGTAGCCATTGCTAAAAAACCAGTTCGTTTTTTTCCGTCAACGAAGGAATGGTTGATTATCAGACTTTCGGGTAAGGCAGCAGCTTTTTCGAAAATTGTAGGATATAAATCTTTTCCGCCAAACGTCTGAAATGGTCTGGCAATGGCAGATTCAAGGCTGCCCATTTCTCTTATACCTTTACCACCGCCATACTTATCAATTGAAAATTGATGAACAGATAAAATGTCTTCAATTAAAATCATTGAGCCAGTTTCTTTAAGGTGTCATCATAGCGATTGCTTACAGATGCTGTATGTTTTGATAAATTATAGATATGGTCCTTTGCTTCACTATTTAGCTTTTCTAAATGTGCCAGAATTTCATCAATTACATCCTAGTTCTGTAAAACGGCTAATTTTTCAAAAGCCAGTGCTTTTTTTCTAATATACTCATGGCATGAAATTTAATACTCAAATTTACAACTTACATTTCATCTCCGCAATTAGTAGATTTGCGTCTTAACGAACGATTGACACATGAATAAACTCGGCAACTATATCACCGGGAACTGGATAAACGGAGACGGGGACGGACAGGCATTGTACAATGCAGTAACCGGCGAATCCATTGCTTCGGCCAGTACCAAGGGGCTGGATTTTAAAGCCATTACAGACTATGCGAGAACCGTAGGTAATCCCGCTTTACGCAAAATGACCTTTCACCAGCGGGGCAATATGCTGAAAGCACTGGCGCTGTATCTTCGCAATCACCTCGATAAATTTTATCAAATCTCTTATCAAACCGGTGCCACAAAAGCCGATAGCTGGGTAGATATAGAAGGCGGAATCGGCAATCTTTTTGCCAATGCTTCCCTGCGCAGAAAATTCCCGGATGAAGTATTTTGTATCGATGGTGAAAGCCATAATTTCAGCAAAAACAATACATTTATGGGAACACATATCCTTGTTCCTAAGGAAGGTGTGGCCATTCATATCAATGCGTTCAACTTCCCGGTATGGGGGATGCTGGAAAAAATAGCGGTGAATTTACTAGCCGGTATGCCTTGTATTGTAAAACCGGCAACTGTCACTTCTTACTTAACCGAAGTGGTTGTAAAAGAGATCATCGCTTCCAACATTTTACCCGAGGGGTCCTTACAATTAATTTGTGGCAGTGCCGGCGACCTGCTGGATCATGTTATGTCGCAGGATGTGGTCACTTTTACCGGTTCTGCAACTACCGGGCTCTTGCTGAAATCCAATCCTGCTATTCTGCGTGAATCGGTTCCATTTAATATGGAAGCAGATTCCCTGAATTGTATTGTGCTGGGGGAAGAAGTAGTGCCGGGTATTCCGGAGTGGGATATTTTTATCAAAGAGATCAGGAAAGAAATGACCTTGAAGGCCGGGCAACGCTGTACCGGTATCCGGAGAATATTTGTGCCTGCCAATAAAATGGAAGATGTCTGGAAAGCAATTGCGACCTCTTTGTCCCAAACAACAATCGGGAATCCTTTGAATACCAGCGTGAGGATGGGCTCGCTGGCAGGACAAACGCAGCGGGCTGAAGTGAAGGGGCAGGTGAAGAAATTGCTGGCAAGTTCACAAATAGTTTATGGCAGCCTGGATAGTGTGGAAGTAATAGATGCGGATCCTCAAAAAGGAGCGTTCATGTCTCCGGTATTGCTGATGAATGAACATCCTTTTACCGCAACAGCGGCACATGAAGTGGAAGCATTCGGCCCGGTGAGTACGATCATGCCCTACAAAAGCATAGAAGAAGCTATTGCATTGAGTAAGCTGGGGAAAGGAAGTCTATGTTCTACCATTGTAACGGCCGATTATAAAGAGGCAAGACAGTATGTAGTTGGTGCGGCCTCTCATCATGGCAGAATTTTAGTACTGAATAATGAATGTGCAAAAGAAAGCACTGGTCATGGTTCGCCGTTGCCACTTTTAGTGCATGGTGGTCCCGGTCGTGCTGGTGGCGGAGAGGAAATGGGTGGTTTAAGAGGAGTGAAACATTATTTGCAACGAACTGCTTTGCAGGGATCCCCTACCACGATTACCGCTATTACGAATGTATATCAACCGAATGCCAAAGCAAAAGAAACCGGCAAACACCCTTTCAAAAAATATTTTGAAGAATTGGTGATTGGAGATCAGATAATAACTGCGAAGAGAATTATTACTTCGGAAGACATAGATAAGTTTGCTGATTTAAGCGGCGACCATTTTTATGCGCATATTAAAACAACAGATTTTACAGGAACCATGTTTGAACAACAGGTGGCACATGGTTATTTTATTATGAGTATTGCTGCCGGATTATTTGTTGATAGTTATGAGAAAAACCCGGTGTTACTTAACTATGGCATTGATGAATTACGTTTTACAAAACCCGTGTACCCCGGTGCAGAAGTGTATATCCGGTTTACCTGTAAAGAGAAACTCCCGAATGATAAACGGGTGATTGAAAAGCCGGAGGATTTTAAGCGGGGTGATGATATTGATAAAGGCATTGTCAAATGGCTGGTAGAGTTTTTTGATGAAACGGATGAAGTAACCGGAGTGGCAACTATATTAACGATGGTGGCAAAGAAAAAGCAGCTGCTTGTAAAATGAATGTCGGCTAAACTATAATCAATGTCTTTTACTGTTTCAGCATTATATATCTACCCTGTAAAATCATTAGGTGGTTTTAGCGTTGCAGAAGCAGCCGTAACAGCAAAAGGGTTTGAGCATGACAGAAGATGGATGCTGATTGATAAAGCAGGGAAATTTTTTACACAGCGGGAAGTACATGCTATGGCTTTATTACAAACAGCCATTACACCCGATGGTGTATATATTTATCATAAACAAAACCCTGAAAAAAATATTTCTGTACCTTTTCTTTCAACTCCTGTAGCGATAAAAAAAGTACAGGTTTGGGATGATGAATGCGAAGCATGGGTTTATGATGATGTGATAAATGATTGGTTTAGTGAAATACTGAAAATAGCTTGTGAACTGGTGTATATGCCCGACGAAACAAACCGGTTAGTGGATACCGGTTATGCAAAAGATAATGAAACCACCTCTTTTTCCGATGGCTATCCTTTTTTAATTATAGGGCAATCATCGCTTGATGAATTAAATGCGAAATTACCGGTGCCGCTGAAGATGGACCGCTTTCGTCCCAATATTGTTTTTACTTCCGGGGAGCCACATGCAGAGGATGGTTGGAAGCATTTCACCATAAATGAAATTGAATTCTTTGGCGTAAAAACCTGTGGCAGGTGTGTGATTACAACAATTGACCAGCAAACAACCGCGCCGGGTAAAGAGCCACTAAAAATGCTGTCTACTTATCGATCTTTTGATAATAAAATAAAATTTGGGATGAATTTATTGTATAAAGGCAGTGGCTGTGTAAAAGTAGGCGATAAAATAATTGTGCATACCCAATAAATATTTTCTTTATGGCTGTTAATTTTATTTTTTCTTTTTTTTGAAATCGGTTATATGAAAACCTGCATTGATAAATACGGTGGGTCTTAGTTCGGTTTGTACAATTGGTTTATTGCCCGCATAATCATCGGTGATATCAAATCTTCCATTGACCCGCAATCCCGCAGTTGCCGTAAAAGTCCATACCTTACTCAGCTTTTTTTCAAGACCCAGTTTTGGCCGTATCTCTCCCCGTTGAAAAAAAGTATTATTATAAAATGAATTGGAACTGCGAATAGCAAATTGAGTGCCATCCAGTTCGTAGCCAAATGTCCACATGGTTTTGGGAGACTTAGTATAACGAAAATTTGCCCTTGCAGGCAATAAGGCATCTACTCCCCATTTTTTATTAAAAGAGTTATTGTAAAGCAATGCCGGCACATGTATTACTTTGCCCAGGCGATAGCCCCGGAATACGCCGATACCCCACATTCTTTTAAATCCTTTTTTCCAGCCATAAATGACGGCACCGCCTGCTAATAGGTTGTCGCCTGATAAATTTTGCAAGGACTCTCCATTTCCATTGGCTTCCAGTGATACGTTAAGCAATAGAAAGTTTTTTGCATTCAGCGGTTTAAAAATATTTGTACCGGCGGTAATGGAATGAAACTGCCGTTGGGATAGTAGCCTGGCAAATGAATTATTTTCCGGGTTTGAAATATTAAAAGTACTAAACCAATAGCCAGCGTTGAAACTCATATACAATTTTGGTTTGGCAAACAAGGTTTTTGTATAGCCCAGCCTTAGGCTTTGTGTAGTTTGAATATTGGTTGTATATTCTACCGGCAATGGTGAATAGGGAAAATTGGTGGTGCCATGAAAAACAGGTTGTATCTCATAGCTTAAAGAAAGCCTTTTAGTGGGTGACTGACCGATTATTAACGGATTACAGTATGTTTTTTTAACAACAGGTTTTTGTTGTGCCAAACCATCCGGTCCGGGAAAAAGTAGCAGTAGTAACCAGGCAGCAGTTATAGTTGATTTCATGTGTCTTATTATTCGTGATTAAAACCAGTATTACAAAGAATATTTAATTTAGTTTTGAACGAAAGTACTTTTTTATGCAGGAACCTAACGAAGCATATGTTCACCTGATTGTATATGACGGCATTGCTACCATTGAATTCTTTCATCCTAAAAGTAACTCTCTTCCCGCTAAGATACTGGCCGACCTGGCAGCTACCATAACCCAAGCCGGTGAGGATCCCAATACCATCGTCATCATTTTACGCTCAGCGGGAGAAAAGACTTTTTGCTCCGGGGCCAGTTTTGATGAATTGGTCGCTATTCAAAGCGAAGAAGAGGGATTAAAATTCTTCAGTGGCTTTGCACAGGTCATCAATGCTATGCGAACCTGTCCGAAATTGATCATCGGCCGGATACAGGGAAAATGTGTAGGCGGAGGCGTTGGTTTGGCTGCATCAGTTGATTATGCCATTGCTGCGGAAGCTGCTGATGTGAAACTGAGTGAGCTGGCGGTGGGGATCGGCCCGTTTGTGGTGGGGCCTGCCGTAGAAAGGAAAATAGGAGCTTCTGCCTTTTCTCAACTAGCAATTGATGCGGCCATGTGGCGCAATGCTGATTGGGCAAGCAAAAAAGGCTTGTTTGCCGAACTGCATCCCACAATAGAAGAAATGGATGAATCCATTACTAAGCTAGCTCACGCATTAGTGCATTTCAGTCCGGAAGCCATGTTGGAAATGAAAAAAATATTCTGGAAAGGAACAGAGCACTGGGATCAATTTTTACTGGAAAGGGCAGCCATTAGTGGCCGGCTGGTATTGAGTGAATTTACCAAAACCGCTATCAAAAAATTTAAGACCAGTTAATTCTTCACTCATCAACAATCGGTCTTTCATCTATTAATTGCGCTTTTAGTTCGAAGGATACTACTTTCTTATTCAGTAGGAATAATCTCATTATATAAGTATTTCCAGCTTTCGTTTGATTTGCTGAATCATCCATAATACTGATCGTGCTTTTCCCTTTCCCTTTTTCTGTTTCGTAATAGTTATAGTAACCTGGCTGAATGACCATCCCATTATTTGGATAGGCAGTGATTATTTTTAGTTGATCAGTACCGATGCTAATGCCAGAGGCTGTTTTACATAAAGGGCTGCTGGCCCGTATTCCGATCAACCTCATATGGAAAACGTTGGGTGCGTAATAGCTCCGGTTAAATTCCAGCTGAACGTTAATACCCTTATACTTTAATTTGGCCGTATCCAGGTAGGAATCAATGATGGTATCAAGATGATTATCCAGTACTATTTTTTGATTCAATAGTTTTTCCAGATCAGCCTGCGTCATGCCCAGTTTTAATGTACCCAGGCCCTCCATGCTGATGATATAATCCTTGTTTTGGGCAAAAGCCTGCAAGGCTACCGTAATAAAAAGGAATAAACAAATCTTTTTCATAACACAAGCGATTAAAATTATCTGTTACAGGTTGAAACAATTAAACAGCCACATTCTTCTCTCACTCTTCATCATCATAAAGAGGAAATATTTCAAAGGATACTACTTTGTTCTTGAAAAGGTTAAACAAGATCGTATACCCCTCCTCTTCTTTCCTGACACTGATCGTACTCATCGTTTTGCTTCTTTCAGGTATCTCCTCCTCCTTATTTGAAAACAAATACGAAGGCTGTATAGACAGGTAGTATCCATCGTAGGCCGAAATGATCTTTAATTTATCGGAGCCAATACCAATGCCGGTTATTGTTTTACATAGGGGACTGCTGGTGCCGATCCAGGTAATGAACATATAAAAACTGTCATTGGTAACATATCCCCGTTGAAAGCGAAGTTCGATATCGATATTTTTGTACCTGATTTTTGCTGAATCCTGCCAGGAGCCGCTTACAGTGTCCATAGGATTTGTAAGAGGAATTTTTTTCTTTAGCAGTTTTTCCAGTTCTGCCTGCTTCATGTTCAATTTTATGGCACCAATGCCCTCCATACTGATGATATAATCCTTATTTTGGGCTGTAACTGTTGTGGATGCCACAATACAAAGCAGGAGGAATATTTTTTTCATAACAAAAGGTTTAGAAACCGCTACTGAAAGTATAAAATAATTTCAATGCCACCTTCCATCCGAACGTTTAATGAAAGTAGCTTTTACAAGATATGCAAAAAGTTAGCTGTGCAAGACACGAATTTGGGGGATATTATAGCGCAGCATGGCTTTCCCCCTATGTGGACAAGGCCCGCCACGTTTCAAACCCTTATTCTCACGATCCTGGAGCAACAGATATCCCTGGCAGCTGCCTATGCCGCTTTTAAAAAACTGAAGGAGAAGATCGGCTATGTAACCCCGGCTAAATTGCTGGCTCTTACGGATGAAGAAATGAGGGCCTGTTATTTTACCCGGCAAAAGATGGGCTATGCCAGGGGATTGGCAAGAGCTGTGCAATCCCGGAAATTGCAATTAAAAAAACTATCGGCATTGCCGGATGAAGCAGTAAGAACAGAACTAATACAATTGAAAGGTATCGGTCATTGGACCATCGATGTATACCTGATGCACGCACTGCAACGGACTGACCTGTTCCCGCTGGGTGATATCGCCCTGGTGAATAGTTTAAAAGAAGTAAAACAATTACCGAAAGACAGCAGTAAAGAAACCCTCCTGGCAATTGCTGAGGCATGGCGACCCTACCGGACGATAGCTGCCATGATCCTGTGGCATGCTTATATTAAGAAAAGAGGGATAAAACTAGGACTATAAAAAGTAGAAAGAGAAAAGGAGTCAGTCGCTTATAGTTCTAGTTTTCTGAAATTATTATAAAACCCTTTTTATGCCAGCTTATAATTTTAAATTAGCTGATAATAAAATATTACCTATTATACATTTTCAAAAAAACCAACCCTACCCATGAATATTCTAAAATACAGAATCAAATAGTGACCCCGGTTAATTAAGTAAAAGAGGTCGGTCTATAGAGCGCTGTCTCTTTCCCTCTTTCTACTTCTTTAAGCTCTTAGCTACATATTCAATCCCCCGCAAACACTCAGCGTCTGCCCGGTGATATAAGAGCTCATATCACTTGCTAAAAATAAAGTTGCATTCGCAATATCTTCCGGGGAAGCAAACTTACCCAGGGGAATACCTGCTTTGTATTTGTCAGCACCTTCTCCATCTTTGAGGTAGCTCGTCATATCTGTTTCTACGAAACCCGGTGCAATAGCATTACAGCGAATATTCCGGCTGCCTAATTCTTTGGCCACCGATTTTGTGAAGCCAATGATCCCGGCTTTGCTGGCGGCATAACTGCTCTGCCCGGCATTCCCGATCTCGCCAATGATCGAACTCATATTGATGATCGAACCCGATTTAGCTTTCATCATCGGGCGAATCACCTGCTTGGTCATATAAAACACGCTGTTCAGGTTCACCTGTATCACATCATTCCATTGTTCCGGTGTCATCCGGAGCAGCAAATTGTCTTTGGAGATTCCGGCATTATTGACACAAATATCCACGGTGCCAAACTCTTTTACTACATCCGTAACAAATGCCTCGCACTGGGCAAAATCACCAGCGTTGCTTTGGTAGGCCTTGCACTTTGCACCTTGTGCCTTTAGCTTTTCTTCCAGTGCCGTTGCTTTTTCAGCACTGCTGTCGCTGATATAGGTAAAGGCTACGCTGGCGCCCTGTTCTGCAAATTTTATCGCTATTGCTTCGCCAATTCCACGGGCTGCACCGGTAACGATAGCCACTTTCCCTTCAAGTGATTTCATATTGTCAGTTTGGTAATTAACAAATGTAATTTTTATTCAACAACAAAATTTCTTCCAGGAGGGTTCTTTCATTGGACAGTCTTGGTACTTTATGTTGCCCTCCCAACTTGCCTTTGCTTCGCAACCACTCATTAAAACTTCCTTTTTTCAACGCATGAATAACTGGCAAACCAAGCGCAATGCTTTTGTGCCGTTTGGCCTCATAATCACTATTGATATTTTTTAAGGCGTTATCTAATTCGGTAGTAAACTGTTCCAGGCTGGCGGGTTCTTTTTCAAACTCTATCAACCATTCATGCGCACCGTTTGCTGCATCGGAAAAATAAACAGGTGCGGCGGTATAATCATTGACCACAGCCCCGGTCTTTTCAGATGCAATGGCAATAGCATTATCGGCATTTTCAACGATCACTTCTTCCCCAAAGGCATTTATAAAATGTTTCAGCCTTCCCGATACTTTTATCTTGAAGGGTTTCAAATCTGTAAACTGGATGGTATCGCCCAATAAGTATCTCCAGAGCCCTCCATTGGTGCTGATCACCGGGGCGTAGTTTTTACCTGGCTCCACTTCCTGCAAGCCAACTGTCATCGGTTCTTTTTTACCATATTCACTCACCGGCATAAACTCGTAGAAAATACCATGATCAGAAAATAAAAGCATGCCATCATCACCCGGTTTTTCCTGTGCCGAAAAAAATCCTTCACTGGCATTATACATTTCGAGGTAATTGATCTCCCGGCCGATGATCTTTTGAAACTGTTCTTTGTAAGGTGTAAAAGAAACTCCGCCATGCATATAAAGTTCGAGCGAAGGCCACACTTCAGCGATCGTTTTTTTACCGGTGATTGCTAAGATACGTTTGAACAGCACCAGGGTCCAGGTAGGTACGCCGGAAACGGAAGTTACATTCTCCCTGATCGTTGCCTCAGCGATCTTTTCAATTTTACTTTCCCATTCATCCATCAGGGCAATGCTGAGGTCTGGTGTCCGCAACCAATGGGCCCAGAAGGGTGAGTTTTGAAATAAGACAGCGCTCAGGTCACCGTACTGCGCTTCCTTATTCACCGGGTTGATAGTATGACTACCACCGATCAGTAATCCTTTGCCGGTGAGTAATTCAGCATCAGGCTTGAACTGGTAGTACATGGACAACACATCTTTGGAAGCTTTAAAGTGACTGTCCTCGAGGCTTTCATCACTGATAGGGATGAATTTACTCTTCGCACTGGTAGTACCACTGCTTTTGGCAAACCAGTAAACCGGTGTATTCCATAAAATATTTTGTTCCCCGGTCATCATTCGTTCGATATAGGGTTGCAGGTCCTTGTATTCTTGGATCGGAACAGCGGCTTTGAAATCCCGTACAGTAAACAGGTTGGAGAAATTATATTTCCTGCCGAACTCGGTGTATTGGGCGGAAGTCACCAGGTCTTGCAGCACTTCCCGCTGGGCATCCAGGGGATTATTCTTCCAGGCTTCGATGCGCCAGAGGCGGGAACGGGCCAGGGATGATATGGCAGGGGATAATAGTCTCATTTGCGGTTGGCAAAATAGAGAAATTAAAGCAATAGGTAAAACTTAGTCTTCCTGCGAGGCTTCAAAAGCTTCTTTAGCCTCATCATGCAGGTAATCTTTCCTCCGGAGTTCAAAATTCCTTCCAAGATATAAGCGGCGTACATCATCATCGGCTGCCAATTCTTCAGCTGTGCCGTGTTTGAATATTTTTCCTTCGATCAGCAGGTAGGCCCGGTCGCAGATGGATAATGTTTCGGTTACATTATGGTCGGTAATAAGGATACCAATATTTTTATGCTTCAGTTTAGCCACGATGGCCTGGATATCTTCCACGGCTATCGGGTCAATACCCGCAAAGGGTTCGTCCAGTAAAATAAACTTTGGGTCAACAGATAAGGCCCGGGCAATTTCTGTTCTCCGTCTTTCACCGCCACTGAGTACATCTCCATTGCTTTTGCGAACATGCTGCAATCGGAATTCGTTCAGTAATGATTCGAGCTTATCCCGTTGTTCTTGCCTGGAAAGCGTTGTCATTTCAAGGATGGCGGCAATATTATCTTCTACGCTCAGCTTGCGGAAAATGGAAGCTTCCTGAGGCAGGTAGCCAATACCCATCTGCGCTCTTTTGTACATCGGCAGGTTGGTAATATCCTGGTCGTTCAGGAATACCTTTCCTGCATCTGGTTTTATCAACCCCACTACCTGGTAGAAAGAAGTGGTTTTCCCGGCGCCATTGGGCCCCAGCAGGCCAACGATCTCTCCCTGGTTCACTTCCAGCGAAACATGATTGACAACCGTGCGGCTGCCGTATTTCTTGACGAGGTCTTTTGTACTGATGGTAACCGGCATGTGTTGCAAAAGTAAGCCATGCAGGTTAATGAAGGTCTTTTGTCATTCATTTAACGAGGTTTTGACTAATGCCTCCGCATCATTAGCTTTGCAGGCTTATGAATCGGGCGGGATGCTATTTTCATTATTATTCCTGAAATAAAAATAGCATCCCGCCAGGATCCATCCCGCCCAGAAAAAAATAATAAACTGATGAAAGTAACCGACCATATAGCTCAGGCAACAGATACACTGGTTTCGTTTGAAGTATTACCCCCATTAAAAGGCAAGGGTATCGAAGCATTATATAAGCACCTGGATCCCTTAATGGAGTTCAAGCCATCCTTTATCAATGTTACCTATCACCGGAGTGAGCATGTATTTAAGAAAAATGCAGACGGAAGCTTTCAAAAAGTGGTGGTGAGAAAACGCCCCGGTACAGAAAGTATCTGTGCCGCTATCATGAACAAATACAATGTGGACACGGTTCCACACCTGATTTGCGGTGGCTTCAGTGTCAATGATACCGAAGATGCCCTGATCAACCTTCGCTACCTGGGTATTGATAATGTACTGGTGTTGCGGGGTGATGCGGCTAAAAATGAAACCACTTTTGAACCGGAACCCGGGGGTCATAAATATGCCAGCGATCTGTTGAAGCAGGTGGCAAATCTCAATGCCGGTATTTACCTGGAAGATGAATTAAGGGGAACACACAAAACAGATTTTTGTATTGGTGTGGCCGGCTATCCCGAAAAACATTTTGAGGCACCGAATATGGATACCGACCTGGCTTACCTGAAAGCTAAAGTGGATGCCGGAGCTGATTATATTATTACGCAGATGTTTTATGATAATGAGAAATTCTTTGCGTTTGAAAAAGCCTGCCGGGAAACCGGGATCACGGTTCCTATCATCCCTGGATTAAAACCAATCTATACCAAAAAGCAACTGACGGTTTTGCCAAAAACATTTTCAATTGAACTGCCATCCGATCTCAGCAATGCTGTTGCCCAGTGCAAAACAGATGAGGATGTCGAAAAAGTAGGGACAGAATGGTTACTGATGCAATCTAAAGAATTAAAGAAAGCAGGTATACCCGTGTTACATTATTATACGTTGGGAAGACCTTTGATGATCGCTGAGGTGGTTAAGGATTTGTAAGGATGGGGAATTAGTAATCAGGGGTTGGGAATTAGTCCACCAGATTAGAATTTCTCTACTCTTTTTTAAATACTAATTGCGAATCTGCAATTCCCAATCCCCAACAACTAATCCCTTACTTTGAAATCTCATTCAATACCTTCTGGTCAATCCCCACCGGGTATTTCTTCTTTAGTGTTTCCGTCCATTGTTTTTCCAGGAAGGCCTGGTAATCGGTGATCAACATTCCTCTTGCTTCATTGAAGGTCCGCTGCATAGGTTGTGAAAATACCCGTACGATATAGGCGAAGGAGGCTGTATTATCATTGGTATTGACCAACGGGGTTGTCATCATGCCCGGTTTTGGGATCATTTTTAAAAGATTGGGTAGCTGGGCCCATTCGTAGCGGGAAGAATCTGCCACTACTTTTTCAGCATATCCTTCTACGATCTTTTGCCAGTTTGCCGGTTTCTTTTTTACTTCATCATACACTTTTTTAGCACTGTTCACATCGGCGCAGAAAAACAATACCGCATCAGCACTTTGGGTCCAGGTATAATTCTTTTTATTTTGTTCGTATATACGGAGAAGGGCCGCCGTATCAGTCTGTGCTTTATTCCATATTTCCTGTTGCATGATTTCGAAGAAGATATTACCATCTTTAAACTCGTTCATCTGGCTGCGAAACTCTTCATTAAAATCTTCGAGATGGTCCCGGTAATAATTATACAGTGAAAAGGATAAAAACTCGTCTTTTACCTGTTCATACGGTTTGGCACCGGTGCCATCCTGTTTGTAGCGGTAAGTATTGGCATAGCTCACCCAGGTAGTGGCGGTGTAGGTAGAGTCACCAATCGTGAACATTGGGGTGCTCGCAATAATGGTCCTCCCAAGGTCGGTCATAGGCTTCAGATCGACCACACTATCCGTCATGGCCCGCATGCCTGCATCATCATATGGATATTTTTTGAGACCTGCTTTTTCTATTACTTTATTATAAATAAAATCTTTGGAGGAATTCCAACGGCTGTCGGCCATGATCCTGGTTTGCAGATCCTGCCGGTTATTTTTATCATTTTCATCGGTCACTATTGATTTCACCGAGTTTCTTTTTACAATATGCCAGCCATGCGAGGTAAGAAAGGGCTTACTAACAGCGCCGTCTTTTGGTAAAGCCCAGAGTACTTTTTCGAAAGCAGCGTCATACCGGCCTACACTGATATCAGGCATCGTGCCACCGTTTACAGCCGTAATATAATCGTTACTGAAAGCGGATGCTAACCGGTTGAAATTATCCCCGGCCATGATACGTTTGTAAAGAGAATCTGCAAGGGTCGCCAGCTTTTTTTTATCCATATCAGTGGAACCTGGAGGAACGGCTAATAATATCTGCTGGGCTTTTATCTTCCCTACTGCTTTTCTTTCTTCAATATTTTTAAAAATATGATAGCCCAGCCTGGATAATACGATGGGCGAATATTTCCCAATCGGGGTAGTATAGATGACATTTTCAAATTCATAGGGGAGCGTAAAGACGGTAATAAAACCCAGGTCGCCTTTGGTCTTTTTGGCTTCAGGGTCATCAGACAATTGTTGTGCTACCAGTAAGAAATCTTCCCCCATTTCCAAGCGCCGCAGCACTTCTTCTTTTTTCAACCGGGCACCGGTGGTATCATACACACCCGCAGTGTTGAGAGATGAAATAAGAATATGGCCCACCCTGACATCTTTCTGGCTGCGTTTAAACGCTTCTTTTTGTAATCGTACGATGAACTCCGGGTCGTTCATGTAATTTCCGGAGATTTGTGTCCGCAGATTTTCCACTTCGGTCTTTATCTGCGCCAGGGTATCATATCTTTTGTCGTAAGCCTCCCGAATCTTTAATTTTGAGTTGATATAAAGGTCCAGGTAATCGCTGATCGCTTTTGCTTTGTTCACGACGGGTGTGGTATTGTTTTTATTATAAGCCCGGAGAAATTCTTTGGCATCAACAGCATACTTTCCGTAGGTAAATAGTGTTTGTGCCGGCGCGGTCAACAGGGAAAAACTGGCGAGGAGGGCGATAAAAAACTTCTTATTCATAGTACTTTTTTTTATTCATTCCGGTTCCCCGGGTTATCAATCATTTTAATCAAAAGGGAATACCAGCAGCTGGCATCCAGTCATCTTCTTACTGTACCTTTATTTTCAACAGCAACACTTCTTCGATCTGCTCAAACGTCAATTTTTTTGCCACGATCCGTTTTTCCCTATCCAGCAAATATAGGGTAGGGAAGGTCTGTACATCGTAGAGTTGGGAGTAGCCAGGTATGCCGGCATCAATACGGGCTTTATCAGCTGCTTTGGAATAATAGACATGTGTCCAGCCGGTCAGCTGCTTTTCACTAATAAAATTTAACCAGTCTTTTTTCTGGCCATCCGTTTCTTTGGCTACTGCATATATTTTTAGTCCTTCTGCTTTCCATTTGGCCCGGTAAAAAGAATCCAGCTTCGGTAATACTTCTTTGCAATGACCACAGGTAGCATCCCAAAAAGCCACGATCATGTAGGCGGCTGTATCGAAGTACAGGGATTTGATCTGCCCCGTACTGTCGGGCAATTCAATATCAGCGGCTGGTGTACCCATGATATTGGACATTAAACTATAAGCCCTCTCCGAAATGGTTTTGCGGCCCTGTGCATTCAGCCAGGAATACTCTTTTTGTGCAAAATATTTTTCAAAGAGATGCACAAAGACCGCATCTTCCCACATATATTTTTGTACCAGGTAACGGTTCACAAATTTTACCAGGAGGAACCGTGTCATTTCTTCATTGATACTGGCAGGGCCGAGCATCTGGTCAAGCTCTTTAATAACAGAATCGGGATGTGGTACTACTAATTGTGCAAAGTATTTATCGATCTTATCTTCAAAAAAAATAGTGTATGCTAATCGACCATCCCAGAAATTCACGCCATCCCAATAATGTTCTTTGTAATAGGTATAAGCCGCGAGGGAATCGGTTTTCGTTTTTGGCTCCTTCAGGTTGCCGCTAAGCTGTGGCTCCTTCATGGTCATCAATAAGGCGCTGAGTATATTAACCGGATCTTTTTTGATCAGGTCATTCCGGTATTCGGCTACTGACTTATCCAGTTTGCCAAGCTCTTCCATCAGTTTGGCCGAGTCTTTTTTATTTGCTGCTAGTTTTAGTTGTTGTTGTGCCACTGTAATTTCTTTTCCTTTCTCCGACATATGGCGCTGGTAACTGCCGAAGAGCACATTATCCGGTGAGTTCACAAATTGGGGCCCGTTTTTCAGCGTGACGGTATCAGCTATTACGCTAAAATGCTGTTGCTTGTCAACTAATAATTCGAAAAAGCCTGTTTTGTTGGGATAGCCGATCAGGTAAACACCGCCTTGTAATTTTTTGCTCCCTTTAAAAACGGTTTCACTTTTATCATTGAGCATCGCCGAATCAATGATGGGATAGGTTTTGCCAAAATAGTGGCCGAGATAAATATACTGATTTTTAAAAGGCTTGAAAGTCACTTTGATCTCGTAACCAGTCTGTGCAAAACAAGTAACGGTCAGAAATAGCCCGAGCGACGATACAATTCTTTTCATAAGTCTGAATAAATCACGTAAAGATAAGTTGAACGGTCAAAACCCGGAAGCCCCGCATTTTAAAGGGCAAAGACTGTTTATAGGGGTAAATGGTTGTAATTCCGGGGCTTAAAAAGGGGTTGGGTTGGTCTTTTTGCTGGGCCAAACATGGTTAAACTATTAAACCCTACCATTTTAAATAATACATTTGCGCCGTGAGAAAAAAGAAGAAAAACATCGTACTCGAAAACCTGCTGGTGGAAGATTATGCGGCGGAAGGCAAATCGCTGGCAAAAGTCGACGGTAAAGTGATATTTATTGAAGCTGCCGTGCCAGGGGATGTAGTGGATGTGCGGTTACAAAAGAACAAAAAGGATTGGGCCGAAGGAGTACCAGTACGATTTCAGTCCTATTCAGCAGACCGGGTGGAGCCTTTCTGTTCTCATTTTGGTGTTTGCGGGGGCTGCCAATGGCAAATGCTGCCGTATGAAAAACAATTGCAATATAAACACCGGCAGGTGGAAGAAACCCTCAAAAGAATTGGCAAAGTGAGCCTGCCACCTTTTCAACCCATCCTCGGTGCTGTCGAAACACGCTATTACCGGAATAAGATCGAATACACGTTTGGTAATAAAAGGTTTTTACTAAAAGAAGAACTGGCTGACGAAACGATCAATGGTACCCAGGATGTGGCGGGCTTTCATGTAAAAGGTTTGTTTGACAAAGTAGTGGATATTAAAACCTGTTACCTGCAGGCCGAACCTACCAATGAGATCCGCCTGGCTGTAAAAGAATTTGCAAAGGAACATGACTGGCCCTTTTATGATATCAGGAATCATGTTGGCTTTCTCCGAACCATGCAGGTGCGACTATGTACTACGGGGGAACTGATGGTCAATATCGTGGTGGGAGAAAATGATCAGCAAAAGATACAACTGCTGATGGAGTATATCCGCCAGCAATTTCCTGCTATAACAACACTCTTATATACGGTCAATACAAAGTGGAATGACAGTCTCTACGACCTGGAGCCAGTTGTGTTTCATGGTAATGGGTATGCGATAGAAAAACTTTCCACAGGATCTTCCGGATCCGCAAGACCCCGTGGGGAGGAATTCCAATTCAAGATCGGTCCAAAATCTTTTTTTCAAACCAATACGAAGCAGGCGGAGCAGTTGTACAAAGTGACACGGGAGTTTGCAGAACTGACGGGTAAGGAAGTGGTGTATGACCTCTATTGTGGTACGGGCAGTATCGGCATATTCGTAAGTGAAAAAGCCAAAAAGATAATCGGGGTAGAACTGATCGCTGCTGCTATTGAAGATGCTAAAGAGAATGCAAAACTCAACAATTTATCAACCACCGAATTCTTCGCCGGCGATGTGATTGATATCTGTAACGATGAATTTTTTGCGGCTCATGGAAAACCCGATGTGATCATTACCGACCCTCCCCGGGCCGGGATGCATGAGAAACTGGTGCAAAAGATACTGGAGATGGCGGCTCCAACGGTGGTGTATGTAAGCTGCAACCCGGCCACACAGGCGCGAGACCTGAACCTGCTCAACGAAAAATATGAAGTGACAAAAGTACAACCGGTTGATATGTTTCCCCATACCCACCATATCGAGAATGTGGTGCAGTTGAAACTAAGAGAGAATTCAATAAGCTAAGAAATTAAAAAGAAAAAGGGTCAGGGAGAAAATCTCATGGAAACAAATAAGCAAAGGAAAATATAACTTTTGCCCTAATTCTTTATTCTCCTTTACGCTTTTAATTGCTTAGCTTAATTTTACCCACTATGAGTAATGTTCGATTTACAAGGCCCGATCGCTTTCCGCCCATCGTTAAAAACCTGATCATTATAAACGTGCTGGTCTGGATCGCACAGTTAACATTAGATAGCCAGTACCCGGTTACGGTAAAGGGAGCGTTATGGCCGGTGAGTACACCGATGTTTGCACCTTACCAGGTCTTTACGAGTATGTTTCTCCATGCTCCGAGTTTTGGTATGTTTTTTCATATTCTGTTTAACATGTTTGCCCTCTTCATGTTTGGCCGGGTGTTGGAAAATGTATGGGGACCCAAACGCTTCCTGTTCTTTTATTTAGCCTGTGGTGTTGGTGCTTCTGTGGCCCACTTAGCTATGCAACAGATTATGGGAGGATTTGTGCCTGCCGTGGGTGCGTCGGGTGCTGTGATGGGAGTTATGGTTGCTTTTGGTTACCTCTTCCCTAATACAGAAATGATGATAATTCCTATTCCGATTCCGGTAAAAGCCAAATGGGTGGTAATCGGCTATGTTTTACTGGACCTGTTCGGCGGGTTTGGAAAAATAGCCGGCGATCAGGTGGCTCACTTCGCCCACCTTGGCGGAGCCTTAACTGGTTTTATTATTGTACTCATCTGGAACAAAAACAATCGCAAAACGTTATATTAAATTAGTATAACCGGGAACAGGCAATAAACCGTGTATAAATAGTTGAAATACCCTGAAGAAAACGACCTTTACTCTACATTTAATTAGTATCTCTTTTGAAGATGACCTTATCTGAACGGCAATACAAACAAAGGATTACCCTGGGACAAAGTGGGAACACCCTGACCATGCTGATTGCTATCTGCCTGATCATGTTTGTAGGACTTGCTTTTATGAAAGCCGTCTGGTTTTTTCGGTTTCCCAAGGAAATTGCTCCCGCTCTTTTTACCAAAAATGTATTGGGCTGGTTCACGATGCCAGCTGATACCGAGAGCCTGCTACGCAAACCCTGGACTGTACTCACCTACATGTTCGTGCATGATAATGTCTGGAAAGTATTTTCCAATATGCTCTGGCTCTGGTGTTTTGGATATATCATGCAGGACCTGACCGGCAACAAAAAAATAATTCCCATTTTTATCTATGGTGGCCTGGCCGGGGCACTGGCATTTTCATTGGCCTATAATTTTGTTCCTTCCCTCCAGTCACAATTACCTTATGCTACTGCCGTTGGGGCTTCTGCCGGGGTGATGGCCCTGGCTATTGCAACGACAATGGTATCGCCGAAGTATAAGATCTTCCCGATGATTGCGGGCGGTATTCCCTTATGGGCATTAACAGCTCTATATGTTATTTCCGACCTCGCTACTATTTCTGTCAGTGATACTGGAAACCTAATAGCTCACCTGGCCGGCGCTTTTACCGGGTTTCTTTTTATTGTTTTTTTACGGATGGGCTATGACGGAAGCGAATGGATGAGTAATTTTTTTGATTGGGTCAATAATCTCTTCAACCCGGATAAACCTAAAAAAGGAAAGAACATCAAGGAAGAGTTATTTTATAAATCGGTAGCTGATCCTTACAAGAAAACGCCGAATGTCACTCAACAGCGGGTGGATGAAATATTGGACAAGATCAACCAGAAAGGATACAATTTTCTTACCGCTGAAGAAAAGGAGTTGTTGAAGCGGGCAGGGGAAGAAGGGTTCTGAATCCAGTAAGTTCATGTTGTTAAGCTGCACTGTATTGCAATAAGCAATAGTATCCCGAACTTTCCTAATTTGCAGCAATGATATTCAAGCCCCGACTTTTTACTAAACGATTGCTTATTGGCTTTAATATTGTCGCGGTATTTTTTTTCCTGCTTACCTGCCTTCTTCCCTACTTGCACCCCAAAAGCTGGTCAATGCTCTCTTTTTGGGGTCTCTTGTTTCCCCTTCTGTTGTTGCTGGTTATTATTTTTGCTATTGCCTGGTTGCTGTTAGCAAAACCCCGCTATGCAATGATCTCTGGTATCGCTTTAATATTGGGTATAAAAGGCATCAGTGTTTTTTTTGCCTTCCATACAAGCAGCAAATTTAATTACCAAAAAAGTCCTTCCACGATCCGGGTAGTGAGCTGGAATGTGGCCCAGTTCATCGAACTCAAAAAGAATAATAATAAAGGAGGCAAGGCACGGGGTAAAATATTTGACCTGATCAGGGAGCAGGATGCGGATGTACTTTGCCTGCAGGAATTTTTCACATCGGGTGACCCTGCCTGGTATGAAAATATCAGCTACATCGTCGACAGCCTGCATTATCCCTACTGGTATTTTTCGGATCAGTATAACGGAGATTTGCATTACCTGGGATCCATTATTTTTTCCCGTCACCCGATCATTGATAGTGGCAGGGTACAGTTCCCTCCTCCTACGCTGCCCGAGGCCCTGATCTACACAGATATTGTTGTGAACCTGGATACGGTGAGGGTGTTTACGACGCATCTGCAATCAATCCGGTTTTTCAAAAGAGAGTACGAGCAGATCAAAAAGATCAAACAGGCAGACGATAGCTTGTTATATAATTCAATGAGTATACTCTCCAAGATACGTAAGTCGGCTGCTTACCGAAGTATACAGGCGGATATTGTAAGGGATGAAATTAAAAAAAGTCCATATCCTGTTGTACTATGCGGCGATATGAACGATGTGCCGAACTCTTATACTTATTTTACGGTAAAAGGAAAAATGCAGGATGCTTTTCTAAAAAGGGGATCCGGGATTGGAAGAACATACAGCGATATTTCTCCTACGCTTCGTATCGATTATATTTTTACTGATAAACACTTTAAAATCGTACAGTTTAACCGGTTGGTAAAAAAGCTTTCTGATCATTATATGCTGGTAGCCGACCTGCAATTGAAATAATAATTGATATATTCACGGGCTAACTGCTCGCGGCTTTTTCATTAAATTGCAATAATGCCAAGCAAGTTCCGACTCTTCACCAGGCGGTTTTTTCTATACTGCAACATTGTTGTGGTATTTTTCTTTTTACTGGCTTGCCTGGTACCCTATCTCAATCCGCAAAGCTGGTGGTTCATCGGTTTCCTGGGCCTGGGTTTTCCTTTCCTATTGATCCTTGTTATTCTTTTTGCGATAGCCTGGCTCGTAGTTGTAGTGCCCCGCTATGCATTGATCTCGGTGATCGCTTTGGTACTCGGTATTAAAAGTATCAGTGTGTTGATCGCTTTTCATAAAAAAACAGCCTTCAATTATAAAAAAGACCCGGCCAGTATCCGGATCGTGAGCTGGAATGTGGCCCGGTTCATCGAATTGAAAAGAAATACAAATAAAGGAAGCGAAACAAGGCTGAAAATGTTTGAACTGATCAAACAACAGGATGCGGATATTTTATGTTTCCAGGAATTTCATACGTCTACCAACCCGATTTATTATGATAATATAAAGCCCATACAGGAAGAGCTGGGCTACCCTTATTATTATTTTTCCTTTGACAACGATGGTGACCGGCATTATTACAGCTCGATCATCTTTTCCCGTTACCCGATCGTTGATACCGGCAGGATACGCTACCCGCGGCCCAGCCTTCCCGATGTGCTCCTGCATGCTGATATAAAAGTCAACAAAGACACTATCCGGGTTTTTGCCACACACCTGCAATCGCTGCAGTTTGGCCGGAAAGATTATGAGCGGATCGACCAGATAACGAGCGCAAGAGATAGCCTGATGACCAATTCACGGAGCATCCTGTCCAAACTTAAAAAAGGGTTTTCCTATAGAAGTATACAGGCCAACCTCGCGAATATTATAATACGGGACAGTCCGCACCCCGTAGTGGTTTGTGCCGACCTGAACGATGTACCCAATTCCTATACCTATTTTACGGTCCGGGGCAATATGCAGGACGCTTTCCTGAAAAAAGGTTTTGGTATCGGCAGAACTTTTTCTGCCCTGTCGCCGACTCTGCGGATCGATCATATTTTTGCCGACAAACATTTTTATGTAAAACAGTTTAACCGGATTGTAAAAAATTACTCAGATCATTATATGCTGGTGACCGACCTGCAGTTCAAGAACTAAGCTGAAAAGCCTATCTTTGAAATGCATGAAACTGTTGAAACTCCCTACCTGCTGTTGTCCTTCTTTGGAATCATAAGCCGTAGTTTTGCCCGGCCGGGCATCCCTTAAACCCGTTCTCATTTTCAATAGCCGATCATCATGAGTCAACTGAAATTATACAACACTTTATCCAGGCAGAAAGAAATTTTTGAACCCCTTACACCATATCATGTGGGTCTGTATGTATGCGGCCCAACTGTTTATAGTGATGTACACCTGGGTAACTGCCGTACTTTTATTTCTTTCGATATCATTTATCGTCACCTCACCTACCTCGGGTATAAGGTCCGCTATGTCAGGAATATTACAGATGCGGGTCACCTCGAAGGCGACCGGGACGAAGGAGATGATAAGTTTTCAAAGAAAGCGAGATTGGAACAGTTAGAGCCGATGGAAATCGTACAACGTTATTCGGTTGGTTTCCGGAAAGTGATGGACCTGTTTAATAACCTGCCGCCCACCATTGAACCCACTGCCACCGGACATATCACCGAACAGATAAAGATGGCGCAGGAGATCATTGATAACGGGTATGCCTATGTGGTGAACGGTACAGTCTATTTTGATGTAGAAAAATATAACCAGGAAAAGCCTTACGGTATCCTCACCAATAGAAAACTGGAAGACCTGCTAGAAGGCACACGGGAATTGGGCGGACAGGATGAAAAAAAAGGGCGACTTGATTTTGCTCTTTGGATAAAAGCAGGACCCGAACATTTAATGCAATGGCCATCACCCTGGGGCATGGGTTTTCCCGGCTGGCATATTGAGTGCTCGGCTATGAGTGAAAAATATTTGGGAAAGCAATTTGATATACATGGCGGCGGTATGGACCTGGCAGCCACGCATCATACTAACGAGATCGCACAATCGCAGGCTTGTTATAAAACATCCCCTGTTCGCTACTGGATGCATACCAATATGCTGACGGTAAATGGGGTACGGATGAGTAAGAGCGCCGGGAATGGGTTTCTGCCGGAAGAATTATTCAGTGGCTCACATCCGCTATTGGAGAAAGCCTATTCACCGATGAATGTCCGTTTCTTTATGTTGCAGACGCATTACCGCAGCACTCTTGACTTTAGCAATGAAGCTTTGCAGGCAGCCGAAAAAGGTTTGAAAAGATTATGGGATGCGTATGAGGCTTTAACCGGATTTAGTTGGCCGATGGCCGGGGCTGTTTCGGACAATGGACAACGGACAGCAGACAATATTGATACAGACCTTGATACAAAAGTAAAAAAACTGGTAGCAGAGTTTGATGAACACATGAATGATGATTTCAATACGGCCCGGGTATTGGCCAGTATGTTTGAGCTGGTGCCGGTTATCAATTCTATGAAAGATAAAACCATAGCATTGGCTGCTATTTCTGCAGATACCTTATTGTTATTGCAGTCAAAGTTCAAAAGCTACCTGGAAGATGTGTTTGGGTTAAAAGGTGTGAACGAAGCGGATAATGCCAAACTGCAAGGGGTAATGCAACTGCTGATCGATATCCGGAAGGAAGCGAAGGGTAAAAAAGATTTTGCAACTTCCGACAAAATAAGGAATCAACTGTCCGGACTGGGCATTGCCCTGAAAGATGAGAAAGGCGGGGAGATGAGCTGGTCCCTGGAATAATAAGATTGATTTGTAACAACTAAGCCGGGGTTCCACTCCGGCTTTTTGTTTTCTGATGCTTGCCAGTCGGGTTCATTCCGTAAAAGCAACGGTTCACTCCCTGGATACCCCGGTTGACTACAATCGGCAAATCAACTCCCTCCTGGAGATGTTATTAAAACAACAAAAAACTCCAACAATTATGAATCTAAAACATCTTATCAGCCGGACAGGATTGTTCCTGTTATTATCAACCCCCGTTTTGCTCACCAGTTGCGACAAGGACGAAGACGATGTGCCTGCGACCCCCACCATCACCGAAACAGTGGTGGCCAGTGCCAATTTCAGCCTCTTGAAAACAGCAGTTGTAAGGGCCGGACTGGCGGATTATCTAAACAATACGCCAAACCTGACCGTATTTGCCCCCACCAACGATGCCTTTCTTGCGGCCGGACTTACAGAAGCTGTCATCAATGCTACCCCAATTGCTACTCTTGATGCGATCCTTAAGTACCATGTTCTTACCACTAAGATCCCGAGTGGTAGTGTGCCCGCAGGTCCTAATGCGGAAATAACAACGGTAGGTGGTGTTAAAGCATTTGTTACTAAAAATGCCGCTGGTGTCTTTATCAACGGAACCCCTGTGGTAACCGCTGACATTAACGCTTCCAACGGTATAATCCATGCGATCAGTGCCGTGTTGTTTCCACCAGCAGGTAATATCGTAGTAACCGCACAGGCCAACCCCAATTTTACTTACCTCGTAGCGGCGGTACTCCGGGCGGATGCCAGCGGAACCAGTATTTCCGGAGCACTTTCAGCTGCAGGTCCTTTAACGGTCTTTGCCCCAACCAATCAGGCATTTATTGATGCGGGTTTCCCCACAATCGCCTCCATTAATGCAGCCAATGCAAACACTTTAAAGAATATTTTGTTGTACCATGTAATCGGGGCCCGGGTGTTCTCCAGCGACCTGGTGAATAATAGTACACCTGCAACGGCCGGTGGTGGTACTGTTTTAATCACACTAACCGGTGGCGCCAAGGTAAAAGGTAATGGTAATGCAACAGCATCGACCATTACAGGTGTAAATATTGTAACAACCAACGGAGTTATCCATGTAATTGACAGGGTATTGCTCCCATAGTACTAATTAATTCCTGTGTAAAGCTTATGATCAGTCCCGTCCATTTGGGCGGGACTGATTAAATTATTGCAATATGTTCAACCATCGCTACCGATACCTGTTTGTACTGCTTCTATCGATGTACACTTTCCTTAATACACAGCTTTGTGATGTGTATTATTATTTCGGTATCGGAATTGAATGGTATTATGCCCTGGCTACCATCTTTTTTATTACGGCGTTCACCTGGGAAGGTAACCGTTTGGTGGAGCCCTTTGTCCGCCGGAAAGTAGCACCGGATAAAAGCAGGGTCCGCTATCTCGGTATTTTTTTTATTGCCGGGAATATGATAGGGGCCATCGCTACTGTTCTGGTGGTGTATATAGTGGGCAATCTGCTTCATGGTTACAGTTGGCAGCAAAACAGTAATCCGCTAAAGCTGAACCTCATCTATGTAAGCCTGGTCAATTTATTTTTTCACCTGGTCAATGCGATCTTCTTTTTCTTCCGGGAGTACCGGAACAAATGGTCGGAGGCAGAAGAACTAAGGCGTATCAGTTCACAGGCAGAACTTGATCTGATCAAAAGCCAGATTAACCCGCATTTTTTATTTAATAACCTGAATGTATTGTCCGGTATGGTAATCAAAGACAACCCGGAAGCCAATGAATTCATCGAAGAGTTTTCTAAAGTGTACCGGTATATTCTCAATAACCAGCAAAAGGAACTGGTGGATCTGCAATCCGAACTTGAATTTATACAGCCTTATATTTTCTTATTGCAAAAAAGATTTGATGAGGGGTTGAAAGTAGATATTCAAATTGGGGAAGAGTATAAACATTTCCAGGTGGTACCGGCGGCCCTGCAACTGCTGGTGGAAAACGCTATCAAGCATAATGTAGTTTCCCGTAACCGCCCTCTGTATATTGATATCCACACCAATGGAAACCATACACTTGCTGTAAAAAATAATTTACAGCTGCGGCATACGCAGGAATCGTCCAGCAGGATCGGTTTGCAGAATATCCGCAAGCGGTATGAGCTGATCAGTGGCCGGGAAGTGGTTATTACTAAAACAGAAACTGAATTTGAAGTAGTACTTCCATTGCTTCAATTAAACTAACGGGTATGAAAGTTATTGTAGTTGAAGATGAAAGACTGGCAGCGGAAAGGCTGAAAACACTACTGACAGCCTATGATCCTTCGGTCCAGATAGCGGCTTGCCTGGAAAGTGTGGATGAAACGGTGGCGTATCTCAACAACCATGCACACCCCGATCTTTTGTTGCTCGATATTCATTTATCGGATGGTCGGAGCTTCGATATTTTCACCCAGGTACAGTATAATAAGCCGGTGGTGTTTACTACGGCTTACGACCAATATGCCCTCGAGGCTTTTAAGATGTTTAGTGTGGATTATATTTTGAAGCCGGTTACGGCTGGTGCCCTGGCTACGGCAATGAATAAATATAAGAACCTGGCCGCTTCTTTCTCCCTGCCGGATTATAGCCGGGTGCTGCCACAATTAGCTGTTTCCACGGGTAAAAAACGTTTTCTCGGTAAAATAGGTCAGCGATTATTTTTTATTGAAGCGGGCGATATCGCTTTTTTCCAGGCGGATAATAAAATAGTGTACCTCGTGGATAAAAAGGGAAGTCGCTATTTAGTAGACTATACCCTTGATAAGCTCGAAGAATTACTGGAACCCGGTGAATTTTTCCGGGTCAACCGGCGATACCTTGTTTGCAGTAATGCGATTGAGCAGATAAAACCCTATTTTAACAACCGGCTGAAATTGCAGGTAAAAGTTGCCCGGGACGAGGACGAAATGATTATCAGCCGTGACCGGGTTGCTGCCTTTAAAAAATGGGCTGATAGATAAAGAAGGGGGTGTTGCCTCAGTTTGAAAATTACAGTTTTATAGGAGAATGATCAAAGCTCCGCCCGGAGCTTAAAGTGGAAAGGAGAATAGAGAAAGACCGGGCCAACCACAAAAGGAGGGCTCGAAACGTAGTTTCGATTAACTCTTTCTCTCTTTATCCTCTGTGCGAAATTTTTTCAATAATCTTTAGGAAAAGCAATTGAAAGGGAGACATTACCAAAAATTGTCAGTTGATAATTGGGCATTGTCTTTACCTTAGTTTGATGCACTATATCCCCCATCTTTCCAAAGACAATAAACTAAAAAAGCTGATCGAAGCTGGCGTGCCCCACGAATTAAAGAAGCGGAAGAATATTTGTACCTACCTCTGTGCTTCGATCATGAGTCAGCAACTGAGCACCAAAGTAGCAGATGTTATTTACAAACGATTTATTGCTTTGTATGACGGTAAGGAACCAGGTCCGCAACAGATACTGGAGTCACCGCACGAAAAATTAAGGGGGATAGGATTGAGCAATAACAAAGTGAGCTATATAAAAAATGTAGCGCAGTTTGAAATCGATTTCGGCATGGATGCCAAAAAACTGGGCCGGATGAGCAATGAAGAAGTGATCGACTATCTCATTGTGATAAAAGGCGTCGGAAGATGGAGGGTGGAAATGTTGCTGATGTTTGCCCTTGGCCGGGAGGATGTGTTTGCCGTGGATGACCTGGGTATTCAAAATGCGATGATCCAGCTTTACAAACTGGATAAGATCGATAAGAAAAAAGTAAAGGAAGACATGCTTCGCTTATCCAAAAAATGGAGTCCCTACCGCACTTATGCCTGTGTGCATTTATGGCGGTGGAAGGATAATACACCGGTAGTAAAAGAGAAGAGGCCGAAGGAAAAGATTAAATAACGTTCGAGTATTGCTGCAGGTGGTGGGTTTTTAGTCAACCTATTTCAGGATGAAACACAATCGGATAATCGTGTTCCAGTAGTTCGGGATTTAAATTACTCATTGTGGTTTCCACAACGGTTATTGTTGCATCTGTCTTTTGTAACAATTCTTCTCTTGGTATATTTTTTAAGGAGAACTTCTTCTCTCAGGAGTCTCCCAAATTTACCGCTTCCCAGACGATGTCGCGGCCTGTAGTATATATAATGTAATTGAGTCTAATGGCCGGACTCGTCGTTTCTATTATTGTCAGCTACTTTTCAACTTGCTGTATGTCTCACGCACCAAAGCGAAAATTGTAAAGCTGGGACGTATGCCAAGCGCCCTTTTGGCGGGCCTAAGCAGGTAATAGAATATTTAGGAAGAGATAGCCATAAAGTAGCCATCAGTAACCAACGGTTGCAGATGGTTACCGATAACCAAACAACATTTACCTATAAAGATTACAGGGATGCGGGCAAAACAAAGCAAATGACATTTAGCAACCAGGAGTTTACCCGCCGGTTTGCCCGGCATATTTTGCCAAAGCGATTTGTACTTATAAGGCATTACGGCATACTCAGCAGCACCTGGAAACGTGGCAAACTGCAGTGCCTGCAACAAAAGCTAAAAGTACAAAGGCCTGCAGCAGCCCCTGCAACAATGCTGAGAAAATGCCCCTGTTGCAAAACCGGAACGCTCATTACCATAGAAGTTTTTGGAAAAAGAGGGCCGCCCAATTATTATTTACCGGCAAAAAAAACAACACCTGTTGGCTAAGCAAATGGGTAGGGGAACCTATGTGCCGCAGTCACAGAAAAACAAATTTAAACCTGTAATAATGGAGAAAAATCTATCCAATCTTAGTATATCAAAAGCAGCAACAGCTTCCCACCCATAACTGACCCATCGATAAATCCATAACAGTAATCCAAATTAACCGGTTTCGTTCAACATCGGTTTCATTTCTTGCCCGTTGGGCAAAACGAAACCTTAGTTATTGGTGGCATGTGCCTTTGATTATGATTTCTTCGATAATGAAAACTGCCACCCATTGTCCTCAAAAAATTCAAAAAGGTTTAAGTGCCTAACTTGATAATGTTTGCAAACAGCAGGGATTTTATTTGGACTGTTTTTACTTTCTGTACTAACAATTACATAGTCCGAATCATTACCAAACAAACTGATTTCTTCCATCATTTCAATAACCATAGAAATAATCCAAGGATCAGCTTGATATTTTTTACTTCTTGGATCAATAAGGTGAGGAAACAATGATAATATTTGCGGAACTAGTAGTGCCTTTCGTTTTGAAATAGGTCTAAAACAAACTTTATGCTTTGCAACTAATTTTGCTAAATCATCTTTAGTTCCAATTTCAGGAACAATTTCATCATAAACAAAATCATGTGAAAGTATTTTTTTGGTTTTGAAAAGTTCTTCTAAATGTTTCCATAAATCTGGTAACATTCGCAAAGGATAGAAGCGGTGCATTGTTACAAGCGCACTTGTGTCTATACAGTAAATGTTTTCGGATTTAGGCTTCATTTAAAATTTTACTTATTTTCAAATCAAGCATTGTAGATGCTTGTGTATAAGAAAGCCTATTTTGGTTTAAACCATCGATAACTATATTAAAAAAAGTCTCCCCTCTGCTTGCACGGCTCAATACTTCTGGTTTTACAGCAAATCCCCCCTTTTTAGTTTCTGTTTTGTATCCTCTTAGCCAACCCCTTCATTTTTTATTCAATAGTTCAACATAATTTTGCGGCAGCAGTTCTTCTATAGCATTTATTTTATGGTCGTTGATGTTTTCAAAGACATAGGTAAGCCATTGGATA
>Ga0163155_10000983_pt1 | contig 35171 bp, 19 predicted proteins | sample OliLakLV19SP4G1_FD_148611 | JGI IMG/M metagenome (GOLD analysis project Ga0163155, IMG submission 148611) | Freshwater microbial mat bacterial communities from Lake Vanda, McMurdo Dry Valleys, Antarctica - Oligotrophic Lake LV.19.SP4.G1 | ecosystem: Environmental > Aquatic > Freshwater > Lake >... | reverse complement strand
ATTCCAAACAGCGCCGCGCCGGCGCGCACCGCGGTATCCCTATCCCACACGGCCAACACCGCCGCGGCCGGAACCAGCAACGCGACATGCGCACCGAACACCGCGCGGAAATCGTACCAGCCCGCAAGCCGCATGTTCGTCGTGCCGCCCAAATCCTGCAGCGGTTTTTCCGGGTCAAACGGAATGCCGACCGGTCCCACATAGTGCTTCAATGCCAAAAGCAGGCAGACGCTGAAACTGGCGCCCAAGATCAAAACCAGCCGCCGCGCCTCCGCCGGAGACTCCATGACGTTCGTAAACGCCCATACGCCAACGACTCCGAACAGCAGCACCCCCGCGACATCTTTCAATGCCGGTTGCAGCGTCCCGGCGCCCGGAAATTGATCGATCCAAAGCATCGAAAGCGCTGCCAGTCCTCCCCATAAAAGGGTCGGCAGAGGCGGCCATGCATGTTTAATCGTCGGCTTTTTCAGCAGGAGTTCCACGCCCAGGATCAGCGCGAGCAGCGGCAGGAGCACATCTAAGGGCGATGCGTAAAACGGTTTCTTCTGGCCCAACAGACGTTCGATGTTGGCACTGACGGGCATCAGTGCCACAACCAGATACGTAAAGTAACGCCGCCACGCAGGCGGCGCATGAACTTCAGTTTCGGTAGCCATGTTCACACCATACCAACCTCTGAAAGAGGTGAGAAGTTACAATTCATTCGTGGGCCCCTCGTCATCCGAGGCCCGACCGTTAGGGAGGGACGCCGCTCCGAAGCCCGACCGTTTGGGAGGGACGCCGCTCCGAAGCCCGACCGTTAGGGAGGGACGCCGCTCCGAAGCCCGACCGTTTGGGAGGGACGCCGCTCCGAAGCCCGACCGTTTGGGAGGGACGCCGCTCGATTTGCAGCCAACGCGCGGGGCCCTTGCTGACGCGCGGGCTTCGGATTACGGGGCCCACCGCACGTGCTGTTAGCCCTTGTAATTCCTTGTGCGGGGTCTACAAAGAATGGGCAAAGTAGGGAATAAATGGGGGTGTTGTGGGTCTTAGTTTGAAAGCAAGCTCGCGATTAACCTCGCCCGCTTTTGCATGGCAAAAAATTTGCATCTGATATACGAAATAGTCCGCATGGAGTGGCTTTCACATCCGTCTTTCATAGCGGGTTGAGTAATTCGTTCCGTCGTGCGCTGCGCCGGTCTGCTGAGTAACACGTTTTTTCCGGAGGTCTCATGTCCAACGATGCGGGTGTCGATCAGATTCGCTTCTTATGCAGTAAATGTTTCTCACTGATTACGGTTCCAACAGCCCAGGCCGGCGCCTCCATCGCATGCCCTTCTTGTCAAACGTCTGTTACCATTCCCAAATCGTCGGAGGCCGCCGCCGCCAACCCCATAGCGACGGTTGAAAGCGTCTCCAGCGTCGTTGTCGAACAGGTCAAGACTGAGGCACCCGTTTCCGCACCTTTCCCCGTAACGGTCAATTCCGATCACGAATCGGCGACCGAATTTGTTGCCGCACAAAGCATGAATGTCTCCGCGCCTCCTGGCACCACCAGCGAGCTCAGGCACGAAAATGCGACGGCCGTTGCCGCTCCGGCGTCGGCGTTCTCGCTCAACCGGTCCGGCAGCGCCGTGGCGGAAGTCCCCCCGCCGATGGCCTACCGCGCTCCCGACCGCGACTACAACACGCCACTGAAATCGAAGACGCCCATTCTGGTCAAAGCCGTTTCGGCCTTCGTCTTTTTAGGCGTGGCCTCCGGCATCGGCATCACCGTTCGCAACGACATGGAACGCACCCGCATCGAGAACGAAATTCAAACGATGCTCACGGACGCCGATGCGGTGTACGGTGCGAACGATGTGAATGCTGCGTTCCAGAAATCGCAGAATGCGCTGAAAATCATTCAGACCAGCACTCAGGAACTTACCGCGGAGAAGAAAGCCAAATGGCAGCCGCGCATCAGGGTGATCCAGGAAACGCACTCTGAAATCGAGCAGCTCGAGGCCACATTTGCCAAGGCGGAGAAAGACCTGCCCGGCGTGCGCAGCCAGCTCGAGAATAAAAAAACCCTGCTCGGTGCCGCCACCGCCGACAACAAACCGCTGCACGCCAAAGTGGAAGTACTCCTGAGCGAAGTAGCCAAGCTGGAACTCAAACGCAAGCAGGAGAAACTGCTGAAGGATCTCCAAGCCGCCGACGCGCTTTATGCGGACGCCAAGATCGAAGAGGCCGCGCTGAAAGCCGCCGAGATCGGTTCCGTGCTCAACGAGAAGCCCGTTTTGCAGGACGCCGACATTGAGAAGCGCGTCGGCACACTGAAGAAGCGCGCGGCCGATTTGGCGGAGGCCAAAGCCGAGCGCATGAAAGCCCGCACGGAAACGTACAGCGATGTGAAACGCAAGCTGCAGACGCGCATCGATTCCCTCGATGAGAAGAATGTGGACTTGAAACCGCTTGTGCAGCGCCTTGTGGAACTCAAGCGCGATCTGGTTCAGGAAGAAAAACGCAGCCGCAAACTCAAGCCCGACGAAGCCACCGAACTGAAAGCCGTTCTTCACGAACTCAACCGGCGCGATAACAAAATTGTAGCGGGCGCCCTCGATGGCGACACGATGGGGCTGAGTGTCGATGGCAAGCCGCTGCGCATCGGCTATCAGCGCACGGTCCTCACCCGCAGCCTGTTTATCGAAGCCGAAGGCAATCGTTACCTGATTGAAGCCGACGACTTGTTCGGCCGCGAATCCCAGCCCGGCGCGGCCGGAAAACCCGCGCGCGCCCGCCGCGTGTTGCAGCACGCGCTTGCGCTGGGCGAAGCGATGAAAAAAGCCGGCGTGCAATCCGACGATCTCTGGAATGCCGCCGAAGAAGCGCCGCTCCTCTCCGCCCGCCGGGCAGGCGACGACGGCAAAGAAAATATTTTCCTCGGCGACCGCCTGTACACGGGCACGTCCAACACAAAAACGGCGGAGGAAAAAGAAGTCGAAGCCGATTTCGCCAAGAAGGCCGAAACGCTCGCCAACGCCGTCGAAAACGACAGCGCCTCGAACGCTGAAATCCGCCGCGTCATCACCGTGGCCATTCGCGCCACCTATAAGGAGGCGGATTGGCACGATCATCTGCCCGGAAAGTTCGTGCGCCAGGTTGTGGCGGAGAATTACGTGGAGAAGAATCTTCCCGGCACCGCTGAACGCCTGAAGAAGCCGCTGCAGGATTTCAAAGACGCTTACGCGCGCATCAACAACCCGTTCGTGCGTTTCACCGGCAACGGCTCGCAAGGCGATGAAGCGGTCGAAATGCGCACGTTCGAAGACCACGCCGTCTGGCGCATGTACAATAAAAAATCCGACACGACGTCGTTCGCGATCAAGAATCCCGACGATGAAAAAAGCTGCCTGTTCATCCTGTATGATTTTCCCGGCAAGGTCGCGACTTTCCCCGCCGATGCCAAACCCAAGACCGTGCGCATGACACATCAGGCGGTCGGCGTCACCGCGACTTACGATCTGGCCACCGAAAAAATGAGCTTCGATCAGGACACGTGGGATCAGGCAGCCACGCTTGAAGCGCCGCTGCTCCCCGATGAAGCCCGCACCAGCCGCGGCTACGGCGCCGCGCCTTGGTCGCTGCCGCCGCATGTGCTGCTGGTCAATTACATGGGCCAGGTCAACGCCATCGTCACGCCCTACGGACGGCTGGATGTCCAGGACTTCAGCACGATTTCCGATCCGGCCAAGAAGACCGCCGCCATGGAGGCCATGCTCGACAAGATGGCCAAAGTCCTGCCCTCGGCCAACTACCTGCATCTCTATTTCCGCTACCTCTTCGAATACATCCTCGACAGCCCTATCACGTCCGCGACCTCGCTGCTCGGCTCGCGCGCGCACAGCGGCGATATCCATCAGACCACGTACCAGTCGCTGGAACGCTACATGGGCGGCTGTTACGTCGGAGACTGCGACGATCTGGCGGAATTCTTCGTCAACGTGTCGCGCCGCCAGAACAAGCTCAGTTACGTGATGGCATTGCCGCAGCACGCCGCTGCGGGCTGGGCGGAGAAAAACGCGGGCGAAGGCTCCTACACGTTCTACGTTGTGGATACCGGCCCGCCACGCATGTTCCGCGACAAGGAACTCGATAAAGCGATCGAAGCCGCGAACCGCGCTTACGACGAAAACAAAACCATGCGCTTCGATCCCAAGAGCCTGGGATTTCTGTTCCGCTTCAACGGCGAACCCACGCGCACTCCTTATTATCTGTCCTCGCGCATGTATACCGACCGCGCCTACGGCGAAGTAATGGAGCGCGTCCAGAGCTACTGGCACTTCCATTTCTATGCGCTCGGCATTCAGAAAATGACCGAGATGATCGACAAGGGCGATAAGGTCTCGGAAAACTACGTCGAACTTGCAGGCCTTTACGGACAAGTACGCGAGACGGAAAGCTCCATCAAGTGGACCCGCGAAGCCCTGAAAATTCTCGGGCCAGGGGACCGCCAGTCGCGCATGAGCGAAGAATTCCGCATCGCCTTGATGTGGCGCGAAGAGCACGACAACGAAAAAACGTACGAAGCGGTCAAGCCGCTGATTAATGAACTCAAGCTGCTGCAATCCGATCCGCAGAGCATGAATTTCCTGAGTATGCGCTTGCAGGTCATGGGCCTGCTGGTCGGCATTGACCGCCCGTGGGAGGCCTGGGATTGCGTCGCGCGCGACATGGTGGCCATTGCGCGCCGCGGACAGCTGCGCATCGAACACGCCGGCGGCTTGACCAGCATCTACAAAAAAATGCAGGATATGGGCCGCGAAGGAAAGCAGCCTAGCGCCGCCGAAAAAACCGAGCTCAACCGGCTTGAAGCGGTGTTGAAATGGTTCTATGAAAACGCGCTCTTTGAACCCGAAGACGACTTCAATGACTTCATGCGCAAATACGCGTTTGTCGGAACCTGGTATGCCGGGCGCTTCGGTCAGCAGAAACTGGTGGAGGAACTGCTGAAGAAAGACGGCACTTTCCCCGACCCCGCCGTGCAGCGCAAACACGCCGACCGCAAGGATCCTGAAGCCGAAGACTGGAAATGGATTCGCCTCTCGCTGCTGTCGTATTCCGTGGCGACCGGCGATGCGCTGGATCTCGACGAACCGCCAGAAAAGTGGCGCAAAGACGAAGCGATAAAACTCTCCGAAGCGATGCTCAAAGCCGCCGATCAGGCGCGCAAATTTGGTTCGTTATCCAGCTCTGAATTCCAGCTCTTGAGCACGCGCGTGTTCCGCGCGTTCATGGTGAAAGACTGGGCGGATCTGGAAAAAGTGCTCGCCGAAGTCAAGGAGCGCGATTGGGCGCGCCTGACCACCGACATCTCTGAAACCTTCGGCCGCAGCGCGCGTTTCGTCACGCCGGAAGAATTCGTGACGCAGTACAAGCTCTTCACCAAGTACGTCAAATCGCGTCCCGCGTACTTCACGGTTATTTATGAAGCCTACCGTTCTGAAGGCATCGAACATGCGCTGCAAGCGTGTCCCATCGCGCTGCAATGCTGGCCTGGCGATGAAGACATGAAACGGGAATCAAAATATTTGGAAGAGCTCGCCCGCAAAAAGGTGGCGGCAAAAGCCAAAAAAGGAACCGAGTCCAAGCCTGCGGGAGAAAACATCCTGCCGCCTCCCGTGCTGCCGATCAAAGTCCCCTGAGTACCGGGGGCTGCCTTAGCCACGGGCAGCCTGCAAGTTGGTTGCCCACGGCCGGACAGACTTTGCATTACTCTTGGAACTCCGATGCCCAAAGAAATCGAACACAAGTTTCTGGTGAATCAGAAGCACTTGCCCTCACCGCTTCCCACGGGGAAAAAGTTGCTTCAAGGTTACCTCTGCTGCGATCCGGCGGTTCGCGTGCGCATTGTCACTGCCGGCAAAGGCTCCGAGGCGTTCCTGACCATCAAAGGCAAAGGCCTGCGCGTTCGCGACGAGTTCGAATACAAAATTCCGCTGCCGCACGCCCGCGCGCTGATGAAACTCTGCGGCGATAAAACGATCAGTAAAATCCGCCGCAAGATAGGCCGCTGGGAAGTCGATGAATTTCTCGGACGGCATGACGGAATCTGGCTGGCCGAATATGAACTGGCCGCGAGAGAGAAGCTGCCCGCGCTGCCGCCATGGGCAGGCAAGGAAGTCACGAACGATCCGCATTACACCAACGTTAAACTGGCGTTAGAAAAAACGAACGTAAAAGCTTTGAAGGGTTAAAGGTTCGATGCGGCCACGCGCAAACTTTTAACCTTTAACTTTCCAACTTTTAATTGTTCGTGACACACTTGCGCCGCCCGAGTATGTTTCTGCGGTGTGTGCGATACAGCCACTCCCGCACCCTTAGCTCAACTGGATAGAGCGCCAGGCTTCGAACCTGGAGGCTGGGGGTTCGACTCCCTCAGGGTGCATCTGAATTCTAGTCGCTCAATTAAATAGAAGACTCCTCGTTCCGTTGGACTACCGAACCGGCACGCGATCTTCATGACCCGCGGCTATGCTTGAAGACATCTAAATATTCACGTTTAAATATAACGAAGTGACTGGTTAGACCGCGCCAAAGACCGTGTAAATCATAGGGACTTTCGATTCCTCTCGCGGCGTTATATCGCGAGAGGATTTCCTGTAAGTCACTTTGTGTAGCCTATTTACTCAATCCTAATTAAATCCTACCGAATCTTTTTATTTTAATTTTTATTGCGATTTTGTCATGTCGCGCGTGCGGTTTGGCGATTAAAAGAGTGCATTCTAATTTAGTAATCTCCCCGGAGCTCGCAGTGATGAAAACCGCTTTCTTGTTGAGTCTTGCTGTTCTGATGACCGGATGCAACAGAGGAGCGTCCACAGGTTATCGAGTCTCCGACCAGAAATGCGTGGCAACGAGGTGAACACCGGCGGCCCCCCGCTTGTCAGTTGACAAGCCCAGTGCAAACGGAAGTTACCAGCGTCCGATCAGATTGGAGCAAATCGATGAAGGCAGCACTACTTTTAAGTCTCGCGATGATGTTGGCGGGCTGCAACAGATCGTCAACAACCGCGCTGAAATCGTCCGATGAGAAAATCGTTTCAACGAGATGCCTCAATGGACGATGCATCTCGACTCCTGTAAATTCCGGCAATAAACCTTCGGCGGTGCGTTGAGACCGCCGCGCTACTTCCCGCCGATGGATATCACGTTCCCCCCTCCCTGTTCCAAAAATCACGCAGCCGCCGGACATAGCCGATGCGTTTGGGCCGATTGGACATAAAACGATAGCTCACATTCTGGAGTTTATTTGAAAGTCTGAAGCGGGTTCCGGGGTTGAATGTCGCTCCGCGACCCCGATAGCAAGCTATCGGGGCCACCCGCGAGCCACGATGCCCGCGCCAGCGCCTCACCACAAGCGCTCATAAAAAACGCAGGCTTGAAGCCTGCGCGACAATCCAAAATCCAAAATCCCCAATTCAAAATCGCCCTACCACCGCTGCTCCACGTAGGCTTCCAGCGCGTGGTAGTACGGCAGGCCGAGCTTATACATGCGGCCAGCGGTGTTGGTGTTGCGGTCGTCCACGCGCTGCCAGAATTCCCGCGCGTCGGGTCCGGGGAACATCGCGCGGTCCTTCTGCGACTGATGCTTGAAGATGGCTTCCTTCTTGAGCGCCAGTTCACGTTCGCTCAGCGGCACCAGAATATCCGCCTGATCCAGCGGCCATTCCTGCCACGCGCCGCGGTAGAGCCACACAATCGGACGCTGTTCCTTTGGCAGGCGCTCGACAGCTTGCTTGATGATCCAGAGGCAGACTCGGTGCGTGCCGTGCGGATCGGACAAATCTCCGGCGACAAAAATGCGCTGCGGATTGATTTTCTGTAGTAGCGCCACCGTCTGCGCGACGTCTTTTTCGCCGGGCGGATCCTTTTCGATTGCGCCGGTCTGGTAGAATGGAAGATTCATGAACACGCAGTGATCGTGCTTCAGGCCGACATGCATGGCGCCGCTGGCGGCCTCGGATTCGCGGATGAAACGCTTGATGTGGCCGACTTCGGGAATATCGATCTCACCCGGTTTTTTATGTTCCAGAAACGATTCGATGCGCGCGCGCAGTTTGGAATGCTCGCTGACGGGCAGACCTTGCGCGAGCAGGTATTTTTCTACGAAATCGATGTAGCGCAGCACGTCGTGATCGAAGACCGCAATGTTGCCGCTGGTCTGGTAGGCGACATAAACGTCATTGCTGTTCTCAACCATTTTGCGGAAGAGCCCGCCGGCGGAGATCACGTCGTCATCGGGATGCGGGCTGAACAGTATCTGCGTCTCGCTAATCGGAAGCTGTTCGTGATCCCGGATTTTACTCATGAGCGAACTGAAGCTATGCCGGTTGATCGTGTCGGGGTTGTGCTCCATCACCAGCGTGGCCAGTCCGTGGCCCACGTAGTCGTCTTGAGACAACCGGTGTATCGGTTTGTCGAGGTGTTCGGCCAGCCAGATGATCGCGCGCGTTTTCTCCTTGCTGCCTTCGCCTTCTGAAAACAAATAATGCTCGCTCACGCGCCATGGCGTCTTGATCCGCATCAGTTCCGCAGCCGAATCGCCATCCAGATGAAAGGTGGCGTGCGGGTGGCGCTGCAACAGCGATGCGGGGACCTCGCTGGTCTCGGGTCCTTCAACGGCGCGCTGCACGACTCCCGATTTGTTCTCGCCCAAAGCCACCAGAACGATCTGGCGCGCGGACAGAATGGTCGAGCTGCCCATGGTGATGGCTTCAGACGGAACGTTGTCTTCGCCGAAGAAATCAGCGGCCGCGTCGCGGCGCGTGAAGGGATGGATGCGGACCAGCCGCGTGTGCGCCGTCGGCGGCGTGCCCGGTTCGTTAAATCCGATGTGGCCGGTGCGTCCGATGCCGAGAATCTGAAGGTCGATGCCGCCCAGCGCTTTGATTTTTGCTTCGTACTCGTCGCAATGCGCCGCAATCTGGACGCGCGGCAGATTGCCGTTCGGGATGTGTATGTTCTCGGGCTTGATGTTGACGTGGCGGAAAAAATGAGTGTGCATAAAGCGGTGATAGCTCTGATGTGCCTCGGACTTCATGGGATAATATTCATCGAGATTAAACGTTGAGACTTGGGACAGGTCCAGTCCTTCGCGATGCAATTTGACGATCTGCTTGTAGACGCCTTTGGGCGTCGACCCCGTCGGCAACCCCAGCACCGCATTCGGCTTGCGCCGCACGAGCTCGGCCACCTGCTGCGCGATAGCGACGGCTAGCGCGGTGTGATCGGGATGGATGACGACAGGTATTTTGGCTGGATCGGCAATCATCGTTTTGTCCGTGGTCCTTATGAGAGTCAAAAGCGTATCAAGCGTCAGATTAACTCTGGCGAGCCTAACATGCCCCACGAATTCCAATAAAAATCGCAAAAAGTGAACAAACCTGTATGCCTGTCAGGACAACTATCATCCTGTGAAGGATGCTTTTCGAAGCGCCAATTTGACGAAACTACTTTACAAGTGGAGAGGTTGCACGAACGGTGTGGTGGGAGCTATGTTAAGGAGACAAAAAAACCGGGGTGCTTAATCCCGGGGTCTGAAAACAATGTGATCGGGCCGGCGCGCTCTATTCTTTCACCTCGCCCTTTTTATCAACCTTTGGTTCCTCTTTCTTAACTTCGGTATCGACACGTTCGGTGGTCGTGACTTGGCGTTTGCCGACACGCACGTTTTCCTTGGCCACGGTTCTCTTCTGGACGTCCACCTGTTCCTCGGAAACAGGAATGCGGATTTCTTCCGGTTTCATCGCACCGGGCGTGGTGGCCGTGCCCGTCGCGGGTGTTCGTTCGATCACGATCTCTTCGCGCGTGAGCGGCACGTCAACCTGCTGGTGTTCAACGACGATCTCCTTGCGCACCTGCACTTCGCCGACCGGTACTTCTCTGGCGCGAACGTCCACTTGTTCCTCATGCAGTGTGATCTCTTCATGTTCCGCGCGGTGCGGCGTGTCGGCACTTTCAGACCGCTGTGCGTAGGCCTCGGTTCCCGTTCGTCCGACTGTTTCAGACTGTGTCTCGGGAATGAATTCAGTAGCGGCGTCTTCCCGCGATGAGTAATCACGTGAAGCGATGCTGCCCCCAGCGACGGAACTGGCCTCGGTCCGGCCTTGATTTTTGACGCGTCCACCGTGTTTCTGCAGCACCGCATCGGCGTTGAAGTGTTGATCTTCACCAGTGACTGTCACGAGTGTCTTGCCCGCTTCCAGTTCGTGCTGATAATCTTCCGCGTCGGTTTTCGAAAGTCCCATCCCCGTGAGCGCGCCCACCACTCCCGCGACGGCGGCACCGCCGGCCGCATTCGAAAGTATGATGCCCAGCGTGCCGCCGGCAATCGCGGGGCCGATAACCGGAATTACGCCAGCCAGCACGCCAAGTCCGACAAGCCCGCCGATGCCCACGCCAGCAAGCGCCCCCGTCAGCGCGCCTTTTCCAGTGTCGGAGTCGCCGTCTCCTTCGGTTTTAGTTTCCCCGGATGCGTCGCGGTAGACGATCCCGATTTGAGAATCCGTGAATCCTCGTTGCTTTAGTTCTTGGATGGCCGCATCGGCTTGACTGCGCGATTCGAATACAGCTACGTTTGTTTTAGAGTCTGCCATTGTGCTTATCTCCCCAAATTAATGTGTGCTCGCAACGTCAGTTACAAGGATAGCAATGCAAGCACCATGGCTCAGCGCAATTCATTACAAGGATGAATTTTTTTAAAAGTCAATAAATACGGGATGGGTAAAGCCTGTGGTACTGATTAAAAGCGATTGAGACCCGATGCCATAGCGGCAAGATTTTTACCCTAGTGTTGCACAGACTGGATATTCGGTGTAACTCCTGCGTGGTGAAGCGCCGTTCGGTAAGGGGGAGCGTAAACTTAGGGGCGACCCTCTTGGTATTCATCCATCTTGACCGATCCCGTGCGGAGCAATGCTTTTTTTTGCCGCTACGATCAGTGTTCCACTCCGTCGCGTCAGCATCCCGAACACTGTCAATGGAACGGCCACCGCTGAAAGCAAGACGCCCGCACAAAATTGAAAGCGACGTCGCCAGATGCTGATTCGCGGCATGCGCCCGGTCAGCATATCGAAGAACACATTGGGTTCGCCGCTGAACCGATTCAGGGCGCTCTGCGACCAGCCCAGCACATCGTATTCGAACTCGCCATGCCATTCAGCGATCCTTAAAAACCCGTATCGGGCCAACATTTTTCCGAGCGCGACCGATCCAAAATGAGTCAGATGGCGCGGCACATCCAAGTGCAACCACTGCGCGCCCGTCCAGCGCGCCTGCAGTCCCCGTGCATCGGGTACCGCAATGATCAGCACGCCCCCCGGAGCCAGCAACGCCCGTAGCGAATCCAGCGTGTCGCCTGGATTGGGTAGATGTTCCAGAACGTGCCAGAGCGTGATGGCGTCGAACGGCGCGAGCGCGCGAACGCCATCCAGCGCCGGGTGTACGTCCAATCCTTCCGCGCGCGCCAATTCCGGATTCAGCTCCGTGCCCGCCGTCCGCCAACCGGCAGCGCGTGCGGCCAGAAGAAACGTGCCGTCGCCACAGCCGACATCCAGCAGACGCCCGCTGCCATTTTTTGAAACATGCCGCAGCATGCGAACCCTCCGCGCGGCACAGTATCGCGCGGTGAAACCATGTCGGCCGCCGTGGTACGTCGTGCCGTAGTACTCCGCCAGATCGGCGGGAACCGGCAGCGTGTAGCCCAGACCGCAGGCCGCACACGCCGCGATTTGAAACGTTTCACGCGTGAGAGCATCAACTACGCGCGGATATCGCTCTGTCAATGGCGATGAACAGATGGCGCAGCGGCGTGTCTCAAACGACACTGTTGAATGAGCGGGAGCTACAGCCATAAAGGAGAATTCACTGTTCCGTGGCGCTTGAAACCGAAGGCAATGCCGTAACCGAGGGCCGTGGTAAACGCCGGCCGCTCTCTTTAAAAATAGGCGGGTGCTGCAACCCGAGTTTTGACATTCGGTAACTCAGTCCCGTGCCCAGACATCCCATACCGTAAAGGCAGGAACGCCAGAAATTGATCGATGACGCCTCCGTAAAATACTTGGTGGGGCAGGAGACTTCGCCGAGACGAAATCCAAAATAGAACACTTGCGAGAGCATCTGGTTGTCGAAAAGAAAATCGTCTGAGTTTTCTTCGAGCGGCAGCTTCATGAGAACTTCTTTAGAGAACGCACGGTAGCCCGTGTGATACTCGCTCACCTTCTGGCCCATCAAGACATTCTGCGCCAGAGTCAGAAAGCGATTCGCAACGTATTTATAAACGGGCATGCCGCCGCCGAGCGCGTTGCCGCCCAGGATGCGGCTGCCAATCACGCAATCGTAAAGTCCGCTGCCGATCATGCCGACCATTGCGGGTATCAGTAGCGGCGTATACTGGTAATCGGGATGAATCATGACCACGATATCGGCGTTGAGCTGAAGCGCTTTCGTGTAGCACGTCTTCTGGTTTCCGCCATAGCCCCGGTTTTTCGGATGCACATAGACGTGAAGCCCAAGGCTCCGCGCCTTTTTTACCGTGGCATCGCCGCTGCCGTCGTCAACGAGGATGATGTCGTCCACCGTGTCGCGATCAATCTCTTCGTACGTGCGATCGAGCGTCATCTCGGCATTGTAGGCCGGCATCACCGCGACAACCTTTTTGCCTTTGAACATTAGCGCTTTCTACCACAGACACATGCAACTCTCAATCTTAGCTTCACGGGTGGCGGGGACACTCCTGTCCCCGGGAGGGATGTAAACCAACCGCGCTCTTTCTTTCTCAGGGGAACGTGCTTTTCTGAGCCGTAGTAAACAGCGGATGCATCAGCATCTTCCGCGCCTGCGCGTACGCTTCAAATCCGGGCATCACGGATTTCAGATCGGCCTCCGCTTTCGCAATTAACTCTGCCCGTTCGGTGCCCGTCGCGGAGTTACTCTGCGCCAGCGTCAACGCCAGACGGGCTCGCAAAAACCGAGTCGGGTTGTCAGCCAGCGCCGTCACCGCTTGATTCGCAAAATCATACGCGTCACGCGGCTTATTTTCAGACTCCCGCAACGCCGCAAGCCAGCTGAGCGAAATGGCGCGCACGCTGTCGAAATTACTGAGGCCATAGCGCGGATAGGCACTGATCATCCAGTACTTTTCGGCGTTCACGAGGTCGCCTCGAATTTGAAAATCCTCTCCCACGTTCAAGGCGATGATGCCGTAATACGGACACGACGTGAAATCCGGGCACTCGTCCGCCGCGATGCGCCAGTGTTCAAGACATTTGCGTTGCAGTGCCTTGGCCTCAAGCGCCGGAACGTTCGGATTTTCGCGCGCCGCCAGAAAGCGATTCAAGTATTCCTGACCCAGGTGGTAATGCGCGAAGACGGACTTGGGCTGCTTCTCGACGGCATCCAGAAATAGCGGAAGCGTGTTTTGCCACACGAAACTGCGTTGAATCGAGAGCAGCGCCAGAACAGCAATAAGCACCGGGGCGGCCATGCGAAACACGGGCTCGCTGCGTGAACCCAGCCGCTGTTGCAGTCCGGCGCAGGTCTCCACAAAAACGATCAATAATCCGGGCATGCTCAAGTAAAGATAACGGTCCTGCATCAGCAGCGGGGTGGCAATGAGATTGAGATGCGGGCCCAGGCAACTTCCAAACCAGAGCCAGCCAAACACGGCGCGGCGGCGGTTCGGCGCGAGCGCGATTGTGAGCGCAACAAGACCCAGCAGCACCGTTCCATAAAGGAGTACGCGCAGATCAAAGAGTGAGAGTATAGGCGCCACGAAGTAACAGATGCTCAGGCGGATGGGGATGAAGAAATTGAAAATGTAGCGCGCCAGAACTTCGAAATCGGTGAGCAGCGCCGTGTAAAGCGAACCGCCGGGGGGCGGCACGAGGCTCTTCTGTCCGTTCACATTGATGATAATGCTGGCGAGGCCGATGGCCGCCAGAGGAATAAGGCACGCACCTGAATGCACCCACGCTTTAGGACTGCGCCATTGCATCGGCGCGTTCTCCGAGAGGCCTTTCAAGCCGCCGAAAAGTGGGATCAGCAGAAAAAGTGGGAGAAAGCCGAGCGTGCTGGGCTTGGCACAAATGGCCAGTAGATAAAGGACGGTCATCCACACCCATCGCCACCGGTGGCCTTCAAGACGCAGCCAACCCCAGAGCGCCAGAAACCCAAATAAACCCGCCAGCGCGTTTTTACGTTCGGCCACCCAGCACACCGTCTCGCAGCACATCGGATGAACACAAAAGACCATCGCCATAAAAAGCGCTTGCGGCGCCGTGAATCGGAGAAGCAATAGCACGCGCCAGAGGATCAACGCTGCCCCCGCGTGATAAATATAGTTCATCACGCGTGGGCCCGGAGCCCACGTCCCCAGCCGGCCTGGCAGCCACGATTGAAACAGCATGCGATCCAGCCTGTGGCTCAGCGTGGTGACGGGAAAGAAGAGAACATCGTGGCCGTAGCTGAAAATTTCCGAAAGCGGACCGGTGACATGCTTGTTGAAGACTTCGTCGCGATCGTCGTAATCGAGGAAATCGGCGTTCCAGCAGCCGGTTAATAGCACAGAACCGACGAGAACAATGGCGAGCACGTGGAGAATGGCGACACGGTGCGTTGCGTGATTCTCAGGCGGACCGTTAGTTGAGTGAGCGGGGATTTCCATTGATGGAAAAAGCGTAGCACTTGCTACCTTTCTGGGCAATTCTGGAACCGCAAATCATTTTAAGACAACCTCGGTGAACTTAAGAACAACCGAATATAGCTTTTTAAGTTTGCAAAAAAATTAATACATTGTTAAGATGTGACACAATCTCTATCGACTAAACCCCAAGGAGGAGGAGCTATGCGGAGTTTTGCCGCCATTTCGTCACCGTATCGCTGTGCCCGATTCATTGCAGCGCTGTTTCTGAGCACGTGTCTTTTCGCCAGTGCTGCTTTCGCTGGCACACCCGCCAACGATGCGTTTGCAAATGCCACCGACTTGGGAACCGTGACGCAATTCTCGGCAGTCTCGACCACGGTCGGCGCCACCATCGAAGCGGGCGAACCGACCGCCGCTTCGGTGCGCACGGCTTGGTTGAAATGGACCTCAACAACGGCGCGCAACGTTCACTTTAACACCCTCGGCTCGAGCGCCTCCGGTGCTTTCGCGGTGTTTACTGGCACCGCGGTAAACGCTCTGACTCCCGTTTTGAGCACTCGGCAACAGGGCACCTTTGACGCCCTCGCCAACACCATTTACCTCATTCAAGTGTCTGATTTCGGCACTGCCGGAATTGTGGTCGTGAATCTGCCGACGCCTCCGGCCAACGATGCCTTTGCCAACGCGGTCGATCTCGGTTCCGCTGGGACGTTCGATACCAGCGGCGATACCAGCGGCGCCACACAGCAGACGGGGGAACCTCCAAGCTCCAGTAATTTCACGGTCTGGTACAAGTGGACCGCCCCCAGCACGGGCGGCTTTACTATTCGCAGCAGCAACTCCAACCGGCTCGGCATCTTCACAGGCACGGCGGTGAACGCGCTGACATTGGTCGCCAGCGACACGGGCGCCGTCGGGCTTGTTGCCACCTCCGCCACCGCCTACATGATTCAGGTGGACACGAATTCCGGCGCCCCCGGCACCTTCCCCTTAAAGCTGCAGGCTCGGCCGGCCAACGACTTGTTTGCCGCACCGATCGACCTCGGCAGCGCAGCGACCTTCAATACCGGCGCCAATCTCGGCGGCGCAACCTTTGAACGCGGGGCGGCCAAACCCGGCACGGGCACGATCTCCACAAGCGGATCACTCATCACGGGTACCGGAACCGCCTTCTTGACGCAATTGGCTGATGGCGACTTGATCACAGCCCAGGGCCAGACCAAAGAGCTCAGCGGCAATCCCAGCAGTAACACTCAAGCGTTTACGGTTTCGCCCTTCAGCCCGGAGGTCAGTGCCAGTGCCTTCACCATTAACGAAATCGAACCGTTCGGCACTGGCGGAGCGGGCACGCCGACCTCGTCGGGTTGGTGGAAATGGACCGCTCCATACAGCCGCACCATCCGCTTCACGCACTCTTTTGGTTCCGCCAATTTCGGGCTTTTTACAGGCACGTCCGTGGATGTGTTGACTGCAGTGACCACCACCAACGGAAATGATTTCGCGGTAACTCTGGGCACAGCCTATTTTATCGCCGTGAACAACTCGGGCCCCGCCAACTTCTCCATCAAGACACCGGCCAACGACAACTTCGCCAGCGCTCAGGCCATCCCCGGATCGACGTTCTCTGCAATTGCCGGCGATACCACCAACGCCACGATCGAAACGGGCGAACCCACCGACGGACTCAACGCCGGCGCGGCCTCCATCTGGTACAGATGGACCGCCCCGACCACTGGACGCGTCACGCTGACTCAGTCAGGCGGATCGGTCCACACGCTCGGCGTATTCACCGGAACCGCAGTGAACGCCTTGACCACCGTGGCCTCAAGCGGCAGCGCGTTCAACTCCTCGCTCTCCTTTAATACGACATCAGGCACAGCCTATTTCTTCCGGCTCGCCGGTGGCGCTTTCAGCACAACGAACATCTCACTGGTGGCGACACCTGCAAACAATGACTTCGCCAACCGCATCACCATCGCGGGCACGGCCGTTTCGGCTCAGGGAACGAACGTGGGCGCCAACAAAGAAACAGGCGAACCCAATCACCAAGGCAGCGCAGGCGGAGCTTCCGTGTGGTGGTCCTGGCAGGCCCCGGCTGACGGACAGGTGATCATCAGTACCAGCAATGACTTCACGGGATTACTTTCGGTTTACACCGGCACCGCGGTCAACGCCCTGACCCTGATTTCAAACGGTTCCGGCACGTCGTTCAGCGTTACTCAAGGCACGCTGTATGCCATTGCCATAGATGGTAGTTTCGGAGCCAGCGGCGCCATTCAATACACTCTGCAATTCAACGCCCGTCCGGCCAACGACAATTTCGCCAACGCCATCGATCTGGGCAATGGTGCAACGTTTGCCACCACTGGAAGCTGCACGGCCGGCACCAAAGAAGCTGGCGAACCTGCCTTTTTCGGCGCCAATAACAGCATCTGGTACAAGTGGACCGCACCGGCCTCGCGGCGCGTACAAGTCAACACGAACGGCTCCGCTGGATCCCCGGCGCTCGGTGTCTTCACCGGATCCGCCGTCAATCTGTTGAATCGTCTGGCGGGACTCAATTCGCCCGTGCAATTTGACGCGATCAGCGGCACGACCTACTTCTTCGGAATCGAACAGTTCGGCGGCGGTGCTGTTGCGTTGAACTTAAAGGCCTCCCCGGCGAACGATAGTTTCTCAGCGGCCACGGACGTTGGCACCGCGGCGACATTCAATGCCGTCGGAGATACCTCGGGTGCGACATCGCAAACGGGCGAGCCGATTGTCGGAAACGGCTTCTCGATCTGGTACAAATGGACCGCCCCGGCGAACGGGTTGGTACGCGCGAACACAGTCGGAAGCAAAGCATCGGCGCGAGTCGGCGTCTTCACTGGAAGCGCCGTGAATGCGCTGGTGCAGGTCGTCAATAATCAGGCCACGTCGGCCAGTTTCACAGCGCTGTCCGGCACGGTCTATATTTTCGAAGTGGATACCACTGGGGCCACGGGCGAAATCGCACTGAATCTGGCGGTTCCCGCGGCCAACGATAATTTTGCGTCCGCGATCGACTTGGGCAATGTTCCAAGTTTTAAGACCATCGGCGACAACGCCGGCGCCTCAACCGAACCGGGAGAAGTGATCAGCGGTGTCGGCGCGACCGTGTGGTACAAATGGACCTCGCCATTCACTAAGCGAATCGTCATCGATACGAACGGCTCAAGCATTTCTCCGCAAGTGGGCGTCTTTACCGGCACAGCCTTGAACGGACTTACTCAAGTGGTGACCTCCTCGTCGCCACTGTTCAGCGCTACGGCTGGAACGGTTTACTTCCTCCAAGTTGACGGAACCAGCAGTGATCCGCTCGGACAGTTTATCTTGAATCTGGATGTTCAAACCAACGATAACTTTGCCAGCGCGATTGCGTTGCAGGGCGCTAAGGTCGGCATTGTTTCCGGCAGCACCAAAAACGCGAGCAAGGAAATAGGCGAACCGGACCATGGAACCAATGCCGGCGGTGTTTCGGTCTGGTATTCCTGGACGGCTCCGGCTGCAGCCAAAGTGACGTTGTCGCTGAGCAGTAGTAGCGGCGATCATGTCGCTGCGGTGTACACCGGATCCGCGGTCAACGCACTGACGCTGGCGAATGCGGCTGTCAATGGAGGCATCGGCAGCCAGACGTCGCCGTCGAACTCCTTTTCAAAATCGCTCACGTTCATTGCGACCGCTGGTACGACGTACCGGATCGCGTTCGACAGCTTCGGCGGAAACATGACCGGCTTCGACGACGGGTTCTCCTTCTCCTTAATTCCTGCCCCGGCGAACGATGATTTTGCTGGAGCCATTGCATTGACCGGAGCGTTTGTCTCAACCGGCACGACGGTGGGAGCGACGTTCGAAATCGGCGAACCGAATCAATCCCATGTTTCCGTATGGTACACATGGACGGCTCCATCGAGCGCGCCCGTGGTAATCACCAACCACTCCAATTTGTATACTGGACTGGTTGGAATCTATACCGGTAGCGCAGTGAACGCACTGACGCAGGTCGTCTCTCCGAATCGGGATGTGGCTCGCTTTGATTCGGTATCAGGCACCGTTTACCGGATACAGGTGATGTTGGAGGACGAAGGCGAATTCACACTGCGGCTGCTCGGGCCTCCGGTGAATGACAATTTCGCCAACAGGATCATCGTGGCCGGATCCACCTTCGACGTGTCCGGCGTGACACTCGGAGCAACCAACGAAGCGGGTGAAGTACCCGACCCTCTGCACAGCATCTGGTACAGCTGGACGGCGCCGGCCGATGCGCGCGTTTCGCTATCGACAGCGGGCAGCGATGTCAGTGTCACGGCGCATGCGTTCACCGGATCCGCCGTGGGCGCGCTGACGTTCATCCCGTCGATCCTCAGCACCAACAGCTCATCGCAATCGTACGTCTTCAATGCGGTGGGTGGAACCATTTACCAGATCGCAGTGGGCAACGGCCAGGGTAACATCCGGCTGGCCCTGTTTACCGCGCCGGTCAACGACAATTTCGCGAATGCCATCGCCATCACCATCGGTGCGAAGGGCAATAATTTTGCAGCCAGCAAGGAAGCCGGCGAACCGAACCACGGCAACGCTTCCGGCGGACAATCGGTCTGGTACACCTTCACGCCGAACCGCGCGGGCGCTGTCGAACTGGTCGTCTCCTATCCGTTCAGCAGTTCATGTCTGCTGGGTGTTTACACGGGTACGGCAGTAAATGCATTGACTCCTGTTGCGATTGGCACCGGTTCAGCCAAATTCACGGCGGTGGCTGGTACGACCTACGCCATCGCGGTCGATAGCTCCGAAAACGGCAGCTTTGTATTGGAGATCAAACAGGCGCCAGCCAATGACAACTTTGCAAATGCCATCGCGTTCCCGACGTACTTCAGCACGACGGGCGCAAACGGAAACGCAACGAAAGAAATTGGCGAACCGGCTCATGCTGGAAATGCCGGCGGTTCATCTGTGTGGTGGAGCTTCACTGCGCCGGAAACTCGGCGCGTGGAAGTGAATACCGTGGGCAGCAATTTCGATACGCTACTGGGCGTGTACACGGGTTCAGCGGTGGACGGCTTGGCCTTCGTGGCCAGCAATGACGACGATGACAGCACGTTTGTTCGCAGCCGCGTGCAGTTCGACGCCGTTGCGGGCACGACCTACTTTATCGCCGTGGATGGCAGCAACGATGCAGGCGGCCTTACCACCAGCCTTTCAACCGGGCAGATCACGCTGACTGTGCTCCGTGCGCGAATTGCTGTAACAAGCCAGCTGACCGCATCCCCAATTCCCCAGGTCGCCGGCAACCCGATTACCTTCACGATCGTGGTTGACGGTCCCGCGCTGTTCAACTGGGTGTTCGGAGACGGCACAAGCGCCACGACATCAGCCTCCACCATCGACCATGTCTACAACGCAGCCGGCAACTACAACGTGACGGTTACTGCGATCCTGGAAAACGGATTCAACGTGGTCAATACGCTGTCTGTGACGGTGTTGGCAAAGAAGGATCTGCAGGTCGCGAAAGCATCCGTGAAGCTGGGCTTTAAGAAGACCGGCAGCGATGGAATCTCCATCAGCGGCACGATGGCGATTCAAGCCGGCCAGTCTCTGGTTGGTCCGTTCACAATTCGCGTCGGACCGCTCGAAAAGATCGTGACGCTGACAGCCAAGGGCTTCAAGACGAAGACCGAAAGTGTCAAGATCACCAAGCCGAAAGCCGCGACGGGAAATGCCAAATTCACCATCGGACTCAAGGGCGACTTCCGGGCACAGATGGCCACGCTCGGCATGACCAGTGCCCCAGCCACGAACAAGGTTGTTGAAGTTCCGGTTCAGTTGATTCTCAGCGGTGTGTCATACGAGTTCAACCTCACCCTGGTCTACAACAACAAGGGAACGTCCGGCTCGGCGAAGTAAGCTGACGATAAAGTTCTTTCAAACAGCGGCGCCAGCACTATGCTGGCGCCGTTTTATTTTTGCACTAATACAAAACCGTCGGTACTAAGGGTGTATTCATTCGATGGGACGGAAGCAGAAACCCTCTCTCTCAATCGGCCCGGATAAAGTCACGCGCTCAGCCATCAAATGGACGTGGCTGAATGGGGGGCTTCTAGGTGCCGCGTTACTTGCCGCGCTCATCGTCTATTGGCCGGTATTGCAAGCCGGCTGGTTCTATGATGACGGCGATTATGTGGTCAACGATCCCCGCCTGAATCACCTCGATTTATTTCTGCCCTGGAATATGTCTCAGCCGCCCCCGCCGCTGGATGCCGACGGCGGCATTCTGCGCCTGCCCGGCTACGACAAGCCCCTTGTCGCCGACCGGTACGTCTGGCGCCTGAGCTTCGCGCTGGAGCGTCGGCTGTTCGGCGCCAGCTATTCGCCAAGCATCGCACACGGCGTGAATCTCACCTTACATCTGGTCTGCGTGGCCTTGTTATTTTTCGCGGCAAAGGCGCTCGCCCGGCTGTATGCATCGCGGTCAAAGGCGGGGTCCGATCCGAAAAAGCCCGAGGGTCCCGAGATTCTTTTTCCAGGCTTATGCGCGTTGATTTTCGCCGTGCTCCCGTGGGCCGCCGAACCGGTGGTGTACGTCAGCGCGCGCAACGGGGGACTCGGCGCGCTCTTCACGTTGTTGGGGTTGATCGCGTTCATTGACGCACTCAACGCGGTCTCCCGTATTAGATGGGGCGTGAGCGGCCTTGCGGCGTTTTTGTGTTGTGTTGCTGCATTCGGCAGCAAGGAAAACTTCATCTCCGCCCCTGCCGGAATACTGCTCGTGACAGCGCCGGTGCTGCTCACTCGTCTGAAACAGTGGCCGCGAAAGAAAGCCATCATTCTCGGCGCCGTAGTGCTTCTCCTTTTAGTGTTGGGGATCGCCGTCGGCATACGCGGAAGCGAACGCGCCATGGCGCTGCTGCACGTCTTCAACGGCGCACGCAACGGTGGCTATCTCTTTTCAGTGCAAAGCCCAATTCTATTGCAGGTCCTGGGCGACCAACCCTTCGGACAGCGCCTGTCCCTGGAATTCAACCATCCCGGCTGGAGCGACACCGCGTGCTGGGCGGCGCTTCTGCTGAATATTATTTTGATCTTTGGCAGCCTCATCGCCGCGATTCGTTACCCACTGGCCTTGGCCATCACCTGGTTTTATCTGCATCTGCTGCCGACCAATTCGATCCTGGTCCGCCAGGATTTTCTAGCGGCTCGAAATGTTTATCTGCCCACGGTGGGAATAGCGGTGCTCTTTGCCGGACTTGTCGTTTGGCTGATGGCGAGAAATAGTGGCACTGAGAATGCGCCGGCTGCAGTATTCAGAAAAAATCGATTCGTCGCGGCGGGCGCGCTGGGCTTGCTCGTTTTCTGGGCGGTAACGACCGGGCAATGGGCCTCCGCTTTTCGCGATTCGACAAACGTATGGGCGCGCAGTGCTCAAGTCGCGCCGGATCATGCCGCTGTCCGCTTGAATCACGCGCTGGCGATGTATTCAACGCGCGTTCAATCCAATCCGAGCGCGGAAAATGTGCAAGCCGTCGAGAAGGAGATGGCGGCGGCGATTGAGGCCGAAAAATCGCCGACGATGCGGTACTACGAAGAGTGGCATCGCACCACGCGCGCGGCACTCAGTGCGCGGATTCTCGGGCGGCTGCGCCTGCTGTCCGGCGACACGGCAAAAGCCGAGGAGTATTTCCGTAAAAGTTTTTCGGTCAAGCCCACGCTGGGGACTTGGCTCGAGTGGTTCCAACTGTGCCTGGAACAGAACTTGGACGACGGACTGCGCGACGCTGAAATCGGCGCCACACGGCAGTGGCCGCGGGACTGGTGGACGGTTTCAGCACGTGCGATGCGCCGCGCCAAAGATCTGAAGGGGCGGGTGGGTTCGGATATCAAAGCGGATCTCGAGAGCGCGGAGCGCGCGGCAGATTCCCCGAATCCTGAACTGAGACGGTTTCAGGCGCGGGTGCTGTTTGGCTTGGCGCACATGGCCGAGACCCCCGAGATCCTGCGCGGCCGGCTCGACCGCCTTGGGCGGCTGGGCATGCCGCCGGAGTCGCTCGCAAAGCTGCATGAAAAGTTAGCGGGCCGCTGATTCGCGCCGCGAGGTGTACGAGGATTTGAATGATGACAGCTCGACTGAAAATGAGCGCAAGGCATCGATAAAAATTCGCTTTTCGGCGACCCGCAATTTGCAAATGCCGAGGCCGGAGATTTCGCGCTGCAACCGTCTTCACCCGCCGCGAACGCGCAAAAAAGAAAACCTGCCCCCAATAGATTCCAAAGGCGCAGTTGTTCGGGTGGAGGCCATCGATATAATCTCAGTTCTAAAGGTCGGCAGACGTTACAGTCGCGGCCCATCCAGCCACCCCTAGCACAGCCCGGGAGCACGTCGTCATGGCACCGCAGTATATTTTTACGATGGAGAATGTTCAGAAGTTTCACGACAAGAAAGAAGTGTTAAAGGGCATCTGGCTCTCTTTCTATCCGGGCGCGAAGATCGGCGTGCTGGGCGGAAACGGCGCCGGAAAATCAACGCTGCTGCGCATCATGGCCGGCGCCGACAAAGATTTTGAAGGGGTGGCACGGCCGTACGCGCGAGCCACCATCGGTTACGTCCCTCAGGAACCGCAGCTCGATCCGACCAAAGACGTCCTCGGGAATCTGGAAGACGCGGTGGCCTCGACGCGCAATCTCCTGAAAAAGTACGACGCCATCAACGAGAAGCTCGCGACCGATTTGTCTGAAGAAGAGATGACGGCAACCTTGGAAAAGCTGACCGCCGTTCAAGAGCAGATCGACGCCTGCGACGGGTTCAATCTGGATCGGACTCTTGAAATTGCCATGGACGCGCTGCGCCTGCCGCCTGCGGACGCGCAAGTCTCCACGCTGTCGGGCGGTGAAAAGCGCCGCGTGGCGCTCTGCCGCGTCCTGATGATGGCGCCCGATCTGCTGCTGCTCGACGAACCGACAAATCATCTTGACGCCGAATCGGTCGCTTGGCTCGAGCGCCACTTAAAGGAGTACAAGGGCGCGGTGATCGCCGTAACGCACGACCGCTATTTCCTGGACAATGTCGCCGGATGGATTCTGGAGCTCGACCGCGGCAAGGGCATTCCATGGGAAGGAAATTATTCTTCATGGCTCGATCAAAAAAGGAAGCGTCTCTTCGTCGAAGAGAAACAAGAGTCGGCGCGGCAAAAGGCGCTTGAGCGCGAGTTGGAATGGGTGCGCATGGCCCCGAAAGCGCGTACCGCGAAAAGCAAAGCGCGCCTCGCGGCGTACGAGCAGATGGCCTCGAAGGAAGTCGAAGTGCGCGAAGATGCCATCGAATTGCAGATGCCGCCGGCGCCGCATCTGGGCGACAAAGTCATCGATGCCAAGGCTGTGAAAAAGGGTTTCGGCGACAGGCTGTTGATGGAGAATGTTGAGTTTAAACTTCCGCCCGGCGGAATTGTTGGAATCATCGGGCCCAATGGCGCCGGTAAAACAACGCTCTTCAAAATGATTATCGGGTCGGAAAAACCGGATTCCGGATCGATTGAAGTGGGCCAGTCAGTGGTGCTCAGCTACGTTGATCAGAATCGTGATTCGCTGGATCCTGAAAAAACACTCTATGAGGAAGTCTCGGACGGCAACGAGTTCATCTATTTCGGCAAACAGCGCATGAGCGCGCGGAGCTATTGCGCGCGCTTCAATTTCAAGGGCGCCGATCAACAGAAAAAGGTCGGCACGCTTTCCGGCGGAGAACGCAACCGCGTGCAACTGGCCAAGTTGTTGAAAAAAGGCGGCAATGTCCTGCTGCTCGACGAGCCCACGAACGATCTGGATATCGAAACGCTGCGCGCTCTTGAAGAAGGGCTCGAAAATTTTTCGGGCTGCGCTGTGATCATCAGCCACGACCGCTGGTTCCTGGACCGCATCGCGACGCATATCATGGCGTTTGAAGGGGAGGGCAAAGTGCGCTGGTTCGAAGGAAATTACCAGGCCTATGAGGCGAAGCGGCACGAAGAAATCGGCTCCGACGCCGACCGCCCGCACCGTATCGTCTACAAGAAGCTGACGCACTAATTAATTGTCCGTTGTCAGTTGTTCGCAAGCGGAATGCAGCGCGTAACTGACAACCGACAACGGACATCCTCATGCAATCTCAACGATGGCGTACGTCTCCAAGCAGCTGAGATTGAAGACGCAATGGGCATTGCCCGTCTCGATAATTTCCAGCTCCGGCGTTTTCGCGTCCGGCGAAAACACAGCGAGTGAGCGGCCTCCGCAGTTCGGCAGCGTGATTGTCGCCCCAACCGTTTCCGCGCGGTAATTTAAAACATGAACCCAGCGCCTGGTGCCCCTCCCCCACAGCAGCGCCACGACACCGTCCGGCGCGTCGACATGAATGGGCTGCTCCCCGCAATAAGCGACGATGTCGGGAAATAGGGTATCGATCAGAAAGTGTGAGTGATCGATCGCATCGGGATCCGTCACGACCTTTAGTGGCGGCAGGCTGTAAAAGAAGTGCTTCCCCAACCCGGATTGAATTTGGGTGCGCGTATCAGCGGCCTCTTTTTCATTGGCTGCTAACCAGATTCCGCCGCGCTCGACGAACTGAGCTAACGCCTGTCGCAGTTCGGGCGACGGCTCATCCAGATACAGCGTGCTCAGCAGCGTGTACTTCTTGAAATCGAAATTCGAGAATAGGTGCGCTGGAATGACGTCGAATTGCAGGTTGGCGCGCGCGAGCAGCGATACAAAGTCGTTGCTTGGAAATACTGCCTTGTCGTCAAGAATGATACCGATATTTCCGACAGGCTGAGGGCCCGCGAAAAGCGCTCCGTTGTCCGCCATGAACGCCTGATAAGAACGGGGCGTGCGAAGATCCGCGCTGGCGCCGCCTGTCGCGAAAGCCTCCGCGGCGGCGAGCGCTGCCTCTGGTACAGTTAGCTCTCCCGCGGAAAAGCCGCGCGCAAACGAAACATCACGGCCGTTGAGTTCAAAGAGGTATTTGGAATCGGCCATGTTCGTGTGTAACAAGCCGCCGACGAAACCACTCTTAATTCCAGCGGTCCTCACGAGTAGATTCGCGGACGCGGAAAGAACTGGGTCGTTTGCGGGCTGCACGCAGATCGCAAATTGTTCGAACTCCTCTTTGAGGCGCTCACGAAGGGGAATGCGCAGATGGCGCAGAAACTCCGCGCCGGCATTGGACTCTCCGAAAAATGAAAAAGAGACGCCTGAAAATCCCACATCGATTGCGTCAACTACACTGGTCTCCACGAACTTCCGCCAGCCAGCGTTCGCGGTATCGGCGAGCGCCCATTTGCCATTTATAAACTGAACCGTGTTTGACGCGTCGCGCTTCAGCCAATTCAAGGCGTCCGGCACGCGCCGCGCGAGCTCTTCGGGAAAGCAACTGTCGGGAGCAATTTCAGCAATGGCCCTGATTTTTTTCTTCTTCAGTATCGGCAGTAAAGACTGCACGATTTCGCGGTGTATCGCATTATCTTCTTTCGAAAACCCGAGCGACCAGTCGAGGATGACAGCGTTTATCTTTTTTGCCGCGAGTTCTTCGACGAGTGCGGGAGCGTAGCGCAACATGCTCGCGAGACCCTGCGGTGAGCCGTCCCACGTTTCCTGTAGAACAAGCGCGGCGGCGCGTGCCGGTCCGCCCTCAACGCGCGCCAGTCGCAGCTTTCCGCGCTGCGCCCACGCCGGTGATTTGATTCCGTTTTTCGGTTGGTTCGTGACGGCCATGGATTCCTCGTTTGCACAGAGTGATGTGTGCTACCAAGAATCGGCTAAATGAGGCGCTTGTAGGAGCAAATCGAATTGAACAGGTCGGAAATTCGCAGCGCTTATCACGCTAAATGGAGAATTGCTCACTGCAATTGGCTGGAATTTTGCGAACAATAAACTGTAAGGTTTATTGCGACGCGAAAATTTTCTACGGTGAATTAAGCGTGATGATTGGGAATTATGGCGATTGGGAACAGGTTTTCAACTCTCTCTCGCCAAGAAGTATAACCGGTGTTGTCAGCATGAAAGGCAACCAGCGACATGGTATTGATCGCCGCAGAGACTAAAATGGTTCTGATCGTTGAAGATGATCCGGACATCCGCGAAGCACTCTCGCAAATACTGGAATTCGAGGGCTATGATGTCGCCAGCGTGAATAACGGACAGGAAGCGCTGACCTACCTGCGCTCATCTCGCCGGCCGGGTCTCATTCTTCTGGATCTCATGATGCCTGTCATGGACGGCTGGCAGTTCCGTTCGCAACAGCAGCAGGACAAGCAGCTTTCGGAAATCCCCGTCGTCATCGTCTCCGCGGATGGGCGTGTTTTTCAGAAAGCTCACGAGATCAATGCTGCCGGCTTCTTGCGCAAACCCGTCGAACTCGAAGTGCTGCTCAATACCGTGCAGCGCTATTTTAAATCCGCCTGATTCTGCCGCGGCTGTCCGCTTTCGACGAGATCCCCATTTCTCAATCCCGAGTTTTCTTTCGAGTAGCCAGACGTACACTTAATTCCCATGCCCCTCCGCGCGCTCCTCTTAATGAGTCTGGCTACGCTGACGTCAGTCGCTGAAGAAGCTGCTTCCGCTTCGACGTTTAGTCGCCGAAGCGGCGATCGCGCCTTGGTGCGCGGCACCGGAAAAGTAACATGGCGCACGTTCAACCAGGCGCTTTTCGACGACGCCGTTCGGACCAACCGTCCCATTTTCATGTTCCTTACCGCGCCGTGGTCGCAGCGCGGTGCCGCCATGGAACGAACTACGTTTCGCGATCAAGCCGTGGCCATGTGGCTCAATGAAGAATTTCTCTCGGTGCGAATCAACCGCGACGAACGCCCGGAGCTCGATCTGCGCATGCAACAGGCGACGCAGGGCCTCAGTGGTGTTCAGGGGCTGCCGCTCACCCTTGTGCTTACGCCGCAGGGCCGTGTTTTTTTTGCAGGCACCTATTTCCCTATTGACGACGACGCCGTTTCGCAGCGCCCCGGTATGCAGACGGTGCTTCACCGCGTCCAGGGTATCTGGAAAAAGCAGAATGCCGACGCCATGCGGCAGGCGCTGGAACTCGATGAAGCGCTACGCAAAGCCAATGAGGGTGAGGGCACTCCAAGGGAGCTCAAACCCGAATACCTTGATCGCCTTTTCTCGGCGGCGCGCGCGTTGGTTGAAACGCAAGGCACGCAGCTTGATCAGCCCGCGGCGTCAAACCTGTTTCCCGTTCCCCGCGCGCTCGAATTGCTCCTCGACCGCGCTCCAAACGCGGACAGTCCCGATGCTCAGCTCGCTCTAAAGGCGCTGGATTCGATGCTGCGCGGCGGCATCTACGATCAACTCGATGGCGGTTTTTTCCGCTGCACTGTGGACACTCGCTGGAAAGTTCCGCGCTTTGAAAAGTTACTTTCCCTGAACGCTGAAATGATCAACGTTCTCTTGCGCGCCTGGGAAATCTCCTCGAACGAGCGCTACAGATCCGCGCTTTTGGAAACGCTGCACTTCTGGTCTGGAATCGCGGACGCCAACGGATGCTTCTACGGTTCCATCGCCGCCGGAACCACCGATTTGGACGATGGGGACTATTACACGTTCACCATCGGTGATTTCGAACGGCTTTTACGCGACGACACCGACTGTGCTTTCGCCAGCGCTTTTTTTGATGTGCGCGAGAGCGGCGATTTTCCCACTACTGCACCCGACCGGAACGCGCTCTTTCAAGCGCTCTCCCTGGCCGACGCCGCCAAAATCTCCGGCTTGACTCCCGAAGCCGCGTTCCGGCGCCTGACACTCATCCGCCAAACGCTGCTGCAGGAACGAATGCGCCGCCCGATGCCATCCATAGACAAAAATATCTACGTTGACGCCAATGCCTTGATGGCGGTCGCCCATATTCGTTGCGGCCAAAGTCTCAACGCGCCCGAACTCACCGCGCGTGGACTGACAGTCGTGGACGCGCTGCTCTCGCGGGCCATCGTCACATCAGGCCCGCATACCGGCGCCGCTCACGTCATCGCGCCGAAGGAGTTTGCCAACGCCACGTTTCTTTTGCAGGACGAAGCCGCCTTGCTGTATGCCTGCGCACACGCTTACGGCGTGAAAAAGGAACCGCGCTATCTGGACGCCGCTAACGCTATTCTGCAGCGCTTAAAAGCATCATTCTGGGATGCAAAAACGGGGGCCTATTTTGACTGCGCGGCTGGATTCCCTTCAGAGGCGCCTGGTCTTAACTGGCGCACGCGCATTTTTCAGGACACGCACGAACCCTCCGCGCCGGGTTTGATCGCTCTCGCCTGCTGCAAACTTGCCGTGCTGGCCGCGCGCGCCGATCTGCAAAAACACGCGGAAGAGCTGACTCAAAAAGCCGCCCCGTACATTCAGGAGATGGGACCGTACGCCGCAACGCTCACCCAAGCCATCGAACAACTCAAACGGCAGTCCGCCAAATAACCGCGCACTCGCGCCCGCTACGTACGCCACGCCAATCAAGCCAGAGAGTGCGACGACCGATTTCAACCGCATATATCTCTTCTCGAGAAGCCAAATTATTTTCAAATGTGTGGACGCGAGAGTTCAACTCTTGCAGCATCTCTATTTTACACGGCCGGTGAGACGCATTTCAGTCGCATTGCCGTATGCACTTCGGCTTGCGCTTGCATGTAACCAAAATGCCCCATTGGTCTTCGATTCGCGCGTAGCAGCCTGTGCCGGAGCTTTGCCGGCGTGCAATGGGAGAAGGTGACATGCTAAAATTAATTCACTTCGGGATAATTCTTCTGACCACAGCGTGCCTGTTTGATGTGCGCGCTGAGGATGAAGCTGGCACGCCGCCGGCTGACGCTGTGCCCAGCGACAGTGCGCTCGCTGAGCAGATTCAAAAAGATTTGCGCGCCGATCCGCTGTTCCGCGGCGCTTCCATCGACGTGGACCTCTATAAGGGGCTGGCCATCGTGCACGGGTCTGTGCCCAATCGCGGTATGCTCTCCGCCATCAATGACACCGTCCGCTTCCGGCGCGGCGTGAATTCGGTTTACAATTACATGCATTCTCCGGAGAAAAATGTCAGCGGCGCAATGGACAGCATCGCCGTGACCTTCGATACCTTCGAACGCCTCGACGAAGTCGGCTCGCGCTACAGTGCGTTCACCATTTCAGAACGCGTCGAGGACCGCTTGAAAGCGTCACCAGGACTGGTCAGTTCCGATCTCGAAGTGGACGCCTATCTTGACCTCGTCATCTTACATGGCACCGTACCCGACCGTGCGCTCGCCACGCAGGCCAAAGAAATCGCGGCGCACACCCCCGGCGTCGGCACCGTGTTAAGTTACATTGGCGTATCTCTGCCGGTCTCCGCGCTGATGGCGCCCATGGACTCCGTTCCCGTGATCGTGCGTCCGTCTCTGGAACCCATTCCGGCGGTATTTGAAACTCGCGAACGCATCGTTCGTGAACGCATCAACGTCCGCTGCGGCAGCTGCAATTAATAGTCGTTCCCGGGGCGAGGCCACGTCTCGCCCTTTCTCACGTTCCCGGCAATCCATGAAGGGACACATCATGAAAACACCCAAATCTATTCTCGCCGCCCTGCTGTTCTCCGCACTGGCCTGCTCCGCCTTCGCCGACAACGAACTGGTTGCCGATGTACAGGGCGCTCTGCGCGCCAATTCCCAACTCTCCAACTATTACATTCAGGTGGATTCCTTTGAAGGCCTCGTCGTTCTGCACGGCTGGGTCCGCACACGCAGGCTCCGCAATGAAGCTGCCAATCAGGCCCGCCAGGTTTTCGGTGTGGAGCGCGTTTACAACTACATCACGACTGATGACAACGACGATTCGATCGCTCGCAATATCAATCGCAGCTACCGCATCCAAAACGCCCAGGCAAATATGAATGACCGTATCGGCGATTTGGGCACTGTCTCCGAATCAGCCGCGGAAATTTATCCCGGAACGCGGCGGCGCGACCCCGACGCCGTTCTCGTGCCCCAAGCCAGTGTGCCCGTGAATTTGGGCAGCGCCGCCAAGGAACGGCTTGATGCCGACCCGATCCTGTCGATTTTTAGACTCAGCGTGGACAATTATAAAACAGTCGTTCTACTTCACGGCACCGTCCCCGACAGTCGTACCGCGCGTGACGCCGAAAAAATCGCGGCCCGCACGCCCGGCGTCAAAAAGGTGGTCTCCTACCTAAACGTGCCGGAGACCACGAGCACTCGCGCACCCGTCTGGCCCTTCGTCGTGGACCTGCGCCACAGCGAAATCGAACGTAAGCCCGTACCGCGCGCCGAATTTGTCGACTCTGACTATGAAGTGAATCAAGAACGGTAACGGGGCTGAGCAGTTGATATAATAGAATAGTTGAGTGGCACGGGCAGCCTGCAGTTGGCTGCCCGTGCGACTTTCGGACAATCCCAGATTCAAACTAATTACTGCCGGATATTGGCGCTGACAATCTGCTGCGCGCTGCTGCCCAGGCTTTGATAAATTCGCTGCGCGTGCTTGAAACCCAGCATCGCAGAGTCCCGCATGGAATTCCACGCCGATCCCGGCTCGCCGCTTAAAATGAATCCCATCAATAGCGCGAATACCGCAAGGTTGGCGACATAAATCATGACCAGAGAAAAAAGCCAGCCATCCGGCTTTAAATCCGGTTGGTCGCGCCGCAAACTCCACAGCGTAAAGCCAACATGAAACGCATAGAAGAAACCCAGCACCAGCGCCAGCCACTGCATGTGTTGACCTAGCGGCCGCCACCACGTATTCGCCGCAAAATAACCCGCGGCAGCCAACATGACATAAAGCGGCACGCAATAAGGCGCCAGCCGAATAAACGTATTGCTCTTGCTGGTCGTCACTGTTCCGCCGCGAGCCGACGCCGTCAGATTGCTCACTTTGCCCAGGCACATCCACGTCGCCAGCGCGTGCACCAACTCATGCCCGAAAACGTAAACCACCACCGGACGCCACAATAAAATCGCAAAAAGTCCAAACACTCCGATGCCCGCCGCGAAATAGGCCAGCAGCGTGCCCGGCCCGAACGCCGCCAGGCTCATGCGAGACCAGACATTATAAAACGAATCGTGCACGCCCATGCTCATCCCGACACATCCGGGAATCAGCGCCAGCGCCACAAAAAATTTGATGATGCGCCAGCCCGCGCTTCCGGCGGCCGACGGCATCGCCGGAGCCGCGCCACCCGCCGGTTTTCCCAGTGCGGACGCGGCGGTCTTTGCCGGTTGAGCTGTATTTGCGGCTGCTCCCATGTCTCACGTTATCGGCGAATTCCGCGTTGGGCTTTAGTGCTTTAACAAGTCATGACTCCTGAAGTTAGTTGCGCCGGACGCAACTATGTATAGAGAAGGTAAAGGCAAAACCGTGTTACGCGCGGCTCTATTCGTCTGCTTTTCGGAAGAATGATTATGCAAGCCTGCGAGGTCTCACCATGCGCGTCCTGATTTATTCCGTCTCCGCCGGCGCCGGCCACATCCGCGCGGCCGAAGCCGTCCTCTCCGCATTCAAGCGCCGCCACTCCACGGTAGAGGCCGAGCACGTCGACGTCATGAAACTCGTCCCGCCTGCATTCAAAAAAGTCTACGCCGACAGCTACCTCAAAGTCATCAATTCTCTGCCCAGTGTCTGGGGCTGGCTGTACGCCAAGGCCGATCAGATGCCGCAGACCTCGGCACTCGCCAGCGTCCGCAAGTTCGTTCAGAAATTGAACACGTCCGCGATCATCGACCATGCCGTCGAACGCGAACCCGACGTGATTCTCTGCACTCATTTTCTGCCCGGAGAAGTCTTCTCGGACCTCGCCCGCAAGCGCCGCTCCGGTCGCGGCCGCGTCAAACTCAACCCCAAGCTCGCCGTCGTTATCACCGATCACGACGTCCATCAGCTCTGGGTCCATCCCCACGTGGACCGCTATTACACCGCCTCGGACGAAATCGCCTACTTACTCGCCGAACGCGAGATTGACCCCCGTTCGATCAGGGCTACCGGGATTCCCTGCGATCCCAATTTTGGCGACCTCGTCGATGAACCCGCCCGGCAGCGCCTCAAGAAAATGATGGGCCTCCACGGCGCGCCCTCCCCCACTCTTCTATTGAACGCCCACGGTTGCGGCGTCAACGGTTCCACCGCGGCTTGCGCGCTGGCTGAAGTCATCAACAACGTGCTGAAAAAAGGCCCGCCGAAGACCATTCTCGTCGTCTGCGGTCGCAACGAAAAGATTAAGGAAGCGCTCGAATCCACCATCAAAGCGCCCGCCGGTTCGGTCGTAAAAATCTACGGGTTTGTCACCAACATGCATGAACTCCTTGCCATCGCCGACTTGTCGGTCACCAAGCCCGGCGGTCTGACCACCAGCGAATGCCTGGCGCGCTGCGTGCCCATGGTGCTGGTCTCGCCCATTCCCGGCCAGGAAGAACGCAACGCCGAAATGCTCCTCGAGAACGGCTGCGCCGTGCTGACCCGCACGCCCGACGCGTTGCAGTATAAACTCACCAAGCTTCTTACCGATCCCAACCGCCTCGCCCGCATGCGCGAAGGCTGCCGCCGCACCGGCAAACCCAACGCCGCCGCCGACATCGCCAGCGACGTCGTCGAACTCATGCAGAATAACGGAAGCTCTCGAATCATTCCGCAGCCTGTTCTGTTGAAAAAATCGTAGCCCCCCCGTGTACCGCAGGCTTCCAGCCTGCGAGTTTACGCGGCCGTGAAAGTCCTTTGAAATTTCCTAACAAGTAGCCTTTCCCAAATCTTTCGGCCGTTTTTCTTAACGCTCTTGGCGTCATGTTCGAACGTTGCGCCTCGCCTTCTCGAAGTGACTTTACGTTTAACACCTCACGCTCTATTCTCTGTGCATTCCAACTAATTGAGGGCGCAAGCGAATGGGTCTGGGTCTTGGTTTTCAGGTTTTCTGGGCGGCGATCAGCGGCAGCGAACAGATCAACATTCGCCTTCACCGGGCGCTGCATGGCATTAAAGATCCCCCCGAAATTCGCGAAGTCATCCGCGAGGTCGCCGTCCCCATGAAGGAAGCGCCTCCGCCCCGAGAAATCATCCGCGAAGTCCCCGTCGAGGTCATTAAAGTAGTCATCAAGGAAGTACCGGTTGAAGTGATCAAAGAGGTGATTAAAGAAGTTCCCGTTGAAGTCATCCGCGAAGTTGAAGTCATCAAGGAGATCATCAAAGAAGTTCCGATCGAAGTGATTCGCGAAGTGATCAAGGAAGTTCCCGTCGAAGTCATCCGCGAAGTCGTCAAAGAAGTCGCCGTCGAGATCCCCAGGGATATCCCGAAAGAAATCATCAAGGAAGTTCCTATTGAGGTCATCCGTGAAGTCATCCGCGAAGTTCCCGTCGAAGTGATTCGCGAGGTCATCCGGGAAGTCCCCGTTGAAGTCATCAAGGAAGTGATTAAAGAAGTGCCGGTTGAGAAAATCCGCGAGGTGCCCAAAGAAATCTACAAGGAAACCATTCGCGAGGTTCCGGTTGAAGTCATTCGCGAAATTATCCGCAACGTTCCCGACGCTCACGGCCCCACGCAAGTCCTCGCGCTGCTGCAGCAGGATGGCCGACTCGTCGATTTCCTCTATGAAGACATCGACAGTTACGACGACGATCAGATCGGCGCCGCCGTTCGCGAAATTCATTCCAAATGCCGTAAGGCGCTCGCCCGTTACATGAACATCGAACCCATCCGCACCGAAAAAGAAGGTGATGTCGTCTCACTCGGCGCCGGTTTCGATGCCTCCGCCATCCGCGTCACCGGCAAAGTCAGCGATAAAATTCCCATGTTCGGCACATTGCGCCACAAAGGCTGGAAAGCCGCCAAAGTCGAACTCCCCACGCGCGCCAGCGGAGCCGACCCGACCATCATCATGCCCGCCGAGGTCGAAGTGGAGTAACCCGTGTACCGCAGGCTTCCAGCCTGTCCGTTCGTCGCGCAGGCTTCCAGCCTGCCCGCCGTTGGGTTCGACGCCGGAATTTTCGTGGTCCGGGCGTCTCGCCCGGACAAAAGGATCAAGTCCATGTTCCAGGAACCCTTCGCCCACTACGGCCTCCGCCTGCGCGAATCCGACAGCGTCGCCGTCATCAAGCGTTTCCTGAAAACCGGAACCGAGCTCGGCGGCCTCACCGCCCAGGTGGAAGAAGTGGCTGGAATGTGCGGAGCATCCCATGAGCGAGGAGTGGCAGGGAAGTATTACGGAGCGGGAAGCGCACCGGGACAAATAGATTGGGAAGGACGCCGAGAGGATATAAAGCGGCCGCGCGTGAGGAGTCTGAAAGAGAACGGAGAAAGCGAGGAAGTGCGGCTGAAGACGTACCCGTGGGCGCAAGACAAGACGGAACTGAAACGGCAGATTTTAACGGCACTGGAGTGCGGGAAGAACTGGCGGGGCTGATGAAACGCCTGCGCCAGGCGGAAGGCAAAAAGGCCGGGGAAGAGGCGTTGAACGAGCTGGCGCATTTCTTGGAGAGCAAGAACGCGGTCGCGCTGAAG